>Ga0073899_10000563_pt1 | contig 33867 bp, 31 predicted proteins | sample KloWWTmetaKNB5Ph_FD_88975 | JGI IMG/M metagenome (GOLD analysis project Ga0073899, IMG submission 88975) | Active sludge microbial communities from Klosterneuburg, Austria, studying microevolution and ecology of nitrifiers - Klosterneuburg... | ecosystem: Engineered > WWTP > Aerobic digester >... | reverse complement strand
GCGACAGCGGGAGAGCTGAACGCGACGATGTCCCAACAGGCCTTCATCGCCGATGCATCCGGAGCTCCGGTGATCTCCGGCCTCACGCCCACGCTGCCGCGACGCCCTGCCATGATCCGCGGCACCGGTGCGTTCGCCGCATGCGGCGTGGTGCCCCTCACCTCCACCGTGCAATCCCTCACCCCCATCATCGCCGACGACTGGGTGCAGACCTCCGTGCTGCTCGATCCGGTGGAGGTGACCGCGAGCATCACGCACAGCACCTGGGCCCTGACGGACTCGGCCCTTTGCCCGGGGATCATCACCGGATCATCCGACCATGCGCAGCGCATCAGCAAGGCGTGGCCGGTCCCGGCATCGGACGTGCTCTGGGTGGACCTGCCCGATGGAACGACCGCACGGGGCGTGGATGTGATCGACGCGCTCGGGCGCCGGGCAGCGATGGCCTGGACCGCCGATGCCGGGCGTGTGCGTCTGTCGGTGGAAGACCTGCGCCCAGGGGTGTACACCCTGCGGATCCGCACCATCGAAGGGGAGCTGGCGGTCCGCTTCCTGAAAGAGTAGCGCCAACGGGCTTGCTACCTTTCCGCTGATGATCCACTCCATCCTTGCGGACAAGGCCACGCGGCTCTACCTCGTTCTGGGCGGCTTCTTCGAGGGCAGCGCATGACCGTGCAGAATGGTCCGGGGAGACCGACGATCCAGGTCCTGACCTGCGGCAGCCGGCAGGCCGGGCAGCTACCTTGGCACCGATGCTTCCGTCGATCATCGAGTTCATCGTCGCGTTGCTGGCCCTGCTCCTCTCGGCGCGTTTCTTCACCCGCTCGGCAGAGGGCCTGGGGCGTTGGCTGAAGCTTTCACCCTTCGTGATCGGCGTCTTCATCGTCGGCATCGGCACCTCGCTGCCGGAACTGATCTCGGCCATTCTTTCGGTGCGTGCCGGCAGTTCGGAGATCGTACCGGGCAACATCCTGGGCTCGAGCATCTCCAACCTTCTGCTGATCACAGGCATTGCGGCCATCATCGCCCGGCCGGACATGCGGCTGGGCAGCCAGTACATTCTCATCGACCTGCACTATCTGATCGGCGCCTTCGCCGCGTTCTGGTTGGTGGCGCAGGATGGGGTCATCACCTGGCCCGAGGCCTTCCTGGGCGTGTTCCTGTTCCTGGTCTATTCCGTCTACCTCATCCGGCAGGGTGGCGAGGAGTTGGAGAAGACCGCCAGGGACCGCATGGAGGAGCGCCAGGCACGACCCACGAAGGACCTGCTGATCCTGTTCCTGAGCGCGGTGGGCATCTACTTCGGCGCCGACCACACGGTATCGTCCATCACGGACATCGCCACACACCTGGCACTTCCACCCTCATTGATCGCCCTCACGGTGCTTTCGCTCGGGACCACGCTGCCGGAGCTTGCGGTGAACATCTCCGCCATCAGGCAGGGCAAGGCGGAGATGGCGGTGGGGAACGTGCTGGGGTCCTGCATCTTCAACACGCTCGTGATCCCCTTCGCGGCGGCGGTCTTCAGCACCGTGGTGGTCCCCGCGCAGCTGCTGTCCTTCTCCCTTCCAGTGATGCTGGGCGCCGGCCTGTTCTTCTACCTGCTGACGCTGGACAAGCGTATCTCGCCCTGGGAGGGCTGGTTGTTCGCCGGGTTGTATGTGCTCTTCCTCCTTCAACTGGTCAGGGCGGCATGATCCACTCCATCCTTGCGGACAAGGCCACGCGGCTCTACCTCGTTCTGGGCGGCTTCTTCGTGGCCAATGCGCTCATCGCGGAGATGATCGGGGTGAAGCTCTTCCAGCTGGAGACCTTGCTGGGCCTCACCAAGGCCGACTTCACCCTGCTCGGCCAACCGCACCTCAGCTTCGTGCTGAGCGTGGGCGTGCTGCCGTGGCCCATCGTCTTCATCATGACCGACGTGGTGAACGACTACTACGGCGTACGTGGTGTGCGCTTCCTCACGCTGCTCACCACGGGCCTCATCGCCTTCGCCTTCGTGGTGATGTACTTCGCCATCCACATGCCGGCGGAGCAGGGCTGGTGGACCGGCAGCAGTGCGGCGCAGGGCGTGCCCGACATGCAGGCGGCCTTCGCGGCCATCTTCGGGCAGGGCATGAACATCATCCTCGGCTCGCTCACCGCTTTCGTGGTGGGGCAGCTGGTGGACGCCTTCGTGTTCCGCAGCATCAAGCGCGTGACCGGCGACCGGCGGATCTGGCTGCGCGCCACCGGCAGCACGCTCGTTAGCCAACTGGTGGACAGTGTGGTGGTGACCTACGTGGCGTTCTGGGTCCTCAAGGACATGAGCTTCCCGATGGCCACCGCGCTGGTGCTCACCGCCTACACCTACAAGCTCGTTGTGGCGGTGCTGAGCACACCGCTGGTCTACCTCGTGCACGCCGGGGTCGAGCGTTATCTTGGCGCGGAGCGGGCGGTGGCGATGCGCGCGGCCGCGCTCCGCACGCACGAGGCCCCATGAGCGATTCGGTGATCATCGAGCCGGTGAGCAAGGCGGACGACGCCGGCTTCCACAGGCTGGTGAGCCGAGAGCAGGACCGGCTGCGCCCCTACTTCCCGGTGACGGTGGGCCGCTGCACGGATGTGGGCGCCACGCGGCGCTACCTCAAGGAACTGGTGGCCTCCGCGAAGGAGGGCTCCTACTTCTGTTTCGTGCTTCGCGACTACGAGGGCTCCGACCCCATCGGCGCCATCTTCCTCAAGCAGTTCGACCGCACGGTGGGCCGCTGCGAGGTGGCCTACTTCATCGACGAGGCGCATGGTGGACAGGGCTACGGCACCCTCGGCGTGATGTGGGCGGTGGACCATGCCTTCAGCCGGCTGGGCATGAGCAAGGTGGTCGCCCGCATCGCACCGGACAACACGCCGAGCATCCGGGTGGCCGAGCACTGCGGCTTCCAACGCGAAGGCCTCCTGCGGCGCGAGTTCCGCACCGGAGTGGGCGAGCTGGTGGACCTGCTCTATTACGGCAACCTGCGCCCATGACCCGCCGACGACCAACCCGGCGAACTCCGGCCTCGGTGGACCGCTCGGCGAAGCGCGCCGCCCAGAAGGCCGCCGGTGCGTTCGACGGACGCTTCCGCCCACGCGTGGTGCGCAGCCGGAAGACCTACTCACGCAGACCCAAGCACCGCGACCGCGGCACGGGTTCCGAGCCTTAGGGCGCGGAGGTCCACTTCTCCACCCGGCCCGCCACGGGCGGCAGGGCGGCCAGGTAGTCGTAGATGGCCCCCAGGTCCTCCTCGGTCATCGTGGCGTACATCGTCCAGGGCATCACCGTCTGGAAGTCGCCGGGCGCGACCTTGGCAGGCACGTAGGCGGAGTCCGCGTACTGCTTGAAGCGGGCGATGAACATGGCCTTGTCCCACGCACCGATCCCGTCCGTGGGGTGCGGAGTGATGTTCGGCGAGCGCAGCACCGAACCGTCCGGGAAGGCGAAGGTGAAGCCCCCGGCAAAGGGCTGGCCCACCCGCTCTCCCTTCACCGTGTTGGTGTGGCACTCGATGCAGGCGGCCGCGTTGGTGACGTACTCGCCGTACCGGTCATCGGTGGGCGCCGGCCGGTCCATCGGCTGTGCGGGCTGCGGCACCGTGCGCATGATCAGGTTCACCGGGAAGTCGATGGTGCTCTCGGGCCAGGGCGGCGTGCTCACCGGATCGATGGACCGCAGGTAGGCGATGATGCTGTGCACGTCCTCGGTGGCCAGCCGGTTGTAGTTCGGGTAGGGCATCACCGGGAAGAAGGGATGGCCGTCCTTGCTGATCCCGCTGGTGATGGCGCGGTACAGCTCACCGTCCGTCCAGTCCTTGAGGGCGAAGGGGGTGATGTTGCGGGCGAAGAACTCGCCGGGGAACTGCATGGTGCGGTCGAACTTGTCACCGCCGGCACCCAGGGTGCCCGGCTTGGGCGGACCGGCGAAGAGGCTCCAATCGCGCTGGGCGTGGCAGTCCATGCACACGCAGACGCTGTTGGCCAGGTAGCGCCCCCGATCAATGCGCTCCGGTGTCAGCTCCACCTTCAGGTCCGTGGGCGCGTCCACATCGGGCAGTGCCTTGGTGATGTACAGAAGGCCTGCGCCGACGACCACGGCCAGGAGCACGAGCAATGCACCGAGGACCTTGATGAACCGTTTCATGGGTGTTCTGGTTTGGGGGAACGAATGTGGGAAAAGCGGATCCGTGCCGCAACCCGATGGCCGCTCCCGTTCATCGGACCTGCATCGCCGCCTACCTTCGGTGCGCATGTCGGAGAACATCTCCTCCCTCTCCGGCCGCGATGGCCGGGAACTGGATGACGCCCTCTGGGACCGGTTGCAGCAGGCCGCCGACCGCACGGGCACACCGTCCACCGATGCCCTCACGGCCATCGCGGACGACTACCTGATCGGCGAGGCGGTCACTTATGGCACCAGCACCTTCTACGACTTCCTGAAGCCGGAGAACAAGGGCATCAAGGCCTATGTGTGCAACGGCAGCGCCTGCCTTGTGGCGGGCACGCAGGACAAGGTGCACCATGCGCTGCAGCGGCACTTCAAGCCGGAGGAGATCGGGCACATGTGCTGCCTGGGGCGCTGCCATGAGAACAGCGCCTTCCACATCGGTGGTCGCAACTACAGCGGTGCCAGCATCGACCAGCTGGACACCCTGGTGCAGGAGGTGCGTGACGGTGCACCGGTGCAGGTGCCCGCCCATGGAGCACACCATGTGGGGACCACCATGGAGCGGCCGATCCTGACGGCACCGATGCCGCCGCTCGCAACCTTCTACGCGCTGTGGGAGCGTGTGCTGAAGAGCGACCCGGCCGATGTGCTGAAGGAGATCCAGACCGCCGTGATCCGCGGCCGGGGCGGCGCGGGCTTCCCCATGGGGTTCAAGCTGGAAGCCTGCCGCAATGCCGAGGACAACACGGGCAACGGCACCCCGCGCAAGTACATCGTGTGCAACGCGGACGAGGGCGACCCCGCCGCCTTCAGCGACCGCTACCTGTTGGAGCAGCGCCCGCACCTTGTGCTGCTGGGCATGATGATCGCCGGCCACTGCGTGGGCGCCGACACCGGCGTGCTGTACATCCGGGCCGAGTATCCCGAAGCCATCGCGGCGGTGAAGGCCGCGGTGCACGACCTGGAGGCGAACGGATGGATCGGAACGGACATCAAGGGCAGCGGGCGCAGCTGGCGCTTCAAGGTGATCAAGGCCGCAGGCGCCTATGTGTGCGGAGAGGAGACCGCCCTGCTCAACAGCATCGAGGGCAAGCGCGGTGAGGTGCGTACGCGCCCCCCCTACCCGGCCCAGCAGGGCCTCTTCAACCGGCCCACGGTGGTGAACAACGTGGAGACGCTCGCCTGCGTGCCCTGGGTGGTGGAGCATGGCGGTGCGGCCTTCGCACGGCTCGGCACCGAAAAGAGCAACGGCAGCAAGCTCGTGTGCCTCGACAGCGGCTTCAACCGTCCGGGCTTGTATGAAGTGGAGTGCGGCACCCCGCTGTCCCGTGTGGTGGACGAACTGGGCCAGGGCTTCGCACGCCCCACGAAGGCGTTGCACATCGGCGGACCGTTGGGCGGCATCGTGCCGCTGGAGAAGATCGATGCGCTCTCGATCGACTTCGAGAGCTTCCAGAAGGAGGGCTTCCTGCTCGGGCATGCGAGCGTGCTGAGCATCCCGGCCGGCTTCCCAATGCTCGACTACCTGGAGCACCTCTTCGCCTTCACGGCAATGGAGAGCTGCGGCAAGTGCTTCCCCTGCCGCATCGGTTCCACCCGGGGCAAGGAGCTCATCCAAGGCGTACGCGACGGACGCCGGATCGATCGTGCGCTCTTCAATGACCTCATCGAGACGATGGAGATCGGATCGCTGTGCGCGCTCGGTGGTGGACTTCCGCTCGGGGTGCGCAACGCGCTCCAGTACTTCGCCGACGAGCTGCGCCCCGCCTTCACCTGATCGAGGGACACACTGCGCACGGCTCCACGCGGCGCGCCTCCCCTCATGCAGGACGCGCCGCGATGCGGCGCGCCGGAAATGGCGAAGGGCCCGGAGACCGGGCCCTTCGAGCGTTCGGAGCCGGGCTCCTTACTTCTTCTTCGCGGCCTTCTTGGTGGCCTTCTTCGCTGCCTTCTTCGGAGCGGCCTTCTTGGTCGCCTTCTTCGCGGCCTTCTTCGTGGCCTTCTTAGCTGCCTTCTTTGCCATGACGGTTAAGGGTTTGAGACAAACGTATCACCTCGAACGGATTCGTGCATCAAAAGGTTGCAAGGATGTACCAACCAAATGATGTTGATAACGGTGAACGTCGTTCATCGATCAGCACATCGCATCGCGGTCATGCATGCGTGCGCTCCTTCGATGCGATCGCACGCACACCTTGGTGCACGCGGCGTACAGCGCATCGCGCTCAAGCGCGTCGACGATCGCATGCTTCGGATGGAACATGCCGCACACGTGTTCATCGCTCATGCACGACATCGTTCGAGCACGACGCACAGGCCTGCGCCCGAGATCGATCATGCATCACCGCGGCATCTTCACGCTCATGCGTGCATCATGTCGAGGACCGGCACGGCATCGTCCATGCGTCATGGACCATGCGCTTCACCGGGATGCACGATGCGCTTCCCCCGACCGCCATGCAGCTCCGCCACCCTGTCGCACGTGCACGTCCAGGTCTTGCGACGGAGCGGTCACTCCGCCACCTCGTTGCCGTCGGGATCGATGCGGAACTCCCGGCCATGGAGCACCACCCGCGCCGTGCCGTGGTGGAAGACCCCGGCCTGTTCGAACCGGATCGCGATCACCTCGTGCGCGTGTTCATCCAGGAAGCCGAAGCGCCCATCCGTGCCCACACGGATGCGCCTCACATCGGGATCGTAGTACCCGACCTCCTCGTGGATGATCGGTGTGATCTCCTTCCCGTCCAGGTCCACGAAGCCGCTGCGGTAGATGCCGTCGTCGATGCGCGTGACCTGCCAGCACCACGGGCTCTGCGGGCTCACCTGGTCGTAGGGCAGCTCGGCCACCGTCGAACCCTGCGTGTCGATGATCCGGTAGCTGCCGTCCTGCATCACCAGTGCCCGGTCGTGGTGGAAGCTCTCCGCGAAGTCGAAGTCGGTGTCGAAGAGGGCAGCGCCGACGCTGTCGATGTAGGACCAACGGTCGTTCTCCATCACCAGCGCGCGACCGCACCGGTAGGGTTCGGCGTAGGCATAGGCCCTGGTCGCGGCGAGGTGGTCGGCGCTCACCGGCCCATGAGACAGGTCCACGAACTGGAACACACGACCGTTCTGCACCAGGGCGGTGGGCCCGGTGATGTCGGCGATCAAGAAGCTTGTGCGCGGGGGGATGATCTCCGTCCCCTTCGCATCGATCACGCCTTCGGCATGGGTCTCCCCCTCGCCCCGGACCACCTTCTCGAAACCTGCTGCGTTGGGAGGGTCCACCAGGACGTAGGTCATGCGACTGATGCTGGAAGGTCCCGCCAAGGTCTGTCCACGGGATGCATCGGGCACCATGCAGGCCGATAGTGTCATCAGTCCGATCATCAGCAACGCCCCGTGTTGTTCCATGGGCTCGGAAGCGGTTTCACGAGCGCGAACCTAGGTCACCGCCTTCCTATCTTCGTGCGTTACGCTTCCAAGCCATGAACACGCCCCAGGCCAAGCACTCCGGCTCCCCCGCCCCCGCCGCCAAGACGCAGTCCGCCCCCGCCTCCTCCAACAAGGCGGCCACGGAGGTGGATGTCGCCTACATCGACGGCAAGGCCTATCCTATTCGTAAGGGTGAGACCATGCTCGACTTCATGCGTCGCCACATCGGTCCGAATCCTGTTCCCACGCTCTGCGACGCGCCCAACCTGGAGCCCTTCGGAAGCTGCCGCGTGTGCTCGGTGGAGGTCGCGCTACAAGAAGATGGTCCTTCCAAGGTGATGGCCAGCTGCCACACGCCCGTGGGCAAGGGCATGTACATCACCACCAACAGCCAGCGCATGGAGCGGCTGCGCAAGAACATCGTGGAACTGGTGCTCACCGATTACGACACCGAGCGGCTGAAGAAAGAGGACCACGGCAAGAACGAACTCTACAACGTCGTCCAGCAGATCGGCTTCGACATCGACAGCGTGCGCTACCCGAAAGGCAAGAACCACCTGGACACGCCGATGGACACGAGCCATCCGTACATGGTGAGCGACCTCAGCGCGTGCATCGGCTGCTACCGCTGCGTGCGGGCCTGCGACGAGGTGCAGGGCCAGTTCGTGCTCACCATGGCTGGTCGCGGGTTCGACAACCACATCGTGAAGGGCACCAACGAGAGCTTCTTCGACAGCGACTGCGTGAGCTGCGGCGCCTGCGCGCAGGCCTGTCCCACCAGCGCCATCACCGATGTGTTCCGCGCCAAGGAGACCAAGGCCGATGAGGTGGTGCGCACCGTGTGCACGTATTGCGGCGTGGGCTGCAACCTCGAAGTGAAGGTGAAGGACGGCAAGGTGGCGGGCATCACCGCGCCCTACGATGCCGAGGCGAACCAAGGTCACACCTGCCTGAAGGGCCGCTATGCCTTCCGCTTTTATGATCACCCGGAGCGACTGCGCACGCCGCTCATCCGCAAGAACGGGGAACTCGTGCCCGCCACCTGGGACGAAGCCTACGACTACATCGTCGACAAGTTCATCGCCATCCGGGAGAAGCACGGCCCCGACGCGCTCGGTGGTGTGAGCAGCGCGCGCTGCCCCAACGAGGAGAACTACCTCCTGCAGAAGTTCTTCCGCGCACAGGTGGGCACCAACAACATCGACAGCTGCGCGCGCGTGTGCCACAGCCCCACCGCCCTCGGCATGCAGAAGACCTTCGGCACCGGCGCGGCCACCAACAGCATCGACGACCTGCGCGACACGCACACCATCATGGTGATCGGTGCCAACCCCACCGATGCGCACCCCGTCACCGGCGCCAAGATCAAGCAGCAGGTGATGAAGGGGAAGACGCTGATCGTGATCGACCCGCGCCGCACCGAGCTGGCCCGCTACGCGCACTACCACCTGCAGCTGAAGCCCGGCACCAACGTGGCCCTGCTGAACATGTTCATGTACTACATCGTGAGCGAGGGGCTGGTGAAGCAGGACTTCATCGACACCCGCACCGAGGGTTGGGCCGACTTCAAGAAGGAACTGCTTGCGGTGGACATCGCCGCGATGGAGCGCGAGACCGGCGTGGACCGCAACCTGGTCCGCGAGGCTGCGATGGCCTACGCGAAGAGCCCGGCCGCGATGAGCTTCCATGGCCTGGGCGTCACCGAGCACTACCAGGGCACCTTCACCGTGATGCAGATCGCCGACATCGCCATGATGACCGGCAACATCGGTCGCCGTGGTGTGGGCGTGAACCCGCTGCGCGGCCAGAACAACGTGCAGGGCGCGGCCGACATGGGCTGCCAGCCCCACCAGGGCGCCGGCTACATGGCCGTGGACGACCCGCAGTACGCGCAGCTCTACAACGAGTTCTACGGCACCGAGGTCCCCAGCGTGATCGGCAAGAAGATCCCGCAGATGTACGACGCCATGCTCGACGGCAGCCTGAAGGCTTTCTGGGTGGTGGGCGAGGACATGGGCCAGACGGATCCCAACACGCTGCACGTGCGCAAGGCCCTCGGCCAGCTGGAGCTCTTCGTGGTGCAGGAGCTCTTCATGACGGAGACCGCCAAGATGGCCCACGTGGTGCTGCCCGGCGCCAGCTTCCTGGAGAAGAGCGGCACCTTCACCAACGGCGAGCGCCGCATCCAGCGCGTGAACGCCGTGGTGGACTCCATCGAAGGCACCAAGCCCGACGGCCAGATCACCTGCGACATCATGGAGCGCTACGCCGCGAAGACCGGCAAGCGCAGCGGCAATGCGAGCACCGAGTACCACCCCAAGTGGGTGCTGGAGGAGATCAGCCGCATCGTGCCCTTCTTCGCCGGGGTGAAGTGGGACGAGCTGGGCGAGAACGGCAAGCAATGGCCCGTGAAGCCCGACGGCACCGACACCAAGATCCTGCACACCGACAGCTTCAAGCGCGGGCTCGGCCACTTCTACTTCAACGCCTGGGAGAAAAGCCCCGAGGTGCGCGCCAACGAGAAGGACTACCCCTACATCATCACCACCAACCGCGAGCTGGAGCACTACAACTGCGGCGCCATGACCCGCCGCACCGGCAACGAGGTGATCCTCGGCGAGGACGTGCTCTTGATCAACCCCGCCGACGCGCAACAGAACGGCATCGCCGATGGCGACATGGTCTGCGTGGAAAGCCCCCGCGGCAAGGTGGACATCAAGGCGCGCATCACCGATGAGGTGAAGCCCGGCATCCTCTCCAGCACCTTCCACTTCCCGGAGATCATGCTGAACGTGATCACCAGCAGCGTGAGCGACTCACTGGCGATGTGCCCGGAATACAAGGTGGTGACGTGTCGCATACGCAAGGCGCGGAAAACGCATTTGCGCAAAGAAGGCGAAGTGGTCGCGAAGGCCTGAGGGATGCGCATCTACATCGACACATCGGTCTTTGGCGGGTGCTTCGATGAGGAGTTCCAGGAGTGGTCTTCAAGCCTCTTCGAACTGATCCGGAGCGGCAAGTACAAGGCTGTCATCTCAGACATCAGCGAAGCCGAGCTCCAGTTCGCACCCGATCATGTGCGCCAGTTGCGCGTGGAACTTGGTGCAAAGCATTTGGAGGTGATCAAACTGACCGACGAGGCACAAGCGCTGGCATCCGCCTACATCAAGGAACGGATCGTCACCAAGAAGTCCCAGGCCGACACGGAGCACATCGCCATCGCCACCATCGCCCAGGTCGACCTGCTCGTCAGCTGGAACTTCAAGCACATCGTGAACTACGACCGCATCCGGCTCTACAATGCGGTAAATTTGAAGCACGGTTACAAGCTGTTGGAGATCCGCAGCCCCAGAGACCTCACGTCATGAGCACCACGACCAAGCCCAAGAAGCGCTACGATGCGGTCCAGATGGTCCGTGAGATCCGCGATGCCATGTACCGCAAGGACAATGACCCGGACTTCGACCCGGCTGAGTTGAAGCGCATCAAGGCCAAGTGGACGAAGTTGCTGGAAGAGCAGCTGAAGGCCAAGAAAAAGGCGGCATGATGCTCCTGATCAACCCCGCCGACGCGCAGCAGAACGGCATCGCCGATGGCGACATGGTCTGCGTGGAAAGCCCGCGTGGCAAGGTGGACATCAAGGCGCGCGTGACCGATGAGGTAAAGCCTGGCATCCTCAGCAGCACCTTCCACTTCCCGGAGATCATGCTGAACGTGATCACGAGCAGTGTGAGTGATTCATTGGCCATGTGCCCGGAGTACAAGGTGGTGACCTGTCGCATCCGGAAGGCGAAGAAGGCGCATTTGCGGAAGGCGGGGGAGGTAACCGAGAAAGTGTAGCCATGCTACTCCGAGCAAGCATCACTGCACTTGTAGGTGGTCTGTGCTGCACCGCGTTTTCTCAACCCGGTATCTGGACCTGGGTCAGCGGAGATACGACACATCAGCAGGAACCCGTGAAGGGAACACCGGGTATTCCAGACAGCCTGAATCGTCCCCTTGGCAGTTATGAAGGTGCGCGCTGGACAGGGAAGGACGACATGTTCTGGTATTTCGAGTCGGGATACCTATCGACTACGAATGGGTCAGGCTGGGGCGCAGAACTTTGGCTATACGACCCACAGTTGGAACAATGGGCTTGGGTTAAGGGTCCTGATGTTCCGAACTACACGGGTCACTACGGATTGCTGGGAGTTGAAGCCCCAGCGAACATGCCACCTGCACGTGGCTTTGGGCCTGCCGCCTGGGCAGATACGACCGGCAACCTCTGGCTCTTCGGCGGAACTGCTTACATCAACGATTGGGTCTACTATGCCGACCTATGGCGATTCAACCCCATTACTGAGAATTGGACATGGATCAATGGCACTCAGCAATCTGGTCAGGCGCCGATTTATGGTATCCAAGGTGTACCTGACGCTGCGAACCATCCGGGTTCTCGGAATGAAATGATCGCGACATGGACGGATCATGAGAACAACCTCTGGTTGTTCGGGGGGCAGGCGTTCAACAACGGTCCAGTGGTCGGCGGGGATCTATGGCGATACTCGATAACGGAGAATATGTGGACCTGGATGAAAGGACCATCTTCATTCGGAACTCCCGGCAACTATGGGGTTCAAGGAGTTGAAGACCCCTTGAATGAGCCTGGATCACGTTGGGCGGCTACAACCTGGACAGACAAGGCCGGAGACCTTTGGCTGTTCGGTGGAAGGCGAACGAACAACTGGTACGACAACCTGAATGACCTGTGGCGCTATCGGATCTCCACGAACAGCTGGACATGGATGAATGGCACACCGGGAATCGTGTCGGATACAGGAGCCATGGGCGGCCTGTGTGAAGAGGACGGACTGTTCTCCCCTTCGAGTCGCTTCGAATGCTCGGCACACTGGACAGATGTTGATGGTGATCTGTGGTTGTGGGGCGGAAGGACTAGTGCGTTGGTCCAGAACGAGTCATTCCTGAATGATCTGTGGAAGTACGATGTGGAGACCAACTCCTGGGCGATCATGGGGCCAGAACAGCCAGCTGATGCCGTTGGGGACTTCGGCCAGAAAGGCGACCCTGATCCTTGCAACAGGCCCTATGGGGCCATGGGCAATATGGGTTGGTATCGAGCAGAGACCAATTCCATATACCTGTTCGGAGGGCAGCAGTTCAGACCAGAACTACCAAGTAGCGCGGCGACAAGAAGCCTTATGTGGCGAATGGAACTGGACACCAACTGCATCGTGTACGAGTGTCCGTATCTGTGTGACGGGCTTACTGTGAACGTGAGCGTCCTGTACGGAAATTCAAGTCCGGCCGTTGGTAGTGCGACGGTGAGCATGGATGTTGGCTATGCACCATATACCGCGCTGCTCGATGGAAATGTGGTACAGTCATGGGACACCCTGACGGGCCTGGCCCCTGGTTCACATGAATTGATAATAACAGACGCGTTCGGTTGCTCGGGCTCCACAAGTTTCGAGGTGACGGCTGTGATCGATGACGATGACGACGGCCTCGTCATTCATCAGGAGGGGACGATGCTGGTCTTCGATGTACTCCACGCTCCGAAGCGGCTCACCATGTTCGATGCGATCGGCCGCTTGGTAATGGACCGCCAATTTGATGTTGGTAGAAGCAGTGTGGACATCTCTACGATCGCACAGGGCATCTATTGCCTCAGGCAGGGTGAGAAGCGCCCCGCCATGAAACTCTTCATCCAGTAGGCATCCTCAGCAGCACCTTCCACTTCCCGGAGATCATGCTGAACATGATCACCCGCTCGGACATCTCTTGCTTCGCTGGTCAGAGGACTCGCTGCAGCGTGAGCGACTCACTGGCCCGCCGTACGGCGGATGTGCCCGGAGTACCTCGCTCCGCCGAAGCGGCTTCGCGAAGGCGCAGCAAGGTGGTGACGTGTAGGATCCGGAAGGCGAAGAAGGCGCACCTCCGGAAGCCGGGGGAGGTGTTGGAGAAGGCGTGACGAACCCACTTGTCCGTGATCGCAGCGCGCACCGCTGGTCTGACACATCGCTCTTGGCCGTCGCGAACGACCTTCTTGAACGCCCGCATTCCAAAATGCGGTCGAATTCATCGATAGCTTCATTTCATGTCGAGGGATAGTTTTACAACAACAACACCATCCATGTCGTCGACCTTCACCCGCCTCCTTGTCACCGTGCTCTGCCTCGGCCGGGTCATGACCAGCTCCGCGATCGGTGCACAGGAGAAAGGACCCCATTCATCATCCGGCCGTATGCAAGGCTTCACGGAGAACAAGGGGCAGGTGCTGGATGCACAAGGCATGCTCGCCACGCAGGTGCGGTTCCGCCTGGACCGTGGTGATGCGCAGATCTTCCTGTTGGACCATGGCATCGCCTATCAGTTCACACGTGAGCACCACCCCGAGGGTTACCTGGAACTACTGGCACAGCGGCACCGCACCAACGAAGAGGACCAACGCCTGCGCGTCCTGGAGGCCGGGTTACGCACGGAGACCTACCGCATGGACATGGTGCTCGAGGGCGTCGGACCAGGGGTGCGCATCACGGCCGATGAGCGGCTATCCGGCGTTTGGAACCACTACGCCAGGAATGTAATGGGCGTGCGGCACTTCGGGCGGATCACCTATCACGACGTGTACCCCGGTATCGACTGGGTGGTCTACTTGCACGGAGGTGGCATCAAGTACGACTTCATCCTGCACCCGGGCGCCGATCCACGCCTGATCCGTATGCGCAGCATGCACCACGAGGAGCTCACGCTCGACAGCACCGGCCGCCTGCACCACGGCAACCGGCTGGGCCGCTTCATCGAAGATGCACCGGTGAGCCTTCAGGGCGGCCGCGCCATACCCACCCGCTTCGTGCTCGAAGGCGACTTGCTCACCTTCGACGTGGCCGCGTACGACCCGACCCGCAACCTCGTGATCGACCCGGCCCGCGTGTGGGGCACGTACATCGGCGGCGACTTTGTTGATTGGACGAACGCGGTATGCACCGATGCCGCCGGGAACGTGTATGCCACAGGGCGCACCCGCTCCGAGAGCGCCATCGCGGATGGCGGCCATCAGCTGGTCCATGGTGGCGGGGAGTTCGATGCCTTCCTCACCAAGTATGCACCGGACGGCACGCTCATGTGGAGCACCTACTACGGCGGTGATCAGCTTGATGAGGGCATGTCCTGCTGCACCGACGCATCGGGCAACGTATACCTGAGCGGGTACACGCAGTCCTCCAGCGGCATCTCCTTCAACGGGCACCAGAACAACTTTGGCGCGGGCCTGGGGCCCAACGATGCCTTCCTCGTGAAGTTCGATGCGGCCGGCACGCGGCTCTGGGCCACCTACTATGGTGGTACGAGCAGGGATGAGGACGGCCTCTGCGCCACGGACCCTTTGGGCAATGTGTATCTGGCAGGCACCACCAGCAGCACACAACCAGGGGTGATCGCCTTCAACGGGCACCAGAGCAACTGGGGGGCAGGTGCGCTCGATGCCTTCCTGGTGAAATTCAATGCCGCCGGGGTGCGGCAGTGGGGCACCTACTACGGAGGCAACCAGATCGATGGTGCCTCCGGTGTCGGAACCGATGCCCTCGGCAATGTGTATCTGGCCGGTACAACACGATCGCCCGGCAACATCAGCTTCAACGGTCACCAGAACGTGCATGCCAGTGCGCCCTCCCTGTCGGACGGGTTCATGGTCAAGTTCTCACCCAATGGCGTGCGCATCCGGGGAACCTACTATGGCGGCCTGGATGAGGATGCCATCGCTGGAATGGCCGTGCAAGCGGACGGCACGGTGTATATCGCAGGAACCACCGCTTCAACAACGGGCATCGCTGCGGGGGGGCATCAGGACACGCTCACCAGCCCGGGGAACGATGCCTTTCTGGCGAAGCTCGACAGCGCGGGCGTTCGCCAATGGGGAACGTACTTCGGTGGGCTGGCGACCGACCAGGGCACCGGTGTGGCGGTGGATGTTACCGGTGACGTTTTCCTGACAGGGCAGACCAACTCCAACTCCCTCATCGCCTTCCAAGGGTACCAGAACACCTACGGGGGCGGCAACGACGGGTTCTTCGCCAAGTTCCTCTCCGATGGGACGCGTGCATGGAGCAGCTACTACGGCGGTCCGGGTGGCGACGACGCGTACGGTTGTGCGGTGGATGACATGGGTAACTTGTACCTGTGCGGCTTGACGAGCTCCAGTTCGGGCATCGCCGATGCGGGCCACCAGAACACCTTTGCAGGCGGGGTCTTTGACGGCTTTGTGGTGAAGATGGACGTGGGCATCAGCACGTCGATGGAGGAACCCGCCCGGGCAGCTGACCAGTCCCTCTGGCCCAACCCGAACGACGGCACCGGCTTCCTGTTGGACCTGGGGGATCGAGCCGCCGGAGAGGGGATCATGGAGCTTACGGTCCTGGACCTTGCCGGACGTGTGGTGCTATACCAACGACTGTACGCAGATGCAACAGGTCCGACAACGGTGCGCATCGTGCGGCCGTTGGAAACCGGTACGTACGTGGTCCGTGTGGCGCGTGCCGACCGGACATACGGCCTTCGCTTGGTGGTGGAGTGATGGTCCCGCCGCCCACACCAGCGGCCGGCACAACGGGTCGCTGAACTACCAGGTCCTCATGGTGGCACCGCTTCTGCTGGACAGCGCTGTGCAGGATACGAAAGGCGAAGAAGGGGCATTTACGGAAGGCGGGCACCTTCGCCGGAGGCTTCGATGCCTGATCGGGGAGGTGGTGGAGAAGGTCTAGGCACGTGTCATCCTGAGCGTAGTCGAAGGATGGGCGTGCCCCCTCGCAATAGCCTCGGGGTCGCGTGCTCCGCTGTAGCCGGACTTGTCAGGGCCAGCACCCACGGCGCTGCGGGGTCCTCCTTCGTCAGCCTCCTCGCTGCTCGTGGTTGCAAGGCCCTTCCGACGCCGGGCTGCCGCTGCGCCCGCTCACGTGACGATCGTCATCAGCACCATGGCTGATAGCATGCATCTTCACTGAGTATGCGCCTCATCCAGCACTTCCTCCCTCGCCCCCGCCACACGGAGATCCACCGCATCGCCGTGAAGGCTTCGCCTGAAGAAGCGTGGGCGGTCGCACGGCACTTCGATGGCGCCACCATCCCCTGGGTGCGCTTCCTCTTCGACCTGCGCACGCTGCCGGACCGTATGCGCGGCATGGACGTGCCCATGGCCAAGGACAGCGGCCTGGGCGTGGACGAGATCGCTTCGCACGGGCACGGCTTCATGCTGCTGGATGAGAAGCCCGGTGAAGAGGTGGTGGTGGGCGCGATCGGGCAGTTCTGGCACCTCAACATCCCCTTCACCGATGTGCCAGCAGAGGAGTTCGCCGCGTTCAACCAGTCCGGCTGGGGCAAGGTGGCCTGGTGCATCCGCGTGGAACCCCGAGGAACAGGAAGCTGGGTCACGCTGGAGCTGCGCGTGACCGCCACCGACGATGTCAGCTGGCGGCGGCAGACCGCCTACTTCCGCTTGATCGGCCCCTTCTCGCATCTCATCCGCACCTCGGCCATGGCGCACTTGGAGGCGCAATTGGGCAAAGCCAACGTTCCATCGGATGATGACCGGTCACTACCCGGCGACGAAGTCATCCCCGACGCGCCCTACCGGCTCACGCACACCATCGACATCGAGGCGCCGCCCACGCTGGTGTGGCCCTGGTTGATGCAACTGGGCTGCGACCGCGGCGGCTGGTACAGCATCGATGCGCTGAACCACGGCGGGGAACCCAGCGTGGAGGAACTGCGCGCGGAATGGAGCGAGCGAAGCGTGGGCGAGATCGTCCATGCGACCCCAGCGCTCGCCGGCGGCTACACCGTACACCAGGTGCAGCCCGAACAACACCTCATCCTCGGTGGCGAGACGGACCGCATGGGTGGGCATGTGCGCACTACCTGGTCCTTTGTGCTGGAGCCGCTCGGCCGTGATGCCACGCGACTGGTCACCCGTGTGCGCGGCATCGGCACGCCGCCATGGTCGGCATGGCTGCAGGGTGCGGTGGTGTTCCCGCCGGTGCATGCCCTGATGCAACGCGCGCAGTTGAAGAACCTGAAGCGGCTGGCGGAGGGGTTGGCGTGTGAACGGGTGGCTGCAGCAAGGGTGTGACCCTCGGCCATGCACCTTATGGCTTCCCTACATCCTCCACGCCCGGCCACAGCGACACTGCAGGCGGGCCGCCGAGCAGCGGCATGGCCGCGGCCTTGAAGGCCTCCAGGTGCGGGGTGCTGCCATGTGCGCCGGTGTAGTAGGCCTGGTCGGCCCAGCGCTCCACCAGCAGGATGCGGTCGGGATCGCCCTGCACATCGCGCAGCACGGTGATGCCCAGGTAGTGCGGCTCCTTGCGCACCTCGGCCAGCAGCGGCTGCAGGGCGGCATGGAGCGCATCGCCCTTGCCCGGCAGCGCACGGTAGTCCACCGTTACCACAACGGCGGGTGGTGGTGTTTGAGCGGCGATGCCAGTCGAAAAGGCCAACAGACTTGCCGTGATGAGGGAGGAAAGGATGTTGCGCATGTTCGGTGGGGCGTGTGCCATCCAAAGGAAGCACTTCTGTCATTGGCCCTATCTGTTCGAGAACGCCTCCGATCACACTTCCATGCAGCATGTGCCTGGTTCCAACAGGTCCAGCGGAGGTGTAAGATGCTCCGATGCCTACTTTCATCAACGCTCGGACCGAAGCGCTGCGATCGTCACGCGATGAAGGAGATCCCCATCCGCCGTTTGGAAGCGCGCACCGTGGTGCAGCTTTCCGACGACTTCAACATCCGGTCCATCGGACCGACGATGGCAGGTAGGGACATGGTGCAGCCCCTTCACCGGCACGACCACTACTTCATCTTGGTGCTCACGCAGGGCGAAGGCGTTCATGAATGCGACTTCCGGTCCCATGCCCTGCAGCCGCACAGCATCTATGCCATGCGGCCTCGGCAGGTGCACCGCTTGGAGCTGAAGGCGGGTGCCACGGGCTACTTTCTGCAGTTCAAGGCGGACTTCCTGGCCACCAGCGAGCACGGGGCGCGACTGGTGCTGCGCAGGGCCGGCCACGTGGAAGCCTTCCATACGGATGCACAGCGCTACGCTGAACTGACCCTGCTCCTGGACAGGATCGCGCGCGAGTGCGCAGCAGGACGCGAAGGCCACCTGCACATCGTACGCGCCTACTTGAGCGCCTTCCTGGCCGAGCTCGCCCTGGGCGCATCAGCCCCCGTAGAAGCCGATGCGGCGAACACGTATGCCCGTGATCGGCTGGAGGAGCTGCTCGAGCTGATCGAGACGCATGTGTATGACACCAAGGAAGTGGGGGCCTATGCCGATCTGATGCGCCTTTCCACGTACCAACTGAACGCCATCGCCAAGGCGGGCACGGGCCGCACCTGCTCCGAACTGATCACCGACCAGATCATCCTGGAGGCTAAGCGCTACCTGCTCGCCACCTCGGACCAGGTGAGCCAGGTGGCCGACCGCCTGGGCTACGACGACCCCTCGTACTTCATCCGCTTCTTCAAGAAGCACACCGGCCACACACCGGAGGGATTCCGGCAGCGGTCGAGGTGACCTGCCATTCGTACCACACGATCACACGATCGTCCTATCCACCCGGGTAGGGCCCTGGGTTGCTTTGTCCCCGCAAACAACGCAACCCATGAAGACGAAGATGAAACTGCTGGCCTCCCTGAAGATCTGGGTGATCATCTACCCCTCGATCACCCTGTTCCTGGCGCTCTTCGGCGAGCAGCTCTCGGCCCTGCCGCTCTACCAGCGCACCTTCCTGCTCACCATCTGCCTGGTGCCCTGGATCGTGTTCGCCGGCGTGCCGCTCGTGGACCGCGTGATCCGCGCCCTTTCCACCACGAAGACCGAGGCTTGATGTTCCATCCGACGGAGAAGGAACGCAAGCATACCATCCATGACCAGACGCCACTTCATCGCCCTGAGCGCAAGCGCAGCCTGCGCTCAGGCCATGCCGCTGCGCGCACTGGGCAACACCATCAATAAGGCCATGACCGAGAACCAGCATTTCGATGCGATCATCGTGGGTGGCAGCTACGCCGGCCTCGCCGCAGGCATGGCCCTGGGCCGCGCGCTGCGCCGTGTGCTCATCGTGGACGGCGGGAAGCCCTGCAACCGGCAGACCCCCTTCTCACACAACTTCATCACCCAGGATGGCGTGCCGCCACACCTGATCGCGGCCAAGGCACGGGCCCAGGTGGAGCGCTATGCCTCGGTGCAGCTCCTGAACGGACTGGTCACGGATGCCTCCATCACGGCCGATGGCTTCCATGTATGTGTGGATGGCAATACCCTGTTCAGTGCGAAGAAGGTGGTGTTCGCTACGGGCGTGCGTGACCTGATGCCTGCGATCCCCGGCTTCGCGGAGAGCTGGGGCATCTCCGTGCTGCACTGCCCGTACTGCCATGGCTACGAGGTACGCGATGAAGTGACCGGCGTGCTCGGCAATGGCGACAAAGCCTTCGAGCTTGTGCGGATGATCTCCAACTGGACGAAGGAGCTCACGCTCTTCACCGACGGACCCTCCACGTTGACGCCCGAACAGTCCGCTGTGCTGCAACAACATGGCATCGGCATCGAGCAGACCCCTGTGGAGGAACTGGTCCACGATCAGGGCCGGTTGTATCAGGTCCGCTTCATCGACGGGTCCGCGTGCACGATCAGTGCCCTCTATGCCATGCCCGCTTTCGAGCAGCACTGCGCGGTCCCCCAACAACTCGGCTGCGCTTTCACGGAGGATGGCTACATCCAGGTGGATGCCCAACAGCGCACCAGCTTGCCCGGTATCTACGCCTGCGGCGATAACACCATGCGGTTGCGCACGGTGGCGAATGCAGTGGCCACCGGCACAACAGCAGGCATGATGCTGAACAAGGAGCTGATCGCCCAGGAATTCTAAGAACCCGACCACCACCAGACCAATGGACCCGAACAACATCTCCACCAGACGACACGCCGCGATCACCGGCCTGTTCTTCATCACGGCTACCGTTACAGCCATCATCGGCCTCCTACTCTACAAACCCGTCATCTATGCCGCGGATCCGATCGCCTCGGCCAGCGCACATGCCGGACGCATAGGCTGGGGCGCGTTCTTCGAGGCCCTCCTCTGCCTGGCCAACTGCGGCACAGCCGTGATGATGCTGCCGGTGCTCAGCCAGGTATCGAAGCGGCTGGGTCCGGCCTATGTGGTCTTCCGTTCATTGGAGGTCGAGGCGATCCTCGTTGGGGCGGTGAGCATGCTGGCACTGGCGTCCGTGGCCGGATCAACGGGGCAGGATGCACCGGGCGCTCAGGCGATCGGTTCGGCGCTCATCGCCATCCACGACTGGACCTTCGTGTTCGGCCCGCACTTCATGCTGGGCGTGAACACGCTGATCTACAGCTCGCTCTTCCTCCGCTCAGGCCTGATGCCCCGTTCGCTGGCGGCACTGGGCATCATTGGTGCAGGGCTCATCCTCATCGTCGGCGTGATCGAGCTGCTCGGTGTGATCGCGCCATACTCCGACACCACCATGCTGCTGGCGATGCCGATCGCGGTGTACGAGATGGTGCTCGCAGGCCGCTTGATCGTGAAGGGATACAATGCACCAGGAGCACTGACATCCAGAACGAACCCCGTACACCCCCGACGCCAGTACAGCTCCGGGCAGGTCCACTGACATCAACTGACGCCGGACAGCGGAGCGTGACATCGTCGGACAGACCTTTCGGAAAACCTCCCGTCATGTGGTGGAAAGCCATCCTCCTCTGGTTCGTGCTCATGCTGCTCGCCATCATGAATGGCACGGTGCGCATCAAGCTCATCATTCCCTACACCGGTCTCACCGCTGGCCTTGCCATCAGCACGGTGATGCTCTGTGCCTTGATCCTGCTGGCCACGTGGTTGAGCATCCGCTGGATGGGGCCGGCAACTGCCGCGCAAGCCTGGAGCATCGGCCTGCTCTGGCTCGCCATGACATTCGCTTTCGAGTTCGGGGCGGGCCACTTCCTCTTCAAGAAGCCGTGGAGCGAACTGCTGGTGGACTACGACGTCACGCAGGGCCGCATCTGGGTGCTGGTGCCGATCGTAACGGCCATGGCGCCGTGGTGGATGGCGAGGGTGAGAGGGCTGGTGGGCTGAGCGGACCGGCGACCCACCCACTTTGCTCCGCCGCCATGTGCATGTTAAGTCCGTGTTAACCGCACATGAAGTTCTCGGCTTGGTGCACTGGAGCGCCTGATGCCGTCCGACCTTCGGGACACGAAACGCGCTTCATGAGTTCCGCCACGACCCTGCGCCCACCCCCGGTCGGCACCCTACGCTCGACCATCGAGCACCTCGATCGTACAGGACGTCTGCATGTGTTGCGCGTGGGACGGAAGCAGGTGGAGAGCACATCGGGCCTGCTGTTCACCGGCAGCCCGTTCTCCCGTGGCGAGATGGCCCGTAGCCTGCAGGTGAGCTTCGTTCCCGGCGGAGCGGTCGTGCCCCCGGCCACCTTCGATGAGGCCACGGGTCGCATCCACCTGCACTACACCGACCGCGACCATCCCGAGGTGCAGGCCTTGCTCCAGAGCCGTCGGTCGCGGCTGTGCTACTTCTGGCGCAGTGCGGACGGGTTGCGAAGCCGGGCCTGGCTGGTGATCTCCGGTTAGGGTAGGCGCGTGCCCACCGCTCCCCACCACGGAGCGATCGTGTACTTCAACCGTCCCATCCTCACGAAAGGGTCCTGCCTCAGGTAGCCTTCCACCTCCTCGCGGGTGTCGCAGTCATAGAGCAGCAGCCCCCGCCATCCCGTGTCGTTGTTGTCGAAGGGACCTGCCATCACGATCAGACCCCGGGCCGCCTGGGCATCCTGATGCGCGAGATGCTCCTTCTGAAGGGTTGCAGCGGTGAGGCTGTCCAAGGCGGGACCCTCTCCCTTGGTGTACAGGACGAACCAGTATTGCTTTATGTGGTAGGTGCTGTCCGCGATGGAGACGTCGAAGGTGCGCTGCGCCTGGACGGCACCACATAGGCCCAGCAGGGCGAACAGGTGGAGGGTTCTCATGATGATCACGGATGTCCTGCGCGGGCGCGTCGGAGCACGTCCGCGATGAAGGGTGTCTTGGAACGGGTGTAGGCCGCGCGGTCGGCCGGGTGCGTCGAGGCCAGCCCGCGTTTGAGCGCTTCGTACTGACGGGCCACTTCGGGGTGCGCGCGCAAGTGGTCACGGAACAGCAACCGGTCCACGGTGGCCTCATCGGGCTCCACCATGTGCACATGGAACGCACGGCGTCCATCGGGATGCCGCCCGATGAACCAGGCGTAGTACGGGGCCTTTTCGCCCATCGTGGGCCGCCAGATGAACTCATAGCCCAACGCCTCCATCCGCGGCACCACTTCGCGGCGAACGCGGTCCAGGTCGGTGACCTCCACCTGGATGTCGACCACGGGCTTGGCGCTGAGGCCGGGCACGGCCGTGCTGCCGATGTGGGCGATGCGGGTGCAGAGGTCCGGCGGAAGTTCGGCGCTGAGGCGGGCTTCCTCGGCGGCGTAGCGTGCGGGCCACTCCTCCGAATAGGGCACGATGGCAATGGGCTCACCGGACAGCTCAGCGATCCGCCCGGCGCTGATGTTGGTGTGGTCCATCATGCGCCGCCCGCATAGAGGTTGAACCGACCGCCACGCAGGAAACCCACGAGCGTGAGCCCGCCGTCCCGCGCCAGTTGCACGGCCAGGGAGGAGGGCGCGCCTACCGCGGCCATCAGCGGGATGCCGGCGACGACGCACTTCTGGACGAGCTCGAACCCGGCGCGGCCGCTGACCAGAAGCTGAGAGGCCGTGAGCGCAAGACCGGCGCGATGCGCGGCGCCGATCACCTTGTCCACGGCGTTATGCCGCCCCACGTCCTCGCGAAGCAGCAGAAGCCGGCCCTTGGGATCGAACAGCGCCGCGGCGTGGATGCCGCCGGTATGCGAGAACACCGTCTGCGCGGCCCGCATGCGATCCGGCAGCGTGGTGAGGACGGCCGGATCGACCGGGCCCCACGGGGTGATCGACCGGCCGCATTGGGCGTGCACGGCCTCGATGCTGCTCTTGCCGCACACCCCGCAGCTGCTGGTGGTGTAGAAGTTGCGCTGCCAGCAGTCGGGATCGAGGTCCAGGGACGGGTGGAGCTCCGCACGCACCACGTTCCCGCGCTCCTCCTCCTTCACGTTCGCGCACTGTTCCACACGCAGCACCTGCGCCGCCCCGGTCACGATGCCCTCGGAGAGCAGGAAACCGAGCACAAGCTCCTCATCATGACCCGGTGTGCGCATGGTGACACTGAGCCGCACCTCGCGCCGGTCATCCAGTTGCCCGAAGCCGAGCCGGATCTCGAGCGGCTCTTCGGTCACGAGGAGGTCCTCGGCGCGGACACCGCGCCCGTCCTCAACGCGGTGGATCGTGACGGTGGCGACCGGAGGACGCATGAGCAGCGCGCGAAAGGTACCTCCTAGCCCTTCGCCTTCCGGAAGCAGCCCACCAGATGGTCATCCACCATGCCGATGGCCTGCATGTAGGCGTACACGATGGTGGTGCCCACGAAGCTGAACCCGGCCTTCTTCAGGTCCCTGCTCAGTGCATCGGAGGCCGGCGTGCTGGCCGGGACCTGGTGGACCCCGGTCCAACGGTTCACCACGGTGCGATGGTCCACGTGCTTCCAGAGGAAGTCATCGAAGGAGCCCCTGCCCTGCTCCATGATGCTCACCCAGGCCTGTGCGTTCCTGATGGCGCTCTCCACCTTGGCGCGGTTGCGGATGATGCCTTCATCGGCGAGCAGGCGCGCGACATCCTTCCTCCCGTACCGGGCTATCCTCTCCACGTTCCAGTCGTCGAAGGCGCGGCGGTAGCCCTCGCTCCTGTGCAGAATGGTCTTCCAGCTAAGCCCCGCCTGGGCGCCGTCGAGCACCAGCTTCGCGTAGAGCTTGCGGTCGTCGTGCTCGGGAACGCCCCAGACGGTATCGTGGTAAACGATCATGCGCTCATCGGTGCCCGGCCAGGGGCAGCGGATGAGGTCCTCGGAGGAGCTCATGGTCATCGGTGCGAAGGTGCGCGATCGTCGTGCGACCTCCCTCATGCTCCCCTTCATGGGGCCCGGAACGCCCACGCTGGTGGTGGGAGCGGGCCTTATGGGACCGGTGGTCGCTGCCTGGCCATGGATGATCGTCGACCTCACGGCGATCGTACCCCTGGCCGACCTCACACGGACCGTCGCCAGGGCATGAAGAACGTTGAGGGAAGGTGCGTGCCTCTGTTACGGCAGCGTCCCTTCAACGGCCGAAATACCGGTTCGCCGCCTCGGTCCGATTGACCACATGCATCCTCTTGTAGATGCGGTGGATGCTCTGCTTCACCGTGCCCTCGCTGACACCGAAGCGGTCGGCGATCTCCTTGTACAGGGAGCCGTTGGCCAGCAGCTCCAGTACCGCCATGTCGCGGTCGGAGAGGCCTGTGGCGGCCTGCAGCCCGGCGGCCGGGGCGGGTCGGAAATGCCGGATCACGCGGCGTGCCACCGTCATGCTCATCGGGGCACCGCCCTGATGGATGTCGAACACGGACGTGGCGATGCGGTCCGGGGAGGCGTTCTTGAGGAGGTAGCCGTTGGCGCCGGCGCGAAGGGCCTCGAAGACGAGCTCGTCGGTGTCGTTCACGGTGTACATCAGGAACTGTGCATCCGGCCAGCGGTGGCGCAACTCGCTGATGCACTCGATGCCCGAGGCCCCGGGCAGGTTGATGTCCATGATGACCACCTCGGGCGCGTCCTGCACATCGGCCAAGGCGAGGATCTCCTCGGCCGAACCGTGAACACCGCAAAGGCGGATGCCATCGGTGGCGATGAACACGGCGCTGAGGAGCTCCCGGATCAAAGGGTCGTCCTCCACGATCCGCAGGGCGATGGGCGGGCGGGCTGCCATGCGGCGAAGGTGGCCGGTCGCGGCCATCCCATCAAGCTAACTTTCGTTGTCCGAGCGGCACGGTGAAGCGCAGGTGCGTGCCTCGATCGGCGGGAACGAGCTCCACCACGCCTCCGATGCCGGCCATGCGTTTGCGCATGTTGGGAAGGCCGTTCCCCCCGTGATCGGTCAGCCTGGCCAGCCCGCAGCCGTCATCGACCACCTCGATGGTGAGCCCATCGGCCCACCGGAGCGCAAGGGTCACCCGGGTGGCTCCGGCATGCTTGACGATGTTGTGCAGTGCCTCCTTCACGACGAGGAAGCAATTACGGCGCTCGGTGGTACTTACGGTCATCGGCGGCCAGGGACCATCGGCCTTCACCAGGAGCGGGATGCCGTGCTCGGCGAGGTAGGTGCGTGCGTGGTTGTTGATGTAGGCCACGAGGTCGGCGAGCTCACCCTGATCGTCCTGCAGGGCCCAGATGATGTGGCGCATGCTGGCCATGAGCTCCTCGGCGCGGCGGGCCTGCTCACGCAGCAGCTCCTCCCGGTCGATGCGGCTCCCGGGCAGCAGCGCCATCTCGCTGCGGAGCTTCAGCCCGCTGAGGCCCACACCCAGGTCGTCGTGAAGGTCACGGCCCACCTGCTCGCGGACGCGCAGCTCGGCGATGGTGCGGTCCTGCCGTTCGCGCAGCAGCTCGCTCTCCACCAGGAGGCGGCGGGTCCTCTGCCGGCTGGAAGAGAGCAGGAAGATGACCACGATCACCACGAGCAGGAGACCGCCACCGGCCAGGATGACGAGGCGGACGACGCGGGCGCGATCGAGCTCGGCAGCGATGCGCTGACGCTCGAGGCGTTCCACCTCCAGGTCGTTGTCCGCACGCAGCAGCTCGGCCTGGGCGGCCAGTCCCGAACGGATGTTCCGCGCGGTGATGGTGCTGTCGATGCGGTGCCAGTCCGCCAGGTCGGCCAGAGCGCCTTCGGGATCCCCAAGCTTCCGGAGGGTCGCACTCGCGACGCGGGCGAAGTTGCGTTGGGTCACCAGGCCGATGCCGGAGCGATGCTCGATCAGGTAGGCGCGGGCCCGCTCCAGTGCGCGGATCGCTTCCTGCTGAAGCCCGGCGCTGGCCAGCGCCAAGGCCCGCCCCACCAGGGCGTCCACGCCGATGTCGTGGTCGTTGTGCTCGGCGGCGACGGCGAAGGAGCGCTCGTAGTGGTTGCGGGTGCTGTCGTGCCGACGTTGGTCCAGGGCCAGGTTCCCCAGGCCCCACCAGGCGACGGCCATGGCGCGACCGGCACCGGCCTCCTCGGCGAGGGCCAGGGAGCGCCGCAGGTGCCATTCGGCACTGTCGTGCATGCCGAGGGCGGTGAGGTAGGTGCCGAGATTGCCGTGGATGTGGTGCAGCTCGGTGACGGGATACCGTGCCCTGGGGCGGGAAGGGAACCAGCGCAGGGCCGCACGGAGATACGGCAGGGCCAGCCGGTTGTCCTGGATGTTCTCATGCAGCAGGCCCCTCATATTGTAAACGTTGGCCATCAGCGTGCTGTCGCCGAGCCGGTCGGCCAGCGTACCGCAATCATCCAGATCTCGCATGGCCTCATTGAAGAGGCCATCGTAGTAGAGCACCTCGGCCCGGTAGCTCAGCAGATAGCAGCGCGCCTCTTCATCGGCCCGCGCATGGACGAGGGCCTCGTTGATCGACCGCAGTGCCGCATCCCCGTGGAAGGCGTCCATCTGCAGCAGGATGTCCTCCATCCGCCGATGGAGATCGGGATCGGAAAAAGGCGGAAGCTGCTGCATGGTGCGGCCCATGCGCTGCTGGGCCCTGAGCGGGCCAAGGACGGCCAGCAGCGTGCATGAGAGCGCACAGGCCCTGATGAACGCCGTCATCGACCGAAGTAGCGGTTCACCGCCTCGGTGCGGTTCTGTACGTGCAGCTTCTCGTACATCCGGTGGATGTGCTGCTTGATGGTGCCCACCGTGATCCCCAACCGCTCACCGATCTCCTTGTACAACAGGCCTTCGGCCAGCAGCGACAGGATCTGCTGCTCGCGTTCCGTGAGCCGTACCCCGTCCACCGGCCCGGACGACCGTGGTCTCAGGTGGGCCACCACCCGCCGTGCGACATGCGCGCTCATGGGGCTGCCTCCACCGTGCAGCTCCTTCACGGCCTCGATGATCTCATCGGGGGTGGCGCTCTTCAGGATGTAGCCGTTCGCTCCGGCCTTCAAGGCCTCGAACACGCGATTGTCGTCGTCATGGACGGTGTACATCAGGAACTGGGTGGCGGTGCAGCGATGGCTGAGCTCACGCACACAGTCGATCCCGCTCGCTCCCGGGAGGTTGATGTCCATGATGGCCACATGGGGGCAATGAGCGCCCAGGCGCAGGAGGGCGTCCTCGGCACTGCTGTGGGCGGTGAACACCTCCAGGCCCGGCTCGCCGCCGAACAGGGCGCGCAGCGTTTCCCGGATGATGGGGTCATCCTCCACGATGCTCACACGGATGGGTTCGGGGTTCATGCGCTGCGAAGGTCATCCGGACCTGTCGGGCGACCAATAGAACGAAGGTTAGGGGGGGGGTCCATCGGAACACGGAAGCGCAGGCAGGCCCCCGGGAGGTCCGGCTCCGTGGAGCGCGCCAGGGTGAGCGTACCGCCCAGGGCCGCGATCCGACGGCCCATGTTGCGCACGCCGTTGCCCTCGGTGGCCTCGGCATGGGCGGGTGGTCCCGGACCATCATCCGAGATGCGGACGTCCAGCGCACCCTCGCGCCAGGCCATTCCGAGGAGCACCTGGTTGGCGGCCGCATGCTTCACCACATTGTGCAGCGCCTCCTTCACCACCAGGAAGATGTTGCGTCGCTGCTCGGCGCTCAGCGTTCGCAGCGGCATGTCCTCCTCCACCTCCACCCGAAGGCGGATGCCATGCTCATCGCAATAGCGGCGGGCATGGTTGGTGGTGTACGCCACCAGATCGGCCAGCTCGGTCTGGTCGGCGTTCATGGCCCAGATGATCTGGCGCATGCTCCCGATGAGCTCGCCGGCGGTGCGGGCGAGGGATTGGAGGTGCTCCCGTTTGGCAGGGTCCTGCTCCACACGGAGGGCCATTTCGCTGCGCAGCTTCAGGGCGCTGAGCCCGGCGCCCAGGTCGTCGTGCATATCCCCGGCGATCCGCATGCGCTCGGCCAGCACCGCCTGCTCGCGCTCGAACGCTTCCCGTTGCAATCGCAACCGTGCGTGCAGATAGGCCTTGAAGCCAACGAAGGCCAGCGCAGCGACCGTGAGAAGGAAGAGCGTACGGAACCACCAGGTGGCGTGGAACGGGGGCAGCACTTCCACGGTCACAGAAGCCTCCATCGGGCCCCAGTGCACACCGTCCCGACCGATCTGCACCACGATCCGATGCAAGCCCGGATCCAGGTCGAACAGGTCGATCCGCTTGGCGGCGCCGATCTCCTTCCACCCGGTATCGGTGGGAAGGACGCGGTATCGGAAGAGCGGCACCTCGCCGGGCATCACACCGATGCCGCCGAGCTCGAGCATGAGGGCCTTGCGGTCGGGCTCCAGGATCAAGCTTTCGGGACTTCCAAGGACGGCGACATCGCCCACACGGTGGGCGGTGAACACAGGAACAGGAGGAGCCTGCAGCCGTTCACGCGAAGGGGTATGCACCAGGATCCGAGGACCGACCCCGATGGCGATGCGCCCATCGTCCAGCTCCACCAGGGCCGTGGTGTGCACCTGCCCGGAGAGCGCCGAGGGCAACTGCAGCCGGGCGAATGTCCTCGTACCCGGTGGACGACGCACAACCCCCTGCGGCGTGGCCACCCAGATGGTGCCATCCCGCGTGGCGCAAAGGGCAAGGATACGGGTCCCGGGCAGTCCGTCGCGGCGGCCGATGAACCGCTCTGAGGCGCCGTCCGGGTCATGAACGACAAGGCCATGTTCATGCGTGCCCAACCAAAGCAGGCTGTCCGGCCCCTGGACCATGCAGCGCACCACACCGCCCACATGGGCGCCGGTGGAGTTCACCACTGCGGACCACCGGCGCTCCCGGAAGCGCGCAAGACCACCACCGTTGTTCAGGCCAGCCCAGAGTCGGCCATCGGCCGTGGTGAGCCAGCTGAGCAGCATGCGGTTCGGCAACCGTCCCCACGGCCCGTCAACGGTGTCCACGCGCTGCGCCCCACCCGAATGCAGGTCGACACGCCACAGGCCATGCCGCCAGGTACCCAGCCAGAGGGCCTCATCGGCCTGTTCCGCGAACGTGAAGGCAGAGGAACCTCCGATGGGCACCAGCTCCATGATGCGCTTGGCGGGACGAAGGATGGCCCGACGAACATCCAGCTCGGCCAAGCCATGGCCGGTGCACACCAGGATACGCCCATCGACCGAGGCACCGAATGCGTTCACCCGGTTGGCGGCGGCAAGGGCACCATCCGGCGCGTCGGGCACATCGATGCGCAACACGGTGGACGCCCCTGAGCGTCGATCAACGATATGCACACCGCCACCCTCGGTGCCCACCAACAGCGTGTCCGTCCCCCATGCCCGAAGGACGGAGATGGCGAAAGGCGCCGCATCGAACGGAAGCAAAGTGTGCACCTGCGGCCCCGGACGCAGCAGGGCCAGACCATCCGCGGTGCCCAGCAGCAGGTCGCCGGAACGGATCGGCCGCAGGCATCCCACGCGGGTGCTCGTCAGGCCGGTGCCATCCACGCCGACCTCCGACCACCCGGCATCCGGTGGACGAACGAAGAGGCGGTGCGTCCATGTGGCGAGCCAGTGGCGGCCCTCGGCATCGAACCCATGGCAGCGTAGTTCGAACCGATCGGGTCGGGCCTCGACATCAGGCTGCGCCGCAAGCTCACCGGTCCCCAGGTCATACCGGAACAAGGTATACGGGCCGTGCCGCATGTACCAAAGGGCCTGGCCCCGCACCACCGGCGCTCCGGTGGGCGAGCGGTCCGCCCAGGGGAGCAGCGCACTGTTGCGGTGGTCCGTCCACCGATCGGTGGCCGCATCCCAAGATGCGATGCCCTGGGCCGTTGCGGCCCAAAGCGTGGCCCGCCATGGATCCCAATGGAGCGAGGAATTCGACCGCATGGACCCGGCCGGCCCCTGTCCGGGCGGCAGGTCCTGCACACTGCTGAGCGACCCGTCACGCGGGTCACCGCGGAAGAGCCCCGCCTCGGTGACCACCCAGAGGAGGGTATCGCCCACCGCCACCACCTGCCGCATCCGATTGGCCTGAAGGGCATCATTGCCCGTGGCCGTCACCCGCTGATTGATGAAGGTGCCCGAGCGGGGCTGATAACAAGACAGCCCGTTCATCGTGGCGAACCACAGCGTACCGTCGGCTGCCTGATCGATGCCGTTCACCTGGTCGTGCGCCAGGCTGGTGCTGTCGATGGGATCATGGTGGAACGTACGGACACGCGTTCCTTCCAGCCGGGCGAGGCCGTCGGTGGTGCCCACCCAGATGAATCCCTCGCGGTCCTCGAAGAGGGCATGCACCTCGTCGGCCGGCAGCCCCTGCTCCGTGCCGATGCGGTCGAACAGCAGCTGGGCCGTCCCGGGTATGGCCGGCAGCAGGGCGGTGATCAGCACAAAGGAGCGCATGCGGGCGGGTGAAAGGCAAAGCTCGGCAAGCGGGACGCCCCGGCACAGGCCTATTTTGCGGGCATGTTGACCGACCGCCACGGCCGCACGCATCGCAGCCTGCGCATCAGCATCGTGGACAAGTGCGACCTGCGCTGCACGTACTGCATGCCGGAGGACCAGCACTTCCTGCGGCGGGAGGAGCTGATGACCCGGGCGGAGATCGGCACCATCACCCGGCTCTTCGTGGAGCGGTTCGGGGTGGACAAGGTCCGGCTGACCGGCGGCGAACCCCTGGTCCGACCGGATGCGGTGGACATCGTGCGCGACATGGCCGCTCTGCCCGTGAAGCTCGGCCTCACCACCAACGCCCTCACCCTGCACCGGCACCTCGACGGACTGATCGACGCGGGTCTGCGCAGCCTGAACGTGAGCCTGGACACCTTCGATGCGGGGCGATTCCGGTCGATCACCCGACGCGATGGCTACAACACGGTCTGGGCGAACATCCAAGCAGCCCATGCACGCGGACTGCGAGTGAAACTGAACATGGTGGTGATGCGCGGCATCAACGACGACGAGATCCTGCGCTTCGTGGAGCTCACGGAGCATCACGACCTGCATGTGCGCTTCATCGAGTTCATGCCGTTCGCGGGCAACCACTGGGGAAGGGAACGTGTGTACACCTATGCCGAGATGCTGGGCCACATCGGCAGCGTGCACAGCGTCGAGAAGGTCTCCGACGATCCCCACAGCACGGCCAAGGCCTACCGCGTTCCCGGTTGGAAAGGCACCTTCGCTGTGATCAGCACGGTGACCGAGCCCTTCTGCGGCAGCTGCGACCGCATGCGGCTCACCGCTGAAGGAAAGATGCGCAACTGTCTCTTCGCGCGCGAGGAGACCGACCTGCTCTCAGCATTGCGCCGTGGCGACGACATCGCCCCGCTGATCGAGGCGAACGTGCTGTCGAAGCACGCCATGCTCGGCGGGCTGCCGCCCTTCAAGCCCGAGAAGCAGGAACAGGTGCTTCACGACCTCAGCGATCGGCCGATGGTGAGCATAGGGGGATGAAGCCCTCGCTATTCCTTCACGAACGGGAAGGCACGGCCCTCATCCGTCCGCAAGACATAGCTGCCGGAAGCAAGTGATGACACGTCGATCGTGGTGCTCTTGGTGAATGCGCCCATGGCGCGGCCTTGCAGGTCGAGGATCGTCCCGGAGATCGCACCAGCGACCATGAGCGCATCGCTGGTCGGGTTGGGCCAGGCACGAAGCGGCTCCTGAACGGATGCGACACCGTCCACGCTTGTGGACCCTCCGCCCTCCAGCCTGGCCACATTGTTCCTGGGCGTTCCATCGAACTCCGAGAACAGCCCACCGATGATGAGCTTGCCGTCCACCTGGAGAACGATGTCATAAATGCCATTGTCGAGCCCGAACGCCCCGGGGATGGAACCATACGCCCCATCCAAGGTCCCGTCCGGATGGACACGCGCCACGTCACGAACGACGACCTGGTCGTAGCTATCAAAGAACCCGCCGAGCAGGATGCGTCCATCAGGCTGCAGCGCCAGCGCAAGAACGAAGCTGTCCGGACCGTCGCCCGTACTGAAATCCACATCCAACGAACCGTCGCCGTTGACCCGCGTGAATCGCGGCCTGGACACCCCGTTGTAATGGGTGAAACCTCCGGCGATGACCAATTTTCCATCGGATTGACGCACCATGTCACGGATGTCGCCGTTCGCGGCACCGGAACCGGGATCGAACGTGGGGTCCAAGGAGCCGTCTGCATTCAACCGCGCGATGCAGTTGCGAGCGGTGCCATCGTAACTGCTGAACTGACCTGCAATGACGATCCTGCCGTCGGGCTGCAGCGCGAACGCGTTGATGGTCTTGGCCGGACCGTTGGTCCCGAGGCCGGAGCCCGGACTGAACGTGAGGTCCTGACTTCCGTCGTCGTTGAGCCGGGTCACCCCCGAGCGGGGTAACCCATCGAAGGTGTCGAAGTTCCCCCCGACCAGGATCTTGCCATCCGGTTGCAGGGCGATGGCGAACACGATCCAATCAGCACCCAGACCGGTGTCGAAACCAGGGTCCACGCTGCCATCCGGGTTCAGGCGCACGATCATGCTGGACGAGGTCCCATTGAAGCTGGGGAATCCGCCACCCACGAGGATCCTGCCGTCAGGCTGCTCGGTGATGCAGGTCACGTTGAAGGCTCCGGGGCCGGTGCCGGGATCGAACGTGGTGTCCAGCGTACCGTCAGCGTTGAGTCGCGCGATCTTGTTGCGCGGTATGCCGGCCACCTGCCCGAGATCACCGGCGATGAGCACCTTGCCATCGCCCTGCATCGAGGTGACGAACACACGCCCGTCCGGTCCGGACCCCGGATCGAACGTGGGATCCACCGATCCGGGCTGGGCGGAGGACCCAAAGCCCGTGAGCAGGCCCGAGAAGAACAATGCGAGGTGTGGAAGATGCTTCATGGCCTATTGACCGACAGCCGCGGGTGCAACATCGCACACGGTTCCGCCGTGGCCCGCAAAACAATCTGCGGTCCAGCACAGAATCAATATAACCTTCGTTAGAGCGCATCTCAAAATAACCCTTCGGGCTGCGCGGCGGCCTTTCGGGGCCTTCCGGCGTTGCTCGCCCCTCACAGAGCTACCGGCTATGCTCGGGTCTCGCGCCTGGGCTGGCCCCGAAATACCTGCCGCTCGCTTCCAAAAGTCATTTT
>Ga0073899_10000561_pt1 | contig 33997 bp, 26 predicted proteins | sample KloWWTmetaKNB5Ph_FD_88975 | JGI IMG/M metagenome (GOLD analysis project Ga0073899, IMG submission 88975) | Active sludge microbial communities from Klosterneuburg, Austria, studying microevolution and ecology of nitrifiers - Klosterneuburg... | ecosystem: Engineered > WWTP > Aerobic digester >... | reverse complement strand
CTTCACCTTCCGGATCTGCTGAAGCGAGGATTACAACCCCCCCGGGCTTGAGAACCAGCAGTGCTTCATCGAAAATGGTCACGAGCTTTCTGAACGGGAGGTGCTCGATAAAGCTGAACCCGGTGATTGCGCCTATCGAATTTGGTTTCAGGCCACGCAAGTAGGTAACTACTTCGGCCTCGATGACATCAAGGTCTTTTTTCTGAAACTGGCGGCAGCGTTCGATCATGACCCGATTTGAATCGATTCCTTTGGCGATCAGGCCATTTTCGGCAAGTAATTCCAGCCATTCTCCACGACCGCAACCAATGTCGAGAATCGGTGCAGCCGCTGTTCCAGCTTGGGCTTCGCGTACGATCGGCAAATGAATCTCCAGGCGTTTCTTGATGTCTTTGCGGGGAGGGCGAAAATGATCCTCGAAAGAAACATATAGCGCATCGAGCAGATGATCCTCCTCCTCGGCCATGGTCTCGGCCAGGTCTTGCAGATTCGGCTTTGCCAGCCGTCTGCGGGATTCTTCCAGCAGTATGCCCAGACGACGCTGCTGATCGATGATGCTGTGCTTGTGATCGATAATTTGTTTCCACATCTCGGAAACTTCATTCGTAATTGGCTCGGCATCCGCCTTTCGCGAGAGGCCATCGCCCAATTGACTTTTTAGTACTGCAAGTTCGGCAGCGTCGGCCTTCGCCTGGGTTTGCAGGCGAATATCGGCTGTTTCCGTACGCAGTCTCGACAGTTCTTCAGTCGCCGAAAATAGCGAATCCTCGGTGCGTCTTGCCATTTCATTGAACTGGACGCGATGTTCCTGCAAACGCTGATGGAAGAGCGCTTCGAAATGCCGCCATTTGCGCAAGTTAGCCGGCAGCAGGTACAGGAAGCTTGCCAGAGACAGCAAATACCCCAGTAGCGGAATGCGAAAGGCCGTTTGAATGGCAAGACGAGGCCACAGCCCGGCGATTTTGATCCCGCGTTGTTTGCCCTCGGGAGAGTAGCGAAGCCTTCCCAATATTTCTACGCGCGAGCATCGCCCGCTACGTAATGCGGACAGGTGGTACTGAAATCCGTTTTCATCGGCCTCCCGATCGAGGATGGTGAAGTAGGCATTTCGCAGAAAATCGCCATCGTGGAGGCACAGAAAGTCAGCTACCGTATAACTTGCTTTGTTCTCGATTCTGGGAGGATATTCATATATTCTGGGAAAATTCACATAAGCCGCAGGTTTCGGCAACTCTGTTGCGGAAAACCTGCGCGATCCGGTTTCGGCGCGAATCCTGTTTGCCAGTTCTTCGGCATCGATTCTGGGACTGAATATATTGGCCATGATTTTCCTGAAATCAAAAAGGATCAGATATCCACTCGAAGCTTGGCAGAGTTGTCTTGCTTCCGCGATCCCTGATTGAAACGTTCATCAGTGAACCCCAAAGAGGTTTTATTCTAGCAGGATGCCGTATTTTGCCATGATGTACAGGGTAGATGCACGGGGTGAATGCCACTGCGGGAAACTGCTGTGGGTGAAAGATGGCTGTGGCCACGTGGTACTCAGTGAGTTCCTCGACGTACTCTCCGGGAAGGTGCCAATGACATCGCGTGCCTTGAGCTTTGCCCGAGTCATCAGGAAATCGCTGTGGTTTACACGATGAACGCGATCGGGTCGGTTAATATGCGCCTGCACAAAATAACGACAAGTCGAAGTTCATTCCAAAATGATGATGCATTAGTCAGGCTGTATTATTTGGCACTATGCAATATCAGCAAACACTGGGCGATGCCCATTCAGAACCATGAAGCCGCTATAAATTGCTTTTGATTTTGTTTGATGACCGTATGCAGCAGCATTAAACAAAAATCCAGTTACACAAAATCGCGAGCCGCCCGATTGTCGCTATCCTGACGGAGTCACCATGTACCCCCTTGCCATTCTCACCATCGTTTCCAGCAACTACCTGCACTTTGCCCGCACCCTGATGCAGAGCGTCGCCGCACAGCACCCGGAAGCCGACCGATATTGCGTGATCGTGGACCGCGAAACCCGCCAGGCGCGCGCCCTCGTGAAGGAATTCCATGTGCTGGAACTCGGCGAGATCGGGCTGCCTGACGGCGATGATTTCCTCTTCCAGTACAACATTCTGGAACTTAACACCGCGGTCAAGCCGTGGGCCATGGAAACCCTGTTCGAGCGGGGCTACCGGCAGGTTTTCTACATCGATCCGGACATCGCCGTCTATCGCCCGCTAAACGAAGTGCTGAAGGCCTTCAGCGCGGGCGCCGATGTCGTCCTGACGCCTCACTTACTGAGTCCGATGACCGACGAACACCATCCCGCCGAACTCGACATCCGCTGCGCCGGTACTTACAACCTGGGCTTCTGTGCGCTGTCCGACTCCGTCAATACCCGTGCTCTGCTTGACTGGTGGCAAGGCAAGCTGCGCCGGGACTGCATCATTGCTACCAACAGCGGCATCTTCGTTGATCAGAGCTGGATGGATCTTGTCCCCGCCATGTTCCCCAATGTTTGCGTGCTGCGTCACCCCGGCTACAACGTGGCCTACTGGAATCTGGCGCAGCGCTCCGTCGAGCGGCAGGGCAATATCATCACCGTGAATGGAGAGCCGCTGGTCTTCTTTCATTACAGCGGACTCAACCCGAGGGAGCCATTGTCAGTCTCCAAACATCAGAATCGCTTCATCCTTGAAGAACTACCACCTGCCGCCATCGGCCTGATCGAGGATTACTGTGCCAGTGTCATCACCAACGGCATCGAACGCTACCAGGACATTCCATACGGTTTCGGTACCTACGAAGACGGCACGCCGATCCTTGATGCCGACCGCATCCTCTTCCGCAACAGTGAACAACTGCGCGAACTCGCCGGCGGCAAGCCCTTCGCGAGCAAGAAGTTGCTGACCACCATCGAGCCCGCCGCCGATCCCTACGTCAAGGCGGTATACCGCCATCTCTTGTTCCGCAAGCCCGACTCCAGTGGCCAGGAAAGCTTTGCCGCATTTGCCGCAACGTCACTAGGTCGGCTGCGACTGCTGATGACAGTTGCGTTTTCTGGCGAAGCCCGCGCTCGCAGTGGATGGCTGCAACGTTTGCTGCTCTGGCCATTCCGTCATGTGTTGCCGTCCCCACCTGAACCGATTGCCGTGACAACTGCGCCATCGGCACCAGCACCGACACCGGCACTGATTCCAAAACGCGCAAATCCCTATGGCGGTCTTTACACCACCGATGCCGACTGTGCCGAAAACGGCCTGTGGGTTGGCCCCCGGCTGGACCTGCCGACCGTTGCCCTGACCAACGGCGTACTTGAAATACAAGGCTGGATCGATCTGAAGCTCCTGAAACGCGGTGGCGGCAAGAATTTCACCCTCCAAGTGCACGATACGACCGGCCTCCTTCACCAGGAAAAGTTCACTCACAGCGGCGCCTTCAGCATCAGAATCCGCGTGAATCCGAGTATTTTCAACCGGGACAGCCAGTGGACCATTCTTGCTTCCACATATGTCGTACCCAAGGATATCGACCTGGGAGAGGATATGCGCCCGCTCTCCTGGCGGCTCAAGCGCATCACCCTCGACAAGACCATTCTGGTGGACAGCAGTCGCAGTCCCGTTACCCTGCCGATCACCCGGTTGTCTGCACCGAGCGGCATCAATCTGATCGGCTACCTTTCAGCCGAACTGGGTGTCGGTGAGGCGGCACGCTCCCTCGCCAGTGCTTGTGTCGTCGGGGACATTCCGTTTTCCGCTGTGGATGTCGGCTACCAAAGCAGCAACCAGCAACGCGACCAGCGCATACGCGATATGGCCGTCAAGGGACATTTCCCCATTGACCTTCTGTATGTCAATGCCGACCAGACCACCGCGACGCTGGAATACCTGAGAAAGAAGCATGTGCCCGGCCTTTACCGCATCGGCTTCTGGCACTGGGAGCAGCCGCGTCTTCCGGACAGCGTCCTGAGTGCCTTCGCCAACCTTGATGAGGTCTGGGTGTCATCCACCTTCGTCCACGATGCCGTGGCGCCGTTTTCTCCCGTGCCGGTGGTCAAGATTCCGCTCGCCCTGGATTTTGCGCCTAGCCCGAATGTCCGACGCGCTACCTTCGGGTTGCCGGAAGGCAAGACGCTGGTTCTCGTCATGTACGACTTCCTTTCCTACCAGTACCGCAAGAATCCACAGGCCGCGCTGAACGCGTTCCGGCTGGCCGCCAGCAAGCGCAGCGACACAGTGCTGATCCTGAAGACCATCAACAGCGAGTACCGCAGTGAAGCCCGTGCCGAACTGGCGCGCGAGGTCAGCGACATGAAGAACGTTATATTCATCGACGACTTCCTCACCCGCCAGCAGACCTGGGATCTGCAATCCTGCTGCGATATCCTGCTTTCGCTGCACCGTGCCGAAGGCTTCGGCCTGGCCCTTGCGGAGATGATGTATCTGGGCAAACCGGTCATCGCCACCGGCTGGTCCGCCAATATGGATTTCATGACCGCCGACAACTCTCTTCCCGTGCGGTATACGTTGCAGCCTTTGGAGCAAGCTGTAGGTGTTTATCCTGCAGGTCAACTCTGGGCCGAAGCTGATGTGGAACACGCCGCTAAATCCCTGCAACGATTGCTTGATGATCCGCAACTGCGCCGGGAGATTGGCGCTCGCGCCGCGCAGGATATCCACACGCAACTCAGCCCGTCAGCAGTCAGCGAACTGGTGCGCGAACGCCTGAGTATGATCAACTACTGGCACCCGCAACTGCGTTGCTGAATCGACAGCAATCCGCATTCTGGCGCCGAGATTTAAGGGACCATCGGCTGTGAAATTTGCTTGCTCAGATATTTTCAGGGGACTGTCGTTGACTTGAAAGCTCAGCCGGTTGAATCAACCGGCTCTCCAGGATGTCTTCCGTATGAACCCATCCGAAAGTCCAGTGGATTCGATGCATGAACGGGAATTGGCGGCATAATGATGCAGGTTAAAAGACGAAAAAAGAGAGTCTGACAATGCGTGTTGCTGTTACCACAGTCCAGGTTCCATTCATTCGCGGCGGCGCCGAAGCCCATGCTGAAGGATTGGTCAAGGCGCTCGCAGAGCACGGCTGTCAGGTGGAAATGGTGACTATGCCATTCCGCTTCGGTCCGCCGGCGGAAGTGTTGCGAACCATGGATGTCTGGGCTGCCGAGGATTTTGCCAGATTCGATTGTGGGGGAATCGACAGAGTAATTTGCCTGAAGTTTCCAACCTATTATCTGCGTCATCCGAACAAGGTGGTATGGCTGTTGCACCAGCATCGGTCAGTTTATGAATTGTTCAATACGCCCTACGGAGAGTCGGCCGATAATCCGGCCAGCCTCGAACTTCAACAAAGCGTCCTGCGCCGCGATACCGAGCATCTTTCTCAGGCCACCGCCTTATTCGCCAACTCCAGCCGGGTTAGCGCCCGGCTGAAGCAGTTCAATGGCCTCGATTCCCAGCCGCTTTATCATCCCCCGACGCTGGCTGACCGGTTTTATTGCGGCAAGCAATTACCCTACATTTTTTGTCCGAGCCGTCTCGAAACGTTAAAAAGACAGGAGCTTCTGATCAGGGCCATGGCCAAGGTAAGCTCCCCGATAAATGCAATCATTGTCGGAGATGGTGGGATAAGGCAGCATCTTGAGCAATTGATCGAAGAGCTTTCGTTGCAGTCACGGGTAAGATTGGTGGGCCGTGTCACCGAAGAGGAACTGCTGTCCGGTTATGCCAATTCGCTGGGTGTGTTCTTCGGGCCTTACGATGAAGATTATGGATACGTCACCCTTGAGGCGATGTTGTCAGCAAAGCCGGTCATTACTTGTACCGATTCTGGAGGTCCTCTGGAATTCGTCGATCATGAAACCGGATTCGTGGTCGAACCACAAGCCGAAAATGTCGCTGCTGCAATTGATGCAATGTATTCGGATCAGCAAGGTTCACTGGATAAAGGCCAGGCCGGTCTGCAAAAATATCATCGGATGGGTATTTCCTGGAATAACGTGGTGAGCAAATTGCTGGCCTGATTCTTCACTTTTTGACCAGGTTCTGCTCGTGCGCGAAACTAAATTCAGGGTTTGACATGAAACCATGAAACGCATTCTGGTACTGAATTTTTTCCCTGCTTCCGCGGCGCCGTTGAATTGTGCGGCAGGCCGCTATTTCGGTTTTTATTCGCATCTGAGCCGGCATTTCGATATCACGCTGCTGTCTCTTGCGCCCGCCCATCACAAGCGGGAAATGATTGTCCACTCGCCCACATTCAGGGAGCAGCGAATTCCCGAGGAGCATATCCACGAGCAGCTTCGTCTGGACGTGACCGGGGACTGTGCCGGGCTGGTGTTTCCCGGGCTGGTCTGCGCGTTGTCGGCGCGCCACCCGAATGCCTATCACGAGGCATTTCTGGAGTTGCAGGCCGATGCCGACGGCATCGTCCACGAATCACCGTACCTGCTGGAATACGATCTCCTGTTTGGCATTGACCGGCGTCCGCGCATATTCCATTGGCACAACGACGACTTTGCGCTGCTGGAAAGTCTTCGGCAAGATGCCGGGGTAGACGCCAAAAAACATCTTGCCTCTATATCCGGTCTTGAAGGTCGATTGATGCAATCAAGCCAGTTATGCCTTTTCGCCAGTCAGACTGAGGCGGAAATCATTTGCGAAAAGCACGGCATCTCCTCAGAGCGCTGCCGCATTATCGGGTTGCAGAATCTTCCGGTGGGAGATGCCGTATCGCAACCGCACACTATGGAGATTAATGACACGCGTGCTGTCGATGATATTTTTCAGGAATCGATTGCACAACAGGTCGCCTGGGAAATATTGATCTGCCTGGAAAACTGGAATCCACCTCCCCTGCGTTCGCTATTGCTGCTCAATGATTATTCCGTTGCCAATCCACGGGGCGGCGGCCAGATACGCATCAACCGGCTATACCGCGCTTTGGCGGCACACTATCAGATCACGCTGGTCTGTCTGGTTTTCGACGGTGACTGCAGCCGTGAGGAGATTGCCCGGAACTTCGTCGAGATCCGTATCCCCAAAACAGCCGAGCATCGACACATGGAGCAGACGCTGCATTGGACGAATTCTCCTGCGGATATTATTAATTTCCTCGAAGCACCGAAAAATCCGCTATTGAAAAAACTCGTCACCGCACTGCATGCACGCAGCGATGCAGTGATTTTGACTCATCCCTACATGGCCGGATTGCTGGACGATTTGCAAGGCGTTCCGGTCATATACGAAGCGCATAACACCGAAAGCTTACTCAAGCGCCAGATGCTGGCGGATCACCCATCCTTCGATACACTGATTCTTGCGGCTGAAGAGTGCGAGCGAATGGCCATCCGGCTCAGCAGTGAAATGATCCTCGTTGCAGAGCAGGATCGCGATGGCATGATGCTTCTGGGCGGAGATCGCGGACATATGCATGTCATCCCCCATGGCGTCGACATGCCCGCCGAGTCGGGAAAGGACGATCTATCTGACGATGTACGTGCGCAGTTGAACGGTCAGCCGCTGATCATTTTTATTGGCAGTGCTCATGCGCCGAACGTCGAAGCCGCAAGCTACATCATGGATGTTTTGGCCTCCCGATTTCCGGAATGCCAGTTCGGTATCATCGGTAGTGTCTGCCTCTATTTCGACTCGCCGCCGCCGAATGTGTTGCTGTTTGGCTTCCTTGAAGAGGCAGTGAAAGATCGACTGGTCGGGTTTGCGGATATCGCCATCAACCCGATGCGATCCGGCTCCGGATCGAATCTCAAGCTCGCCGAATTTTTTGCAAAATCACTGCCGACTGTGACTACAGCCTTTGGTGCGCGTGGCTACGCGATTACGGATGGGGAGCAGGCACTGATTTGTTCCATAGACGATTTCCCGCAGCGACTGAATGCATTGATACAAGATTCAAAACAGAGGGAATTGCTTGGCAGAAATGCCTTTGCCTTTGCCAGGACGCATCTGGACTGGTCGCTTCAGGCACTGAGATTTCACGATGTGCTGGAGAACACAGTATTTGCCAAAGAAGCAGGCTAATCTCGCGGCATTTTCTCTATAGCAGTTTTGACTTGCTCCCTGTAGCTGTACCAACGATTGGACTTCACATGGGGGCCGAGGAAGGGGCAGCGCAAGTTGCACAGATTGAAACTTTCATACGATCTTCCATCGTATCGTCGCAATTTATCTCGAACAACAGATTTGCGCGTGCTGAAGCATGACGACCGATCTCTTTCATGGCTGAACGGACTTCACCCATCATTATTGGTGTATGGGCAGTAATGCGAACCAATACGAAATGCACCTCGTGAAACGCAAATTGGATAAATCCCGCCGGTTTGGGCTTATAACCCCATACTTGATCCGCATTTCAGCCTCCCAGATAGAAAGCCTTCACTTATGCCAGACTCAACTATCTCAATCCCACGAATATCTCAATATTCATCCATCAATTCTTCGATGACTCACTACTAGTATGGCGTTCCCGATGCAGACCATCGTAATGAAAGCGCCATGACACAATCGACCAGCAATCGGATTCCTGCCAGATATTGCGTCGAGGTCCGTCGCGCCTCGTTTTCAAAGGTAATTCACTTTCTATGGCTGGCACTTCCCCTCACCGCAACCGCGGCATCGGTTGGCCAAGAGTGCGTGACTATCGACGAGACAAAGAGTCGCCTCGAGTGCTATGACCTCGCATTCGGTAGGCAGGCGCAGCCGCTGGTCGCTGCGGCTGCCGACGACGGCGCAAGCGCGCCGGTTTTCCACGCGTCACGCGAGCCATCGCCCATGTCTTCCGTGTGGGAGCTGAGGCCCGAGGACAAACGCGGCACTTTCAGACTGCTACCGCATAAGACAAACTATTTGCTGCCGATCCACTACAGCACGCGCATCAATAAAGTACCGGGGAGTCCTGCATCCGGCCATGCCGTGCAGTCCGCGTTGCCACTTGACGCGACGGAGGCAAAGTTTCAGCTTAGTTTCAAGGTCAAGGCATGGGAGAACTTGCTCGGGGACAACGGCGACGTGTGGTTCGCATACACGCAACAATCCAATTGGCAGTTGTACAGCCGCGACGTGTCGTCACCGTTCCGGGAAACCGACTACGAGCCTGAGCTTGTTTTTTCGTTGCGCACCGATGCCGATGCCGATGTGCTGGACTGGCGCTGGCAATTGCTTAATCTTGGGTTCGTGCACCAATCCAATGGCCGGCCATTACCCCTGTCACGCAGTTGGAATCGTGTATATGCGCAGTTTGGCTTCGAGCGCGGACCGTTCACCTTGCTGGCTCGCCCTTGGTTTCGCCTTCCTGAAAGCGCCTCCATCGATGATAACCCGGACATTCGCGACTACCTTGGCTCGGGGGATCTTCGACTGGCCTATGCCAACGATGGTCATGTGTTCTCGGTGCTCGGGCGTTACAGCGCCAAAGGCAGACGCGGCGGACTTCAGACCGAGTGGGCATTTCCGATTTCCGGATTGCTCAAGGGGTACGTTCAACTGACGAATGGCTATGGTGCCAGCCTGATCGACTATAACCACTCGCAGACAACGCTGGGTGTGGGCCTGCTATTATTACCTTGGCAATGATTATGTCTGCAAACCATCAACGATCACCGCCCAAGGCGGGAGTGCGGCCAGAGCCCGGTGGCAAGCTGGCAGGCTCTCACGTGAAAGACGGCGGCAACGCCCCGGACCTTGTGATGTGTACCCGCGGCCTGACCAAGACCTATCACATGGGAGAGGTCAGCGTGCACGCGCTGCGCGAGATTGATCTGGACATTCGCGTCGGCGAGCTGCTGGTTCTGCTGGGCGCATCGGGTAGCGGCAAATCGACGCTGCTCAACATACTCGGCGGGCTGGACGTGGCCACCAGCGGTACGGTGACCTACCGCGACCTGCGCCTCGATCAACTCGATGCCGACGGACTCACCGAATACCGGCGCGCACATGTCGGTTTCGTGTTCCAGTTCTACAACCTGATCCCCAGCCTGACTGCGCGCGAGAACGTCGCGTTGGTGACCGACATCGCCGCCGACCCGATGACGCCCCAAGAAGCGCTGACGCTCGTTGGCCTGGAAGACCGGCTCGACCATTTTCCGGCTCAGCTCTCCGGCGGCGAGCAGCAGCGTGTGGCCATTGCCCGCGCGGTGGCCAAGCGACCCGACGTGCTGTTCTGCGATGAGCCCACCGGTGCGCTCGACGCGCAGACCGGCAAGCTGGTGCTGCGGGTGCTTGACCAGGTGAATCGTGAGACGGGCACCACGCTGGCGATCATCACGCACAACGCGGCGATTGGCGGCATGGGCGATACAGTGCTGCGCATGAGCAGCGGCGAGATCGTCGAGCGCAAGCGCAATGCGCAGCGCGCCAGCGTGGACGACATTGAATGGTGAGGATCGCGCCATGATGTCGATCAACCGCAAGCTGCTGCGTGAGCTGTGGCAGCTCAAGGGGCAAATGTTCTCGATTGCGCTGGTGGTCGCCACCGGCATCATGACCGTCATCACCATGCGCGGCAGCTACGACTCGCTGGTGCAAGCGCAGCAGTCGTACTACCGGCAGGCGCGCTTTGCCGACATCTGGGCGCCGACCAAGCGTGCCCCCGAGGCGATGCGCCAGCACATTCAGGCGATCCCTGGCGTGGCATCCGTCGACACGCGCGTGACGCTGTACGCCACGCTGGACCTGCCCGACCTGGACGCGCCGGCGCAGGTGCTCCTGGTGTCGTTGCCCGAGAACTCCCGCCCGCTGTTGAACGATATCGCCATCCACGCCGGCCGCTACCTAGCACCCGGGGCGGAAAACGAGGTGCTGATCAATAGCAAGTTCGCCGCGGCGCGCAGATTGAAGCCCGGCGACAGCCTGCGCGCCATCATCAACGGCCGCATGCAGACCCTGCATATCGTCGGCATCGCCGATTCGCCGGAGCACACTTATGCGGTGCCGCCCGGCTCGATCTATCCGGACGATAAACGCTATGGCGTGCTGTGGATGAGCCGCAAGGTGCTTGGCCCGGCCTATGACATGGACGGCGCCTTTAACGAGGCCGAGGTGTCGCTGGCGCCCGAGGCTAACCCCCTGGCGGTAAAGGCGCGGCTCGACTCGCTGCTCGCACCCTACGGTGGTTTGGGTGCTACTCTGCGCAAGGATCAGGCCTCGCACTCGATCCTACAGAGCGAGCTCGACCAGAACAAGGTCATGGGCACGGTTATACCGGCGATCTTTCTCGCGGTGGCGGCGTATCTACTCAACCTGGTGCTGTCGCGCCTGATCGCCACCCAGCGCCCGGAAATCGCGGTGCTCAAAGCCTTCGGCTATCGCGACCGCGAAGTCGGCTTGCACTACCTGCTGTTCGCCATGGCTGCTGTGTTTGCGGGAGCCGCGATCGGCACGCTGCTCGGCATCACGCTGGGTGACGCCTACATGGCGCTGTACGGCAGCTATTTCAATTTTCCCGCGCTGACCTTCGACCTCAACCCGCTGCTGCTGGTCGCCGCCATTGCCGTCAGCGTGCTGGCGGCGGCAGCGGGCGCGCTGCTGGCCGTGCGCCGTGCCGCGCGACTGCCGCCGGCTGAGGCGATGCGGGCCGAACCGCCGGCGAGCTTCGAAGCCGGCTGGCTGGAGGGTTCGGGTCTGGCGCGCGCCTTGCCTTCGGCGGCGCGCATGGTGTTGCGCAACCTGAAGCGCAAGCCGCTGCAGGCCCTGCTCTCGTCGATTGGCGTGGCCTTCTCGGTGGCGATCCTGATGGTCGGCCTGTCGATGTTCGACGGCGCGGTGTACATGATGGACCTGCAGTTTCGCGTTATCCAACGCGAGGATCTGTCGGTCACCTTCAACGAGTCGAAGGCCACGCGGGCAGAGAGCGAGTTCCGGCATATGGCCGGCGTTACACGGGTGGAGCCCAATCGGTTTGCGCCGGCCCGGCTGCACTTCGGCCACCGGGCCACGGAAACCTCGATCCAGGGCCTGACGAACCACAGCCAGCTGCGGCGCATCGTCGATGGAGACGGACGTGTGCAGCCGATACCGCCGGCCGGGTTGGTGCTCAGCTCCAATCTGGCCAACAAACTGCGGGTGAGCGCAGGCGATATGCTGGACGTCGAAATTCTCGAAGGCGAGCGGCGCCGCGGCACAGTCCCGGTCGCCGGTATTATCGACGGTTTTCTCGGTATCTCCGCGACCATGAGCCTAGATGCGCTACAGCGGCTGGTCGGCGGCGCGCCGATGATCTCCGGGGCCTACCTCTCGGTGGCGGCCGACGCCGTACCGGCATTGGAACGCCGCCTGAAACGTGTGCCGGCAGTGGCCGGCGTAGCCTCGCCAGACAAGATGCTGGCGGCATTCCAGAAGCAGATGGGCGAGTCGCTGTTCATCGGCATCGGTTTTCTGCTCGGCTTTGCGGGCGTGATCGCGATGGCGGTGGTCTACAACGGCGCGCGCATCTCGCTGTCGGAGCGCGGGCGCGAGCTGGCCAGTCTGCGCGTGATGGGGTTTCGCCGACGCGAGGTCTCGGCGCTGCTGCTGGGCGAGCAGGGTTTGATCACGCTGCTGGCCATCCCGCTGGGCTGGGCGCTGGGCTATGGCTTGTCGTTGCTCGTGTCGCAGTCGTTGCAGAGCGACGTGTACAGTATCCCGTTCATCGTCAATCCACAGACCTACATCATTTCGGCGGTGATCGTCATCGCCGCTGCCGTAGCCAGCGCCATGCTGGTGCAACGCCGGATTAATCACCTCGACCTGATCGAGGTACTAAAGACCAGAGAGTGAGCGCCATGAACAACAAGACCGAATCATCTGACCAGACAGGTGCCGCCAAAGGCGTTAGCGCTATACCCATGGACAAACAGACGAGCAAGTCCGGGGGGTAAAGTGGAAGGAGTGGTTACTCATCGGTGCTGTCGCCGTTGCGGCGATTGCGTTAACCGTGGTGTTCATGACCCCGGCCACTATCACCGTGGAGGCGGTGGCCGCGAAGCGCGGCCCGCTGTCGGTCAGTGTCGATGCGCAAGGTCGCACACGGGCGAAGCTGCGCTATACCGTCGGTGCCCCCATCAGTGGCCGGCTCATGCGCACCACGCTGCGCGAAGGTGACCGCATCGAGCAGGGCGACGTGCTGGCCCGGATTGCCCCGCCGCCGACCGATGCTCGCACGGTAGCCACCGTGCGCGCGGAACTCGCGGCAGCGCAGGCACGACAGCGTCAAGCTGTGGCCGCCCAAGCCGAAGCCGCCAGCAATCTAAAGCTTGCCAACAGTGAGCTGGCACGGCGGACCGATCTGTATACCCAAGGCTTCATTGGCACCGAGGCCCACGAGACCTACGCGCAGGCAGCGCAGGCAGCCACTTCCCGCCGGGACCTTGCACAGGCGATGCTCGCCGCTGCGGTCGCCGACGTGCAAAGCGTTCGCTCGCGATTACTCGGTGCCGGTACCGGAGCCGGTGAGGGCTCGATCGAGATTCGCGCACCGGTCAGCGGTGTGGTGCTGAAAGTGTACGAGGAAAGCGAACGCGTAGTCACTTCCGGCAATCCCTTGTTCGATCTGAGCAAGGGCAACGCGCTCGAACTGCTCATTGACGTGCTGACCCAAGACGCTGTGCAGGTGAAAACCGGCGATCCGATCCGTGTGACGGGCTGGGGAGGGGGTGACACGCTGAAAGGCAAGGTCCGTCACGTCGAGCCAGGAGCATTCACCAAGGTCTCCACACTGGGGGTGGAAGAGCAGCGCGTCAACGTGATCGGCGACTTGGAAGACCCGCCAGGTTCGCTGGGTGCCGGATACCGGATTGAGGCTGCTATCGTAACGTGGTCCAGCGACGATGTCCTGGTGGTTCCAACTGGCGCGCTGTTCCGTCGCGCGAACGCTTGGCATGTCTTTGTCGTTGAGGCAGGCAGTGCCCGCTTGCGGGCGATCGAGATTGGGCACCGGAATGTCAATTTGGCCGAGGTAACGTCGGGCCTGAGGGTGGAGGACAAGGTGATTCTTTTTCCATCCGGATTGGTCACAGATGGCGCGTCCGTAGACTCCTCTGTATCAAATTGAGCGCTGCGACCTCTCATGGGTGACCGCAAGGATTGCCTTCGGAACACTATGACGACCGGACAGATTGCGTGCTACAAAACCGGACAGATCATTAACTCGCGACACCTTGGCCTCAATGCTAGAGGCGAGCGAACCTTTACAGTATCATGCATTAATTTGTGAACCTCGGTGATGCCATCGGATGTTTGCCTCAACCAAGCTGACGATTAACTATGCTGTTTTTGTATTAATCGCAACTGCAGCAAACATCGGTGCTCAGGATATTGTCATCCGTATCTACAGTGGCGCCTTCGACATCTTTGCCTCCGTTATTGTGGGCACCGGTGTGGGGCTGATCGTCAAGTACATTCTCGACAAGCGTTACATCTTTTGCTTCCGTGCTCGTGGCGTCGCCCACAATACGCAGACATTTGCTCTTTACACCGCCATGGGTCTGGCCACAACCGTGGTTTTCTGGGGTTTTGAGTTTAGCTTCCATCACATCTTCGAGACCAAGGAGATGCGCTACCTGGGCGGCATCGTCGGTTTGGCCTTTGGTTATCTGACGAAGTACCATCTCGACAAGCGCTATGTTTTTTGCACGGAGGCGGTATGAGACCGGTTTCCTCTTGGGGGCGTCTCAGCGCGCATCCTCATCAAGTCATCAATCTGAACGACCCATCCAAGGTCAGTGATCTTGTTTGCAATAGCCACCATCCAGGCGTGGCTCATGGCATGGGGCGTAGCTACGGGGATGTGTGTTTGAATCCAGAAGGTACACTCTGGTTGACGACCGGGCTTGATCATTTCATTGCTTTTGATGACAACAGTGGACGTCTAGTTTGTGAGGCTGGGGTATTGCTGAGGGACATTCAGCGGCTGGTTATTCCGCGTGGCTGGATTCTACCGGTGACGCCCGGTATCCAGATGGTGACTGTGGGAGGAGCCATCGCTAATGATGTTCATGGCAAAAACCATCACGTACTGGGCTCCTTTGGGGATCACGTACAAAACTTCACCCTGATCCGTACCGATGGCGAAGTCATTCATTGCAAACCGGACGAACCACCGGGTTGGTTTGCCGCTACAGTGGGTGGCTTAGGGCTGACCGGAGTGATCGTACAAGCCGAGATTCAGCTGCGTCGAGTGGTTGGTCCGTGGCTGGATACCGAGACAGTTCCTTATGACAACCTAGATGAGTTTTTCCAGCTTGCCGATGATTCCGAGGCAGATTGGGAACACACGGTGTCCTGGATTGACTGCATATCAGCTGGCGGTGGACGGGGATTGTTCATGCGAGGCAAGCCTGCTGATGTAGGACAACGCCCAGAACCAAAGGGTCGCAGTTTAAGCGCGCTCTTTGTACCGCCGGTCTCGTTGGTTAATCAACTTTCTCTGCATCTCTTCAATATAGCCTACTACAACCTCAAAAAGTGGCGGGCTGGTCGAGCAATCGCACATTACGAGCCGTTTTTCTACCCACTAGACAACCTGCCTGAGTGGAACCGGATGTACGGTCCAAAAGGCTTCTTCCAGTATCAAAGCGTGGTGCCTCGCGAGGTTGGTCAGGATGCGGTGCAGGCTATGCTCAAGGAAGTTGCCCGCTCCGGGGAGGCACCTTTCCTCACCGTCCTAAAGACATTCGGCAACCGCCAGCCTGTGGGGATGCTGAGCTTTCCCCGGCCAGGTGTGACTTTGGCGCTGGATTTTCCCAATCATGGTGAACGCATCCACAAACTCTTTGAGCGACTTGATGCTGTCGTGAGTGAAGCAGAGGGCCGCATCTACTTGGCCAAGGATGCACGGAGCCCCCGCAAACTTTTCGAAGAAAGTTATCCGCGCCTGCCTGAATTTCTGAAATACCGAGACCCGGGGATCAGTTCCGGTCTCTCACGCCGTTTGATGGGGAGTTGAATGAACAGCAAGAAAAGAATCGTCATTGTTGGAGCCACCTCGGCGATTGCTGAGCATTGCGCTAGGTTGTGGATACAAAAACAACCGACCGACCTGACATTGGTTGGGCGTGATGCGCGGCGTATTGAGCGAGTTACAGCAGACCTCAGGGTTCGTAGCCCAGAGGTTGAGATTCGGATCGTGCAAGCTGAATTTCTCGACCCCACAGGCATCCAGACCGCCATTGACAGTATTTTTGCGCTGGGCGAGGTGGACATTGTTCTGATCGCGCATGGCTCGTTGTCCGAGCAGGTTGAGAGTCAGGACAACTTGAATGCATGCCGAGATACGCTCGAGATCAATGGCGTCTCACCGGTACTCTATGCAGAGGCGTTTGCCAAAAATATGGCCAAGGTCAACCATGGCACCATTGCACTGATTGGTTCAGTCGCGGGTGACCGGGGGCGTAAATCGAACTACGTCTACGGTGCCGCGAAAGGCTTGGTTACTCGTTATGCACAAGGATTGCAGCACCGTTTTGCCGGTACAGGAGTCAAGGTGGTGCTCATCAAACCAGGCCCGACGGACACTCCCATGACCGCACACCTTAAAAGAAAAGGAATGAAACTCGCATCTGTGGAAGGTGTAGCAAGGCAAATTGTTGATGGCGTAGAGGCTGGGAGTGCAGTTGTTTATGCCCCGGGAAAATTTAGGTTTATCATGTTAATAATCAGTCATTTGCCGTCAATTATTTTTAATAAGATGGATGTTTGACATATGAATATTGATCTTTATGGATCTAGCTTTTTATCTTGAAGTATGCAGATGACAGCATGCTTATAATGATCCGCTCGACGCTGCCCTGGTCCGTTGTGCAAACTTCATGTACCTGAGTCATTTCAACCTTACCGAGACGCCGTTCTCCATTGCGCCGAATCCGCGCTATCTCTATCTGAGCCAGCGTCATCAGGAAGCGTTGGCGCACTTGCTGTATGGCGTGAATGGCGATGGCGGATTCGTCTTGCTGACCGGCGAGATAGGCGCAGGAAAAACCACGGTATGCCGCACGCTGCTCGAACAGATTCCGGAATCCTGTGATGTGGCCTACATCTTCAATCCCAAGCTGTCGGTTGCAGAGTTGCTGTCGACCATCTGCGTTGAATTCGGCATTGCCTGTCCCCCCGATAATTCCAGTATCAAGATCTTCGTCGATTGCATCAATGCCTACCTGCTTGATGCACATGCCAGAGGTCGACATACGGTATTGATCATCGATGAGGCGCAGAATCTTTCCGCCGATGTGCTGGAACAGATGCGCCTGCTCACCAATCTGGAAACCAGCCGGCGCAAGTTGTTGCAGATCATCCTGCTCGGGCAACCGGAACTGACGGCGATGCTGGAACGGCCGGAGCTCCGACAACTCGCACAGCGCATCGTCGCACGCTATCACCTCGGGCCGTTGAGCAAGGCAGAAGTCGCTGCCTATGTGCAGCACCGGCTCGATGTCAGCGGCGCGCAGCGTCCACTTTTCCCAGCGACACTGATGAGTCGCCTGTACCACTTGAGCGGCGGGGTTCCGCGCATCATCAACGTGATTTGCGACCGGGCGTTGCTCGGTACCTACACGCAGGGCAAGGAGAAGGTCGATGCCGCTACCCTCGAACAGGCGGCGCGCGAAGTGCTTCATCGCGTGCCGAAAACGTTGTTTGGCATGCGTCTCCCATTGTTGGCGGGACTTTTGTTTGCAGCCTCGGCCGCTGCCGCCGTGGTGCTGGTGATGGTTCAGCCGATACATTGGCAGGATGTCACGGCGAAGTTGGGGATTCATCCGATGCGACACAGTGCTCACGGGTCGGTGCCAACGGCTGTAGAAAAGGCTGCGCAGGTGAGGTTGTCGGTGCCGCAAATGCACACGCTGAGCTGGCCTGCCAATGAGCCGCGCGAGCAGAGTCAACAGATGGCTTATGCCAATCTGTTCAAGGCATGGGGTGTGGACTATCGCGGTGTCGATCCCTGCCGGCAAGCTGAGAACCTGGGCCTGGGCTGTCGCAGCGGCGTTGGCGGACTGGAATTGCTGCGTCAGTTGAATCGGCCCGTAGTCCTGCCGTTGCGCGATGATCATGGCCGAGAGTTTTATGCCGTGATGCGCGCACTCGATGAAAAAACCGCAAGCTTTGCTGTCGGCGACGAAACCAGAGTGGTCCCACTTGGCGATCTGGCCGCGCATTGGTCCGGATCTTATACAGTGATGATGCGCATGCCTCCGGAGTTGCACGAAAAAATTCGTGTCGGCAAACGCGGCCCGGTGGTGCAGTGGCTGGTTCAGCAGCTCGCCGGGATGCAGGGCCGCGAACCGCCGACGTCATCCGCAGATATCGTGTTTGACGAAGCGCTGGAGCGGCAGGTCAAAAAATTTCAGATTGAACAAGGATTGGTTCCCGATGGCCATCCTGGTGCGCAGACCCTGATGCGTCTGAGCAGCGTGGCCGATCTGACGGGGCCAAAGTTGTGGCCTGTGCCTGGAGCAAAATAGAGATGTCCTTCATTCTTGATGCCCTCCGGAAATCCGATCAGCAGCGGCAGCGCAGCATGACACCGTCGCTGATGATTGCGCCGGCTCCGGTGGAGACCCCCAGGCAGTCGGCCTTTCTATGGTATGGACTGCTGGCCGCTATACTGATTGGTGCAGGAATTCTGCTCGGTATGATGCATCGCTGGCAGGAGGAACCTTCGATTCCTGCTATTTCAGCCAATCCATCGGAGGCCGACAGGCCCATCGTTCCGGGTAGCAATACCTTTACTTCCACGCCTGCTCCGCTTGCCATAGCACCTGCGCCAGCGAACAAATCTGGAAATTCATCGCCATCCTCCCTGACCTTGCGGCAGTCGGCATCAGTATCAGCAACCGACCCGACAAGTCAGCAAGCCACAGTATCCGCATCCAGCACGATGGCAGTGCCCGTAGCGGTTCACAAGGAACTCCCGCACACCACATCTACAGAGGTCGGGCAGGAATCACCAGCAACTTCCGTCATGGATCTGCCGTCTGCGCTTCAGCAGGAAATCCCGAAACTTGTCATTCTGATCCATGCCTATTCAGATACACCAAAATCTCGCTTCATCCTCATCAACGACCGAAAATGGCACGAGGAAGACTATCCAGCAGCCGGTCTCAAGCTGGAGCAAATTACTCCCGATGGCGTGATCTTCAGCTACAAAGGCTATCGCTTCCGTCGCGGGATCAACCCGTAAGACATCGTAGCCCAGCCTGTTTCTGCAACTAAAAATTTGTCTGGGTTTTGCACGCCCTACACAAAGCGCAAAACATCTCTGGAAGGCTTCCGGCAATCGTCACAGGATTCGGTCAGGCAAGGTAAAATCTCGTTTTGGCAACGAAGTGGCCGGCATTTATTCTCCTCGTTGGAGAATTGCGTATCCGCTTCGCCAGTCCCCTCCCACGAACTACAACTGACCGACCACTGATCATGACCTCCGCAACGCTTATCGATGGCAACGCCCTCTCCACGACTGTTCGTGAAAAACTCGCCGAACGCGCTGCGGCGCTCAAGGTACGCGGTGTGACACCCTGTCTGGCGGTAATTCTGGTTGGTGAGGATCCGGCATCGGCGGTGTATGTGCGTAACAAGGTGAATGGTTGCGAGAAGGCGGGCATTCGTTCGCTGAAGGATGTGTATCCGGTGGATGTCGATCCGTCGGTTGTCTTCGCCCGCATCACCGCGCTAAATGCCGATCCGTCGGTGCATGGCATTCTGGTGCAGTTGCCGCTGCCGAAACAGTTCGATAGCGCCGCAGTGCTGGAAGCCATCGCACCTGACAAGGATGTCGACGGATTTCACGCGGAGAATGTCGGGGCTCTGGTGCAGGGTGCGCCGCGCTTCATCCCCTGCACACCCTACGGTGTCATGGAAATGCTCAAGGCTTCGAAGGTGCCGCTAAAGGGTGCCGAGGCGGTTATCGTCGGGCGCAGCAACATCGTCGGAAAACCGATGGCGATGCTGTTGCTCGGTGCCGGTTGTACCGTCACCGTCTGCCATTCACAGACGCATGACCTGAAGTTCCACACTCGCCGCGCCGATATTCTGGTGGCGGCCGTCGGCAAGCCGAAGATGATTACTGGCGACATGATCAAACCGGGAGCCACAGTGATTGATGTCGGCATCAATCGCCTGCCGGCTGAGCAGGGTGGCAAGTTGTGTGGCGATGTCGATTTTGAGTCGGCCAGCAAGGTCGCCAGCCTGATTACCCCGGTGCCGGGTGGTGTCGGGCCGATGACCATTACCATGTTGCTGGCCAACACCATCGAATCTGCGGAACGTTCTTTGAATATCTTGAGACAAGGAAATTGATATGGTCAAAAAACAGTTACCACAGTCACAACAATTACCACTCGTCGGCATCGTCATGGGCTCCGACAGCGATTGGCCGGTGCTGCGTGCCGCCGCCGTGACGTTGAAGAATTTTGCGATTCCCTATGAGGCGAAAGTACTCTCGGCGCATCGTACGCCGGATGCGGCGATTGACTATGCGGCCAGCGCCGAAGAGCGTGGTATCCAGGTACTGATCGGCGCAGCCGGTGGCGCGGCGCATCTGGCCGGCGTGCTGGCTGCCAAGACCCGCCTGCCGGTGCTCGGCGTGCCGATGCCGTCGAAGCATTTGCAGGGACTTGATTCGTTGCTGTCGATGGTGCAGATGCCCGGCGGGATTCCCGTTGCTACCTTCGCCATCGGCGAGGCCGGTGCCACCAATGCGGCGCTGTTCGCTATCGCCATGCTGGCGCTCAGCGATGCCGCACTGGCGAAAAAACTCGATGAATTCCGTCGCCAGCAATGCGAAAAGGTGCTGGCCAAAACGCTGTCTGATCTGCCTTGAGTTCTGCCGGGCAGACAGCTGGAACGCAGGCGGAAATCGACCGTGCACTGGTCCTGCTGCATGCCGGAGAACTGGTCGCTTTCCCGACCGAAACCGTCTACGGCCTCGGTGCCGATGCTGCCAATCCGCAGGCTGTGGCAAAGATTTTTGCTGCCAAAGGGCGTCCGGCCGATCATCCTCTGATTGTCCATCTGGCCAGTGCCGCTGCACTTGACCGCTGGGCACGTGACATTCCCGAAGCGGCACGAAAACTCGCTGCGGCCTTTTGGCCGGGGCCGCTGACCATGATACTCAAACGGCATCATTCTGTGCTCGATGCGGTGACGGGTGGACAGGACAGTATCGGTCTGCGCGTACCCAACCATCCGCTGGCGTTGAGGCTGCTGCGCGCCTTCGCTGCCGGGAATCACGCCGGCATCGCCGCGCCATCGGCGAATCGCTTCGGTCACATCAGTCCGACTTGTGCCGCACATGTGCGCGCCGAACTCGGCGAGCGCGTTCCGCTGGTACTTGACGGCGGATCCTGCGCCGTCGGTATCGAGTCGACGATTGTCGACCTGACTAGCGGCGTCCCGCGCGTACTGCGACCTGGCGCGATTGGCGCCGCAGAGATTGCCAACGTTCTTGGTACGGATCTGCAACTTCCCGCAGGAATATCCGCATCACCAGGCGTCCCTCGCGTCTCTGGTTCGCTGATTGCACACTATGCGCCGCGCACTCCGTTGCGTCTGGTTTCTGCTACCGCACTGCGTATTGCGCTGCTCGCCGAAGAACAGGCAAAACGACATTGTGCGGTGCTGGCACGGACGGTGGCAGCACCTGAAAAAATATCGCAGCGCGTGATCTGGCAGAAGGCCGCGGAAGATGCCGTTGGCTACGCGCACGACCTGTATGCGACCTTGCGCAATCTCGATGCATCGGGCTGTGCGACGATCCTCGTCGAGGCACCGCCGGCAACCGAGGAGTGGCTGGCCGTGGCTGACCGGTTGCAACGGGCAGCCTGCGGTTCTGGAGAAGTCGATGAAACCTGAGCCAGCGCTGAAAAAATTTGTAAGCCACCATTCTCGCGAAAGCGGGGATCCATACTTTCGAACCCAAGCTGGGTCTCTGCTTTTTCAGAGATAACCCGAGGTTTACAAAATTGGATCTCGCCGCAGCACTCCAAACCTACGGTTATCCGCTGGTTTTCCTCGGCACTTTTCTTGAAGGCGAGACGATCCTGCTGCTGGCAGGTTTTGCCGCACATCGCGGCTATCTTGATTTCACCGCAGTGGTACTGATCGCACTGATGGCGAGCTTCCTCGGTGACCAGTTGTATTTCCATCTTGGCCGACACTATGGCGCTGCTCTGTTGCGACGCTGGCCATCACTCAGGCCACGCATCGCACGCTTCACCGATCTGCTGCATCGACATCACACACCGATTATTTTGTCGATCCGCTTCCTGTATGGCCTGCGCATCGCCGGCCCGATCGCGCTGGGGATGACCACAATCGCCTGGCAACGCTATCTGGTGCTGAATTTCATCGGCGCCGTCGTCTGGGCTTTGCTGATTACCGCACTCGGCTACGAGTTTGGTCAGCTGATGCAATTGCTGATCGAGGATTTGTATCGATTTGAACTGTACGGTTTCTTCATACTGCTTGTCCTGAGTATCACGGTCTGGCTGTTCAGTCGGTTTCGTTGAATGCATGAAGGAAACCGCTGAAACCGCAGTCAAACGGTTGCCGCTGAGGCGCACATCCCTTGCCGATTCATCTGTTCTGATTCAAGCAAAGGGATGACGCAGCTCACAAAGGCCGCTTGAGGGTGATGGCACCGCGAATCTGGCCAACGGCGTAGCCCACTGCATTGTCTTGTGGGTAAAGTGCATCGAGTTTTACTTTGACCGCCTGGCTGATCTGCTCCGCATTGCCGTGGCAGCCCAGACACAGGGGCTGGGTCGGCAAGGCCTTGACGTAGCGGAACAGGCGCAGGTCGCCATCGTTCACAATAGCGCTTTTTTCCAGCGTGGCAGCCTGTTCGCCGGCAGCCAGGCGCGTTTCGAATTCCTGCAGCGCGGTGCGCTCCCACTCGTCGGGCACAGCCTTTGGGTTGCGGTTTTTCAGGCTGACGCGGCGGATGTTCCAGCCGGTTTTTTCCGAGGCACTCTTCGCCATCAGCGGCGCTTTTTCGTGGCACACATCAATGGCGCTTTCCGGGCCACCCCGGGCAATTTCTTCTTGGAGCACTGTCAGCAGCTTGGCCGGAACGGCGGTGGCGACATTGCGCGCCTCAACGAGCAAGCGGGCTTCCTGAGTGTCCTTGGGCGGGTCGCTATTATCGGCAACGACTGGCAGTGAAAGCAGCGCGGCAGCAATGGAAACGAGCATGTAGATCGATGTATTTTTCATGGTGATTTGATCTCGATGGCAAATGGGATAAGCAGAAAAAAGAGGGTTGTGGATGACTATGTGGTTATCGAGCAATTACGCCGATCCCTGTACGCCGAGTTTTTTCAGAATGATCGCCAGCAGACAGAACTGCGTAAAGCCGCTCTGGAACAGGTTGGCGCCGACAAACAGCGTTACCCATAGCCAGTTAACATTGACGAACAGTGGGCTAGCCGTCACACCGAGGGCGAGCGAGAGCATGATGACGAAGCCGGCAATAATACGGATGAGTCGATTGGCATTCATGTGATTTTCTCCTGATTGGGTTGAGGGGTTATGCGGCCGCGCATGGCGGAGAAATACAACACTGGAATCACCACCAGCGTCAGCACGGTGGAGACGAGAATGCCGAAGATCAAGCTCAGCGCGAGGCCGTTGAAAATCGGATCGTCGAGAATGAACAAGGCGCCGAGCATGGCGGCAAGACCGGTCAGGGCAATCGGTTTGGCACGGACGATGGCTGATTGAGTCACCGCCTCGGCAAAGTCGATGCCGGCGGCGAGTTGCTGGTTGATGAAGTCAACCAGCAGGATCGAGTTGCGTACGATGATGCCGGCCAGCGCGATCATGCCAATCATCGAGGTCGCAGTGAACTGGCTGCCGGCCAGCGCATGGCCAGGCAGCACACCGATGATGGTCAGTGGAATCGGTGCCATGATGATCAGTGGTGCGAGATAGTTCTTGAACTGAGCGACCACCAGCAGGTAAATCAGGATCAGGCCAACGGCATACGCTGTACCCATGTCGCGGAAGGTCTCGTAGGTGATCTTCCATTCGCCGTCCCACTTCAGGCTGTAGCCGTTGTAGAGATCTTCCGGCTGATGGATGAAGTATTCCGAGAGCGCACCGCCGCCAAGCTCGTCGAGCTTTAGCTGACGCAGCCCGGAGCGGATATCGAACATGCCGTAGAGCGGTGAGTCGAGCTTGCCGCCCATGTCGCCGGTGACATACACGACTGGCAGCAGATCCTTGTGGTAGATCACTTGTTCGCGTGACATGCTGACCGGCTCGACAAGATCGGCGATCGACAACGTCGTGCCCTGTTGTGAGCGCACGCGCAAGCGGAGCAGCGCTTCGATGGAGTTCTGCTGCTCAGGCGGCAAGGTGATGCGCACTGGGATTTCGTACTTTGCTGTGCCATCGTGCAGTGGCGTTACGTTGTCGCTGCCTAGAGCCAGACGCAGTGTTTCAACGATGTCACGCTGTGCGACGCCGAGCTGCGCAGCGCGAACCTGATTGACGCGCAGTACGACCTTTTGCGCCGCAGGATCGCTGCTGCTGTCGTCAACGCCGACAATGTCTGCGGTTTCCTCGAAGATGCGGCGCACCTGCTTCGCCACCGCAATCTGACCTGCGTAATCCGGGCCGTAAATCTCGGCGACGATCGGCGAGAGCACCGGCGGTCCCGGGGGCACTTCGACGACCTTGGCGTTGCCGCCGAACTGCCGGGCAATCGTCGTGATCTGCTCGCGCACCGATGTCGCCACTTCGTGGCTCTGCCGGTGGCGATGTTTCTTATCGGCCAGATTTACCTGGATGTCGCCCATTTCCGAAGCGGCGCGCAGATAGTACTGACGCACCAGTCCGTTGAAGTTGATTGGGCTGGCACTGCCGGCGTAGGCCTGGTAATCACTGACCTCCTCGACTGTTGCCAGATAGGCGCCGATTTCGTGGAGCACGCGCGCGGTATTCTCCAGCGGCGTGCCGACCGGCATGTCGAGCACCACCTGGAATTCGCTCTTGTTGTCGAAGGGCAGCATCTTCAGCACCACCAGCTTGATGCCGGCCAGTGAGACAGAGGCGAGGATTGCCAGGAGGATACCGAGCCACAGCAGGTTGCGTGCACGCTTGCCCTTGTGCACGTCCAGAAAAGGCGCGAGGATGCGCCGGAAGAAACGTTCGAGGCGCGGTGCCGGCTTTGCGCCGGTTTCGCCTGCCGATGCATGTTTACCGTCGAGCAGTTTCAGCGCCAGCCAAGGTGTGATGACAAATGCAATAGCCAACGAAATGAACATGCCCATCGAGGCATTGATCGGGATCGGGCTCATGTATGGCCCCATCAGCCCGGAGACAAAGGCCATCGGAAGCAGTGCGGCAATTACCGTAAAGGTGGCGAGAATGGTTGGTCCGCCAACTTCATCGACAGCGGCCGGGATGACCTGCCAGAGCGGCTTGTGTGGATCGAGCTGCTGGTGTCGGTGAATGTTTTCGACCACAACGATGGCATCGTCGACGAGGATGCCAATGGAAAAAATCAGGGCGAACAGCGAGACGCGGTTCAAGGTGAAGCCCCACACCCAGGAGGCAAACAGCGTTGTTGCAAGGGTTAGTGAGACTGCTGTGCCGACGATCAGCGCCTCACGTTTGCCAAGTGCAAATAACACCAGCAGTACGACGAAGGCGGTGGCGAAGATCAGCTTGCCGATGAGTTTCTGCGCCTTGTCGGTGGCGGTCTCGCCGTAGTTGCGTGTGATGGTGAATTCAACACCTTGCGGGATCAGCGTACCCTTCAGTGAGTTTGCCCGTGCGATTACTGCATTGGCAACATCGGCAGCATTTACGCCGGGTTTTTTGGTAATTGATAGTGTGACTGCCGGTGTCTCACCTTGCGCAGCGATACCCCTGGTGGCAGATGCCGGCCCGCTGCCGAACCAGGCATAATTCGAAGGCTGGTCGGGACCGTCGACGATGCTGGCAACATCTTCCATGAATACTGGCTTGCCATCCTGCACGCCGACCACCAGGCGCTTCACATCGTTCGCCGATTCGAGCCATGTGCCCGTCTGCACCTGGACCTCGCGGTTGTTGCCGACCAGGCTGCCGGCCGGTTGCGAGCTGTTGGCGAGCTGCAAGGCGTTTCTGAGATCTTCCGCAGTAATGCCATGGGCATTCATGCGTTCGTTGTTCATGATCACGCGCAGCACATGGCCGGGGCCACCGATCGTCGCGACTTCGCGTGTGCCGGGAATACGTTTGAACTCATTTTCGGCGGCGCGCGCTACCTGTTGCAGATCGAAGGCCGTCGTCGTCGGAGTATTGCTCCAGAGCGTCAGCGTGACGATCGGCACATCGTCGATACCCTTCGGCTTGACGATGGGTTCGAGCACGCCAAGGTCGGGCGCCAGCCAGTCGCGCTGCGAATGGATGGTGTCGTAGAGAAGTACCAGCGCACGCGTCGGGTCCTCGCCGACGAGATATTGCACGGTGATGATTGCCATCCCCGGACGCGATACCGAATACACATGGTCGATACCGGAAATCCGCGATAGCACCTGCTCGGCCGGCTTCGCGACCAACGCCTCAACATCCTTCGCCGAAGCGCCGGGAAAGGGCACGAAGACGTTCGCCATGGTCACATTGATCTGCGGCTCTTCTTCGCGCGGCGTGATCAGCGTGGCGAACACGCCGAGCAGCAAGGCGATCAACGCGATCAGCGGTGTCAGCGAATGGCGCTGGAAGAATGCGGCAATGTTTCCGGAGATACCCATGGTTTTAGGGATTATGGATTTGGTTTATCCGAGTTTGTATTTTCTAAAGTGCATCATCGCTGTTCAATGCCGTACAGATAACCCGGCCTTGACCGGTTCCAGCGCCACTCGCTCGCCGGCAGATAATCCGGCGAGCACTTCCAGCATGCCGCCGGCCACAGCTTCGCCGATGCGCACCTGGCGCAGGCTTGGCGGAGCATTTTCGTTCTTTGCATCGATGACATAGGCACCGGTTAGTTCGCCTCGGCGCAGGATCGCGCTGGCTGGCACAACCAGTTTCTTTCCCTTGCCGATGACAAAGTGAGCGCGCACAAATGTGCCGGGAAGCACAGTGTCGGCGACAGCAGGCAGGTAGGCGCGGACGCGCACATCGTGTGTGACTGCGTCGGCCGTCGGCAGCATTTCGACGCGCGTTGCATCGAGCCACTGGCCGGTTTCTGGAAATTCGATACGTGCGCGCAATGCCTGACGCACCTCGCCCTGCCGTGCCTGCGGAATGTTCGCTACAACACGCAGATCCTGCGGATCGAAGATGCTCAACAGTACTTTGCCTGGCAGCGCCATATCCCCGACTTCGACAAGGCGTCGGGCAACGACGCCAGCAAACGGTGCGGTGATATTCGCATGGCTGTCGGCAACTCCCGCCTGACCGGCGCTTGCGGCGGCGGTCTTGTAATCAGCCTCAGCCTTGTCGAGTGCGGCCTGGCTGACGAATTTTTGTGCGAACAGGTTGCGCGTGCGTGCGAGCTGCGCCTGTGCCTGCGCCAGTTGCGCTTGTGCGCTGGCCAAACCCTGTTGTGCTTCGCGAGCATCGAGACGCATCAACACTTCGCCGGACTTGAAGCGGGCACCGCTATCGAAGCGTGCCTCGACAATGCGTCCTGTTGTCTGTGCAGCGATGGTTACTTGTTTGACGGATTCAACAATCGCTTCGGCTGGATACGACAAGTCGACTTCGCGCAATTCGACCAGTGCGCTCGCCATTACAGGCGCGGCTTGTGTTGGCAATGTCAACCCGGTGAGCAGCATCGCGAGTGGCAGGAATATGGGCATTCGGAGAGTATTCATAGCATTAGTGTATGCTAATATATAGAAAATGCAAGCATCCCCTTTGGCCATGCCTTGGGTCGCTATTCAAAATGCTTTGCACCACAACGGTAATGACATTAAGATATGCTGAATGTTTTACATGTTGTGACTCTGAATGGTGCCGTATTTGAAAAACGAGGTAAATCTTGACAATGCCGGCCTTGGCCGTGCTCTGTTGGTTTCGCTGGCACTGCATGCGCTGGTGTTGTGGCAGGTGCTGGTAAACGTTGACGGCTGGCAGGCGCAGTCTCCGCAGGCAAGCGAAGGGAATGTCATGAATGCTCGTTTGCACGGAAGCGCCGTGTCGCAACCGGCCGTATCTACGCCGCTGCTGCCTGTGTCGGTACAAGCCGGATCGCCGCACCCCGTAAAAAGAAGTCGGATGAATGTGCCGCATGATGTCCGACCCCCCGCAGGTAATATTGTGCCTCCCCCGCCTCTCGCGTTGGCATCAGCGGCGAATACCTTGACGGTGGCGACTACGTCAATGGTCAGCGATGGGATCGATGGCGAGGGTTTGCGCCGGTATCGTGTCGGTCTGGCTGCAGCAGCGCGGCAATTCAGAAGTTATCCAGCGCAGGCAAAAGGCTGGCAGGGTAGTGTTGAAATTCGCCTGACGATTGCTGCCGACGGCAGTGCATTACCTTTACAGCTGCTGCACGGCAGTGGCGCCGAACTGCTCGATACGGCGGCGCTTGACATGATCAGCGGCGCTGCGCGGAGCACCGATTTGCCCGGCGTTTTACGCGGAAAGACCTTTAGCATGGATATGTTGCTCGAGTTCTTGCCCGAGGAAGATTCCGTTCGATAGCCATTCGCCGAAAGTCGGCGCATCTGGCCTCATTCAGGGCGGCGGTAGCTCGGCTGTGTGGAAACCGAAGTGGCCGCTTTTGCGGTCGGTATAGAAGTGACGCAAGGTCATGGCGATGGTGCGGAAGGCAATCTCGTTCCAGGGAATTTCGTGTTCGGCGAACAGTGCGACTTCCAGTGTTTCGACGCCTGCCGCGAAATTCTGGTCGAGCAGGCGAGCATGATAGATTGCGTGCACCTGACTGATATGCGGCACGCTGATTAGCGTAAACAAGTCGCCGAGTTCGATTTGTGCGCAGGCTTCCTCAAGCGTTTCACGCATTGCCGCTTCGGGCATCGTTTCGTGCTTTTCCATGAAGCCGGCGGGTAGCGTCCACATGCCATGGCGGGGCTCGATGGCACGCCGGCACAGCAACACCCTGTCTTCCCAGACAGGCAGGCTACCAACAACCAGTTTCGGATTCTGGTAGTGGATGATGCCGCAGGCGTCACAGATGGCCCGAATCAACGCATCGCCATCGGGAATTCGCTGGCTGGTCGGTGCGCCGCAAACGCTGCAATAATTGATGACAGGATCCATGGTGGTTCAGGTATTTTAGCGTAGCCAGCCCGGCTTTACCCCGTTGGCGCGCTAGGCAAGCTTGTGCAAAGTAGAACAAAACAGGAAATGGCAACAGTGCAAAACCCCTTAGCCAGAAAAAATAAAGATCTATTTATCAGATAAATATTTAATATTTGTAAGAATAAACCTTACAAAGATTGCGGAAGTCATTCTTACATCAAAAGCCGCATTGCGCCGATATTCTCGCTTGACAAGACCCCGCATAATGCAGTCGTCTTCAGATCTTCCGATTTGGGATTGCCGAGGAGCAGAGCGCAATGATGAATATGGCTGATACCTGTAATGACATAAAGGAAGTCAATCTTGCCTATCTGATGCTGGCACAGAATATGGTTCGCGTGGACCGCGAGGGGGCAATCTTCCGTCTTGGCATCAGTGAAGAAATCGCCGATATCCTGAATCGCCTGACTCCCGGACAAGTCCTGAAAATGGCGAGCTCCGACATGCTGCTGTGCAGTTTCCGCTTCAACGACACATTATTGTTGAACCTGCTGGCCAACCATGATCGCGATCGTGGCATCGGTCATGTACATGCAGCAATTATTGCCGCTGGCAAGCCGGTCGAAACCATCGCATGACGAATGTGAATGCATCCCGCACTGCATTGACCGGTGGGGTTCCCCGTGCGCAATAAATCTGTTATCTCGGAGGCGAGGGATATTCGTCTTGCCGTCGATCTGATCGAACTCGGCGCACGCCTGCAACTACTTGAGGCTGAAACCAAGCTCAGCCGCGAGCGCCTTATCAAGCTCTACAAGGAGGTTCGCGGTGAGTCGCCGCCGAAAGGCCTGCTGCCGTTTTCAACCGACTGGTTCATGACTTGGCAGCCGAATGTTCATGCCTCGCTATTCATGGCCTATCACCGTTTCTTTTTCGAGCATACGCAATTACGCGACCTTGCACTGATCATCAAGGCTTACCGGATGTATCTCGAACAAATACAACGTAATGACATGCCCACTGTCCTGTCGTTGACGCGTGCTTGGACCATGGTGCGCTTCTTCGATGCCAACATGCTGTCGCTGGCTACCTGCAAGAGTTGTAGTGGCCAGTTTGTCGCATATGCCTTCGATCCCACCAAGGCCTATGTCTGCGGTCTGTGCAATGTTCCAGCCCGCGCCGGCAAAACCCGTCGTTCCGCAGAAGCGGCTGCGGCTGTCGCTGCGGCTGCCTGAATCTAGCCGCTTCGTTCGTAAACCCATTGTAGCAATGCATCCTGTGCATCCTGCGCTGCGGCGGCATTGGGGTGATTGACAATGAAGACTACGGTTTGCCAGTTGCCGTTGTGGTCAAGGACATAGCCGGCGATTGCCTTGACGCCTTCGAGTGAGCCGGTCTTGATGTGGGCCTGGCCGGCCAGGCCGTTTTGCCTCAGGCGTTTTTTCATGGTGCCGTCGACGCCGGCGAGCGGCAGCGAGGCGATGAACTCCGGCATCAACGGACTCTTCCAGGCAGATACCAGCAAGCGGGCCAGACTTGCGGCGGCAATCCTTTCGTGGCGCGATAGTCCGGAGCCATTTTCCAGTTGCAGTTCCGGAAAGTGCATATCTTTTTGCGCCAGCCAGGTGCGCAGCACCGCTTCGGCATCGGCAGTGCGTGCAGGTCGGCTGCCCTTCGCGGCGGCCAGGGTGAGAAATAGCTGGCGCGCCATTACGTTGTTGCTGTATTTATTGGTGTCGTGCACTACTTCGGCTAGCGTCGGCGATTCGATGCTCGCCAGCAGCCGTGCCTCGATGGGTGCGGGCGCTTCGCGCAGAGCGCCGTTGATCGTGCCGCCGAGTTCCTGCCAGAGTTGTCGAAATACACCATCAACATATTTTGGGTGCGTCAGAACACCAAGATTCCAGATGTTTCTGCCGCAGACTGTTGGATAATTGCCGCTGAGGATCAGACGATCGCCATGCTGGCTGAGGTCGGCACGCAACGATTCCTTCCAGTTGCCGCAGTCACCACCGGTCGGCTTGATCAGGTTGATGATGTCAAGATTGGTTGGTTGTGGTTCAATCAGCGAATCGAGCGTATTTTTTACGGTATCGCCAATCAGTCGAATGCGCAGGGTTTTGAAATTCAGCAGCAGCGCATCCGGGCCGACGTTGTAGGGGCGCAGGGGCTGATCGTCAATAATTTTGTCATTTTCGGCATTGGCTGCGGCAATCTCGAACAGGCTTCGATCAAGCACCAGATCGCCGCGAATCTCGCGCACCCCAAGTTCGCGCACTTGCCTGAGCAGCAGCCAGAATTGTTCAAAGGTCAGTTTTGGATCGCCGCTGCCCTTGAGCACTAGATCTCCGTCGAGTACGCCGTTCTTCAGCGCACCATTGATCCAGACTTCGGTAGTCCAAGTATAGGATGGGCCAAGCAGATCGAGTGCTGCATAGGTCGTTAGAAGCTTCATCAGGGATGCCGGATTCATCGGCCGATCGGCATTGATGGCGACGTACGGGGTTGTTCCTGTGGTGTTTTGCACCACCACCGCGATTGCAGATTCCGGGATTTTCGCGTTCTTGAGCGCCTGGGTCACCGTTGCAGGCAGGTATCCCGCCGGTTGCGCGAAGGTGGGTGTCGCGGTCCATAAACACAGCGCAACGATGGAAAGTGGTTGCACGAGACAGCGAAGCGATCGCATGTACAAAAGAGAGTCCTCCGTCGGGCTCCCGATTTTACGCGCATTCCTCCGTGACCAACTGTGGGAGCAGGTGAGAGCGGACAATGCTGTGAGTGTCAATGCTGTGAGTATGCGTGGCGTGAGGTTCATGGCACAATGATCAAGGAGAGATGCGAGTCAGGTTTTGCGCCATAAAACTTATGTGGGCAGACTCTTTTGGCCGCATGAAGGCTTTTTATCTTCATTTGAGCGAATGTGTGGAAGCATCATATTTCAGAGGGATGTGTTTATGCTGAAGGTATTTTGGGAGCTCCTGACTTTTCTGCTTGCGAGAAAGAAATACTGGCTTTTGCCGATCATGCTGGTTCTGGCGCTACTGGGTGGATTGGTCGTGTTGGGTAAGGGTTCGGCGGTTGCGCCGTTTATCTACACTATCTTTTGAAGCCTGAATAACGAGACATGCAGATTCTGGGAATATCAGCCTTTTATCACGACAGTGCTGCGTGCCTGCTGGAGGATGGCAGGATTGTCGCTGCGGCCCAGGAAGAGCGTTTTACCCGCAAGAAACATGATGCCGGGTTTCCACAAAATGCCATCCAGTATTGCCTTGATGCGGGCGCGACGCGACTTGACCAGATTGATCATGTTGTGTTCTATGAAAAACCCTTTCTGAAATTTGAGCGACTGCTGGAAACCTACGTTGCCTTCGCCCCGCATGGTTTTCAATCTTTCCTGATGGCGATGCCGCTTTGGCTCAAGGAGAAGCTCTTTCAAAAGATATGCCTGAGGGACGAGTTGAAAAAGCTGGGCGCGGATCCTGCCATTGAGTCGCGCCTGCTGTTTGCCGAACATCATCAAAGCCACGCAGCTTCTGCCTTTTTTGCTTCGCCCTTCGAGGATGCGATTGTCCTGACGATGGATGGTGTCGGGGAATGGACAACGACCTCGGCGGCGATTGGGCGTGAGAACTGTCTCGAGATAACCAAGGAAATCCATTTCCCGCACTCACTGGGTCTTTTGTACGCAGCATTTACCTACTACCTCGGCTTCAAGGTCAATTCGGGCGAATACAAGATCATGGGGCTCGCCCCGTATGGTGAGGCAAGGTATTCCGGCGCAATACTGGGCAACCTGCTCGACTTGAAGGCCGATGGCACTTTTCGGCTGGATATGCAGTACTTTGACTATTGCACTGGCCTCAGGATGGCCAGCAAGAAATTCAATGAGCTCTTTGGCGGCCCGCCACGCAAGCCGGAAGAGGCTTTGGTGCAAAGACACATGGATATCGCCGCATCGGTTCAGCAGGTTACGGAGGAAATCGTATTGAGATTGACGCGATCTCTTTCCAATGAAACGGGTAGCAGGAATCTTTGCCTTGCAGGCGGTGTCGCACTCAACTGCGTTGCCAATGGCAAGATATTGCGCGATGGAAGGTTTAAGCAGATTTATATTCAACCTGCTGCCGGAGATGCCGGAGGGGCCGTTGGTGCAGCCTTTGCGGCGTATCACTCGCATCTCGGCATGCCGCGCGGCGCAAAGGGTACGGATGCGATGGCGGGTTGTTTTCTTGGTCCGGACTATGGAAATGACGAGATTGAACAGCAACTGCTTGCTGCCGGTGCCCGATTCGAAAAACTGGATGATGCTGTACTGATGTCGACGACTGTCGATGCCTTGGTGGCAGGCAAGGCGGTCGGCTGGTTCCAGGGGCGCATGGAATTCGGTCCACGCGCCCTCGGCGCGCGTTCGATACTCGCGGATCCCCGCAGTCCATCAATGCAACATACCCTGAATATGCGGGTCAAGTACCGGGAGAGCTTTCGACCTTTTGCTTCGGCAGTGTTGCGGGAGGATGTTGCGGACTGGTTTGAAATAGATTGTGATAGTCCTTACATGCTTTTTACTGCCGATGTGGTGAAAAATAGGCGAAGGCAAGTGACGAAAGAAGAGCAAGCGTTGTTCGGGGTAGAGAAACTTAATGTGTCGCGATCGGAAATACCCGCCGTGACGCATGTCGATTATTCATCGAGAATTCAGACGGTCGATCGTAAAACGAATCTAAGGCTTCACAGGCTTTTGTCCAACTTCAAGGAGCGCACGAATTGCCCCGTTCTCGTGAATACGAGTTTCAATG
>Ga0073899_10000560_pt1 | contig 34025 bp, 23 predicted proteins | sample KloWWTmetaKNB5Ph_FD_88975 | JGI IMG/M metagenome (GOLD analysis project Ga0073899, IMG submission 88975) | Active sludge microbial communities from Klosterneuburg, Austria, studying microevolution and ecology of nitrifiers - Klosterneuburg... | ecosystem: Engineered > WWTP > Aerobic digester >... | reverse complement strand
TCGCTCATCAACGGCCTCGCCAGCCTCGATGGCGACCTGGTGCAGGAAGCACGCGAAGCGCTGGCCGAGCTCGGGTACGACCTCGAGCGCGTGGCGCAGGAAGAAAACGACCCGGGACTCGGTAACGGCGGTCTTGGCCGCCTCGCGGCCTGCTTTCTCGATTCGCTTGCGACGCTGCAGTACCCGGCGGTCGGCTACGGGATCCGTTACGACTACGGCATCTTCACGCAGGTCATCGACGAGGACGGGCGGCAGCGCGAGATCGCGAGCACGTGGATGCGCGAGCGCAGCCCGTGGGAAATCGCGCGCGACGATGCCCGTTACGTCGTCAGCTTCGGCGGCCGCTGCATCGGCACGCAGGACGCACAGGGCCGCACGCGGTACCGCTGGGTCGAGACGCACAACATCTGGGCCGTCGGTTTCGACCAGCTGATCCCGGGCAACCGCAGCCCGACGGTCAATCATCTGCGGCTCTGGGCAGGCCGCGCCATCGCGCCGTTCAACGTCGAGGTGTTCAATGCCGGGCGGCACGTCGAGGCCTCGTCGGCACAGGCGGAGGCGAAAAACGTCTCGCGCATCCTGTACCCGGACGACACCACGCCGCAGGGCAAGGAGCTGCGCTTCAAGCAGCACTACTTCTTCGTCAGCGCCAGCCTGCAGGACATGCTGGCGCAGCACCTCGCCGAAGGCCGCAGCTTCGACTCCCTGCACGAAGCGCTCTCGATCCAGCTCAACGATACGCATCCGGCGCTGGCCATCACTGAGCTGATCCGGCTGCTGGTCGACGAGCACGAGGTCGAGTGGGAGCAGGCCTGGAACATCACCCGGCGCGTGTTCTCGTACACCAACCACACGCTGTTGCCCGAGGCGCTCGAGGTCTGGCCGGTCGCGTTCTTCGAGCGGATACTGCCGCGCCACCTGCAGATCATCTACCTCATCAATCGCGCCTTCCTCGACGAGGTTACGGCGCGCTGGCCCGGCGACAGCGAGCGCCGCAGCCGCATGTCGCTCATCGACGAGGGCGGGGGACGCCAGGTCCGCATGGCGAACCTGGCCGTCGTCGCGAGCCACACGGTCAACGGCGTGGCCAAGCTCCACTCCGAGCTGATGACGAAGACGATCTTCACCGACTTCGCCGAGCTGTATCCGGACCGCTTCACCAACGTCACGAACGGCATCGCGGTGCGGCGCTGGCTCAAGCAGTCGAACCCCGGGTTGTCGTCGCTGATCACGCGCCATCTCGGGCACGCATGGGAAAATGACCTCGAGGAACTCGAACGCATCCGCGGCATGGCGGAGGACGCCGGGTTCCGGCGCGAGTTCCGCGAGATCAAGCTGGCCAACAAGCGCCGTCTTGATGCCGAGGTGCAGCGTCGCGTCGGCATCGACCTGGACGTGCACTCGCTGTTCGACGTGCAGGTCAAGCGCATTCACGAGTACAAGCGGCAATTGCTCAACCTGCTGTACGTCGTGACGCGATACCACAAGCTGCGGGCGAACCCCGCCGCGTTCACCGTGCCGCGCACGGTGATCTTCGCGGGCAAGGCGGCGCCGGGCTACGTGATGGCCAAGGGCATCATCAAGCTCATCAACAACGTCGCCAGCATCGTCAATGCGGACGAATCGATCCAGGGCAAGCTGAAAGTCGTCTTCCTGCCCGACTACGACGTCTCGCTCGCGCAGCGGATCATGCCCGCTGCTGACCTGTCGGAGCAGATCTCGACCGCGGGTCTCGAAGCCTCCGGCACGGGCAACATGAAGCTTTCGCTGAACGGCGCGCTCACCATCGGCACGCTCGACGGCGCCAACATCGAGATCCGCGAACAGGTTGGTGCGGAGAACATCTTCATCTTCGGCCTGCAGGCGCACGAAGTGACCAGCCTGAAGGCCAGGGGTTACGCACCCGAAACGTTCGTCGCCTCGAACCCCGATCTCGCCCGCACACTCGACATGATCGATTCAGGGCATTTCTCACCCGCGAACGTGTTCGACGGCAAGCCGATCGTGGGGCGGCTGCTTTCGGACGGCGAACCGTTCCTCGTGCTGGCGGATTTCGCGGCCTACGCCAGGGCGCAGGATGAAGTGGACGCGCTGTATCTGCAGCCCGACGAGTGGAGCCGGAAGGCGGTGCTCAACGCGCTCGGCATGGGCACGTTTTCGAGCGACCGCAGCATCCGCGAGTACGCGGAGCGCATCTGGCGCATCAAGCCGGTGCTCTGACGAGGGACCGTCGAGGCAGGCCATGCCGGTGCGGCGAGGTTTTGAAGCGTGCAGCCGGCCAATCCGGCCGCTCTGTCGGATCGCGGAAAGGCAGACACGCGATCCGACTGAGCGGCCGGATCGACCCGCTGCGACCGCACGTTACCGGCGCAGCTGCCGGAAAGGTCGCTCAGAGCGCCGGATTGCGACGCGGCTTGTGCTCGCGCCAATCGCGATTCGGCGTGACAGCGGTTGCCCGGTCCTGGCGTCGCAGCGGCCGGTCCGGCGGTGTGGCGGGAGGCGTGTCTGCGCTGTTGCAGCGGCCAATTCCGGGTTTGTGGTGGGCGCGTGTCTGCGCTGTTGGAGCGGTCGCTCCGGGGTCTGTGCCGGGTCGCGTGTCTGCCTTTCCGCGACCCGGCACAGACCCCGGACCGACCGCCACCAACAAGGCACTGACTTGACCGCACCGATGAAATCGAATTCATCGCCGCTTCTGTTCCGACTATCCCCCATCCCCCATCCCCTGCCGCAGGCTAGACTGCGGCAATGACCGTCCGCACGACACTTTCGCCCGCCGACATCGACGCGCTGGTCAACGCGCTGCACCCCGCGCCACGTTCGGTCCTGGGCTACCACGAGTTCGCACGCCGGAACGACGCTCCGGTGTGCGTCGTGCGCGTGCTCGAGCCGGACGCGGTGGCCATCAGTGTGCGCTGGGAAGACGAAGCCGCGGTCGAACTGAAATCGATCCATCCGGCGGGACTGTTCGAAGGCCGCGTGCCACACCGTCGTCCGTTGCAGCCCTACAAGCTGCACGTGCGCTACGCCAGCGGCGTCGAGCTGGACAAGCACGATGCGTACTACTTCGCACCGCAGCTCTCCGACTTCGACCTGTACCTGTTCGGCGAAGGCAATCACTACACGATCTACTACAAGCTCGGCGCGCATCCAGCTGAACTCGACGGCCTGTCCGGCACGCGGTTCGCCGTCTGGGCGCCCAATGCAGAACGCGTCAGCGTGGTCGGCCCGTTCAACCTTTGGGACGGCCGCAAGCACGCGCTGCAGACCCGCGGCGGTTCCGGGATCTGGGAGCTGTTCGTGCCGGGCGTCGGGCCGGGCACGCTGTACAAGTACGAGATCCGTACCAGGGCCGGCACCACCGTCCTCAAGTCCGATCCGTACGGCTTTGCGATGGAGCTGCGCCCGGGCACGGCTTCGATCGTCGCCGCGCTCGACGGCTACCAGTGGCACGATGCAGACTGGATCGGCGCACGCAAGACGGCGCCGCATCACCTGCAGCCGATCAACGTCTACGAAGTGCATCCCGGCAGCTGGCGCCGCGATTACGGCCGCGAGCCTCAGTTCCTCAACTGGCGTGAGCTCGCGGACGAGCTGATCCCGTACGCGAAGGACCAGGGCTACACGCACCTCGAACTCATGGCTGTGGCCGAACACCCGTTCGATGGCTCGTGGGGCTACCAGGTCGTTGGCTACTACGCGCCGAGTTCCCGCTTTGGGACGCCGCAGGATTTCATGGCCTTCGTCGATCGCTGTCACCAGGCGGGCCTCGGCGTCATCATCGACTGGGTGCCGGCGCATTTTCCGCGCGACGACCACGGCCTTGCGAACTTCGACGGCTCGAGCCTGTACGAACACTCCGACCCGCGGTTGGGCGAGCACGCGGACTGGGGCACCAAGATCTTCAATTACGGCCGGCACGAGGTGCGCAACTTCCTCGTGGCGAACGCGCTGTACTGGATCGACCGGTATCACGTCGACGGCCTGCGCGTGGATGCGGTCGCGTCGATGCTGTATCTCGACTACAGCCGCAAGGCCGGTGAATGGGTGCCGAACCGGTACGGTGGCCGCGAGAACCTCGACGCGATCGAGTTCCTGCGCCAGCTCAACATCGCGATCGGTCGGGACTATCCGGGCGTGATGACGTTCGCCGAGGAATCGACGGCGTTTCCCGGGGTCACGCAACCGGCGCACCTCGGCGGGCTCGGGTTCCATTTCAAGTGGAACATGGGCTGGATGAACGACACGTTGCGCTACGTCGAGCACGATCCGGTGCATCGCCGGTTCCATCATTCGCTGGTGACGTTCTCGTTCGTCTATGCCTGGTCCGAAAAATTCGTGCTGCCGATCTCGCACGACGAAGTCGTGCACGGCAAGGGCTCGCTGCTCGACAAGATGCCGGGTGACGTGTGGCAGAAGCGCGCGAACTATCGCTGGTTCCGTGCGTACATGACGGCGCACCCGGGCAAGAAGCTGCTGTTCATGGGGTCCGAGTTCGGGCAGTGGCAGGAATGGCGCGAGCAGCATTCGCTCGACTGGCACCTGCTCGAGCAGCCTGAGCATCGCGCGCTGCTCGACCTGAACCGCGACCTGAATCACCTGTACCTGGAAAATCCGGTGCTGCACGCCGGCGACACCGACCCCGCGGGATTCGCGTGGATCGACCTGCACAATGGCGACCAGAGCGTGTTCGCCTTCCTGCGCCGTTCGCCGCTGCACCCGGACCGGCCGCCGCTGTTGTGTGTCTTCAACTGCACGCCGGTGCCGCGCGAGGACTACTGGCTGGGCGTTCCCGCGACGGGCACGTACCGCAAGGTGCTCGATACCGATGCCGCGCGCTACGGTGGCTCCGGCTTCAACCAGCAGGAGCGCGTCGTGACGCAACTGGCGCCGTGCCAGGGTTACCCGTGCCATATCCGGCTCGACCTGCCGCCGCTAGGCGCGCTGTTCTTCGAACTCGCCGACTGAGAGCCTGATGAACCTGTTCAACCCCTCCACGCCTGAAGCCATGTCGCTGGACGTTGCAGCGGGCGTGCCTCGCCTCGAAGCAGGGTCCCCGCAGCCGCTCGGGGCGAACTGGACCGGGCGCGGCACGAATTTCGCGGTCTTTTCGGCGCACGCAGATCGTGTGGAACTCTGCCTTTATGATGGCAGCGGTCGTGACGAAATCGCGCGACTCGAACTGCCGTCACGCACGGGCAACCTGTGGCACGGCTTCCTGCCGGCGCGCTTCGGCGGCCCGGGGCAGCAGTATGGCTATCGCGTGCACGGGCCTTACGATCCAGCGCGTGGTCTGCGCTTCAATCCGGCCAAGCTGCTGCTCGATCCCTGCGCGCAGTCGCTGCGTGGAAACTTCGAGTGGCACCCGTCACTGCACGGTGCCGTGCGTGGCCGCGACGACCTGCCGTCGCCTGACGACAGTGCGCCGCACGTGCCGCGCGCCGAAGTGGTCGACGGCAGTTTCGACTGGGCGAAGGTGCGTTCACCGAACGTGCCGTGGCGCGACACGATCGTCTACGAGGTGCACGTCAAGGGCTTCACGCAACGGCACCCAGAGGTACCGCCGCAGCTGCGTGGCAAGTTCCTCGGGCTCGCCGAACCGGTGGTCATCGAATACCTCAAGCGGCTCGGCGTCACCACCATCGAGCTGATGCCGGTGCAGGCGTTCATCAGCGAGCAGTTCCTCGCCGAGCGCGGCCTCGCGAACTACTGGGGTTACAACTCGCTCGCCTGGTTCGCACCCGAGCCGAGCTACGCGGTCGAGGATGCGGTCACCGAATTCAAGACGATGGTGCGCGCGCTGCACCAGGCTGGACTCGAGGTCATTCTCGACGTCGTGTTCAATCACACGGCCGAAGGCAACGAGCACGGACCGACACTGAGCCTGCGCGGCTTCGAAAATTCGGTCTATTACCGGTTGCCCGCCGACAATCGTGCGCAGTACGTGAACATTTCCGGCTGCGGCAACACGATCAACTTCGACGAACCCGCCGTGCGCGCCATGGTGATCGATTGCCTGCGATACTGGGCCACCGAAATGCGCGTCGACGGCTTCCGTTTCGACCTTGCGCCCATCCTCGGCCGTGACGCGCACGGGTTCAGCCGCTCGGCGCCGTTCTTCGCGGCGCTGCGCGCCGATCCGCAGCTCGCCTATCTCAAGCTGATCGCGGAGCCGTGGGACGTCGGCGCGGGCGGCTACCAGCTCGGGTCGTTCCCGGTCGGGTGGGCCGAGTGGAATGACCGCTATCGCGACACGGCGCGGGCGTTCTGGCGCGGCGACCGTCCACTCGTCGGCGCCTTCGTCGAGCGCTTCGCCGGCTCCAGCGATCTCTTCCGCGCGCGCGGCCGCAAGCCGACGGCCAGCATCAATTACATCGCTGCGCACGACGGCTTCACGCTGCACGACACCGTGGCCTACAGCGACCGGCACAACGAGGCGAACCTCGAGGGCAACTGCGACGGTCACGCGCACAACCTGAGCGCAAATTACGGTGTCCAGGGTCCGACGGACGATCCGGTGATTCTTGCAACGCGCGCACGCCAGGCCCGCAACCTGCTCGCGACCGTGTTCCTGGCACAGGGCGTGCCCATGCTGATGGCGGGCGACGAATTCGGTCGCACGCAGCAAGGCAACAACAACGCGTATTGCCAGGACAACGAGATCAACTGGATCGACTGGACGCTCGCCGAACGCAATGCGCCGCTGATCGCGTTCGTGCGTCGCCTGATCGACCTGCGCAAGTCGCGACTCTGGCTGCGTCGCGACACGTTCCTCAAGGGCACGCGGCGCGGTGCGGACACCCGGGACGTGACGTGGCTGCACCCGTCCGGGCGCGAGATGACCGAGCCCGACTGGAACGATTCCGGGCTGGCGGCGATCGCGGTGCTGCTGAACGGCGCGGCGGCACGCAGCACCCGCAATGGGGACCTGCTCATCGCCTTCAACGCCGACGTCACGCCGGCGCAGATGACGTTGCCGGCCGGACCCGAAGGCTCGGCCTGGGGCGTGCTGTTCGACACCAGTCACGCACAACCGCCGCGCGCCATGGCCACTCTCGCGGCCGGGACGCGGCTTGCGCTGCAGCCACAAAGCACGGTCCTGCTGGAATCGCGGGTCGTGTGAACGGATCAATACACTTGCGGCGGTCCCGGAGCCAAGGCATCGTCGCGACCGCCAACCGGACGCCACCGCATGCTCGATTCATTGCTCGACCAGCTCGCCAGGCAGCGCGGTATCGGCGACGCCTATCACAATTATCGCGGCGAACTGCTGCACATCAGCCGCGAAACCAAGACCGCGATCCTGGCGGCGATGGGGTGCGCCACGTCCGATGCCGCGGCAATCGAGCGCGAATTGCACGAACGCGAGACAGGGCGGCTGCGTTCGCTGTTGTCACCCGTGGCGGTCGTGCATCCGCACCGCAGGAGCGTGGCGCTCGCGCTGCCTGCAGACTCGCTCTCGCGGGAACTCGCCTGGCGCATTGCCATCGAAGGCGGCAACGAAGTCAGCGGTCGCGTGCGTGCCGGGGAACTGGCGGAACACGAGCGGCGCGAAGTCGACGGCCGCTGCCTGACGCGGCGCGACCTGCCGCTGCCCGGCAACCTTCCGCACGGCTATCACACGCTGCACGTCGCACTCGATGGCGGTGCCAGCGAATCCTGCGCACTCATCGTGGCGCCGCTGCCGTGTCACGAACCGAGGGTCCTGCACGATGGCGGGCGGCTGTGGGGCGTGGCGGTGCAGCTCTACACATTGCGCTCGGAGCAGAACTGGGGCATTGGCGACTTTGCCGACCTGGCCGCTGTCGTGCGTGCGTGCGCGGAGCAGGGCGCTGCCTTTGTCGGCCTCAATCCGCTGCATGCGCTGTTCCCCGGTAATCCGTGGCAATTCAGCCCGTACAGCCCTTCGTCACGGCACTTCCTGAACGTGCTCTACATTGCGGTCGAGCACGTCGCAGAGTTCGGGCACTGCGCCGAGGCGCGGGCGACCGTGCGTGCCGCCGGATTCCAGGCCGAGCTCTCCCGCCTGCGCGCGACGCCCTGCGTGGACTACCCCGGCGTGGCCCAGGCGAAACTGCGCATCCTGAGGCTGCTGCACGCGCATTTCCGTCGCGACAAGTCAGCGCAAACGTCGGCGCGCGCCGCGCGGTTCCAGGCCTACTGCGCCGAACGCGGCGAATCGCTGCGTCGGCATGCGCTGCACGACGCGATCGACGAGCACATGCGTGCCGTCGACGGTCACCGCTACTGGGGCTGGCCGACGTGGCCCGGGGAACTGCGCGAGCCGACACACCCCGGCGTCCAGGCGTTTGAGCAGGCGCATGCGGACCTGGTCGAGTTTCATGCCTGGCTGCAATGGCTTGCCGACGAACAGCTGGGCGAGGCGCAAACGCTCGGCCGCAGGCTCGGCATGCCGATCGGTCTCTACGGCGATTACGCCGTAGGCGTGAACCCGAGCGGATCCGAGACGTGGTCCGACCAGGCGCTCTATCGCAAGGGCGTCGGCGTCGGCGCTCCGCCCGATGCGCTTGCGCTCAAGGGCCAGGACTGGGGCATCCCGCCGCAGGATCCGAACGTGCTGCTGGCGGAGCAGTACCGGCCGTTCCGCAACCTCGTCGCAGCGAACATGCGGCACTTCGGCGCGCTGCGGCTGGACCACGTGATGGCGCTGTTTCGCCAATGGTGGGTTCCGGCCGGCCTCGGCTCGATCGCGGGCGGCTACGTGCACTATCCGCTTGACGACCTGATGTCGGTGCTGGTGCTCGAAAGCGAGCGGCACGGCTGCCTCGTCATCGGCGAAGACCTCGGCACCGTGCCGCCCGAGATGTCACACGCGATGGACGACCGCGCCGTGTACTCGTATCGCGTACTGCTGTTCGCAAAGCGCGCCGACGGCAGCTTCATCGCACCCGGCGAGTATCCACGGCGCGCGATCGCAACGGCTACGACGCACGATCTGCCGACCCTGCGTGGCTACTGGTCGGGCGGCGACATCGACCTGCGCCAGCGCCTGTCGCTCTATCCGAACGAGGAAACCCGCCAGCACGTCGCAGACGAGCGCGTGCGCGACCGGCATGCGCTGCTGGGTGCGCTCGCAGACACCGGGCTGAAGCCCGCCGCCGCGTCGGCCGCGCCGGACGCGTACACCGACGAGCTCGCGTACGCGATCCACGTGTACCTCGCGCAAACCGCCTCTGCCCTGGTGGTGCTCCAGGCGGAGGACCTCGCCGGCATGCCGGATCCCGTGAACGTGCCCGGGACCCACGACGAGCACGCCAACTGGCAGCGCAAGATGGCGTGCCGGATCGACGAGCTCTTCGGTCGCGAGTCCGTCCGGACACTGCTGCGGGACGTTGCTGACGCTCGCGCCGTGGCAGGTCAGGGTTAATTCCTAGATCCCGGTGTTGCATCCAGGCAACGCTGATTCATTATTCAATGAATACGTTTGCACGCCATTGCATGTGGTTTTGCTAGGCGACTAGGATCCAGTGTTGGGTGAGCACTACACCTTTTTCTAACCTGGGGGCTATCCGTGGCCAAGCATCTGCAGTCCGGCGACAAGCGCGCCGCCGATCATTTCAGTTCGATTCTCCATCCCACGCGCCGTACCGCGCTGTCGCTCGCGATTGCCATTGCGCTGGGCATGCCTGGCATGGTGCAGGCACAGGCGGCACCGGCCACCGAGGGCGAACTCGAGGAGATCGTCGTCACCGGCATCCGCGCCGGCATCGAGAGCGCGATCGCGGTCAAGCAGGACGCGTCGAGCATCGTCGAGGCGATTTCGGCCGAAGACATCGGCAAGCTGCCGGACACCAGCATCGCCGAATCGATCTCGCGCCTGCCGGGCCTCACCTCGCAGCGCGCCGAAGGCCGCGCCTCGGCGATCAGCCTCCGCGGCACCGACCCCGGCTTCACCACCGCGCTGCTGAACGGCCGCGAGCAGGTCAGCACGGGTGACAACCGCAACGTCGAGTTCGACCAGTACCCCTCCGAACTGATCAGCCAGGTCGTCGTCTTCAAGACGCCGGACTCGCAGCTGGTCGGCCAGGGCCTCGCCGGCACCATCGACCTGCGCACTGTGCGTCCGCTCGACTACGGCAAGCAGGCCATTGCGCTGAACATCCGCGGCGAAATGAACTCGAACGACAACCTCGGCGCCGACTCGGACGACACCGGCTATCGCGCCAGCTTCTCGTACATCGACCAGTTCATGGACGGCAAGCTCGGCTTTGCCTTCGGCTATGCCCACCTCGACAGTCCGCTGGCGACGCGCGGCTTCGGCACCTACGAGCCGTGGAATGCCGCGGGCAGCAGCGGTGGCGCGGCCAGTTGCGGCGGCGGTTCGCCGGCCAACTGCGTCAACAACCCCGGCATCACGGCCGGCAACTACGTGACGAACGGCATGAAGGTCCGCGCGGACATGGGCTCCACGGAACGTGACGGACTGATGGCGTCGTTGCAGTTCGAGCCGAACGACATGTACACCGGCGTGATCGACCTGTACTACTCGACCATGGACCAGACCAACAACGCGCGCAGCCTCGAGGTCAATCTCGGCGGCTATCCGGCGCCGTGTTGCGACGGCACGTTCCCGGACGGCACGGTGTTCGGTTACTCCAACACCACCGTCGCGGCCAACACGATCGTTGCCGGCACGCTGAACAGCGCGATGCCGCTGGTGCGCAACTTCCTCTTCACCACCGAGGACGAGATCTTCGCGACGGGCTGGCGCAACGAGTTCACGCTGAACGACGAGTGGTCGATGGTGGCCGACATCAGCTATTCGAAGGCCACGCGCGACCAGCTGCAGCCGGAAATCAACGCACAGTACGCGCAGCTGCCGGCGAACGGCACTGCGCCGCGCAACCAGTACGACACGGGCACGTTCCAGCTGCGCAACAACAGCAACATGCCGTCGCTGTCGTTCCTGCGCGACTACACCGATCCGACGCAGGTCCTGGTCGGTCCGACGATCTACGGCTCCGGTTACACCAAGAAGCCGCACACCGAGGACGAGCTGACGTCGTTCCGGCTGGACGCGACGCGCACCGCCGATCTCTGGTGGTTCGACAACTTCTCGTTTGGCGCCAACTACAGCGACCGCACGAAGGACAAAGAATCGCCGGAATCGGCCCTGAGCACGATCGGCGGCGGGGCCTACCAGATCGACCAGCAGTTCGTGCTGCGCAACACCAACCTGAACTACGCCGATGCGGGTCAGGCGATGGCGATCAACGTCAACGGCGTGCTGCGTGAGTACTTCAACCCTGTCGTCTGGGGTACGCCGCAGCAGCCGGGATTCGCCTACCTGGCCGGCAAGTTCTGGACGGTCGAGGAAGAGGTCATCACCGCGTACCTGCGCGGCGAGCTGAACCACGACATCTCCGACACGGTCACGTTGCGCGGCAACGCCGGTGTGCAGGTGATCTACACCGACCAGAGCTCCGACTCGTAACCGTGTCGACACGGGCGCCGGCAATGCCGTGTTCGGCGTTTCGGACGGCAAGGACTACACCGACGTCCTGCCGCAGATCAACCTCGCGTTCATCCTGCCGGATTCGCAGGCCATCCGCGTCGGTATCGCGCAGGAACTGGCTCGTGCCCGCATGGACCAGCTGAAGGCGACGGAAGAGAGCGGCTTCAACTTCGGTACCGGCGAGCCGGGGGGCAGTGGCGGCAACGCGCGGCTGGACCCGTGGAAGGCCTGGGCCCTCGACGTGTCGTACGAGAAGTATTTCTACGACAACAAGGGCTACGTCTCGGCTGCCGCATTCTACAAGGACCTGGATACCTACATCTACAACCAGACGACCGACGGGCACGATTTCACTGCGCTGTGTGCGACCACTCCTGACACGGCGTTCCCGCCGGGCGTCACCAAGCAGTGCACGGGCCGCTTCACCCAGCCGGTGAACGGCAATGGCGGCTACCTGTGGGGCATGGAGTTCGCGGCATCGCTGCCGTTCGAAGTGTTCTCCGACGCGCTCGACGGCTTCGGCGCGATCCTGAGCTACTCGTACACGGACAGCGACATCGAGATCCAGGGTTCGATCAGCTCGGTTGCGAACCAGAACATCCCGTTGCCGGGCCTGTCCGAAGACGTGTGGAACGCCACGCTGTACTACGAAAAGTATGGCTTCGGCGCCCGCATTGCGACGCGTTACCGCTCCGAGTACATCGGTGAAGTCGCCAACTTCGCCAACGAGCGTGCGCTGCGCTTCGTCGATGCCGACATGATCACGGACGCACAGTTGAGCTATGCGTTCAGCGGCAACATGTTCGAGGGGCTGCAGATCCTGTTCCAGGTCAACAACCTCACCAACGAGCCGTACATCGCTTACTCGGAAAACAAGCAGCGTGTCCTGGACTACCAGGAGTACGGCACGCAGTACCTGCTGGGCCTGAACTACAGGTTCTGACCGGTCCACTGCAGATCCGTGCCGGCTTCACGCCGGCACGGCGTTCGCAGATTCAAGCCCTCGCTGGTTCGCCGGCGGGGGCTTTTTCGTCTGCGCTGTCAGCCATTTGTGCTGCAGGCCGCGCTCGGGACGACGGTGACATCTCCCGGCCCATATCCATTGGAACCTCCGACTTGCCTGAGTGTGCCAGCGCGGTCCAGCAGGACGCCTTGGGCGGCCATATCCGATTGATCGTCCGACGGTCCCGCGCTGTGACCGCGTCAACGTTGCATGCGCCGCGCGAAATTTCGGGACTTTACGAGAACTCGCTCACGTGCCGCGTATCACGAGCGACCGATCCGGGGCCTTCCCTCGAGCGTGTGTCTGCCTTTCCAGGCTCGGGGGAAGGCCCCGGATCGGTCGCCCGCAATTGTCGCGCGTCGGCCTATCCGCACGCCCGGGGACGACCAGCAATGAACATCCTCATCGACCGTCCGACTCGGATCGATCGTCTGCAGACGCGGCGAGCTCGCGGCTAAGTCTCGGCGACCTTGGCCAGGCTGACCACGTTGCTCGAGGTCACCACCCGGGTCTCGGCGCGATCGACGATGCACTCCATGCTGCCCTCCACGCGGGCTCCGCAGCTCATCTGCAGGGTGCGGTACCTGATGGCCCCGGTGATGCGGGCATTCGCCTGCAGCTCGATAAAGTTCTCCACCACGATGTCGCCGCAGATCGTGCCGTTGATGACGGCGTCGTGCACGCTGACGTTGCCCTCGATACGACCGAGCTCGCTCAGCACCAGCAGCCCGCGCGTGTCCGGCTTCGACAGCACGTTGCCGACGACCTGGCCGTCGATACGCACTCCGTCCGTGACGACGACGTCGCCGGCAATCTCGACGCCGGCCGCGATCAGGCTCGACAAGCGCGACACGTCGATGCAAGGCTGGTCGGCTTTTCTGCGAAACATGGCTTCGTCCTCGAGTGATTGGTCGCGCTGTCGGGCCTAGCAGGTCAGCGCGTCTTGCCTTGCCGGCCGCTTTGCGCGTTGAAGAAGTCGAGGCGGCTCTTCAGCTCGCGCGATTCCTCGTTCAGTTCGGCGACCTGGCGGGCCAGTGCCTTGCGCGTGGAACGCTCCAGCTCCAGTTCGACCAGGGCACTCGACAGATCGTCCCTGAGTGCGGCGTTCTGCTGCCTGAGTCCCGCCAGCACGGTCGTGGAGGAGCGGCTGTCCGCATGCAGCCGCCAGCCGATCATGATGAGCAGCAACACGAGCGACGCCACGGCCGCCAGGTGCAGCGCGTTCGTGACGCGGCGGTCGCGGCCGAACTCCAGGCGAGCGGCGGCGAGCTTGAGCGTGGACGTGCGGGCAGCGGCAGGCTTCAATTCGGATTCCTGGCGAGGACGTCCGCCAGCACCTGGCCGGGCTCGATACGCTTGCCGCTGCGTATGACCTCGAAGTGCAGGTGGGGCCCGGTCGACCGGCCGGTGGAACCCACGGCCGCAATCTTCTGTCGCGGCAGCACGAGGTCTCCGGCGCGTACGTACAAAACCGAACAGTGACCGTACAGCGTCTGCGTACCGTGGCCGTGATCGATGACGATGGCCTTGCCGTAAGGACCGCGGTACCCGGCCGATATCACGCGGCCGCCGCCGCTCGCGAGAATCGCAGCGCCGTGGACTGCCGGTATGTCCAGCCCCATGTGACGTGCAAGCCGTCCCGTGAACGGGTCGTGGCGGACTCCGAATCCCGAGCTGATCTTCGGCATGCGACCCGGCACAGGCGGGCGGTTCGGCTGCGTCATGGTCGCCAGGTCGCGGTCGTCGAGGAGGCCAGCCATGCGATCGAGCGATGCCTCCAGCAGCGCGATCTCCGTCTCCAGGTACCCAAGGCTGCTGCCTGGCTCGCCAGCGATTGAGTGCGCTGCTGCACCGGTCATCGGCGCCGTGTTGCCGAGCGGCAGCAGCGGCCCCCCGCGAGGCCGGTCATCCACGGCTGGCTTCGCGCTCCCGGGCTCGATATTCGCTGTCGACGGCGCCACGCCGAGCCGCCTGGCCAACGCCGCCGCTTCGATTTCGAGGCGGATCAGCCTTCCTGACAGGTCACCGATACGATCGATGACTGCGCGACCCTCGGTGCGCTTCGCGTCGAAGACATTGCCTGCCGCGGCCTTCGCTGCCAAGCCGGGTTCGATGGTCGAGCCCTGCGCGATGAGGTAGCCGAGAGCGATACAGCCCGCCATCAGCACGAGCGTGATCGCCAGCAGGCCGGATAGCGCCCGGCCAGCGCCTATCGTCCGCATCCGGCAGGTTGCCATCGGTCCGGCAGCGAAGATAATGAAGGCCACGCGATCACCGGCGTCTGCGATCGCATAACTAAAACCCGGTCAGTGGTCCGAGACAACCCCTGCGTACGCAGGTGCGTCAATGTGTGATGCAGTCCGCAGGTTTTGCGGCGGGCGTTACCCCGCGCAGGCGTGCATCGGGTTGGCCAGGAATCAGTGTGACCGCAGCTCGAAGGTGGTACCGACGGCAGCTCTGCCGTCGTTGGCCACACTGCGCCACGCGATCGCTGAAAACGCCATGCTGGCGGCGCCGATCAGAAAGATCAGGCCTTTGTCGGTCGCGCCGCTGATGAACCGGCCCACGCCCAGGCTCACGACGAGCTGCGGCAATACGATTGAAAGGTTGAAGACGCCCATGTACAGGCCGATCCGCGCGGGGTCGACGCGCTGCGACATGATGGAGAACGGCAGGCTCACGATCGCGGCCCAGCCGATGCCAAGCAAGGCCATGAGCGCATACAGCACGAGCGGACTTCGCGCCAAGAGATAGATGCCGGCGAACGCCACGGCCATCGTCGCCAGGCTCATCGCGTGCACGCGCACCTCGCCGAACGTCCGGGCGAGCGGCAGCAGCACCAATGCCGGCAGCAGCGCCGCAACGGCGTTCAGCGAGAGGAAGCTCATCGACAGCACCTTGCCGACGTCGTCCGCGCCGAGTGCCGGGAAGCGCTGCTGCGCGAATGCGATCATGTAGACGAACATCGTCTGCATGCCGATCCAGCTCAGCGAATTTGCCGCCAGCACCTTGCGATAATCCGCATAGTCGTCAGCAACACGGACGCCCTGTGGACGGATCAGGAGGGTGCGCCAGATCAGCACGATCGCCAGCGTTCCAAACGCGATTTCCAGCCCATAGCCCGTCGGCGTGATCCCGGCGAGCCGCAGGCTCATCGCGACGATGTCGTAGAGCAGAAACGCCCACAGCGGCTCGATCAGGCGCAGCACGCTGCCGACGCTGGTCCGTTCGCCGCCGGAAGAGTCGATGCGTGGCAGTTCCCGCGGCTCCGTTACCACGAACACCGGCAGCAGGGAAAACAGCAGCACGATAACTGCGCCAACGTAGATGAGCGCGACGTTGCCAAAGGCCGCGCCGATCGCATACGCGAGCACGCCGAAGCTGCCCGACACGGTCTGCATCCAGGTGTAGCCGCGTGTGCGTTCGGCCCCCTCGGGCGTCACGTCCGTGATCAGCGAGCGGGCCGGGTTGAAACTGACGTTGATCGAGAGGTCGAGCGCGATCGCCACGGCGATCGCCACGCCCAGGATGCCGTCGAAGCCGAGCCGCTCGGAAATGACGCCGATGGACGGCAAGGCCAGCAGCATCAGCGCCGCCAGCGTGCCACCGATGATCAGGAAGGGCCGCCGCCGTCCGCCCCACAACCAGACCTCGTCGCTGAGGACGCCGATCAGCACCTGGCCCACGATGCCGGCCAACGGACCCGCGGCCCAGACCAGCCCGATGTCGTGCAGGTCGAGCCGTACCTGGTCGAGAGGATCCAGCTGAGCGCCGAGATCTGCACCGACAGGGCGAACCCCATCGCCGTCGCCGGCAGCGTGAGCAGGATCAGGAACGGCGTCGACAGCTTGCGCTGCATGGCCAGCATCGAAATCACCCCCGGGACAGGTCGTTGGCGATCGCTGCGTGCAGCGTCGCGCTGCGAGTGTAATGCATCGTTCGGCGCGGCGCGGCCGCCGCCAGCAGCAGCTGCAGCTACCGGAGCACCTGCTTGCCCTCAGTGGAGTTCCAGGATCGTCGCGCTGTGCGCCGGTACCGCAATGCCGCTGGCCAGCACATGCGGCTGTCCCGAGATCACGTCGGTGCCCGCCGTGGCGCTGCCGATGACTTCCTGGAAGCGCTGCGTCTCCACGGTTTGTGCTGCGTCGTTGTTGTTGAGGATGACCATCACCTTCTGCGCCGCGTCGTGCCGGAAATAGACATAGACACCGCCCATCGGCACGTACTGCGTCAGTTTGCCGTCACGGATCGCCGGGGCCGTGCGTCGCCACTGCAGCAGCTGGCGCAGGTAGGTCTGCATCGCACGCTCGTCCGCCGACAACCCTTCGCCGGTAAAGGCGTTCTTCGCATCACCCGGCCAGCCGCCCGGGAAGTCGCTGCGGATCAGGCCGTCGTCTTTCGGGCCCGGCGGGTTGTGCATCAGGATCTCGGTGCCGTAATAGATCTGCGGCACGCCACGCGTGGTGAGGAAGAAGGCCACCGCCATCCGTGTCAGCTCGGCGCGCTGGCCGAGCATCGTGTGGATGCGGCTGACGTCGTGGTTGTCGGGGAAGACGACGAGTTTGTCGGGGTCAGGGTACAGACCGTCGTACGACAGCGTGCGATAGATCCGACGCATGCCGGTGCCCCAGTCCTCCTTTTCGAGCAAAGCCACCGTCACCGCTTCCTGCAGCGGGAAGTCGAACAGGCTGGGCAGGTACGAGACGTAGCCGTCGGCGGGCTGGCGGCCCCGCTGCCAGTACGACACGGTGATCGGGCTGCCGCTCCACTCCTCGCCGACGATGCCGAGGTTGGGATATTCCTCGGTCAGGCGGCGCGCCCACTCGGTCAGGAAGGTGCGGTCCGAATACGGCCAGGTGTCCACGCGCAGGCCCGACAGGCCAGCGTACTCGACCCACCAGATCGAATTCTGGATCAGGTATTTCGCCATGAACGGATTGCGCTGGTTCATGTCCGGCATGGTGTCGACGAACCAGCCGTCGGCGAAGACCTCGCGATCGACCTGCGCCGCGTGCGGGTCCTGCAGCGCCTCGCGCACGTGCGTGGTCGGCTTGAAGGTGTTGCCGTTGTTGAACCAGTCGCCGGTCGGCAGGTCGCGCATCCACCAGTGCGAGGCGCCGCAGTGGTTCAGGATCACGTCCTTGATCACGCCGATTCCGCGTTGACGCGCGTCGGCCACCAGCCGGCGGTAGGACTCATTGTCACCGTAGCGGGCATCGATCTTGTAGAAGTCGGTGATTGCGTAGCCGTGGTAACTCGCCTCCGGCTGGTTGTTCTCAACGACTGGATTGAGCCAGAGCTGCGTGAACCCCATGCCGGCGATGTAGTCGAGGTGCCTGGCGATGCCGGCGAGGTCGCCGCCGTGCCGGCCGAGCGGCGCGGCGCGGTTCAGCGGGTCGGGCATGCCCTTGACGTAGTCATTGCCCGGGTTGCCATTGGCGAAACGGTCGGGCGTGATCAGGTAGATTACGTCCTGCGGCCCGAACCCCTGGCGCACCGCGGAGTCCGGCTCGCGCGCGTTGAGCGTGTAGCGGTGGCTGGCGACGGTCTTGCCGCCCTTGCGGAAGGAGATGTGGAACGAGCCCGGCCTGGTCGCGGGCGAGATCTGCAGGTTGACGAACAGGTAGTTGGGGTTGGCGACGCGCTCGACGCTGTCGAGCACGACGCCCGTGTACTGCACGGCAGGCTCCAGGTCGGCGATCCGGGTGCCATGGACCAGCAATTGCAGCCGGTCGTCCTTCATCCCCACCCACCACGAGGCCGGCTCGACACGCTCGATGGGGTCGGCGGCCAGCGCAGGCATCGCGACGACCGCGAGCCACAACACGGCCACCCATTTTCTGATCATGGCAAGTCTCCTGCGCGGGTGGCGAAGTGAAGCACCCAGACTGCTTGCGCCACAAGGCCTTGAATACGATTGCACTGAAGGATCCCCGCGGTTCATTGCTAGACTCGCCCAGCCTTCGGGGGAAGACGACCATGGGCCTTGTCTCGCGCTGCGGCTGGACCGTGCTTGCCATGTTGCTGGCCACTGCAGCGACGACGGCAATGGCTGCGAACGTCAGATCCCCCGATGGGCAGACAGTCGTCACCGTCGACGTCGACAGGAACGGCGCGCCGCGCTACGCAGTCGCCCGCAACGGCACGGCGGTCATGCCGGCAGGGTTCCTCGGCATGCGCTTCCAGTCGCAGCCGGCCTTCGACGACGGCTTTCGTGTCGCCGGCACTTCGACCTCAACCCACGATGCCACCTGGGAGCAGCCTTGGGGTGAACGTCGCTACGTGCGTGACCGGCACAACGAACTCCTGGTCACTTTCGATTCGGCGCAGGGGGCGGCGCGCACGTTCAACCTGCGCGTGCGGGTCTTCGACGACGGCTTCGGCTTCCGCTACGAGGTGCCGCAGCAGCCAGGGTACGACGCGGTCAACATCACCGACGAACTGACCGAGTTCCGACTCGACCCCGACGCGACGCAGGAGATCACGGCGTGGTGGATTCCGGGCCGTCGCTGGAACCGCTACGAATACCCGTACCTCACGACGCCGCTCGACGCCGTGCACATGGCGCACACGCCGATGACGGTGCGCCTGCCCGGCGGCCTGCACCTGAGCTTCCACGAAGCAGCGCTCGTCGACTACGCGGCTTACGTGCTTGATCACCGGCGGCCCGGCATCCTCCGCACCAGCCTCACGCCGTGGTCCGACGGCATCCGCGTCAAGACCCGCACGCCTTTCACGACGCCGTGGCGTACCGTGCAGATCGCACCGAGTGCCGCGGCGCTGCTGAATTCAAGCCTGATCCTGAACCTCAACGAGCCGAACGTGCTCGGCGACGTCTCCTGGGTCGAGCCCGGCAAGTACGTCGGCATCTGGTGGGCGATGCACATCAACCGGGCCACGTGGGCAACCGGCCCGAAGCACGGCGCCACGACCGCCGAGACCAGGCGCTACATCGACTTCGCCGCGGCCAACGGGTTCAAGGGCGTGCTGGTCGAAGGCTGGAATGTCGGCTGGGACGGCGACTGGTTCCACAACGGCAAGCTGTTCAACTTCACGCAGGCGAATCCGGACTTCGACCTGCAGGCAGTGACCGCCTACGCGCGCAGCAAAGGTGTGCGTCTCGTCGGCCATCACGAGACCTCGGGCGACGTGGGCAATTACGAGCCGCAGATGCCCGCGGCGTTCGCGCTCTACGAGTCGGTCGGTGTCAGGCAGGTGAAGACCGGCTACGTCGCGGACGCGGGCGACGTGCGACGCATCGACGACAATGGCGTCGAAGTGCACGAATGGCACGACGGGCAGTTCCAGGTCGGCCACCACCTGCGCGTGCTGCGCGAGGCAGCGAAGCACAAGATCAGCATCAACGCGCACGAGCCCGTGAAGGACACTGGCCTGCGCCGGACCTACCCGAACTGGATCTCGCGCGAAGGCGCCCGCGGCCAGGAGTACAACGCCTGGGGTAATCCGGTGAATCCGCCGGAACATGTCGCGATCCTGCCGTTCACGCGCATGCTGGCCGGCCCCATGGACTACACGCCGGGCATCGTCGATCTCGATGGCTTCTCGCCGCAGCACCGCGTGCCGCACACGCTGGCCAAGGAGCTGTCGCTGTACGTGGTGCTGTACAGCCCGGTGCAGATGGCAGCCGACCTGCCCGAAAACTACGCGAAGCAACCGGCGGCGTTCCAGTTCATCAAGGACGTGCCGACCGACTGGGACGAAAGCGTGGGGGTCGCCGGCGAGATCGGCGACTACGTCGCGATCGCGCGCAGGCAGCGCGGCAGCCCGGACTGGTTCCTCGGCGCACTGACCGACGAGAACGCCCGCTCGCTGCGCCTGAAGCTCGACTTCCTCGAGCCGCGCGCACGCTATGTCGCCGAGATCTACCGCGACGGGCCACAGGCTGACTGGAAGACGCGGCCGCACGATCTCGTGGTCGAGAAGCGCAACGTCACCGCCGCCGATACGCTGGAACTGGCGCTGGCGTCCAGCGGTGGCGCCGCCATTCGATTCACGCAGGCAAGATGAGCGGAGTCGCTGATGAAACCAACACTGTTCCTGGCCCTGAACCCGTGACAGCCCGCATCCTGCTGGTGCTCGTATCACTGGTCGCGAGCGTGCTGATCGGACTGGCACTGGCCGCTCGCGGGGGCAGTGCCACCGGCAAAGCGCGGGACGACGGCATCGTCATCGGGCTGTCGATGGACACGCTGAAGGAAGCCCGCTGGCAGGCAGACCGCGACATGTTCGTGCGGCGCGCGGGCGAACTCGGCGCGAAAGTGCTGGTGCTCGCTGCCAACAGCGACGACACCGTGCAGGTCAGCGACGTCGAGAAGCTGATCACCAATAAGGTCGACGTGCTGGTCGTCGTGCCCCACGATGGCACGGCGATGGCGAAGGCCGTCACGATGGCACACGAGGCCGGCATCCCCGTGATCGCGTACGACCGCATCATCCGCGACAGCGACCTCGACCTGTACGTGAGTTTCGACAACGAGCGTGTGGGCGAACTGCAGGCCAGATTCCTCGTCGATCACCTGCCCACTCCCGGCAAAGGCCGGATCGTGCGCATCTACGGCGCCAAGACTGACAACAACGCGTCCCAGTTCAAGCGCGGGCAGGACCGGGTGCTTGAGCCCTACATCGCGCGCGGCGACATCGTGGTCGTGCACGAGGACTGGGCCGAAGAGTGGAAGCCCGAGAACGCCAAGCGCATCGTCAACGCAGCGATCACCGCGGCGGGATCGGGTATCGACGCGGTGCTCGCCAGCAACGACGGCACCGCGGGTGGCGCGATCCAGGCACTGAGCGAGGAAGGCCTCGCGGGCAAAGTGCTGGTGACCGGGCAGGACGCCGACACGGTGGCGTTGCAGCGCATCGCCGCAGGTACGCAGGCGATGACGATCTACAAGCCGCTCAAGACGCTCACGCGCGGCGCAGCTGAACTGGCCGTACAGGTGGCAGCGAAACGACTCGTCGTGGCGCGCAGTACGGTCGACAACGGCCACGGTCCGGTGCCGGCCGCCCTCTACGACGTCGTCACCGTGACGCGCGACAACCTGCTCGACACCGTCGTGCGCGACGGCATGGCGACCTACGACGAGGTGTATCGCGGCATCCCCGAAGCACAGCGTCCCCCGCGCCCGTGAGCGAACGCATCGTCCTGGAAGCACGCGACGTCGTGAAGCGCTTCGGCGCCGTGACGGCGCTCGGCGGCGTCAGCTTCGACCTGCGGGCGGGCGAGGTGCACGCGCTCTGCGGCGAGAACGGGGCGGGCAAATCGACGCTGATCAAGCTGCTGGCCGGCGTGCATCCGCACGGCAGCTACGAAGGCGAGATCCAGGTCGACGGCAAGACGGCCGAATTCCATTCGACGCGTGACGCGGAACGTGCCGGCATCGCCATCATCCACCAGGAGCTTGCGCTGTTCCCGGACATGACGGTGGGTGAGAACCTGTTTCTCGGCACATTTCCGCAGCGTTTCGGGCGCATCGACTGGGATCGCGTCTACGCGCAGTCCGCGGCGACCCTCGCCGACTGTGGCATCCAGCTCGACCCGGCGGTCCGGGTCGGCGATCTCGGCCTTGGCCAGCAGCAGCTCGTGGAGATCGCACGCGCCGTTGGACGCAAGCCGCAGGTGCTGGTCCTGGACGAGCCCACCGCCGCACTGGCGCGCCACGAGACCGATACCCTGCTCGACCTGGTGCGTCGCCTGCGTAGCCGCAACGTCGCCTGCGTGTTCATCTCGCACAAGCTCGACGAGGTGTTCGCGATTGCCGACCGTATCACGGTACTGCGCGATGGTTGCGCCCAGGGGACGCTGACTGCGGCCGAGACTGACGCCAGTGAGATCATCCGCAGGATGGTCGGTCGTCGCATCGAGGATCACTACCCGCGCCGGCAGTCCACGCCTGGACGCACGTTGCTTGCGCTGCGCGGTGTCGACGTGAAAGCGCCGGGGGACGGCGCACTTGCGCTGCACGGCATCGAACTCGAAGCCCGGGCCGGAGAAGTGCTGGGGATCGGCGGTCTCATGGGTGCGGGACGCACCGAGCTGCTGCTGCACCTGATGGGGCTCTGGGGTACGAGGGCAAGGGGAGCGGTCGAACTGAACGGCCGGCCACTGCTTGCGCGGAATCCGCGCGAAGCTCTGGCACAGGGTCTCGCGCTCGTCACGGAGGACCGCAAGCGCTTCGGGCTGGTAGCGCAGCAGGGCGTCACGTTCAACGTTTCGCTGTCGTCGCTGCGCAGTCTGCGTCGCGGTTTCTTCGTCGATCGTGATCGCGAGGCGGGGCACGCGAAGTCCATCGTCGAAGAGCTGCGCATCAAGGCGCAGGGCCTCGAGCAGCCGGTCGGCACGCTTTCAGGCGGCAACCAGCAGAAGGTCGTGCTCGGCAAGATGCTGCTGACGCAACCGCAGGTCCTGCTGCTCGACGAACCGACGCGCGGCATTGACGTCGGCGCCAAGCTCGAGGTGTATGAGCTCATCAACCGGCTGACGATGGCCGGACAGGCGATCATGCTCGTCTCGAGCGAGCTCGGCGAACTGCTGGGCATGAGCGACCGCATCGTGATGCTGTGCGCAGGCCGCATCGGCGGCACATTCGACCGGTCGGAAGCCACCCAGGAGCGACTGCTGGCTGCGGCGATGGGCCGGCTGGAGCGTGCCGCTTGAATCGCTTCGCCACTCGCGAACTGTCGATGCTGGTCGCACTGCTTGCGATCTGGGCGTTTTTCGCGTGGCAGGAGCCGGTGTTCCTCTCCGCGCGCAACCTGTCGCTGCTCTCGGTCGAACTCGCCGTCACCGCGGTGCTGGCCCTCGGCATGCTGGTGGTGCTGTTGCCCGGCCAGATCGACCTGTCGGCCGGCAGCGGCGTGGGACTCGCCGGCGCGGTCGCGGCTGTCCTGGTGTTCTGGCACGACGTGCCGGCCCCCGTCGCGCTGTTGATTGCCGCGCTTGGCGCGGTGCTGGTCTGGTCGGCGATGGGTGCGCTGATCGCGATCGAGCGGATCCCGGCCTTCATCATGACGCTGGGCGGCCTGCTGGTTTTCCGCGGCCTGCACTGGCTCGTGATCGAAAACCAGACGGTGCCGGTCGTCGTGGGCGGAGGCCAGAACGTGTACTCGCTGCTCACCACGTATTACCTGCCGGTGGTCGCCGGTTATGCGCTTGCCGGACTGGCCGTGGTGGCGATCGTCGCATCGGCGCTCGCAGCACGGAGGCGCCGGCAGTCCTACGGCTTCGCGGTCGACGACGGCGAAATCACGTTCCTGCAGCTGTTCGCGCTCGCGCAGATGGTCTTCCTGGTCGTCATCGTCACCAACGGCTACCGCGGCGTACCCATCGCATTGGTGATCCTGGGCCTGGTCGCGGTGCTGGTGCACCAGCTGGTGACAAATACGCCGTTCGGTCGCTATCTCTACGCGATCGGCGGTAACGAAGAAGCCGCGGTGGTGTCAGGCGTGCCCGTGCGCAACGCCATCATCGGTGCCTACGCACTCATGGGCGGCGTCGTGGCACTGACCGGGTTCATGCAGACCGCGTACTCGGGCGCGTCAACGTCGACCGTCGGCTCGCTGATGGAACTCGATGCGGTCGCGGCCTGCGTGATCGGCGGCACCAGCCTGCGGGGTGGTCGCGGCACCGTGCTCGGGGTGCTGTTCGGCGCGCTGATCATGGCCAGCCTGCTGAACGGCATGACCCTGATGGCGGTGTCACCGGAGGCCAAGTACATTGCGCGCGGCAGCGTGCTCGCGCTCGCCGTGTGGCTCGATCTTCGGCTGGGTAAGGACAGATAGTGCGCAAGCAAAAGCCGACGCTGGGTTTCTGGCAGATCTGGAACATGTGCTTCGGGTTCCTCGGCATCCAGTTCGGCTTTGCCCTGCAGAACGCGAACGTGAGCCGTATCTTCCAGTCCCTGGGCGCATCGATCGACCACCTGCCGATTCTCTGGCTGGCAGCACCGGTCACCGGGCTCATCGTGCAGCCGATCATCGGTTACCTGAGCGACCGCACCTGGGGTCGTCTCGGCCGTCGCCGCCCGTATTTCCTGGTCGGCGCGCTGCTCGCCACGGCGGCCCTCTTGATCATGCCGAACAGCCCCTACCTGTGGGTCGCCGCGGGCATGCTGTGGATTCTCGACGCATCGATCAACGTCTCGATGGAACCGTTCCGCGCGCTGGTGGGCGACATGCTTCCCGACCGGCAGCGTTGCCGCGGCTACTCGATGCAGAGCTGGTTCATCGGTATCGGCGCGGTGGTCGCCTCTGCGCTGCCGTGGATTCTCGCCAACGTCTTCGACGTCGCCAACGTGGCCGCGCCGGGCCAGTTGCCGCAGTCCGTGAAGCTCGCGTTCTACCTCGGCGCCGCGGCGTTCCTCGGTGCCGTGCTCTGGACCATCATCAGCACGCGCGAGTACTCGCCAGCGCAACTCGCAGAGTTCGACGAGCGCGTCGATGAGCAGGCGGGCGGTGTCGAGCGTCACGCGCGGACGTCTCGGTGGTATCGAAGATCCGCCGCGGTGTGGATCGTCGTGGGCGCGGCGTTCGCGGCAGCCGTTGCCTTGTGCGGGTGGGACAAGCAGCTCTACGTGCTCGGCTGCGGACTGGTCGCGTTCGGCCTGTTGCAGCTCGTCGCCGCGTCACGGCAGCTGCGTGGTGACACGGAGGGCATGCTGCACAACGTGATCAACGACCTGTACCTGATGCCGCAGGTAATGCGGCAGCTGGCGGTCGTGCAGTTCCTGTCCTGGTTTGCGCTGTTCGCGATGTGGATCTACACGACCGCGGCAGTCACCGAGCACCATTACGGCACGACCGATGCAGCCTCCGCGGCCTACAACGAGGGCGCGAACTGGGTCGGCATCCTCTTTGCCGCGTACAACGGCTTCGCCGCGCTGGCCGCACTGTTCATCCCGAAGCTCGCCGAAGCGCTCGGCCGCCGCAAGGCGCACCTGGTCTGCCTGTGGTTCGGTGCGCTCGGCCTGGTTTCGGTCCGTTTCATCGGGGACCCGCGGCTGCTGCTGGTGTCGATGATCGGCGTCGGCATTGCCTGGGCGTCGATCCTGTCGCTGCCGTACGCGATGCTGTCGCAGGCGGTGCCGATGAAGAAGATGGGAATCTACATGGGGATTTTCAATTTCTTCATCGTGATCCCGCAGATTCTTGCGGCCAGCGTGCTCGGCATCCTGGTGCGTGCGCTGTTCGGCGGTCACAGCATCAATGCGCTGGCGCTGGGCGGGATGCTGCTGGTCCTCGCCGGGCTCGCGACGCTGCGCGTCGATGACCATGAAGACCGGGCTTGATGACTGGCGGCAGCGAGCGCAGCGGTCGCGCCGCAGCCGCCGGGACTACGCGCCGGCTGAACCGCCGCAGGAACCGCGAATGACGAGCCTGGGTTCGATCAGCGCGGATTCGACCGGCTCGCCCGAGGTCATCTTCAGCAGGTTGTCCACGAGCATGTCAGCCGCGCGATGCGTGTCCTGCTGCACGGTCGTCAGCGGTGGAATGAAGTGTGCCGCCGCCGCGATGTCGTCGAAGCCAACGACCGCCACGTCATCCGGCACCGACCGGCCACGGTCGCGCAATGCGCCGATCGCACCCATCGCAATGAGATCACTCGCGGCGAAGATCGCGTCGAACGGCACGCCCGAGTCGAGCAGGGCCGTGGCCGCGTCGTGGCCTGCCTGCTCACTCGACTGCGCTTCGACCGAGAGGCGCGGATCGGGCTCGATGCCCGCCTCGCGCAACGCCCGCTCGTAGCCGCTGAAGCGCGCCTGGAATTCCGGCCAGTGATCGGACGAGCTGCCGACGTAGGCGATGCGCCTGCGTCCGCGGCACAGCAGATGGCGAGTTGCCTGCAACCCGCCCGCGGTGTTGTCGGTGCGGACGTAGCGACCGGGCGTGCCGTCGACGTCCGGCCCCCAGATGACGAAATTTGCGCCGGCGTCAGCGAGCTTCTGCAGTCGCGGCATCGACGAAAGGTAGTCGCCGTAGCCGAGCAGGATCAGCCCGTCGGCGCGATTGCTGAGCTGGTATTCCGTGTGCCAGTCGTCGCTCAACTGCTGGAAGGACACCAGCAGGTCGAGACCGCGCCGCGCTGTCGCGCGCGTGATGTGACCCAGCATCGACAGGAAGAACGGATTGATCTGGCCGTCCGCGGAGGATTCCTCGAACAGCAGCAGGGCCAGCGTGTTCGAGCGGCGCGTGCGCAGGCCGGCCGCACGACGATCCGTGCGATAGCTGAGCTGACGCGCGATCGACTCGATGCGCTCGCGGGTCTCGGGCCGGACCAGGGGGCTGTTGCGCAAGGCGCGCGACACCGTGGCCTGCGAAACCTCCGCGAGGCGGGCGATGTCGCGTGATGTCGGCCGGGCGCTCTTCATTGATCCCCCAGGAAGCGGCCGCACGCTAGCATGCGCCCGGTGGAGCATCAACGACCCGGCCGCGGCGCCTCAGCGTCGGGTCAGGCGGTCGTCCTCGGGTTGCCAGACGCCGCTGCCATCCGTGCAGGCGACCGTGCGGCCCTCGCTCAGGCCGAAGGATCCGTGTGCAATGAGCCGAAACCGGCGGCACCCGTCGATGCCGTGCTCAGGGTCGAGCGGCGTCAGCTGGTACGTCACGCGGGTGTTCGGATTGGTCCACCTGACGCTCTGGCCGTAATCGGCGAGTTCGAGCGCGTGGCCGACACAGGAGCGATCCGCCTTGTCCAGGCGTCGCCCGACCTCGGCGCCGATGGCCGCGCCGATGACCGTACCGATCACGATGGCCACGTTGCGCTCGGCACTGCCCTTGGCGATCTCCCCGCCGATCGCGCCACCCGTGACGCCACCGACGGCGCCCCCGAGCACCTGGCCGATGCGATTGCGATCGCACGAGCCCGACCGCACGCCAAAGTCGTAGCCCCAGGTGCGGCCGCTGTAGCCGGCATAGGTCGGGTCATTCTGCTTACGCCAGCCGTGCGCAGGCGCCCAACTCGGGGGTGTCGCGAGCGCCGCGCAAGGCAGGACCATGAGCAGCGCCATCCCTGCGCGTTGCGCCAATGCTGTGAACGATTGCATCAAAACCTCCCCGGCTCGTCAGCGATCGAGTCCCGATTGGACACGTGGGGCACGCTAGTCCTCCCGGCGGGTCTCGACACGACGGCCGGGCCAATGAGTGACTCTCGTCACGCACGCGAACCGCGTTAAGTCAAAAGCCGGGCGACTGGCGGTTGATTCCGGCTCGACCGGGCGTCTAACCCATGACTCACCCGCCGCGGGGTGCGGCTGCCCGCTTTTTTTTCAAGGATTTCAGCTAGATGCGCCCGATCCGCAAAGCCCTTGTCCGCTATTCGCCCTGGCTGGCTGTCGTCGCCGTCTACCTGGTGCTGGGACTGGCAGCTCGCACCTTGCTGTGGGCCAGGTTTGGCATCGAGGCCGATGTTGGCATCTCCCGGTTGCCATACATCCTGACGGCAGGCTTCATCAACGACCTGGTCGAGAGCCTGTACCTGTTCGCGCCGTTCGCGTTCTACATCCTGCTGCTGCCCGACCGCTGGTTCCGGACGACCCCCAATCGCGTGTTCCTGTACGGCGCCACTGCCGCGACGATTACGGGATTGATCTACCTGACGGCGACGGAATACTTCTTCTTCGAGGAGTTCGACGCGCGCTTCAACATCGTCGCGTACGACTACCTCGCGTATCCGACCGAAGTGTTCACCGACATCTGGGATGCGTACCCGGTGCTGAAGGTGCTCGGTGTCGCAGTGACCTTGGCCGCGCTGGCCGTCTTCTTCCTGCGCCACGCGATCAAGCCCGGGTTCGAGCACGTGGTCCGGTTGCGCGAGCGCCTCGTGACGTTCGCGCCGTATGCCGTCGCGCTGGCTCTCGCGGTCGCATTCTACCCGACGAATGCCTTGTCGTTGTCATCGAACCGGGTTGAGAACGAGCTGGTGCAGAACGGCCACAGCAGCTTCTTCCGTGCGGCGCGCACCAGCGACATCGACTACGAGTCGTACTACGCGCACGCCAGGCCGGTCGACAACCTGAGCTTGCTGCAGAAGCAGCTGGCGCCTGACGGTGCGTCGTTCACGCAGCTGGCGCTGGGCAAGGTGGACCGGCTGCATGCGGCCCGGCCCGACGGCCTCGGCAGGCTCAACGTCGTCGTCGTCTCGAGCGAGTCGTTCGGCGCCGAGTTCAGCAAGCTGCATGGCTCGGAGAAGGACTGGACGCCGAACTTCGATTCGTACGCGAAGCAGGGCCTCTGGTTTGCCAGGACCTACGCCTCCGGCACTCGCACCGTGCGCGGCCTCGAAGCGATCACCTCTTCGTTCCCGCCGATCCCGACCGTCTCGATCCTGCGTCGGCCCGGCAACCAGGGCATCGGCAGCTGGGGCAAGGTCATGAACGACCTCGGCTACCAGAGCAGCTTCCTCTATGGCGGCTACGGCTACTTCGACGACATGAACACGTTCTTCGCGGGGAACGGGTTCCAGGTACTCGACCGCACCGACATCGACAAGGTCCGTTTCGAGAACGTGTGGGGCGTTGCCGACGAAGACCTGTTCGACCGCGCGATCCAGCATTTCGGCGAGCAGTACCAGGCCGGCAAGCCGTTCTTCTCGATCATCATGACGACGTCGAACCACAAGCCGTTCACGTTCCGTCCGGGCCTCGAGCGGCTGGGCATTCCGGAGGAGGGCGGCGGCCGGCAGGCGGGCGTGCGCTACGCCGACTACGCGCTCGGCTATTTCCTGCGCGAGGCCGCCAGGCAGCCGTGGTTCGACAACACGGTCTTCGTCGTGGTCGCCGATCACGGTGCGCGCGTCTACGGCAAGGCCGAGATTCCGCTGGAGACGTACGAAATCCCCTTGATGATCTACTCACCGAAGCACATTGCACCGCGTCAGATCGACACGCTGATGACGCAGATCGACATCGCACCGACCGTGCTCGGTCTGCTCGGGATGCAGTACGAGGCGCCGTTCTTCGGCGTCGATGCGCTGCATGAGCCCGACGACAGCACGCGTATCGCGCTCTTCAGCCATAACCACGACGTGGCGATTCTGCGTGACAACCAGCTGGTGGTGCTCGGTCTCGGCAAGACCCACCAGTCCCTGACCTATGACCCGGTGGCGAAGTCCTTCAAGCCGCGCGCGGACGATGAGGCGCTGCAGGATCTGGGCGTCGCGTATTTCCAGACGGCGTCCGACCTGTTCAAGACGAATCGCTACAACTGATTTAAGCTCTCGCCCTCGAGCAATCACCACGGGAGTGAGCGGCATGAGCAAGGGCATGGATCGAAAGAAAGAGGCCAAGAAGAAACCGGCAAAGTCGAAGGAAGAGAAGCGCGCCGAGAAGAAGGCCAGGAAAGGCTGACTGACGCCCGCGGGGTGATGGTCGTCGTGCCGTTCACCCCGGCGTTGCACCGGGCGGGGTCACCGACCCGGCTTGCGCTTCGAACCCTGCGGGCGTCGCGGTGCGTCGGTCGGCACCCGGGGCAAGCCCGTGTGCTGGGTGCGAAACCGCTGCGCAGGCTTGGCGTTGGCCGCCGGCTTCGACCGCGGTCTTGCCGTTGCTGCCGCGGACTTCCCGGGCTTGCGCCGGCCTTCGTGGGCACGGCCGGTGCCGATCGGCTGGTACGTCGGCACCAGCTGGTTGCGGCCGTTGCCGATCAGGTCGGAACGCCCCATCTGCCGCAGCGCGTCGCGCAGCAGCGGCCAGTTGTTCGGGTCGTGATAGCGCAGGAAGGCCTTGTGCAGGCGTCGCTGGCGCGTGCCCTTCGGAATGACGACGTCCTCCGAGGTGCGCGTCACCTTGTGCAGTGGATTCTTGCCCGAGTGGTACATCGCGGTGGCCGTCGCCATCGGTGAGGGCAGGAATGCCTGCACCTGGTCGGCGCGGAAGCCGTTACGCTTGAGCCAGAGCGCGAGTTCGAGCATGTCTACATCGCGCGTACCCGGGTGCGCCGCAATGAAGTACGGAATCAGGTACTGCTCCTTGCCCGCTTCCTTCGAGAATCTGTCGAAGAGTTCTTTGAAGCGATCGTAAGTGCCGACACCCGGCTTCATCATCTTCGAGAGCGGACCTTCCGCGAGCGCTTCGGGTGCGATTTTCAGGTAGCCGCCGACGTGATGCTGTGCCAGCTCCTGCACGTACCCGGGTGATTCGATCGCGAGGTCGTACCTGACGCCCGACGCGATCAGCACCTTCTTTACGCCCCTCAGCTCGCGTGCGCGCCGGTACAGACTGATCAGCGGCGAGTGATCCGTACGCAGGTTCGGGCAGATGCCCGGGTAGACGCATGACGGCTTGCGGCACGCGGCCTCGATCGCGCGCGATTTGCACGCGACGCGGTACATGTTGGCCGTGGGCCCGCCGAGGTCCGAGATCACGCCGGTGAAGCCCGGCAGGGTGTCACGGATGGTCTCGATCTCGCGGATCACCGAGTCTTCGGAGCGATTCTGGATGATGCGGCCTTCGTGTTCGGTGATCGAGCAGAAGGTGCAACCGCCGAAGCAGCCACGCTGGATGGAGATCGAAAAGCGAATCATCTCGTACGCTGGAATCTTCGCGTCGCCGTAGACCGGATGCGGGATGCGCTGGTACGGCAGCTCGTACACCGCATCCATCTCCCTGGTGGTGAGCGGGATCGGCGGCGGGTTCAGCCACACGTCGGTGTCGCCGTGGCGCTGCACGAGTGCGCGCGCGTTACCGGGATTCGCTTCCAGGTGCAGGATGCGCGAGGCGTGCGCGTACAGGATGGGGTCGTCCGCGACCGCTTCGTACGACGGCATGCGGATGACGCTGTGCACGCGGTCGGTGCTCTTCGGCGGGCGTCGGTGAAACTTCAGCACGCTCTCCGTTGCGCCGACTACGACGCTGTCCCGGCCTTCCCGATCTGCCCGGGAGGACGCCGTAAACCCATCCATGGGGGCTCCGTACCCTGAAGGGCATAAAGCCGCGCCGTCCATGGCGCGGACGGCCTCCCGGGCAAACCCGGAAGACAATGCCGGCGTTGCGGCGTGGTCACGTGCAGTTGAAGCTTTGGCCGTCGCGACGTCGCCACCGCTGTTTGAGGTGGCGTCGGCGCCAGTTCCGGGTTCGGGGTCTGTGCGGAAGGCCGTCCGCGCCATGGACGGCGCGGTCGGAGCCCCCATGGATGGGTTTACGGCGTCCTTCCGCACAGACCCCGAGCCCGGAACTGATGCGCCGCCAAAACCCTCGACTGCGTAGGGATCGACCGGCGGCGCCAGCGGCCCCGGCGTGTCGATCGTCGTCGAATCAAACTCCACCCAGCCCGCCGGCAGCGCCCTGCGCACGAACGCCGTGCCGCGCAGGTCGTCGATCTCCTCGATCTTCCTGCCCGCCGCCAACCGATGCGCGATCTCGCAGATCTGCCGCTCGGCATTGCCGAACACGAGCAGGTCGGCTTTCGCATCCAGCAGGACCGAACGGCGCACCTTCTCCGACCAGTAGTCGAAGTGCGCGATGCGGCGCAATGAGGCCTCGATGCCGCCGATCACGATCGGCACGTCCTTCGCCGCTTCGCGACAACGCTGTGAGTAGACGATGAGGCTCCGATCCGGGCGCGCTCCGCCGGCGCCATTTGGGGTGTAGGCATCATCCGTGCGCACGCGGCGATCCGCGGTGTAGCGATTCACCATCGAATCCATGTTGCCGCCGGTGATGCCGAAGAACAGGTTTGGCTTGCCGAGCTGCATGAAGTCGCGCGTCGAGTGCCAATCGGGTTGCGCAATGATGCCGACGCGAAAGCCCTGCGCCTCGAGCAGGCGGCCCACGATGGCCATGCCGAAACTCGGGTGGTCGACGTAGGCGTCGCCCGTGACCAGGATGACGTCGCACGAATCCCAGCCGAGCGCATCCATCTCCGCCCGCGACATGGGCAGAAACGGGGCGACGCCAAAGCGCTGCGCCCAGTGCCGGCGATACGAAAAGAGTTCGCGAGCGTCGATTTGCATGGCTCGGGAAGTTTAGACGGCCTGGACCCGTTGCCGGCCATCGGGCACGTCTATCTGGTCGCTTTGCCAGCAATTTCAATGCGATCCGGGTCAACAAGCGGCTGAGAATCACAGCGTGCTTGATCAAGGATTGAATCCGCGACACCATGACGGTACCAAAACGGTACCACCTGGCACATGCTGAACCTGACGCTGAAGAACATTCCCTCCGAACTCCACCTGCGTCTCAAGGCGCGCGCTGAATCCAACCGGCGCAGCTTGAACCGGGAGATTCTGGCTCTGCTCGAGGCGCAGTTCGAAGCGCCTGCGGTCGATGTCGCCTCGGAACAGTTGCGGCTCGAGCGTTTCGTGGCGACCCTGCCGCGTGTCGATCACACCCGGATTCGGCGCTACCGCAGTTCGGGCCGGGCGTGATCGTCGTCGACAGCAACGTCATTGCTTATTGCTGGATCAACGGCGAGCAGACGGCGCATGCGCATCGCCTGCGGCAACTGGATCCCGACTGGCACGCACCAGTGCTGTGGCGGTCGGAACTACGCAGCGTTCTCACCGGCTACCGGCGCGACGGGAGTCTGGGCGTGTCCCAGGTGCGCGAAATCATGGCTGCAGCGGAAGCGGCGTTCGTCGGGCGGGAGCACTACCTGCCGAGTGAGCGCGTGTTCGCGGTGACGGACGCCAGTCGACTGTCGGCATACGATGCCGAGTTCGTTGCGCTGGCGAAGATCCTCGGCGCCCCACTGGTGACTGCAGACCGCGCCCTGCTGGCCGCATTCTCCGGCGCGCTGACCGTTGCAGATGCCTTGAAGTCGCTCGGCTGACGCGGCGGCGGAGGTCAAGCGAGCGTGTGGTAGACCTTCTGCACGTCGTCGTCCTGCTCGAGCTTGTCGATCAGTTCGAGCACCTCGGTCGCTTCGGCTTCACCGAGTTCGGTCGGCGTGGTGCAGATGTATTCGTGCTCGGCCGAGATCGGGCTGATGCCGCGCTCCTCGAGCGCTTTCTGCAACGTGCCGAAATCTTCGAACAGGCAGCGGGCGACGAGCTGCGGCTCGCCCTTCTCACCCGTGCTCTCGCCGAATTCCTCGAGACCGTGGTCGATGAGGTAGAGCTCGAGATCGTCCTGGTCGACGCCTTCGGGATTCAACCGGAACACGCCCATGCGACGGAACTGGAAGGCGACGCTGCCTGTCGAGGCGAAGTTGCCGCCATTCTTGTTGAACGCGTTGCGGATCGCAGCGACGGTGCGTGTGGGGTTGTCGGTTGCGCATTCGACCAGCACGGCAACCCCGTGCGGCGCGTAGCCCTCGTAGATGACCTCTTCGAAATTCGCTGCGTCGCGGCCGGAGGCGCGCTTGATCGCCGACTCGACCTTGTCCTTCGGCATGTTGACGGCGCGCGAGTTCTGGATCGCACGACGCAGCGCAGGGTTCGCGTTCGGATCGGAGCCGCCCGCCTTCACCGCGATGGTGATGTCCTTGCCGATGCGGCTGAACTGCTTCGCCATGCGGTTCCAGCGCGCGAACATCGTGTGCTTTCTGACTTCGAAGATGCGTCCCATGATTGCTCTCTGGATCCTGCCCTGGCGGGGG
>Ga0073899_10000559_pt1 | contig 34057 bp, 33 predicted proteins | sample KloWWTmetaKNB5Ph_FD_88975 | JGI IMG/M metagenome (GOLD analysis project Ga0073899, IMG submission 88975) | Active sludge microbial communities from Klosterneuburg, Austria, studying microevolution and ecology of nitrifiers - Klosterneuburg... | ecosystem: Engineered > WWTP > Aerobic digester >... | reverse complement strand
CTTCTCCAGATCGACGTAGTCGCGCATCTCGAGCATCACGCCCGGGCCCATGGCGACGCCGGCCTGGCCTTCGCTCGGCACCGCGACCAGCACCGCACCGTTGCCGACGTCGAGCTTGCCGACGCGCAACTGGCGCATCATCGCGTAGGCGTAGTCATCCGCGCTCATGCCGTGCAGGCTCTTGGCGATGATGGTGACGATCTCGACCTGGTGCTGCTCGGCGGTTTCGTACATGCGTTTCTCGAACGCGGCACGCGTGGCCGTATCGAGCAGGCCGACTTCGTCGATCACGAACTTGCCGAACTTGGCCGGGATCGCGTTCGCGTTGGGCGCCGGCAGCACATCGACCGGACCCTTCGCGGCGACGCTGGTGTCGGCGGGCTTGTCTTCGCCCATGGTCGGAAAGGTCGGGAACGCCGGGGCATCGGCAGGTGCGGTCGTGACCGCCGCAGTCGTCGCCGGTGGCGAGGTGGCCGGTGCGTTCTGCGCAACACTGTCCGCGGCCGGCGTGCGCTTGGGCGCATTCGGCGAAGCGACGCTGCCACTGCAATCGCCGCCCTGCTGCGCGCAAGCCTGTTCCCAGCCTTCGGCGATCGCGCTCACGCGCTTGCCGCGACCCGGATGGGTGGGGCCATCGGCTTCCGGCACCAGCGTGTTCATCGCCTTCTGCGCGTCGGCGAGCAAGGCGCCCATCTTGTACAGCACGTAGCCGCTGAACTTGTCGGCTTCGAGTTCGGTCGGCGGCTGGCTGCCACCGGGCTGGATGGTGTGGCCGGACAGATGGTGCCCGACCTCGTGCGCCATGATGCTGACCGGCGCCCAGTTGTTGTTCGCGGTGGCCTTCTGCACGTCGGCCATGAAGCGCTCGTTGTAGGCGATGACGCGATGCGGCAGCTTGTCGTCGCCGACCAGGATCACCGCAGCAGCGTTCGGAACCTGCGGATGCGGCAACACGTCGAAGTTCTGCGGCAAGCCGGTGTACTTCATGATCTCGGCCACCACCTGCTGCCCGGCGCCATCGTGTCCGGCGGCCATGCCATGCGCATCGACCTTCACCGGCGAACCGTCATAGGAACAGGCCTGCAGCTGGCTGGCGAGCTCGTCGATCATCGCCGCCTCGCTCATCCCGCCGGCGGGAGCGGGTGTGTTGGCCGCCAGCGTCTGGCCGTTGGCGGTGGCGTCGTCGCTGCCGCCACAGGCAGCGAGTGCGGCGATGAGGGCGGAACAGAGCAGCGTGCGGCGCAACGGGAGTTTCTGGTTCATGGAGGTGATTCCAGTGGTTTGAAGGGGGAGAAGTCAGGTGGATGCGGCGAGTTGCGCCAGGACAATCTTGATCACGGCGAACGAATACAGGCGTACCAATAGGAACTTGATGGCGATGAACGCAACCGCGGCAAGCAACAGTCGCCACCAATCGCGACGCCACTCGAGCAAGAAGAACTGGCGAAACGCGAACACCATGATCAGCGCCTCGATTCCGTCCATCGGCCACGCACGAAACAGCTTGTGCACGGCCAGGAACTCGGCACTGCGAACGAGCAGCGCGGGCAGCCACACGATGATGTTCGCCGCGATGACCAGGAAGTGCACGTAGAGCCCGAGAACCAGATGCTCGGTGAAGTTGTAGGGCTGCCGCCAGCGCAACACCAGCAATGAAGCGGCGGTGATCGCGAACACCCCTAGAGAAACCGACCAGTTCGCATAGGCGCGCACCAGTTCCATCGCTTGCCCGAGATTGGCGTCCTGGGACGCCAGGTGGTTGGCTCGGAACAGAATCAGCAGCAGCACACCAATCGCGATCAGCAGCAGCTTGAGCGGGTGCACGTGCTTGGCGCGGGTACCCAGCACGAACTCGCGGGCGATGTGGCCGGGCGAATGCGCGAGTCGCCATGCGGCTTTGACGATGCCGAACTCGAACACCCGGTAGCTCTGCCAGGCCTCGGCGCGCACCGCGCCGAAGTCGAGCCGATGCGCACGCTTCTGCCCGCAGCGACCACAGAACGGCGTCGTCAGTTCGGCGCCGCAGTTGTGGCAGACCGCCGCCGCAAAATGGGCGGCGTCCGGCTTCTGCGGGTTGGGAAGGGTGGACATCGGCTGCTCCGTTCGGCGCCGGCGCGGATCAGTTCGCGACTTCGGCGAGTTCGAAGTTGTCGAACACGGCGCTGGTGCCGGCGGTCTTCTCGCCCATCACGATCAGCCCGGCGCCGCCCTTGCTCAGCGCGGCATCGTCGGCCTCGGCAACGACTTCACCGTCGAGCGTGAGCTTGAGCGAACTGCCGACGCACTGCGCACCGATGCGGACATCGGCGATGTTCGGCATCGTGCCCTCGAAGCGGCCGCTGGTCAGCGTCGTCGCCTGCCCGCCCTGCACCTTCAGGATCGCGTAGCCGTGGCCGCCGGAGACCATGAAGGCGTAGAAGTGGTTGTTGTCGGCATGGCGGCAAACGACGCCGCCGGTGCCCTGGCCGACGCCGGTGTACAGGAACAGGTTGGCCTCGACGCGCACATCGGCGCCCTTGGCCTGGCGCGGCGCCGGCATGACGCCGTAGGTGGCGTCGTCGACCGGGGTCATCTGGTAGCCGCCGGAACCGTCATACAGCGCGATGCCCTTGGCGTTGTGATCGACGGCTTGGGTGTTGACCCAGCCGCTGCCGTCGTTGGAGAAGTCGTCCTGCATGACCAGCTTCTCGCCCGCCAGTACCGGGGCGGCGGCCAGCAGGGCAGTCACGAGGGCGACCAGGGCGGTACGGGAATGACGCTTCATCTTGCTCTCCGAGTTTCGGCGGCGGAATGCCGCGGTCAGTGGTCAGTACGCAGTGGCGCGGCGTTTTCTCCGGCCGGACCGAATGCGATCGTGCGGCGAAAACGCCGCCGTTCTGCGTACAGTCAGCCAAGCCACCCGAATCCCCATGCCGATCATGCCCGCAATCCTGGCGTCCTGTCTGCCGCGCCGCCACCCGCAACCGCTGCGCGCCCGCTCGCGTCCCGACCACTGCCGCCGCACGCCCCTTCGGCCCTATGCTTCGCGCATGACGGCGAATGCGGACGACATCACCGGCTGGCTCAACGACTGGCAACAGGGCGACGCGCTTGCGCGCGACCGCGTGTTCGGGCGCCTGTACGCCGAGATGAAGCGGCTGGCGGCGACGGTGCTGCGCTCCGAGTCCGGCCACGACACGCTGCAACCGACGGCGCTGCTCAACGACGCACTGATGAAACTGATCCAGGCGCGTGCTCCCGATGTCGAGGACCGCGGGCACTTCATCCGCGTCGTCGCCCGTGCCATGCGCCAGATCCTGATCGACCGCGCGCGCCGCAAGCTCGCGGAGAAGCGCGGCGCCGGCGTGGTACCGGAGTCGATCGACGATATCGACGTCGCCGGCATCGGTTCGCCGCACGAACTGGTTGCGCTCGACGACGCGCTCGCCGTGCTCGCCAAGCTCGATCCGCGCGCCGCCGCCGTGGTCGAGATGCGCGTCTTCGCCGGGCTGACCATCGAGGAGACGGCACAGGCACTGGACATCCATCCGTCCTCGGTCAACCGCGAATGGGCGCAGGCCAGCGCCTGGCTGCGCGAGCAACTCGGCGATGACCGCGGCGACTGATCCGGCGCGGTACACGCGCCTCAAGGACCTGCATTTCGAGCTCGACGCGCTGGAACCGGCGCGACGCGAGGAACGCCTGCGCGAACTCGCCACGAGCGAACCCGGACTCGCCACCGCCCTGCGCCGCCGCTTCGCCGGCCCGGGTCGCCCGCTCGACATCCTCGATCGTGCCGAACGCGTCGACCGCGACGGCAGCGCGCTGCAGCTTCCGCAGTACCGCATCGTGCGGGAACTCGGCCGCGGCGGCATGGGCCGGGTGTGGCTGGCCGAGCGCCGCCTCGACGACGCCGCGCAACTGGTCGCGCTCAAGCAGATCGCCAACGCGCATTGGAGCGACGCCGACGAGCGCCGCTTCCAGCGCGAGCGCCGCATCCTCGCCGGACTCGACCACCCGAACATCGCCGCGCTGGTCGACGGCGGCCGCGACACCCAGGGCGCGCCCTATCTCGCGACCGTGTTCGTCGACGGCCAGCGCCTCGATCGCTGGTGCAGCGACCGCGCCGCCTCACGGCGCGAGCGCGTGCGCCTGATCCGCGACCTCGCTGCCGCGGTCGCCCATGCGCACCGCAAGCTGGTCGTGCACCGCGACCTCAAGCCGGCGAACATCCTGGTCACCGTCGACGGTGTACCCAAGCTGCTCGACTTCGGCATCGCGCGCCTGCTCGACGAGGACGCGATCACCGCCACCGGCCCGAGCCAGATGACACTGCGCTACGCCGCACCCGAACAGGTGCAAGGCACGGCCGGCAGCGGTGTCGGCGTGGACATCTACGCACTCGGCGTGCTGCTCTACGAACTGCTCGCCGGGCAGTCTCCCTACGGCCGCCCCGAAGGCGCCGCGGCGCTGGTGCGAGCGATCCTCGAGAACCGCCCCGCCGCGCCGACCCGCGGGCATGGCGCAGCGGATGCCGACCTGGACGCCATCTGCCTGAAGGCGCTGCGCAAGTTGCCCGAGGAACGCTACGCCAGCGCCGACGCACTTGGCCTCGATCTCGATCGCTGGCTGCGCGGCGAACCGGTCGAGGCACGTCGCGGCGAGCGCGGCTATCGCGCGCGTGCCTTCCTTCGCCGCTACTGGATGGCACTGGCGAGCCTGGCCGCGGTACTCGCCGTGGCGGCGGGGTTCCTCGCCTATCACGTCGCCTCGCTCGACCGCCAACTCGCCGAGACGTCGCGCGAGCGCGACAAGGCGCGCGCGGTGGCGTCCTACTTCCAGGAGCTGTTCGCCTCCGCCAACCCGTCGGCGACGCGCGGCGACGAGCTCAGCGCGCGCGAATTGCTGGCGCGCAGCGTCAAGCGCCTGGAGGAAGGCGATACCACCGGGATGGACGACGATGCGCGTGCCTCGATGTTCCATGCCGCGGCGCGGATCATGCGCTCGCAGGGACTCAACAACGAATCCGCGCGCATGTTCGATCGCGCCTTGGAGCTGTGGTTGAGCCTGCCGGCGGTTCCGGAAAATGACGTCGCCGACGCCTACAACGAACGCGCGCTGGTGCATTTCAGCCGCGGCGAATACAACGAGACATTGGCACTGCTGCGCGCCGCGCTGGCCCGGCGCGACGCCATGAACGACCACGACAGCGTGCAGCGCGGCGTGCTGCTGCAGCAGCTGTCGGTGGCGTTGCGTTCGCTCGGGCGCAACGCCGAGGCCACCGCGGCGCTGTCCGAGTCGGTCGAGGTGCTGGCGCGCAACCTGCCCGAGGCACGCGCAAATTACGCGGTCTCGCTCGGCAACCTCGGTACCTTCCTGGTCACCGAAGGTGATGCCGGGCAAGGCCACGCCAAGCTCGCCGAAGCGGTGCAGCAACTCACCCTGCTCAAGCCGGAACGCACCTCGCTGCTGCTGGCGATGCGGCGCAACCACGCCATGAGCCTGCGCGAACTCGGCCGTTACGATGAAGCCGACCGCGAATACGCCGACCTGCTCGAGCGCATGCGCGCGTTCTTCGGAGCGGAGCACATCGAGATCGCGCGCACCCACCATTCGTGGGCGCAGGGCATGATGGTCCAAGGGCGACTCGACCAGGCCGAGCGCGCACTCGCCGAAGCCGAACGCGTCGAACACGCGCTCGGCAACGACGACGATCCGCGCCTGCTCGCCTATCGCGCCGACCGCGCGCGCATCCACATCGAACGCGGCGAGTTTCCCCGCGCCATCGAGTTGCTGGAACCGGTGCTGGTCAAGCGCGATGCCGGCGTGGTCAGCGAGCGCAGCAGTGCCGATGCCGAGCGCGCCGCACTCGCGCACGCACGCTGCACGCTGCAACCGCATCCCGACGCGGCCGAAGCGCTGCGCGCCGCACTTGTCGGGATGCGCGCCAAGCCGCCGCTGCCGCACGCGCTGATCGCGCAGTCCGAAGGCTGGCTCGAGCGCTGCGCCGGTTCTGTCGACGCACTTCACTGATCTTCACTGCGCAAGGCGCGGGGCCGGGTCTAGACTGGCACCGTGCTCGCGCCCCAACACCCGGTCCGTCGCTTCCTGCTGCTGACGACGCTGTTCGTCGTCGGTGCATGGCTGTCGACGTGGTTCATCCAGGGATCGAACCAAGTCACGCTGATCTGGCCCCCAGCCGGCGTGGCCATGGGCGCGCTGATCGTGTTCGGGCTGCGCGCCTGGCCGTTCATCGCGGTCGGCGTGCTGCTGTTGCATCTGGTCATCGACCCGACGCCGTGGCCGTTCATCCCGTTTTCCCTCGCCTCCAACCTCGGCGCCGCACTGATCGCCGCTGCCTGGGCGCGGCAGCGCATGCCGCAGGCGGCGACCGTGCTCAGCATGCGCTCCGGGCTGGTCCTGTTCGAGCCGGCACTGGTGTCGGTGGTCGTCGGCGGCGTGATCGAGGCGGCCGGCCTCGTCGCCGCCGGGATGGCGCCCGTCGCCGCGTTCTGGGGGGCTGCGCTGCGCTGGGCACTCGGCGATCTGTTCGGCGCCGTCGCGGTGCTGCCCTCGATGCTGATCGCATTCCACTGGCAAGGCTGGAGCGGTGCCGACCCACTGCCCTTCCGCTACGCCGGCACTGGCGAGAAGTGGCTGTGGTGCTGGGCCTTCGCGGTTTCGTTGCTGTTGGTGGCGCTGGTCGCCAGCCGCAGCGGCGCCTATGCGCTGGGCTTCGCTGTGTTGCCGATCGTGTTTGTCATCTGGAGCGCGATCCGCTTCGAGCCACTGTGGACCGCGCTCGCGACCACCGCCATGAGCCTGTACCTGGCGACGCTGATCGGCCTCGGCCATGCCGGACTGGCTCCGCCCAAGGATCTGGCGTCGATCACCATACTCACCACGTTCCTGTGCATCCTCAGCGCGGCACCGCTGATCGTCGCCGCCGCCGCGCACGAGAACCGTGTCGCTAGCGTCCGCGCCCTGCGCAGGGCCAGCCGCGATGCCCTCACCGGTCTGGTCAACCGCCCGGCGTTCGAGGACGGCGTGCGCCAGCTGTGCGCGCGCAATCCGAGCGAGTCGATGGCGCTTGCCTACCTCGACGTCGACCAGTTCAAGCTGGTCAACGACACCCTGAGCCACGGCGTCGGCGACGAGTTGCTGCGCTCGCTCGCGGCTGCGGTTGCGAGCGCGGTGCGCCCGGGCGACCTGTTCGCGCGTCTTGGCGGCGACGAGTTCGCGCTGCTGCTGCGCGCGACCACGCGCACGCAGGCCGAAGCTCTTGCCGACCAGGTACGCCGCACCGTCGCCGACTTCCGCTTCGCGCGCGACGGGCGCGTGATCGCCACCACGATCAGCATCGGCCTGGTGCCATTCACCGCAGCCGATGCCGACTACGCGGGACTGTTCGCGCAAGTCGACGCGGCATGCTTCACCGCCAAGGAACTGGGCGGCAACCGCGTTCAGGTAGCGCTACCGGACGATCACCATGTTCGCGATCGCCACGCCGCAATGGACTGGGCGGTGCGCCTTGGCAACGCCATCGAACGCGACCAGCTGCGACTGTTCGCGCAATGCATCTCGCCGCTGCGCAAGGCCGCGGCGACCGCCAGCGCACGCCATTTCGAGATCCTGCTGCGCATCCACGACCCCGACAGCGGCGAACTGCTCGAACCCGGCCCGTACATCGCCGCCGCCGAACGCTTCAAGTTCGCGACCCGGCTCGACCGCCAGGTCGTTCACCTGACGCTGTCCTGGCTCGACGCGCACCCGCAATTCGCGGCGCAGTGCGGGCTGGTCTGCATCAACCTGTCCGGCGCCTCGGTGGTCGACGACGAGTTTGCGCAGTTCGTCGAGGAACGCGTCCGCCGCAGCCGCATGACGCCGCAGCAACTGTGCTTCGAGATCACCGAAACCAGCGCGGTGCGCGACCTGGCGCAGGCACAACGCTTCATCCAGCGCCTGCGCGCGCTCGGCTGCCGCTTTGCGCTCGACGATTTCGGCTCCGGCTTCTGTTCGTTCGCCTATCTCGACTCGCTCGACGTCGACTTCTTCAAGATCGACGGCAGCTTCGTGCGCCAATTGCAAAGTTCGCCGCTGGCGCTCGCGATCGTGCGCTCGATCGCCGAGATCGCACGCGTGATGCACAAGCAGACGGTGGCCGAATGCACCGAGTCCGAAGCCATCCGCGGCCACCTGCTCGCGCTCGGCGTCGACCACGCGCAGGGCTTCGCGATCCAGCGGCCGCTGCCACTTGAAGATTTCTTCCGTGCCCCCGATCCTGCGCTCACCCTGCGCCAGGCCTCGTGATGAAATCCATGCCGCTGCTGCCCTTGATCGTCGCCATCGCGCTGCTCGGCGCGGCCACTCCGCTGGCGGCGAAGCGCCTGTACCAGTACCGCGACCAGAACGGCGTGCTGCACGTGACCGACCGCCCACCCGCCGATGCCGCACAGGTGAGCGAGGTCAAGGAAACCCTGGTCCGCGCCGAGGAACAGGACATCGTGCAGATGTTCACCAACGACGCCGGCGGAGAGCACACCATGACCTTCGTAAACAAGGTCGCCGGCCCGGTGGCGGTCGGACTCGAGTTCGTCGACTCCTTCAACGTCACCGCCGAACCGCCGCTGCCGCTGCACACCGTGCTCGGCGCCTTCGAGCAGCGCCAGGTCGCGCGCGCATTCCCCGCCGATCGCTACCAAGATTCGCGCTTCGGGCTGCGCTACACCGCCGCCCCAGGGGACCCGGGCGCGCAGCACGACGACAGCGTGCGCTATTCGGTGCCGTTCGGCCGCGGCGTGAAGTTCGTGCTGGCCCAGGGTTTCAATGGTCCCTTCACCCACACCGGGGCGCAGTCGCGCTATGCGGTGGACCTGGGCGTCGGCGAGGGCACGCCGGTGCTGTGCGCGCGCGAGGGCATCGTGATGATGGTCGAACGCGACTTCTACGGCGCCGGCCTCGACAAGGAAAAATTCGGCAGCCGCGCCAACCACGTGCGCGTGCTGCACGCCGACGGTTCGATGGCGATCTACGCGCACCTCAAGCTGGAATCCGCCAGCGTCAGCCCCGGCCAGCGCGTGCGCCGCGGCCAGCAGCTCGGCCTGTCCGGCAACACCGGCTTCTCCACCGGGCCGCACCTGCACTTCGCGGTGCAGGTGAATCGCGCGATGGAGCTCACTTCGGTGCCGTTCCGCTTCGAGGGCGATGCCATCCCGCTGCAATGACCGCTGCACTCTTGTGCAGTGCGTCACGCTTTTCCTTTGCCGGCAGCGCCGTCGATCGCTACGCTGGCCGTCCTGAATGCCGTACAGCCCTCGTTCAGCGCATCGCCGTCGCCCACAAGTCAAGGAACCAAACAATGAACCTGTTCCGAACCGTCGCCAACCTCGCCCTGGCAGGACTCGCATTCAGCGCCCAAGCGGTGGACACACCAGAGCGCCAACACAATGACATGCGCGCCTTAGAGATTTCGCTGAAGACCACTCCGTCAGGCAGCCCGCAGGCAAATCTCGGCAATGCGGTCATGTATTCCAGCACACTGGTCGGCACCCCGACCTGGACGCGGCCGTTCGCAGATTGCTCTGGAGCCACGGGCCTCGGGCCGATGGGGTACCAAGTGCAGCCATTCACGGTTGCAACCAATGGCGCCTATGACATTACCAGTGTCCAGGACGGGGGCTGGGACGGCTACGTGTTCGTCTACCAGGCCGCTTTCGACCCGCTGCAGCCCAACACCAACTGCGTGATCGGCGATGACGACGGCGGCGGCGGCATTGGCACTTCCGACATCCTTGGAGTCAATCTCACTGCGGGCGCGCAGTACTTTGTGGTGACCACGGCCTTCGAGAACGGCGAAGAAGGAACTTTCACCAACACCCTCAATGGCCCGGGAGTCATCACCCTCGGCGGCGGCGGACCGCAGGCCGATCTGGGCGTGACCGTTGCGGCGCCTTCGGGCGTGGCTACCGGCGGTACCTTCACCTACACCCTGACCGCCACCAACGGCGGTCCCGACCCGGCCACCGGTGTGGTGGTCACCGACCTGCTCTCGCCGTCCGTGACCTTCGTCAGCAGCGACTGCGGCGCCACCGAACTCGCAGGCACCGTCACTTGGAACATTGGTGCGATGGCCAATGGCGGCTCGGCGACCTGCACGCTCACCGTCAGCATGGGCGCGGTTTGCGCCGTGGTCGACAACGTCGCCAGCATCGACGGTCAGGAAGGAGATCCGGGCGCCGGCAACAACAGCTCGGCGATTTCCAACAGCACCGGCAACCTGGTGCTCGATCCGGGCTTTGAAGGCGGCACCCCGAATGCAACCTGGGCCGAAGCATCGACCAATTTCGGCACACCGATCTGCGATGCCGGCACCTGCGGCGTCGGCAGTGGCACCGGCCCACGTACCGGCACCTTCTGGGCCTGGTTCGGTGGCTTTGGAGGCGGTGCGGAAGCTGGCTCGGTGGCGCAGGCGATGGTCATCCCGACGGGTTCCACCGCGCTCGACTTCTGGGTCGAGTTCCCGGTGTGCAACGCCGCCAACGGCGCGAGCGACTACGTGCGCGTGCTGGTTGACGGCACCGAGCTGTGGCGCGAGAACGCCACTTCCGCGCGCTGCGGCGTCATCGGCTACCAGTTGGTCAGCGTCGACATCAGCGCCTACGACGACGGCCTCAGCCATACCGTGACCTTCGACTCGACCACAGTCGGCGGCGGCGCCGTTTCCAACTTCTTCGTCGACGATGTCGCGATTGCTGCAGCCCCGGTCTGCGTCGCCGGGTTCGTGCCAAAGGTGCCGGTTCCGGCCTTCGATCGCGCCGGATTGGCATTGCTGACGCTGCTGCTCGGCATGCTCGGCATGGCCGCGGCGCGGCGTAACGCGGCCTGACGCAAACGCTAGCCCGCACCATCAAGACGCCCGCTTCGGCGGGCGTCTTCTTTTTTGGCCGCGTATACTCCGCGCCCCCGAGCCGCCAGTGGCGGCGCATCGAATCGAACCCATGTCCGAACAACACACGGAAACGGCGCGACGACGCACGTTCGCGATCATTTCGCATCCCGACGCGGGCAAGACCACGCTCACCGAAAAACTGCTGCTGTTCGGCGGCGCCATCCAGATGGCCGGCAGCGTCAAGTCGCGCAAGGCGGCACGCCATGCCACTTCGGACTGGATGGCGCTGGAAAAGGAACGCGGCATCTCGGTCACTTCGTCGGTGATGCAGTTCCCGTACGAGGGCCGCATCGTCAACCTGCTCGATACGCCGGGCCATGCCGACTTCTCGGAAGACACCTATCGCGTGCTGACTGCGGTCGACTCGGCGCTGATGGTGATCGACTGCGCCAAGGGTGTCGAAGAGCGCACGATCAAGCTGATGGACGTGTGCCGCCTGCGCGACACGCCGATCCTCACCTTCATCAACAAGCTCGATCGCGAGGGCCGCAGTGGCATCGATCTGATCGACGAGGTCGAGTCGGTGCTGAAGATCGCCTGCGCCCCGATCACCTGGCCGGTGGGCATGGGCTCGCGCCTGCGCGGCATCGTGCACCTGCTCGACAACGAGGTGCACCTGTTCGAGGCCGGCAAGAATTTCACGCGCCAGGACTCGACCATCCTCAAGCTCGACGACCCGAGCCTGCCGGAACGCGTCGGCCGCGAGAACTACAAGGAGCTGATGGGCGAGCTCGAACTGGTGCAGGGCGCCTCGCAGCCGTTCGACCGCGCGGCCTATCTCGCCGGCAAGCAGACGCCGGTGTTCTTCGGCTCGGCGGTGAACAACTTCGGCGTGCAGATCCTGCTCGATGCCTTCGTCGAGTGGGCACCGCCACCGAAGACGCACGCCACCACGTCACGCGCGGTGGCAGCGACCGAAGACAAGATGACCGGCTTCGTGTTCAAGATCCAGGCCAATATGGACCCGAACCACCGCGACCGCGTCGCCTTCCTGCGCATCTGCTCGGGGCGCTACGAACAAGGCATGAAGGCCTTGCACGTACGCACCGGCAAGGAGGTGAAACTGGCGAACGCACTCACCTTCATGGCCAGCGACCGCGAGATCGTCGAGCGTGCCTGGCCGGGCGATGTCATCGGCCTGCACAACCACGGCACCATCTCGATCGGAGACTCCTTCACCGAAGGCGAGGCGCTGTCGTTCACCGGCATTCCGAACTTCGCGCCGGAATTGTTCCGACGCGCGCGTCTGCGCGATCCACTCAAGCTCAAGCAGTTGCAGAAGGGCCTGGCGCAACTGTCCGAGGAGGGCGCCACGCAGTTCTTCAAGCCGCTCATGTCGAATGACTTGATTCTGGGCGCGGTCGGCACGCTGCAGTTCGATGTCGTCGCCTACCGGCTCAAGGATGAGTACTCGGTCGATTGCAGCTTCGAGCCGGTGCAAGTGGCGACCGCACGCTGGATCCGCTGCGACAACGCCAAGAAGCTCGAGGAGTTCCGCGAGAAGGCGGCGATGAACCTCGCGCTCGATGCCGCCGGCAAGCTCGTGTACATCGCACCGACCCGGGTCAACCTGCAGCTGACCCAGGAACGCTGGCCCGACGTAGCGTGCATGGCCACACGCGAGCACGCGCACGCGGTGGATGCCGACTGACATGCTGCTGCGCTGGTGGCGCTACCTCTGGGGCAAGCGCGACGAGGTCGCGGCGATGGACTGGAAGGACGCCGAGCTCGCGCGCATCGTGCTGCGCATCCATCGCCACCGCCGCGGCGTCGAATGGCGGAGCGTGCCGCTCGGCGCGATCGCACCGATCCATCCGATCAATCGGCCCACCGCGCTCGCCAGCGCGCAGGCCCGCGCCGACCTGATCCGCCCGCTCGCCGGGCAGCTGCGCGTCGAGGGCCGCCTCGACCGAGAACGCCTGCAGGCGGTGCTGCCTTCGGTTTCGGCGATCAAGCTGGTCGAAACCGCGCCGCAACGATTCGTCTCGTTCGAGGGCAACGGCCGCCTCGCCGCACTGCGCGAGGTGTTCGCGGATGCACCGGCACTGCTGATCGAATGCGAGTGCTACGACATCCGCCATGCACCGCGCCTGCAGCGTCGCATCGAGCGCCTGCGCGCGGCGCACGGGCTGACCTGAGGGCCCTGCGCTCCCGATGGAAGCAAAGCCGCCCAGGTAACAACTCGGCACACTCGTCCGCCCGCGGCAACCGCATACTGGAAGCATCCGACCCGACGCATCGACCGCGCCCATGGCCCACGACTTCGAACAACGCCTGCTCGTGCTGCGCACGATGGCGGCGATCCGCGCCTATCTGGACAGCTATCCGATCGCGCCGGCCGAGTCTGCCGACATCAGTTGGCTGACCGAACCCGAGTGGCTGGCCGAAGGCGATGATGCCGACGAGGACCGTTTCCATCTCGCGGTGCGGCTGGGCTATCCAGCGGCGCGCCTGCGCTCCTACGACGAGCGTGGCGCCGCTGATGCCATTACCCCCGAACTGGCGCGGCGCCTGCGGGCGATCCCGCTGCAAAACGGCAAGGGTTTGGTCGCGGTCGCGCTGGAGGATTGCGAAAACCCGGAAGCGCTGCAGCAACTGAACTTCCTGATGCGCGATCGGGTACTGCCGATGATCGCGACGCCACGCACGATCCGCGAATGCATCGGCCATTTCTACGACCACGACCAGGACCTGGCGGTCGCACGCCAACTCGGTCTGGACCCGTTGCTGGAAACCCCGCAGCGCGACATGGAGCGACTGGCGCGCGAGAAACCGGTGGTGCGCATCGTCACCGACCTGATTGGCGAAGCGGTTGCGCGACGCGCTTCCGACATCCACATCCGCCCCGGCGAGCAAGGCGCCGACGTGCTCTATCGCATCGACGACGAACTGGTCCCGGTGCGGCGTTTCATGCGCGCACTGCTGCCAGCGGTGGTATCACGCGTCAAGGTGCTGGCCGAGATGAATCTGGCCGAACATCGCAAGCCGCAGGACGGCCGCACCAGCTTCGTGCTCGACAACGGCCGCAGGGTCGATCTGCGCATTTCGGTGATGCCGGCGGTGTTCGGCGAGTCGGTAGTGATCCGCCTGCTCGACACCATGGAAAGCCTGTGGAGCATCGAACAGCTGGGACTGAGCGCGGCCGACCGCGTGCGTCTCGACGACGTGATGTCGCGCAGCCACGGCATGTTCCTCACCACCGGTCCGACCGGCTGCGGCAAGTCGACGACCCTCTACGCGATGTTGCTCGAATTGCGCAAGCAGCGCATCAACATCCTGACCATCGAGGATCCGGTCGAGTTCTACATCGAAGAGATCCAGCAGATGCAGGTGAACCGCGCCGCGGATTTCACCTTCGCGACCGCGATGCGCAATTTCCTGCGCCACGACCCGGACGTGATCATGGTCGGCGAGATGCGCGACCGCGAGACGGCGGCGATCGGCGTCGAGTCGGCGCTGACCGGGCACCTGGTGCTGTCGACGCTGCACACCAATACCGCCGCGGCGACCATCACGCGCCTGCTCGACCTTGGGGTCGAGGCCTACCTGCTGCGTGCCTCGCTGCTTGCGGTGATGGCGCAACGCCTGGCACGGTTGACCTGCCCGCACTGCCGCGAGGTGGAGCAGGTCGCGCCGCACATCCGCGAAACGCTCGGCGTCGGGCCCGACGAGGTGTTCTACAGCGGCCGTGGCTGCTCGCACTGCGAGGGTCTCGGCGTGAAGAAGCGCCGCGCCGTCTACGAACTGATGGTGATCACGCCCGCGATCCAGCGCCTGATCGTCCCCGGTGCCGAAGCCGACACCATCCACGCCACCGCGATCGAAGAAGGCATGACGCCACTCACCCAGGCCGCCGTGCAACTGGCACGCAGCGGCGCCATCTCGCTGGGCGAGGCTTGGCGGCTGCGGGCGGATTGAGCAGCGCCTCAGGTCGCCCCGGGGAAGGCCTCAAGCAGGGGCGCGAGCCATTCGGCGTAAGGCCGCCAGCGCCCGATGCTCGCGGTATGTACCGGTTGCCGCACCTGGGATGCGCTCAGACTCGCTACCGGAACCGCTGCGCGCGCCTGCAGGTCGACGACCTCGGGTTGCCAAGCCAGCCCAAGGAACTCGAACACGCGCTTGGATTCGGCCAGCGGATCGCGCACCAGCGCTTCGTACTCAACATCGAGCACGAAACCCGGGTAAGTCCGGTGCCAATGTTCCATCATGCGCAGATAGAGCCCGTGGTAGTGGATCAAATCGGCCTGCGCATAGACGTGACGAACCGCAGGACCGAAGCGCTCGCGGAGATTGGCGAAGCACAGGTCGATCGGATTGCGCCGCAGGTGGATGACGCGGGCCTCGGGAAGCGCATGGCGAATGAACCCGATGTGCCAGAAGTGCGCCGGCGACTTCTCGGTCACCATTCGTGCCGTGGCGGTCTGCCGTGCAGCACCAGCGAAGTAGGCCCGACGCAACAGGGCCCAATCGATCGCCTCTGCGCACATCGGTTCGCCGGAACGCAGGGTGTCCCCGTCCAGGCGATCACTCGCGACCCGGATGGCGACGTGCAGCCGATCGGTCTCGCCAAGGTCACGCACGCCGTCAGCGCCACCGAGCATCCGCTCCAGCAGCGTGGTGCCGGAACGATGCAAGCCGACGATGAAGATCGGCACATGGGGCGCCGCGTCCGCTGGCGCTTTCGGTGACTGCGCAAGCGGGAATTGCTCAATCATGTTTTGCGCAAGCGCGGCTTCCGCGGCCGCGCTATAACCGGCACTGATGCGCATCAGTTCGCAGCCTTCGGCGAGCGCCGCGAAGGCAGCGGCGGCATCGCCCAGATCATCGCATTCCTTGAACAGGGCGAACGCGAGATAGGCCCGATCCTGCGGATGCCAGTGCGTCTGCTGCAGCAAGGACCGAAGCCGCATGATGTCATTCGTCGCCGCATTCGCCCGACGCGACCTGCTTCGTAGCCAGAACGCCATCGCCAACGGCGGCGTCTGCACGCAGGCCCAGTCCAGGTCGGTACGGGCAACTTCGTCGCGGCCACCATAGCCCGCCATCAGCGCACGGTGCACACGGCACACAGGATCGTTCGGAGCGCGCTCTGCAGCAGCATTCGCGAACTCGAAAGCCAGCGCGTGCTCGCCCACGGCGCTGATCGGGACTGCGCAGTCAGCAGCATCCCCTGGGAGCAGCCGTTGTGGCAGACCCGGCTGATTCGCCCAATCGCGAAGCTGATCGTGCGCGGCGAACTGGCGCAGGCAGGCCAGCACTTCCCCGATCATTTCCACTGGCAGGGTTGGATCGACCTCCAGCGCCAGCGCCTCACACCAAGCAGCGCGATAGCGCCCACGCTGCTGCAGCAAGCGGATGCGATGGAGCCGCTGCTCCTGGACGTGCCCACCGCGCTCGCACCAGGAATCCAGAATGACCTCGGCGGCGTCCAAGTGTCCAACCGCCAGGTGTTCGTGCAGGCGTCGCCTGCTGCGTTCGATGCTCATCGGTCGAGACTGCCCGATTGGACGGCGCAGTGACAAGCAGCGACCGCCGCGTTGTTAGTGTTGTGTTATCATTCAGTTTCGTGCGCCCCATGATCGGCGCACTCCGTGCCCACCGACCAGAAAGGAATACCGCATGACCCTCAAGATCACGACCTCCCTGCTCGCCGGAGCGATCACTCTGGCGCTTCCGATGATGGCTACGGCGCAAACCGGATCGCGTACCGCGCCTGGAGCATCCCCGGACGCCCCGGCTGCGGTTTCGCCGTTCGCGCCGCTGGCCACGATCACCGAGTCCTTCGACACGCTCGGCGGCGTCTCGCCGAACCAGTGCCCCACTGGCTGGATCTGCAGCAACGTCAGCTCCCCGCTCGGTACCACCAACTGGTTCCAGGGCAACGACGTCGTGTTCCCGGCGCAGGCTGGTCCGGTGACCGGCTATATCGCCACCAACTTCAACAACACCACCGGCACGAACACGATCAGCAACTGGCTGATCACGCCGGTGATGCAGTTTGGCGCCGGCTCCGAACTGCGTTTCTGGGCGCGCACGACGACGACGATCAACTACGCGGATCGCCTGGAGATCCGCGCCAGCACCGGCGGCAGCAGCAATGGCGGCACGCCCACCAGCACCGGCGATTTCTCGATCTTGCTCGGTACGATCAACCCCTCCGAGGTAACCGCCACCGGCACTTGCGGCGTGCCCGCAGGCGCCCCCGATGCCGGCGGCTTCCCGAATGTGTGGTGCGAATACCTGCTGACCAACGCCAACGGCATTCCGACCAGCGGCTCGGGCCGCATCGCCTTCCGTTATTACGTGACCAACGGCGGCCCATCCGGCGCCAACTCGAACTACATCGGCATCGATACCTTCAGCTTCGTGGAAGGTGCGCTGCCGCTGCCGATCACTTCTGCGCCGGTCAGCGGCACCACGCTGACGCTGCCGCAGTTCGCCGTGGGCGGGGCAGCCACGACCGCGACCGTCACCTTCACCAACCCGGAAGCGAGCATCGGCACCGTCACCTGCGTCGCGCCGGCGGCACCGGAGTTCACGGTTGCACCCTTGGTGATCAACGTGCCGGCTACCGGCAGTGCGGCAACAACGATCTCGTTCTCGTCGGCCGTCGTGGGCGCGTTCAACAGCACGCTCAACTGCACCGGCCCGAATGGCGAAGTCTTCAGCTTCCCGCTGGTCGGCAACGCTGTCGCCGGCTTCGTACCCAGCCAGCCCGTTCCGGCCTTCGGTGACACCGCTCGCTGGTTGCTGCTGTTTGGCGTGCTCGGACTGGGTGCGTTCGCGGCGCGTCGCCGCTGGGCCTGATTCAAGCTCCGGAAAGGCAATACGACGAAGGGCGCCGCGAGGCGCCCTTCGACTTTTCAGGCCGGCTCGATTTCGATGCGCACGCGCTCGGCCACTCGGCGCGCTTTTTCCTTGGCAGCGAACAGGCTGTCGCCGCGCGCGAGCGCGACGCCGAGGCGGCGCTTGCCCTCGACCACCGGCTTGCCGAACAGGCGCAGGTCGGTATCGGGCTCGGACAGGGCATCGGCCACGCCATGGAACTTCGCCACGCCGTGGCCGCTGCCGAGCATCGCCATCGATGCCGACGGCCCGCGCGAGCGGATCACCGGGATCGGCAGGCCGAGGATGGCGCGCAGGTGCAACTCGAACTCCGACAGGTCCTGGCTGATCAGCGTCACCAGCCCGGTGTCATGCGGCCGTGGCGAGACCTCGGAGAACAGCACCTGGTCGCCGCACACGAACAATTCGACGCCGAACACGCCGAAGCCGCCGAGCGCGTCGGTGACCTGGCGCGCGATCGTGCGCGCGGCGGCGAGCGCGACATCGGACATCGGCTGCGGTTGCCAGCTCTCGCGGTAGTCGCCGTCCTCCTGGTAGTGGCCGATCGGGTCGCAGAAGCTGACGCCATCGCGGTGGCGCACGGTCAGCAGGGTGATCTCGTAGTCGAAGCGCACGAAGCCCTCGACGATCACGCGCCCGGCGCCGGCGCGACCACCCGCTTGCGCGTAATCCCAGGCGGCATCGATCGCGGCCGGCGCGCGCACCAGGCTCTGGCCCTTGCCCGAGGAACTCATCACCGGCTTGACCACGCACGGCAGGCCAAGCGCGGCCACTGCGTCGCGGTATTGCTCGATCGTGTCGACGAAGCGATACGGCGAGGTCGGCACGCCCAGCGTTTCCGCGGCGAGGCGGCGGATGCCCTCGCGGTCCATGGTCAGTTGCGTCGCCATCGCGGTCGGTACCACGCGCAGCCCGCGCGCTTCCATCTCCACCAGGGTCGGCGTGTGGATGGCTTCGATCTCGGGCACCACCAAGGTCGGGCGCTCCAGTTCGATCACGCGCCGCAGTTCGGCCGCATCAAGCATCGGGATGACGTGCGCACGATGCGCGACCTGCATCGCCGGCGCGTTGGCGTAGCGATCGACCGCGATGACCTCGACACCGAGGCGTTGCGCGGCGATCGCGACTTCCTTGCCGAGTTCGCCGGAGCCAAGCAGCAACAGGCGAATGGCATCAGGCTGCAGTGGTGTTCCGAATACGAACATGGCGGGTTCTCGCGACAGGGACCGGCATTGTAGGTTCGCAGTCGATTACGATGCGCGACCCCGCGACCCTGCCCGCGGATTTCCCGGAGCCCCATGCGCCTGTCCACAATCCTGTCTGCGTTGTTGCTGTGCGCGTGCGTGCTCGGCGTGCGTGCCGGCGAGACCGGGCGCGAGTGGTTCCGGTTGCGGCTTGCCGGGGAAAGCATTGGCCACGTCTGGCGCGAGCGCCGGGTCGAAGGCGAGGTCGTGACCCACCACGAGCACTTCGAGGCGCGCTTCCGGCGCAACGGTGAGCCGCTCGATTTCCGCAGCGACGAGATCCACCGCGAGACCCGCGACGCGCGTCCGCTCGGCTTCCGCATGGAGCAGCAGACCGGCGGCAGCACGCTCGCGATCGAGGGCGCGGTCGTCGCCGGGCGCATCCATCTGCGCACGCGCGATGGCGGCCGCGATCAATCGCGCTGGGTGGAATGGCCGCAGGGCGCACTGATGAGCGAGGGACTGGAGCAGGCCACTGCGGCGCTGGCGCAAGTCGATGGCGCGAGCGCCAAGGTGCAGCTGTTCCTGGTCACGTCGCAAACCGCGGCGGAAGCCACCGTTACCCGCGTCGGTCGCGAGACCATCACCCTCGACGGCGAGGTGCAGGAGGCGATCCGCTACGACACCGATCTCGCACTCGGCACCGAACCGATCCGCAGCGTCAGCCATGAGGACGCCGAGGGTCGCACGCTGCGCACCGCGATCCCGATGTTCGGCCAGCAACTGCTTCTTGAACGCATGACCGGAGCACCGGCCACCGGCGCACCCGCGCTCACCGGCGTTGAGTTGTACGACTACGCGCTGATCGCGTCGCCGCGGCCGCTCGACGCCGAGGAGCGCCGCGGCTCGCTGCGCTACGCGCTGGCCTGGTCCGGGGACTCGTTGCTGCACGGGGTGGCCAGCGATGAACAGGACTGGCAGCCCGGATCGGATGCGCAGGCGACGCTGACGGTCACGCCGCTGCCTTCGGCCCGTCGTGCCGATCCGCCGACCGCGCGCGATCGTGAGGCCACGGTCTGGCTCGACGCCGATGATCCCGGCATCCGCCGCTTCGCCAAGCGCGCGACGCGCGGCGCCGGCGACGACCGCTCCCGCATGCGCATGCTCGAAGCCGCGGTGGCTCGCCACATCCGCCACAAGTCGCTGCGCGTCGGTTACGCCAGCGCCTCGCAGGCGCTGGTCGCGCGCGAAGGCGACTGCACCGAACACGCGCTGCTGCTGGCCGCGGCCGGTCGCGCGCTCGGCATGGCCACGCGCGTTGCCAGCGGCGTCGCCTATGTCGAGCGCTTCGGCGAACGCAGCGACGTATTCGTCCCGCACGCTTGGGCCCAGGCCTGGGTCGATGGTCACTGGCGCAGTTACGACGCCGCACTTGGTGGCTTCGGCGCCGACCACATCGCCTTCGCCGTCGGCCACGGTGACCCCGCCGATCACTTCGCCGCCGTCGCCTGGATCGGCGCGCTGCGCATCACCGCGATCGAAGCGATCACCCCCTGATCGCGGGGTGCCGTCGCCAGCAGCGAAACCCTAGAGTTTCCCCGACCATTGGGGAACTCGTGCCATGACCGCCGCCCGCTGCTGCACCCGAATCCTGCTCGCGCTGAGCGCGCTCACCGTCACGCCGAGTGCCAACGCGGCGCTGTGGCTGAAGTTGCGCACCGGTCACATGCACGACGCACACCCCATCTCGCAGCCGCATTTGGGACCCCATGTCGCGACCTACGACGCCGCCTACACCTTCGTCGGCGTGGCCTACGAGGGCGGCGTCGCGAGCGCGCCGGTGACCTTCACCACGCGCGTGCCGGATGGCTTCAGCATCACCCGATTTGTCGCAGACAACTGGAACTGCAATCAGAGCGGCGCAGACGTCAGCTGCGTGTCGATCGCCGACATCCCGGTGCCGAGTTATGGCGGCGTCGGCGGCATCGAAGTGATCCCGCCGGCGCAGGGGCAGCTCCGCATCTACTACGACATCAGCCCGGGCTTGGCGCCAAACACACCGTTCACGCTGCGCGGCGCGGCCGGCAACGCTGCCAACCCGCATGACCCGGGTGGCGCCTGCAACTACTGGAACAGTTGCCTGGAGGAGAACAGCCAGGTGCTGGAATCCTGGCTCAAGCCCACGCTCGGCTTCTCCGGCAGTCCAACCTATTTCGTACCGGGGACCGAACGCCCGCTGACCTTCCTCGCCGACATCCGCGGCTACAACGTCAACAACGGTCCGGCCGCCTATCGCATGTACCTGCCGCGCCACGTGAGCTACGACCACATCGTGTGGACCACACCGACCTCGGGCTGGGGCTGCGACCCGGTTGCGCTTGGGGGCGGCCGTACACGCCTCGACTGCACCACGCCGGCCCTGCACAACGCCATCACCGAGCCTTACGGCGCCAGCCTTGGCGGAGCCCTGTTCCTCGATCTGGACCCGGCGACGCCGGTACCCGGTTCGGTCGACATTTTCGTGACGCTCGAAAACGCCGAACAACCGGCGCCGGCGGATTGCTACCTCGATCCGATCCCCAAGGGCTGCGCGCGCATCACCATCCCGGTCGACGCTGCGCCGTCACCGCGGCTGGTGGTGGAACGCGTCGAACCGACCCATCCGGAAGGCATCGAGGCTTCGCCCGCGAGCTTCACCCCTGGCGGCGCTCAGGTCGCGATCGCCCTGCACTATCTGAACAGCGGCAATGCCCCGGCCGCGACGCCGCATGTCGATGTGCGCCTACCCGCCGGCCTCGGCTACGTGTCGAACGCAAATTCGCAGCCAGCGGCCACCTGCACCGTCAGCGGCACCGTCGCCAGCGGTCAGACCTTGCGCTGTCTTGCGCAAGCGCTCGGTATCGCCCCGAATCACCGCGGGCGATTGGAACTGGTGTTGCAGCCGACGCTTTCGCTACCGATCCCGGCAACCACGATCACCGGCGCGGTGCGCCTCGACGGCAGCATCGCTGCCACCGACATGCTCGCCGACTGCGAGGCCACGCCAGGCCAGGTGCACTGCGCGCGCGCCGTGGTGCCGGTGGTCCAGCCCAGCACCTGCAGCGGACTGCCGGAAAACGAGGGTCTGTACTGCGACGGCTTCGAGGAGCGCTGATCCAGCCGACGAACGGCAGTTGCATGATGATATCGTTTTGATATCTTTGCCTCCGTCCACCACGGAGGCTGTCATGAACCAGAACGCCCAGATCAACGAATCCCGCGCCACCAGCGCCGCCGGCATCCCGATGCTGTTGCTGCTGCTGGCCCTGACCTTCTTCGCGCTGCCGGCGCTGTTCGTGATCGGCCTGCGCATCCCGGCGGTGCTGGCCGCCATCGTCGTGTTCTTCTGCTGGTTCGGCTTCTTCATGGTGCAGCCCAACCAGGGCGCGGTGCTGCAGCTGTTCGGCCGCTATGTCGGCAGCGTGCGCGACGAGGGCCTGCGCTGGGCCAACCCGTTCTATTCGAAGAAGGCGCTTTCCTTGCGCATCCGAAACTTCGAGTCGAACAAGCTCAAGGTCAACGACCTCGAAGGCTCGCCGATCGAGATCGGCGCGGTCGTGGTCTGGCAGGTGATCGACACCGCCGAGGCCACGTTCGCGGTCGACGACTACGAGGACTTCGTGCACGTGCAGGCCGAGTCGGCGCTGCGCCAATCCGCGACCAGTTACCCCTATGACCTGCACGACGAGCACCAGGTGTCGCTGCGCAGCCATACCCAGGAAATCGCCGACCACCTGCGCAAGGAGATCCAGGAGCGCCTCACCAGCGCCGGCGTCAAGGTGCTGGAAGCGCGCATCAGCCACCTCGCCTATGCGCCGGAAATCGCCCAGGCCATGCTGCAGCGCCAGCAGGCGACCGCGATCATCGCCGCGCGCACCAAGATCGTCGAAGGCGCGGTCAGCATGGTGCACATGGCGCTGGACCAGCTCGACGCCAAGGGCGCGATCAAGCTCGACGAGGAACGCAAGGCGGCGATGGTCAGCAACCTGCTGGTCGTGCTCTGCGGCGAACGCGGCACCCAGCCGATCGTCAACACCGGCTCGATCTACTGAGGCCGCAGCCATGGAAGATCGCTTGCTCGCCGCGGCGATCCTGGTCGTCGCAGCCACACCGCTGGCGCTGTGGGCACGCATGGCCCAGAGCGGCCGCTGGATCGACGTGCTCGTGCCCGAAAGCGCGGGGCTGACGCCGCGGCAGCGCACGGAACTCGCGCCATTTCTCAGCGCCGGGCTGTGGTTGCATTGCGGTTTGCTGCTCGCGATTCCGATGGCGCTGCTGCTGTTGCCTGAATCGACGTTCAAGCTCATCGCGGCATTCGTCGCGATCGCGATGTCGATGCTGAGCGCGACCGGCGCGGTTCTGCTGAAGCGCCGGATCCGCGCGATGAAGACAGCGCCATGAGTGAGAAGAAGGCCTATCCGCTGCGCATCAACGCCAACGTGCTCGAAGCCGTGCAGCGCTGGTCCGACGATGAATTGCGCAGCCTGAACGCGCAGATCGAGTACGTGCTGCGCGACGCGCTGCGCAAGGCCGGGCGCTTGCCTGCGTCCAGCGAACGCAAGCCGGAGGACGCCGAGTGATTCGTCCCGTCCTGGTCTTCCTCGTCCTCGCTTACGCCTTCAGCTGGGGCTTTTCGGAACTCGGCTTCCGCGTGCTGCATCTGCCGTCGACGCTGGTCGCCGTCGCCTTCATGTTCGGCCCGGCGCTCGCCGCCGTGGCAACCACAAAGTTCGTGCTGCGCAGGCCCCTCGCCAGTCTCGGCCCGTGGTGGCGACCGAACCGCTGGCTCGCTGTCGCGGTGATCGCACCGATGCTGTTCACCTTCGCCTGGATCGCGATCTCGCCGCTTCTGCCCGGACTCTCGCTGGCGCTCGACACGCAGGGACTGATCGGCAACATCCTGCAGTCGGTACCGGCCGATCAGCAAGCCCTGGTACGCGGCGAACTGGAGAAGCTCGGCGGCGCCCTGCTGCCGATGCTGTTGCTGCAGATGACCCTGCTCGCTGCGGGTGTCGGCATGACCCTCAATGCCGTCGCCGCCTTCGGCGAGGAACTCGGTTGGCGCGGCTTCCTGCATCAGCACCTGGCGACCATGGGGTTCTGGTCGCGCGCGGCGCTGGTTGGCTTCTTCTGGGGCCTGTGGCATTTGCCGCTCACGCTGCGTGGTCACAACTACCCAAGCCACCCGGAACTCGGGGTGGCGATGATGATCGCGCTCTGCCTGCTGCTGTCGCCCGCGTTCGAGTGGATTCGCGCCCGCTCGGGCTGCGTGATCGGGCCCACCTGGCTGCACGGCACCTTGAATGCGCTCGGTGGTGCCGGTGCCCTGGTCGCCGGCAGCGACCTGATGCGCGGCCCCGCGGGCGCGGCCGGCATGATCGTGCTCGCCACCTTCAACCTCGGCCTGTGGTGGTCGGCCCGGCGCGGCTGGACGCGCTTGCAGCCGTAGTAGCATCAATTCGTGTCCCGCCCCTTTCCCTACCGACTGAACGGCCGCCGCTTCGTCATCGCGACGGCGCACGCGACGAACGCAGACGTCGCGTCCACAATCGCCGATGCACGCGGCCGGCGTTGGCTCGCCGTGCAGATCCGCCGCCGCGCCGACGACGCCTTCCTCGCCACGGATCGCGCATGGGTCGATGCGAATGGCCGCATCCTCGCCATGGCCTCGGAACTCGGGGAGCTTGCATGGGCGGATGCGGATCGGCGCCGCATCGCGGCAACGCACCGAAGTCGCAGACACGATGGGGCTTTCGCGTCACCCTCTGCGCGCCCGCCCGAATGGGACGCGATCGCGCAGTCACGCGGTTTCGATCGCTGCGACGAGCCGTATCGACTCGACTTCGTCGGATTCGCACCCGACGGACGCCCCATGTTCCTCGCGTCGAAGGCAGCGAGCGCGTGGCGCGCGATGCAAGCCGCGGCGCACGCCGATGCCGTCGTGCTGCAAGCCGTCTCGACGTTCCGCTCGATCGCGCACCAGCACGCGCTGGTCGCACGCAAGCTCGCGCGTGGCGACAGTCTCGCGCAGGTCTTTGCGGTCAACGCCGTCCCCGGCTACAGCGAACACCACAGCGGCCACGCCATCGACCTCGGCACCCCCGGCTGCGCCGCACTGGACGAAGCCTTCGAACACACCACCGCCTTCGCCTGGCTGCAGCAACACGCCTCACGCTTCAGCTTCCACCTCTCCTACCCACGCGACAACCGCCACGGCGTCATCTACGAACCGTGGCATTGGTGCTTGGTCGCTCGCGACAGCGCGCCGCCGCGACAGCTGTAACCTTTTCCGCGGCGGTGCATAGTCTGCACATGGACCGCGACAACACTGAATTCAGCACGCTCTATCGCCGCCACTCGGCAGACGTGCTGCGCTTCGCGTTCTGGCTCTGCGGCCATCGCGCAGACGCCGAAGACATCGCTGCAGAAACGTTCGTGCGCGCATACGCCGGCGCCGACACGCTGCGCGCAGCATCGGCCAAGGCCTACTTGTTGACGATCGCACGCAACCTCGTGCTCGAGCGACAGCGTCGACATCGGCCGAACGATGAACTCGACGACAACACCCTCGACGAAAATGCAGCTCCGGATCGTCACGCCGACGCCGCACAGAGCGTGCGCCGCACGCTCACGGCACTGGCCACGCTCAGCGAGCCGGATCGCGCAGCACTACTACTCACCAGCCATGACGGCCTCGACTATCGCGCCATCGCCTTGCTGCTCGGACTTTCGCTGCCCGCAGTCAAGGTCCGAATCCACCGTGCCCGTTTGCGCCTTGCTTCGGCGCTGGAGAAATCCTCATGAAAGTCACCCGTGACGTGATCACCGATCTGCTGCCGCTGTATTTCAGCGACGAAGCCAGCGCCGACACGCGCGCTCTGGTCGACGCGTACTTTGCGAGCGACCCGGATTTCGCACGCCACGCGCGTGCCCACCCCGAAACAAGCCTGCCGCAGACTGCGTTGCCACAACCCACCGAGGAGACCGAGATGCTGACGTTGCAGCGCACCCGCAAGCTGCTGAACCTGCGCGCCACACTGCAGGGACTGGCGTTTTTTCTGACGTTGCTGCCCTTGACGTTCTTCGTCGACAGCAAGACCGGCGCCCATTGGTTGTTCCTGGACAAGCCAGCAGCGATGACCATCCTCATCCCACTCGCCGTCATCGCTTGGGGCGCCTGGCTCACGCTGCGCCGTCGCCTGCGTTCAAGCGGCATCTAATCTCGACGCACCACGGATCGTCGGTGCAAGAGCTAGCTCGCGATATAGCGCTGCAGCTGGTCGATCTCGTGCTGCTTCTCTTCGAGCGCGTGCTTGATCAGGTCGCCGACCGAGAGCATGCCGACGACGCGGCCGGCGTCGACCACGGGCAGGTGGCGGAACTTGCGTTCGGTCATCAGCATCATGCAGGTCTGGGTGGTGTCGTCGGGGGACACGGTCATCACCGGGGCGGACATGATCTGCCAGACCGGGGTATCGGCCGAGGAGCGGCCGAGCAGGATCACCTTGCGCGCGTAGTCGCGTTCGGAAACGATGCCGCTGAGTTCACCGTCCTTCATCACCAGCAGCGCGCCGATACCGTGGTCGGCCATCATCTGGATCGCGGCCAGCACCGGTTCGTCGGGGTGGATCGAGATGATCGCTGGCGGCTTGGTCAACAGCAGTTCGCGCACCTTGGACATGGCCTGCCTCCGCGTCTGGACGTGGCCGCAGTGTACGCCGAACAGTCACAATCCGCTGCCATAATCCCCGCCCTTTTCCCGACCACCCGCCCTGATGAAACGACTGCTCTTCGTCTGTGTCGAGAACTCCAACCGCAGCCAGATGGCGCAGGCGTTCGCGCGCATGCATGGTGGCGCCGCGGTGCACGCCGAGTCCGCCGGCTCGCGTCCCTCCGGCGTGGTCAATCCGCGCGCGATCGAGTTCATGGCCGAGCGCGGCTACGACCTCTCCGCGCATGCCTCGAAGTCGCTCGGCGAAATTGGCGACGGCGAATGGGATGCGGTGATCACCATGGGCTGCGGCGACAACTGCCCGTGGGTGCCGGCCAGGCGCCGCGAAGACTGGGCCCTGCCCGACCCCAAGCACATGGAGCCCGACGACTACCGCGCCGTGCGCGATGAGATCGAACGCCGTGTGCTTGCGCTGATCGCCTTGGCATGAGTGCCGCCCGCAAGGCCGCCGCGGCCGAATTCGCCGGTACCCTGGGTCTGCTCGCGATCGTGATCGGTTCCGGCATCATGGGCGAGACGCTGGCGCAGGGCAATGTCGCGATCGCTCTGCTTGCCAACGCCCTCGCCACCGGCGCCGGCCTGTACGTGCTGATCACCACGCTCGGCCCCGTTTCCGGCGCGCACTTCAATCCGGTGGTCACGCTGATGCAACGCCTGCGCGGCGAAACACTCGCCGCGCACTGGTCGAGCTACCTGCTCGCTCAGTTCGCCGGTGCTGTGCTCGGGGTGTGGCTGGCGCATGCGATGTTCGACCTGCCGATCCTGCAGGCGAGCAGCAAGCTGCGCGCGACACCGGGCTTGTGGATCAGCGAGGTTGTCGCCACCAGCGGACTGCTCGCGACCATCGTGCTCGGCGCCAAGGCCAGCCTCGACAGCATCGCGGCGCGCGTTGGCGGTTACATCTTCGCCGCGTACTGGTTCACCGCCAGCACCTCATTCGCGAACCCGGCCGTGACTTTCGCGCGCATGTTCAGCGACACCTTCGCCGGCATCCTGCCCGCGCACGCACCGGCGTTCATCGCCGCGCAGTGCGTCGGGCTTGGCCTTGTGCTCGGCGCGCTGCGCGTCACTCAGTCCGCGAGCAACGGCGCGAGATAGTCGCGACCACCGAGCTGGCGCATCTGACGCTCGATCCAGCGCTGCCGCTGCAGCACGTAGGGCCCGGGACGCGCGGCGCTGTAGCGTTTCGGGTTCGGCAGCACGGCCGCAAGGCGGGCCGCCTGGGCAGCATTCAGCGTCGCTGCATCGCGGCCGAAAAACTGCTGCGCCGCAGCCTGCGCGCCGTAGATGCCGTCGCCGAACTCGGCGAAGTTCAAGTACACCTCGAGAATGCGCCGCTTCGGCCAGGTCAACTCGATCAACGCGGTGAACCAGACTTCCAGCCCCTTGCGCAACCAGCTGCGCCCGGACCACAGGAACAGATTCTTCGCGACCTGCTGCGAGAGCGTGCTGGCACCACGAACGCGACCGCGTTCGCGGTCATCGAGCGCCTTGCTGATCGCGTCCAGATCGAACCCGTGGTGTTCGGGGAAACGCTGGTCTTCCGCCGCGACCACGGCCAGAAAAAGCTCTGGCGATAGCCGCGACTGGGCCACCCATTGGCGCCGGATCGGCACTGCCGGCGCCGTTCCGGTCCAGCCATCAACACGGCGCGCCAGCACAAATGCGCTGCTCGGCGGCGGCAGCCAGCGATACGCCAGCACCACGGCAAACGACAGTGCCGCAAAGCCAAGCATCAGCCACACCACGGCACGCAACGCGCGTCGCCACAAGGGTTTGCGGGTCACGGCCATTTCGGCATCTCGGGCATAATCGCGGGCATGAACGAGCCACTGTTTACTCCGATCGATCCCGAAGGCATCCGCCGTTTCCTGTTCGAAGGCGCAGGTGTGCGCGGCGTCATTGTGCGGCTCGAACACAGTTGGCGCCAGATTCTCGGTCGCGACCAGTACCCGAAGAACGTAGCGCAACTGCTCGGCGAACTCACCGCGGCGACCGCGCTGTTTGCCGGCGACATCCAGTTCGCTGGCCACATCTCGGTGCAGATGAAGGCATCGCCACTGCTGCCGCTGGTATTTGCGGAGTGCACCGCGGAAGGCCACATGCGCGGGCTCGCGCGCTGGGGCGATGGCGCCGCCGAGTGCGCGCTGACGCCAGAAGCACTGACCGCAGCGGTGCTCGCCATCACCATCGAGCGCCAGGAAAACGGCGTGCGCTATCAGGGCCTGGTGCCGCTGCAGGGCGATCGCCTGGCGCGCAGCTTCGAAGCCTACTTCGCGCAGTCGGAGCAGTTGCCGACGACGATCCACCTGGCCGCCAATGCCAGCACCTGTGCCGGCGTGTTGATCCAGCAGATCCCGGCCGAAGGCGGTATCGAGCGCGAGCGCGATGCCATCACCTTCGAACACGCGAAGATCCTCGCCGACACCCTCGCCGCCGAAGAACTGCTCACGCTCGACGCCCGGGAACTGCTGCGCCGCCTCTACCACGAAGACGATCTGCGCCTGTTCGATGCCCAGCCGGTGCGCTTCCAGTGCCGCTGTTCGCGCGAGCGGGTCGCGGCCATGCTGCGCACACTCGGACGCGAGGAATCGTTCGCGGTACTGGCCGAGCGCGGGCAGGTCGCGGTCACCTGCGAGTTCTGCAATGAACCGTACGCCTTCGACGGCATCGACCTGGAACAGGTGTTTGCCAGCGAGACGCTGAATGCTGCACCGCAGCGAGCGCAGTGATCGAAACTGCCAAGTCCAACCCATTCCGTGACTTGCAGAAATCTTGTAAACTCGGCCTCAATTCAGAAAGCGCCCGGTTCGGAAGGAACCGACCGGCCCCGGGCGAGGTCTGAGGCACGACCCGAGGATGATCATGAAACGCGTTCGCGCACCACTGGCCACTGCGATGTTCCTGGCGCTCTCTGCGCTCGGCAGCGCGTCCGCCCGCGCCGACGAAGTGCAGCAAATCTGGTCGGCACGCCCAAGCGGCCTGCATTGGAGCGATGACCTCGCCCCTGCACACACCCTCGTTTCGCAACTTGCCGGCAATTCCACGGAAAGCAACAGCGCCGGCTTGCGCTTCGACAGCGAGGGTCGCATCAGCCTGAGCGCTGGCCTTGGCAACAACGTTCCGGCGTCTGATGGACTTACCCTGCCATGGTGTGCCGAGGCTTCCGGACTGCTCCGCATCGGCGCATTCGGCCGCGACTGCCTGGCGCAGGGCACCTTGCAGTTGGAGCTGCCGGGTCGCGTTGCGACGGCAAGCTCGGCCGCCCAATGGCACGGTGAGCGCTTCGACCTGTCACTGGCCTACGGCTTCTCCTGGCTGCTGCCGGACCAACGCGAACGCCTGAACGTGCCCTACGCAACCGTGCAGGACCTGAGCCTGGCTTCTGCGCTCGGTGCGCAACCGCTGTTGCCCGGCCTGAGCGGTGAAACCCGCGGCCTCGGCCTCAATTCGCAGTGGCGCCTGACCGCCGAAAGTGCGGTGCAATTGAACGCCGCACTCAACCAACTGCGCCTGCGCCGCGGCGGCGCCGCACCGGCGTTCGACCTGCAACAGGCCATGCTCGACGTCGGCATGAACTACGGCGCCTTCAGTGGCAATGTCACCGGTCGCGTCAATCGCCTGAACGACACGCCGGGTTATCCGAACGCCTATTGGAGCGGTATCGACATCGGCGTGTCCTGGCGCACACCATGGCGCGGCCAGTTGACTGTCGGCGCGCGCAACGTGGTCAGCAGGAACGACGAAGGCGACGCCCCCGCGGCCGCACGCGTGCTTGACGACACCTCGGCGCGCACGCCCTACGTCCGCTACAAGCAAGACCTCTGACTCGCGCCACTGCGCGGCCAGTCCTCAGCGCTTGCGCAGGCGCACGTCGCCGCTGAACGACTCGATTTCGATGGTGGCGCTGCCGTCGCCGAGCTTGCCGCGCATGCTCGAACCGGGGCCTTCCTCATCCTCGACCGCCAGCCCGAACTCGTTGTCCAGGCTTCCGCTGAAGGATTCCGCCGACACCCGTGCGCTGCTCGCCGCGGGCAAGGTGATATCGACGTCGCCACTCATGCTTTCGACGTCGAGCCGCGCGCCCGGGGCGAGCGCGCCGTCAAAGGCGATATCGCCGGACACCGAACTGCCCTCGAACTCGCTGATTGCCGCGGCATGCACTTCGGCGTTGCCGGATACGGTCTCGACCGTGACCTCGCGCGACGCCCCATTCATGCGCAAGTCGCCACTGACGGTTTCGGCTTCGATGCGACTGGCTTCGCCATCGAAGTCGAGGTCGCCGGAAACGCTGGAGAGTTCGAGCTGGTCGACTTTGGATGCCTTCACCGCGACGTCGCCGCTGACCGACTCCGCCTCGACCGCGGCGCTGCCGCGCATGGCGTTGACATCGATGTTCGCGCTCACCGCGGACAGCTCCAGGGACGCGGCGGCCGGCACTCGGATCACCAGCACGCTGTCCTCGCGCGGGCCGCGATTCCAACCGAGCCAGCTGCTGCCGCCTTGCGCCTCCACGCGCAGGGAGACACGCGTCGCGCTCTTCTCGACCAGCAGCTTGGCGTCGGCGCCGAGCGATCCGCTCCACGACACCTCGTTGCGCTCCCAGGCGCTGACACTGATGCGCCCACGCACGTTGGACACTTCGAGTTCGCCACGTGCGTCGAGCGGTGCGAGCGTCTCGGCGATGGGCGTGGCGGCGTGGCTCGGACTGGCGATCGCGGCCAGCAGGGAAAGGCAAAGCAGATTGCGTTTCATGGGTGACTCCGGAATCGGGTTCATGCGGAAAGGGCCTTTCGGGTCAGGTACAGGCGCTGGTCCTGCACCTGCTTCAGGCGGTGGAGCAGAAAGCGCGCATCGGGATCGAGCGTCAGCGCCTCGCGCAACGAGGACTCGGCGGCGTCGAGTTCGGTCCACGCCGCGACCAGTCGCGGATCGGCGTGCTCGCGCAGGCGCGCCTGCTGGTCCGCGCCGCCGACCGGCCAGGCTGCGTCGTATTCGACGCGCAAGGCCTGCGCTTCGCGCAGCAGTGCCGGGGACTGCCGGGCAACCTCGGTCTGCTCGGACTGCGGCAATCGCTGCAACAACAGCCAGCCGGTGGCGAACAGCACGGCCACGAATCCGGCCGCGGCCGCGAACGGGAACGGCGGCCGCACCCTGGCGCGCGGAGTGCGCGCGTCCAGGCGCGCGGCGATGCCTGGAAACAGGTCCCGATCCGGCTCGATCGAGCGTGGCAGGGTCTTGAGCAGGCGACGGTATTCAAGCTCGTCCATGGGTTCCTCCGAGCCACTGTTTGATCAGGTTGCGGGCACGATGCAGTTGCGCCTTGGACGAACCGACGGCCATGCCGAGTTCGCCCGAGATCTCTTCGTGTTTCCAGCCTTCGACGTCGTGCAACACGAGCACGGCGCGCGCGCGCGGCGGCAGCTTCGCGACCAGGGCATCGAGATCGATGCCTAGATCGGGCGCGCGCGCAAGCGCATCGGCCATGGCGAAGCCGGGATCGTTGACGTCCTCATCGGCGCCCGGTTCGCCGCGCGCGGCGCGCAGCGCCATCAGCGCGGTGTTGACCGCCAGCCGGTGCAGCCAGGTCGAGAACGCGCTCTCGAAGCGAAACTCCGGCAACTTCTGCCAGACGCGCACGAAGGCATCCTGGGTGAGATCCTCGGCACGCCCGCGATCGCCGCCCTGCAAGCGCAGGACCACCGCGAACACCCGCGCTGCGTGGCGCCGGTACAGCCGCTCGAAGGCGTGGCGGTCGCCATCGGCCGCGGCACGGACGAGCGCGTGATCGGCTGTTTCCGCGGGAATCGCGTGATTCACGAAGACCGTCGGGTTGGAGGAGATAGCCAGCATCATGCCGCATCTGATGCCGCACATGCAGCCAGGGTTTAAGCGATCCGCAATACTTCGCCCATGGACCTCGCCACTCGTGTCACAAGCATCGATGCCCTGCTGCCGCAAACCCAGTGCACGCGCTGCGGCTACCCCGCCTGCCGCCCTTACGCCGAAGCCATCGCTGCGGGCGAAACCGCGATCAACCGCTGTCCGCCCGGGGGCATCACCGGCATTCGCGCACTCGCCGCGCTGCTCAGCCAGGCCGAGTTGACGCTCGACCCCGAATGCGGCACAGAGGCCCCGCTGCGCCTGGCCTTCATCCGCGAGGACGAGTGCATCGGCTGCGTGAAGTGCATCCAGGCCTGCCCGGTCGACGCTATCGTCGGCGCCAGCAAGCGCATGCACACCGTCATCGCCGATCGCTGCACCGGCTGCGAACTGTGCCTGCCACCCTGCCCGGTCGACTGCATCGAACTGGTCCCCGCGCCCGCGTCTCGCAACCTCATGCGCGAAGCCGACGCAGCGCGCACACGCCACCAGTTCCGCAACTTCCGCCTCGCTCGCGACGCCACCGAACGCGACGCGCGCCTCAAGGCCAAGCGCACCGAGTAGCCATCACCCGCGCACGAAGCGTTGGAAGCCGGCGAACAGCAGCGCGAGCCCGAGCAGCGCCAAGCCGAGCGTCGGGATCAAGAACAGGAACGGGACGGCGAAGACGAGCGCGGCCAGCGACCAGGCATAGCCATCACCATTCGCCTGCGGCCAGGATTCGGCGCCGAACCACTGGGCGACCAGGTGATCGAGGCTAAACTTGCCCGGGCCGTTGAAGATCAGGGGCAGCAGCATGGCCACGAACAACAACGGCAGTTTGAAGTTGCCATGGCCCCGGTCGGAAATCGCGTAGCCCTTGAGCAGATCGCTGGCCATCGTCCACATGTCTGGCCAGTGCACGGCGGCGGTGGCGACAAAGGTAAGCACGAGCAAGCTGAAGGCGAAGAATCGAGTGCCAAGCCCGATCCACAACGCCACCGCGCCGATCAACTCGAACCAGGTGGCCACGCCCCAACTGACGCCGGGTGGCACCACATCGAAGGGGAACGGAAAGTCCGACGGGATCGAGGCGAACCAGTTCTCGCCGCGCAATTTCTCGCGCCCGGCTTCCAAGAACTCCCAACCCATGATCATGCGCAAGATCAGCGGCGGCAGCACCTCGCCCACGGCCCGCAACCGTGCGACCACGCCACTCCAGACATCAATGACCATTGCAGTGATTTTCATGCCTGGATTCCTGTGATGGCGACGCTCGCGTCCGCCAGTGCGGTGCCGAGCACGATGTCGCGGGCACGGAATTCGCGCAGGCTGCGCGTGGCGCCGTCGATGATCTGCTGCGGTGGGAACTGCGGCAGGGCTTCGGCCAGCGCCAGCGTCAGATCGAGACCGGCGCAGCCAGGGTTGGCCGCGAGCAGGTCGAACAGCACCTTGGTCAGCGGACTG
>Ga0073899_10000557_pt1 | contig 34077 bp, 10 predicted proteins | sample KloWWTmetaKNB5Ph_FD_88975 | JGI IMG/M metagenome (GOLD analysis project Ga0073899, IMG submission 88975) | Active sludge microbial communities from Klosterneuburg, Austria, studying microevolution and ecology of nitrifiers - Klosterneuburg... | ecosystem: Engineered > WWTP > Aerobic digester >... | reverse complement strand
GTCCGGCTGGCACTGCAGCTCCTGCGCACGAGAGGGCGCAACTATCGCAGGACCGCGATCGTCGGGAGCACGCGCATTGCCGCCCAGCTCGCGGAGGCGATGAACGACGCGCCGTGGCTGGGACTGAGGCTCGTCGGGATCTACGACGACCGCGGCCCTCATGAAACGCGCGTGCACGCAACGCTCAGGGACCAGATCAAGGGCAACATCAACGACCTGTTCGTGGCGGCGGAGAAAGGCGAAGTCGACTACGTATACATCGCCCTGCCGTTGCGCGCGGAACTGCGCATCAAGGAACTGATCGACCGGCTCTCGGAGCTGCCGCTGTCCGTGCTCTACGTCCCGGACTTCTTCGTGTTCAACATGCTGCATGCTCATTGGCAACGAGTCGGCAACCTTCAGATTGTCAACGTCGTGACCACGCCGTTTCTTGGCGTGAGTGGACTGTCGAAGCGGTTGGAGGACATCGTACTGTCGAGCGCTATTCTCTGCATCATCGCGATTCCCATGGCGATAATCGCCATTGCCGTCAAGATGACCTCGCCCGGCCCGGTCATATTCCATCAGAGACGATACGGCTTGAATGGCAGCGAATTCGAGATCTGGAAGTTCCGGACGATGACGGTGACCGAGGACGGCGACGACTTCGTTCAAGCCACCCGCAAGGATCCGAGAATCACGCCGCTTGGCGATTTCCTCCGCCGGACGTCGCTGGACGAGTTGCCCCAGTTCATCAACGTGCTGCAGGGACACATGTCTATCGTCGGGCCGCGTCCGCACCCCGTCGCGCTGGACGAGCAGCACCGAGAGCTGATCCCGCGCTACTACTTCAGGCACAAGATCCGCCCGGGCATCACGGGACTCGCGCAGGTGCGCGGCTTTCGCGGTCAGACGGATACCCTCGACAAGATGCAAAGACGCATCGAGCTGGACATCGAGTACATCGACAACTGGTCCCTGGCCATGGATCTGAAGATAATCGCCCTCACGGTCATCCGCGGCTTCGGCGACAAGAACGCGTATTGATCGATCAGGCGCTCCGGCATCCCGATGAAGGGCCATCCCCGATGAAGAGCGCGCGATCCGGCATCGCCCGATGGCGTGCCTTGCGCAGCCTCAGGGCCGGGGCCCGGCCGATCGTCCCGGTGACATGGCCGGCACACCGATGAACGCGTCGCTTCCCGAAGCCTGGCACGAACCACCCGTCCTGCCCACGATCCGGCAGAACGAAGTCCACGTCTGGCTCGCCGATCTCGACGTGCCGGCGTTGGCGGCCGGGCAGCTCGCCGCATCGCTCGGCGCGGAGGAGTCGATCCAGGCGAATCGGTTCCGGTTTCCCGTGCACCGGAAGCGCTTCATCGCGCGCCGCGGAGTGCTCAGGCTCGTCCTGGGGCGATACCTCGGGATCGAGCCTGCGGCGCTGGAATTTCGACGCTCGACCTACGGCAAGCCCTTCCTCGGCGACCGTCACGGCCCCGAGCTGCGCTTCAATTGCTCGCATTCCGGGAACCTGGCCCTCCTCGCCGTCACCCGTGGGCGGGAAGTGGGTGTCGATATCGAGCGCGTCAAGCCGGATTTTTCCGATGACGAGATCCCGGAGCGGTTCTTCGCGCCGCGCGAGGCCGCCATGCTGCGCGCTTTGCCGGCGCGGCAGCAGCGGGAAGCGTTCTTCGAGCTCTGGGTCCGCAAGGAGGCCTACGTCAAGGCCCGGGGGATGGGGCTGTCCCTTGCGCTGGACAGCTTCGAAGTCCCGCTTGGCGATGACGAGCCCGTCGTTTCGCTTCGTGCCGGACAGGACAGCGGAGAGGACGGTCGATGGACGATGACGGCGCTTCGCCCGGCGCCATCGCATCCGGCCGCGCTAGTCGTGGAGGGGATGGCGTGCACGCTGCGCCGCTGGAAGTGGTCGCTCGACTGAGGACCTCGCAACACCTCCCGGGACGCCATCCCGGGACGGGTCAGTATTGACCCAGCGTGCCGGTGACACGCGTGCGCCGCACCGCAAGCGCGAACGCCAGCCACGACAGTGGCGTCAACACCACGGCAAACGTGCCGAGCACGAGGAAGTAACGGCCGAGCCCCTCGATGCTCACGCCGGACTGGATCGCTTGCCGCATGCCTTCCAGCGCGTGGGTGAACGGCAGGCACTGGGCCAGCATCTGCATCCATTCCGGCATCGAAGACACCGGGAACAGGACGCCTCCGAAGAACAGCGACGCCCCGGAGATCAGCGTATTCACCCCCTCGCCGCGCTTGATCAGCATGATGATCGCCGCGGTGAATATGCCGAAAGGAATGAAGCTGAGGATCGAGATTGCCAGAATCAGGGCCGCTCCCAGGAAGTTCGCGTTCCCGAGATCGAGCTTGAACATCGCGCCGACGACGAGGTAGAGAACGAACCTGATCGAGGTGAACAGGTAGAACCACAGCGATGAATAGAGCAGCACCTCGATGAGCGACGTCTTCGAGAGCAGAACGATCTCGAGCGTGCCGGTGAGCTGGCTCTCGCGAAGGCTGCTGCCGAAGCTGCTCAGGCTCACGGCGAGGAAGTCCAGCAGGGCGACCCCGATGAGGAGAAACCCGAAGTAGCTGCCGCCATAGCGCTCCAGCGACTTGAGGTTCGCGCCCTCGACCATCGTCCCCATGAAGAAGAACAGCGGAACCGCAACGAAGATGCTGGCGATCTGTATCACGAACGCCGTTCGGTAGCTGGTCGCGATCTTGAAATCGCGCCAGACGAAAGCCTGGGCAACTCGCGCGTGCATTGTCATCCACCCCCTTCGGAATCGACTTCGCTGGCCTCGACCACGGCGTGAAACGCCTCCTCGAACGTGGTCGACCTGTTCGAGCACGAAACGAGGTCTCCGCCGGCGCCCACGATGAGCCGCACGAGCCGCGGAAACCCGGCGCAGCCGAGCGGGAAGTTCACCTTCATCTCGGTGGTGTCGGCCCGTGGCGACCCCGCACTCGACACCGTGCCGCCGGACTCGACGGCCATGCGGTCGAGCGCCGCAACCTCCACGCCGCTCACGCTGATGGTGAAGTGGTCCGAGCGGCGCACGCGGGCCCGCAATTCATCGATGGCGCCGAGCGCGGCGAGGCGGCCCCGATGCATCAGGGCGACCCGGCCGCACAGCCGCTCGATCTCGGTAAGGTTGTGCGACGTCACCAGAATGGTCGGGTTCCAGAGTCCGCGCACCGGTCCCTGGATGAGCTCGACGATCTCGGCGGCACCGACCGGGTCGACCCCCTTGGTGGGCTCGTCCATGAGCAGGACCTTCGGGCGAGTGAGCAGTCCGCGCGCAATCGCCATGCGCTGCTTCTGGCCCGTGGAGTAGTTGTCGAATCGCTGGTCCGCCATCTCCTCGAGCCCCAGCAGCTCGATCAGGCGGTCGCGCCATGGATCCGCCTCGCTGTCGGGCATCTGGTGAAGCCGCGTGAAGAATCGCAGGTTTTCGCGTCCGGTGAGGCGCCAGTAGAAGCTGCGCTCGTTGCTGGATACCACCCCCACGAGGCTGCGGGCCTCCTTCTCGTTCCCGACGATGTCGTGGCCTCCGATCCGAACCGTGCCCGACGTCGGCAGCACCATCGTGGACAGTATCCGGATGAGCGTCGTCTTGCCGGCGCCGTTCGGGCCCACCAGTCCGAAGATCTCACCCTCGTCTACCCGGAGGGAGACGTCATCGACCGCGCACTTCTCCGGCTGCACGCGCCCGAACAGCGATCGCTGGGCCGGATAGACCTTGGTCAGCCTTTCGACCTCGATCGCCGGGCGGGCGGTCGGCCGCGTGTCCTCCTGGCCGTGCGCGTCTTTCGAAAGAGTCTCCATGCCCTAGGCCGCCCCCCTTGTTGCGTCCAGGCAAGGGCCGCGCCCGATCGATATCCGGAAAGCCGAGCCGTACCCGCGAGAATCCCCGGATCGGGCGAAAGCGGCCCGGGTCCCTCCTTGGCCCCGGCTGTCGAGCGCACCCGGTTTGCGCCGGTTCGCGCGGCGCGCGCGCAGTCGCGTCATCATCCGGTGCTCCCGGGAGGCATGCCCCCGCTGCCCGCAACCACCCCTTCCAGCGCTTCGGCGACGCGACTCCTGAGGATCTGCATGACCTCCTCGTGACGCTGATGGATGAAGAAGTGATCGCCCTCCAGCACGTGAAACTCGAAGTCGCCGCTCGTGTGCTGCTCCCACCCCTGAAGCGCTTCGAGCGAGATCATGTCGTCGCTCGATCCCCCCAGCGCCGTGATGGGACAGGGAATGGCGGCATCGCCGCGGTAGGAGTAGGTCTCCGCCGCGGTGAAGTCGGCCCTCAGCATCGGCAGGACCAGCGCAAGCAGTTCGGGCGAGTCCAGCACCCCCTGGGGGGTTCCATTCAGCCCGCGCAGCTCCTCGATGAACTCTTCGTCCGGAAGGTCGCGGATCGGGGGATCGGGATCGGGAGCATGAGGCGCGCGGTGGCCGGAGGCGAACAGGCGAAAGGGCAGCGGCTGCCCTTCCCTTCGAAGCCGTCGCACGAGTTCGAATGCCACCAGCGCCCCCAGGCTGTGGCCGAAGAACGCATAGGGCAGGTTGCCTTCCCTGGCGATCACTGGCGCGAGCTTGTCGACGATCGCATCGACGCTTTCGAGAGCCGGCTCCAGGAATCGCTTCTCTCGACCGGGCAACTGGACGGCGCAGACTTCAACCTCGGCCGGCAGCGCCTGGCCGTAGTTCCGGTAGATCTGTGCCCCACCGCCGGCGTAGGGAAGGCAGAACAGCCGCATGCGAGGCGGCGTGCGCCTCGTGCGCGGGCGGGAAAGCCAGAGTTCCGCGGCCATCAGCGGGCCACCATGCGGGCGATGGCGTCAGCGTCGCCATCTGCATTCCGCCCGAAGTCGCCGAGCCAGTTCTCGACGATATCCAGGAACCGCTCCTGCCCGTGGCGAGCGGTCAGGGTGTGGTCTATGTAGGGGATCACCTCGGTGCGCACCAGGCCGGAGGCCGTGAGGCGCCCCGCGTCCTTCCCGAACATGGTTTCGAAATAGTCGCGCGAGAAGTCCTTCTCGGAATGGACCCAGAGCAGGCGCACGCCGCGGGCCGCCAGTCCCTCGACGTCGCCCGCCGTCTCGCGCGCGGCGCTGGCCACTTCCTCCGGAGGCGAGAGGCCGTTTCGCATCCGCAGCACGAGCGCGGCGAACAGACGCCGATACTGGATGCGCCCGGTCAATGCCCGACGCCAGCTGTCCAGATTGAACACGGCGTGCCTCACGTAGTGCCGCACCTGGCCTCGCGCGTACTCGTAGGTATCCCACGCGCTGCCGGCGCCCTGTCCGCCCCCATTGATCATCCCGACCCCGACGACCCGCGGATCCGCGAGTGCGACGTTCAGGGCGGTCTCGGCCCCGGAGCAGATCCCGAGAACGACGAAGGCGTCCTTCGCCTCGCTCGCCTGCAGGTGGTCCATGACTTCCTTGGCTTCCCCTACGGCGCCGGCCTCGAAGGACTGCCCGTCGGCCCGGGGCGCGCTGTCGCCGATGCCCCGGTGGTCGAACCTCAAGGACGCGATCCCTCGCGCGGCCAGCCTGCGCGCCAGAAGCACCATCAATCGATTCGGCCCCACGTGATGCACGAGGCCCGCACCAAGAAGGACGACCGCGGTGGTGCGGGGTCTCTGTTCACCTCGAGCCGGACGGGAAACGATCCCGATCATTCGTGGGTGTGCGCCAACGGGCACCGCGTACTCCTCCCATGCATTCATGTTCATTTCGAGAACTCCGGCAACCATCGCCTGATTCATTTCGGGAACGCCAACAGCCACCGACTGACGAGTTCGAGGCTTTCACGCGGCACGAGACCCTGGTACGGCTCGGCGAGCCAGATTCTCGGGGATGACCGGCGTTCCAGCTCAACCCCGACGCCGACTCCCTCGAGGCGGTCTCGAAGCGCACTCGCGGCGGGATCCTCGCCATTGTCGAGAACCAGGACGCGCCTGCACGGACTCTCCTCGACCTGCAGGAGATCGAGCGCCCCGAGCTCGCCGACCAACCCCTTGGACAACCGGAAACCGATGAAATCCCGGGGACCTTCGGATTCCGCCGGGCTCGCGGGGCGTCCGAACATTCCCTCCATCCACTTCCCGAAACGGGCGCTCTGCGCGCGCATCGAGGCGAGGAAGTCCTCTCCGCGCACGACCGGATCCCACAGGACCATGCGCCCGATCTGTCCGCGGTGCCCCGCGGCGTGCCGAAGCGCGATCGCCGCGCCGAGTCGCAGGCCAAGCAGGTCGACGCTCGTCGCACGCGTACGTCCCCGAACAAAGCGAACGGCCTCGCCCACGTCGGCTTCGCACCTCTCGAGGGTCGACTCCTCGCCGTCCCCGCGGGAGTCGCCGCACCCGTAGTAGTCGAACCGGAGCACGGGCATCCCGGACCGCGCAAGCGATGCGGCCAGCACACGGAGCAGCCGGTGGCAGCGAATGTATTCCTGGCCGAACGGCTGGCAGATCACGAGTGCCGAGCCCTCGCGCACCGGCGCCTGCGCGGGGTGGAAGCAACCGAACAGCGGCGCCCCGTCGCGCCCGAAATACACGGGCTCGACATCGGCAACGGGCGCGCCGGCATCGGGCTGGACGCTGTCCGACGCCGGGTTCATCTTGCCTCCGTGGAAAGGTCGGGCTCGTGAATCACGATTTCCCGCCGGCATTCACCGCACTCGAAGCGTCGCGACGTGCGCGGGCCGAATGGCGACCGGAACCCGCTCCGCCGGCGGCGGACCGTTCGCGATCGTAAAGTCCTGCAATCTGACGAAGGTTCTGCATCATGTACTCGCGCGGCGCAATCCAGATGCCGGTGCGCACGTGCATCCGCTCGATCACGGTGACCACCAGCAGCGAGTGCCCGCCGAGATCGAAAAAGTTGTCATAAACGCCCACCTGCGCAATGCCAAGCGCGTCCCGCCAGAGCTCGACGAGCTGGCGCTCCATCTCCGACTCCGCTTCCGCTGGCGCTGGCGCAACGCCCGAGACGTCACGCGGCGCGGGCAGCGCTGCACGGTCGACCTTGCGGTTCGGGGTCAGGGGCATGGCATCCAGCACGACCAGGGCGGATGGAACCATGTACGCGGGCAAGCTGGCACGAAGCCGGGCGCGCAGCGCATCCACGTCAAGCGCCGCTTGGCCGCTTGCGACGACATAGCCTACCAGCCGCCGATCTTCCGCGATATCCTCCCGGCACAGCACGACCGCCTGCGCCACGGCGGGATCCTGCGCCAGCACGCTCTCGATCTCCCCGAGTTCGATTCTGTACCCGCGCAGCTTCACCTGGTGATCCGCGCGTCCGAGGAACTCGATGCCGCCGTCATTGCGGTATCGCGCGAGATCGCCGGTGCGGTACAGCCGCCCCGCCCCAGCCTCCCCGAACGGGTCCGCGACGAACTGGCGCCTGGTGAGTTCTTCCCGGTTGAGGTATTCCCGCGCCACCTGCACACCGCCGATGCAAAGCTCCCCGACCACCCCTGGGGGTACCGGCTGCATCGCCTCGTCGAGCACGTGGATGCTGGTGTTCGCCAGCGGGCGTCCAATGCCGACGACACCCTCGCCGCCCGAACCCTTCACCTCGCCGGTCGCGACGTAGACGGTCGCCTCCGTCGGCCCGTACAGGTTCACGACCGAGTCGCACGCTTTCGCGAGCCACTCCGCAAGCGGCCAGGGAAGCGCCTCGCCCCCGCTCAACGCGCGAAGCCCGGCGCGCCCCTGCCAGCCCGACAGGCGCAGGAGCTGCCACGTCGCGGGCGTCGCGTGCATCAGCGTCGCCTCGCATCGCTCGACCAGTTGCCCGAGCAGGCGACCGTCGGAGGACACCGCCCGATCCGCCAGCACGAGCCGGGCGCCGTGCACCAGCGGCACGAAGAGGTCGAGCACTGAAGCGTCGAACGACAGCGATGCGACGCCGAGCAGCCGATCGTGCGAGTCGATGCCGAGCACTTCCGCCGTCGCGAGCGCGAAGTTCGCGAGCGACCGGTGCTCGATGCACACCCCCTTCGGCCGCCCCGTCGAGCCCGACGTGTAGATGACGTACGCCAGGTCTCCCGCCGAAGGACATTCCTCCAGGTCGCCGCCATCCAGCGTCTCCAGCGTTTCCCGCTCCAGATCGACGTGTGGCAGCAACACCCCTGCCTCCGGCAGCACCTCGCTCGCCAGGCCTGCGCGTGTCACCACCACCGCGAGTCCCGCGTCCTCGACCATGAATGCCAGGCGCTCGCGAGGGAACTCCGCGTCGAGCGGCACGTACGCGCCCCCCGACTTCATCACCCCGAGCACGCTCACCATGAGGTCCACCGAGCGGTCCACGCAGATCCCGACCAGGGTTCCCGGACCCACGCCCATCTCGCGCAGCCTGCGTGCGAGTCGATTCGCTCGCGCATTTAACGCCCCGTACCCCAGCCGCTCGTCGCCCGCCTCGACCGCGATGGCGTCCGGCGTGCGCCCCGCAACCTCCTCGATCATGCGGTGGACGCACCTTTCCGGTAGTGCCTTGCTCGGGCCCCGGCCCACCTCGATCATCCTGAGGCGCTGCTCGACATCCAGCAGCGCAATCCCTCCGATCCGCGGTTCCGGGCCGGGCGCCAACCCCAGGAGGATCCTCGCGTAGTTTCCGACCAGCCGCGCGACGGTCGCGTGATCGAATATGTCGGTCCTGAAGTGGAACGACACGATGGTCTCTTCCGGCTCTTCGGCGACGTAAATTTCCAGATCGTAATCGGCCGACACCTTGTCCGGCTGGGACAACACCGGCCTGTTCCGGGGCGCCGCGACATTTTCCTGGGGCTGAGGCGCTCCTCCGCCAAGGTGGACGAACAGAACCTGAAAGAGCGGACTGCGACTCAGATCGCGCTTGGGCGCCAGCTTCTCCACCAGCGTCTCGAACGGAACATCCTGGTATCGGTACGCATCGAGCAACACTTCCCGGACACGGCCCAGCAGTTCGCTGGCGCTCGGATCTCCCGACAGGTCCAACCGCAGAACCAGCGTGTTCGTGAAATAACCTATCAGGGCCTCGAGCTCCGGCAGATTGCGATTCGAGATCGGGGTCCCGACCACGATGTCGACCTGACCGGTAAGGCGGCTGAGCGCCACCGCGAAGCCGGTCAGGTAGGCCATGAACGATGTCGCCCCGCCAGCCTTCGCAAACTGCCGCACCTTGCCGCAGATCAAGGGTGGCAGCGTGACGACCACCTTGTCGCTGCCGAAGTCCCTGATCGCTGGACGAGGTCTGTCCATCGGCAAGGCCAGGGTGGTCAGATCGGCCAGCTGCAAGCGCCAGTACTCGAGGCTCCCCTGGTAGGTTTCGCCCTTCTGTGATTCGCGTTCCCAGACGGCATAGTCCGTGTATTGAATGGGCATTTCCTCCAGCGGTGAAGACCCGCCGGCGGAAAACGCCGCGTAAAGCGCATCCAGTTCGCGCACGAACACGTCCATGGACCAACGATCGGTAACGATGTGGTGCAGGCACATCAGCAGCAGATGAACCTCGGCTTCCCGCCTGATGAGAAGGCTGCGCACAAGCGGGCCTTCCGAAAGGTCGAAAGGATCCTGGTTCAGGCGAGTGACGAGTTCCAGTTCCTCCCGTTCGCGCGTCTCCCCCTGCCTGCCGGACAGGTCGACGAATTGCGGCTCGAAGGACGTTGCAGGAGCGATGAACTGCACCAGCTCGAGGTCGTGCACGGCAAACCTCGCACGCAGCACATCGTGACGTCGAATCAGCTCGTTCAGCGCCCTGGTCAGCGCGTCCTTGTGGAACGAGCCGCCGAAGAGAAGCCGGAATTGATAGTGATACGCCGGATTGCCCGGCTCGATCTGATCCAGGAACCACAGGCGCTGCTGCCCCGACGAAAGCGGGTAGTACTGCCTTTCCTCGCACCGCGAGATCCGGAACCGATCCGCTTCCTTCGTCGAATCCTGCTCCCGCAGGTACGACAGGATCTCGTCGTCCTCATCGGACGAGTTGTCGAGCGAGCCGGGCTGGCCTGGATTCATCGAGCCTCACGCCGGCTGCGCCTGGCTTCCTCCAGCAGCGCCCGGCGTTCCGCATCCGACATCTTGCTCAGCCGCTCCTTCAGCGACGCCTCGCGGTCATCGGAGCTCTTCGTCGTGGATCGTTCAGCAATGAGCTCCGCCTGTTCCGCCACGGTCGGGCGCCTGAAGACGTCATCGAGGGCGAATTCGACCCGGAACTTCCCCCGCAGCCGGGCGAGCAGCTGCGCCGCCAGCAGCGAATGCCCGCCCAGGTCGAGGAAGTTGTCGTGGATGCCCACACGCTCCACGGCGAGCAGCGTGCTCCACAACTGCGAGATCTGCTCCTCCGTTTCGTTGCGCGGGGCGACAAAGGCGTCCTCGAGCTCCGGTCGCTCGTGCAGCTCGGCCTCCTCGGCTCCTGCCTGCCCGGGCCTGCGGCTCCTCGCAGCCGGATTCACCCACTGCGCCAGCCGGCTTTCCAGATCGGCGGTGGACACGACGACCTGCGTCAATTCGCCCGTCGCGAGAATCCTGCGGGTCGCCTCGACGCCCTCGGCCGGCGTCATCGCCAGTCGAGCCAGGGCCGAGCCCCGCGCCGCCTCGTCCCCTTCGAAGTTCCATTGGTCCCAGTTCACGCCGAACCATCGCGTCGTTCCCGCTCCGGCCGGGCGGCCCGCGACGAAGGCATCGAGGTAGGCGTTCGCCGAGGCGTAAGCGCCATTGCCCAATCCTCCCAGGACAACGGACAACGAGGACACCAGCAGGCAGAAATCCGCACTGCGCTTGTCGAGCAATTCCGCCAGCGCCAGCGTGCCCTGGATCTTCGGCCCGAAGAGCTGCTCGCAACCTTCGGTTCCGAGCCCCTGCAATCCCTGGAAGCCGCTCCCGCTCATGACCCCCGCCGCGTGAATCACGCCGGACAAGGGCCCCCACTTGCGCTCCGCGCGCTCGACAACCTCGGCCATGGCCTTTGCATCCATCGCGTCCACGGCGGCCACCAGCACTTCCCCGCCCCGTCGCTCGAAGTCCTGCACCAGCCGAACCCTCAGGTCGATGCGGAAATCCTTGCGCCAGGACGCCGACTCGTCGCCCCATTCGCTGCGCTCGGGAAGCCCCGCGCGGCTCGTGAGTATCAGGCGAGCCTTGCACAGGTCCACGAGCGCATTCGCGATCGTGAGGCCGAGGTTGCCCAGGCCACCTGTAATCAGATAGAGGCCGCGCTCGCGCAGCGGCAAGTCCGCCACGGACGGCGCCGGAAGCTCAACGGGCTGGTACTTGCGCACCCATCGGCGGCCGGACCGGTAGGCAACGCTCGCGTCGGACGGGGCACACGACATCTCTGACAGCAGTTGTCCCGCCGTCACCTCGCGCGAGGCCTCGTCAGGTTCGTGCGCGACATCCAGGTGACGGCAGGTGAACGCCGGCATCTCCTGGGGTATGACCAGGCAAAGCCCGATCGTGGTGCCCTTCAAGGCGCAGACCGGGTCCCGGTCCGATACCCGCTGCGCCATGTCCGCGACGACCTCGATCCGCATCTGCCTTTCCGGCATGCCACGGGAAAGCGCCTGAACCAGCGAAAGCAGGCTGTAGAAGCAACGGTCGAGAAGCGCCCGGTCGTAGCCAACGGACGCTGCGGACACATCGCCACCGGTCACGCCCCACCCATGCACGACGACATCGGGTGCCCAGTCCCTTGCCCGCAGTGCGTCGACGAGCTTGGCGAAATCCCCGGCGGAAGACGGCGATACCGTGTAGCGGGACGGGTCGATGACCTCGAATCCGCTTGCAGCCCTGACGCTCAGGACCTCCGCTCCGGCTTCTTGCAGGCGTGCCCCGATTCTCGCGCACAGGCCGGCGTCCTCGCCCAGGATGAGCCATCGGCGGGGCATCACTACTTCCGCGCCGCGCCTCGGCACCAGGGCCGGTTGCCAGTACGGCTCGTAGAACCAGCGCGACAAGTCGCCCGCCTTGGCCAGGCCGGCGGGCTTCGCGCGCTCGGCCTTGGCGGCGGTTACCCAGTACTTCTTCCGGTCGAACGGATAGGTAGGCAGCTCCACCTTGCGGCGCCTTTGGTTCGACGAATAGGCCTCCCAGTCGATCGTCGCCCCGTACACCCACATCTGGCCCAGCGCACGCGCCATGCTCTCGTCGTTCCCGGTTTCCTCCTTCGGCCCCCTCACGCTCGTGAGAATCGGGATGTCGCGGTTGCGGCCCTTGTGCATCTTCACCAGCCGGCTCAAGGCGTGCCCGGGCCCGACCTCCAGGAAGATGCCGCCGGGGAACCTCGAAAGCAGCGTCCCGGCGCAGCGGTGGAAGCGAACCGTCTCGCGCATGTGGGACGCCCAGTAGGCGGCGTCGGGCAGGGAGTCCCCGCTCACCCAGCCCCCGGTCAGGTTCGATACGTAGGGCACGTCGACCCGTCCCTTGCCGAGGTCGCCGGCGGCCTTCTTCAGCGGCGCCATGGCGCCGTCCATCAACCCCGAATGGAAAGCGTGCGAGGTCTCGAGGCGCTGGCACGGCACTTCCTCGGCGCCGAGCCTGCGCTCGAGCTCCGCGATCGCGCTCTCGGTGCCGGACATGACGCAGGCGGACTCGGCGTTCACGGCGGCGAGCCAGAGCCCTTCCTCCACGTGACCCAGGGCCTGCTCCTCCGTCAGCCCGATCGAGAGCATGACGCCGGCCGGCGCCTGCTCCATGACCCGCCCCCTGATAGCGACCAGCCGCAAGGCATCCTCGAGCGCCAGGACTCCGGACACGCAGGCAGCCACGAACTCGCCGATGCTGTGACCGACCATCGCCGCCGGACGCACGCCCCAGGACATCCACAGCCGCGCCAGCGCGTACTCGATGACGAACAGGGCGGGCTGGGTCACGGACGTCCGCTTCAGCTTCTCCGCGGCATCGGCTTCGCGACCTTCGTCCGGGAACAGCACCGTTCGCAGGTCGAACTCCAGGTGGGATCGAAGCAGGTCGCTGCACTCGTCGACGACACGCCGGAAAAGGGGTTCGGCGCGGTACAGGTCGCTGCCCATGTTCGGATACTGCGTACCCTGTCCCGGGAACATGAACACAACCGGCGCCTGCTCGTCCTTCTTCCCCTTCGCCGTCCATCGGAGCGGGCCGTCACGGCCGCGTAGTGCTGCGGCTGCCTCGGACTCGTTCCGGCACAGGACCGCCCGCCTCTGCTCGAATTGCCTCCGGCCCATCTGCATCGTGTACGCCACGTCGGCGAGCTTGGCCTCCGGGTGAACTCCATCCAGGTACTCACCCATGCGCGCGGTGGAATCCTCGAGCGCCCTCTTGCTTCTGGCCGAGAGCGGGATCAGCTGCCAGTCCCTCGAGTCCCCCGACTCGGCCACTTCCGGCGCCTCCTCGAGAATGACGTGAGCATTGGTTCCCCCGAAACCATAGCCGCTCACGCCTGCGCGGCGCGGCGCTCCCTCGCTCGGGATCCACGCCATGAGCTCCGTGTTCACGTACAAGGGGCCGTTCTCGAGGTCGATGGCCGGATTCGCCTCATTGAAATTGAGGCTCGGCGGTATCTGCCGATGCTCGAGGGCGAGCGCCGTCTTGATCAGCCCGGCAATGCCCGCGGCATGGTCCAGGTGACCGACATTGGATTTCACGGAGCCCACGGCGCAGCTCTTGCGTCCCACGCCCCGGAAGACCTGGTGGAGCGCACTCGCCTCGACGGGATCCCCGACAATGGTGGCCGTGCCATGGAGCTCCACGAAGTTGACCGTTTCCGGCGCCACGCCCGCGATCGCCTGGGTCAGCGAGATGAGTTCCGCCTGGGACGCCGCGCTGGGCGAGGTGAAGCTCGACTTCTCGAAACCGTCGTTGTTGGTCGCGGTGCCGCGAATCACCGCCCGGATCCGGTCCCCCTCGGCGAGCGCGTCCGACAGGCGCTTGAGCACGACGACGCCGACGCCCTCGCTGAACACCGTCCCCCCCGCGTTCGCATCGAATACCCGCACGTGGCCGTCGGGCGAGAGAAGCGTGCCCTCCTGGTAGACGTAGCCGCCGATTCGCGGGTGCATCACGCTCACCGCCCCTGCCAGGGCCATGTCGCACTCGTAGTTCTGCAGCCCCTGGCACGCCGCGTGCACCGCCAGGAGCCCGGTCGAACATCCGGACTGGACGTTCATGCTCGGGCCGCGCAGGTTCAGCTTGTAGGACACCCTCGTCGTCAGGTAGTCGCTGCCCTGGCCGAGGCCGACGAGCGCAAAGGTGCCGCCGGCCAGTTCCATGAGGTCCGGTCTGGAGGCCACGATGTACGCGTAACCGTCATGGGACTGACCGCCGTAGACGCCGATCGGCCCCTTGAATCGCTCCGGGTCGCAGCCCGAGCGCTCGAGCGCCTCCCACGCGCACTCCAGGAAGATCCGCTGCTGCGGATCCAGCAATTCCGCCTCCCTCGGCGAGAACCCGAAGAACGCGGCATCGAACAACTCCACCCCGTCCATCACGCCCCGGGCAGGAACGAAACCCGGCTGATCGAGAATTTCTGCCTGAAGGCCCGCGGCCTCGTACTCCTGTCTCGTGAAAAAGTGGATGGATTCCACGCCCTTCGCCAGGTTGTCCCAGAATTCCTCGATGTTCGCCGCGCCGGGAAAACGGCCCGCCATGCCCACGACGGCGATCAGGCTGCCCTCGTTCTCCGCGAAAAGGCGGCGTCGCACACGAGCCAGCTCCTGGACCCGAACACTTCCACGAGCATCGCCCGGCTCTCGGGTCAATCGGGTCCGGGCCGCAGCTTCCGGCTCGGCGGGAATGACCACGACATCAGGATTTTCCGGCAAATTCATGCACGCTTTCCTCAAGGCTATTGTTTCGAAACCGGCTGGTTCTTGGAAGCCGCGTACACGCGGCCGAGCAGGTCCGACGGGCCCTTGTCATCGGAGGGATCGGGGTCGACTGCAGCGCGATCGTCCTCGCGGCGCTCGACATCTCCTGTGCCCGCTGAAGATACCCCGGCGGCGCGGATGCGCTGGGCGATGCTCGCCACGGTCGGATCGGCGAAAATGTCCTCCAGGGTCAGGTCGACATTCAAGTCGATCCTGAGACGGGCGAGAAGCCGCGTCGCGAGCAGGGAATGGCCGCCCAGGTCGAGGAAGTTGTCGTTCACGCCGATGCGGTCGATGCCCAGGAGCTGGCTCCACATCCTGGCGACCTGCTTCTCCGTTTCGTCTCGAGGCGCCACGAAGTCCACATCCAGATCAGGGCGCTGGTAGGTGGAACCGGAAACCGCCTCCTGCGGAGGCTCCGAAACGGCCGCCGACGATCGAGCCTGCACCACGCGGGGGGAGACGAAGACCTGCGGCCATGAGCTGGCGAGCGCGCGCCTGAATACTTCCACTCCCTCCGCTGGCGTGATGCCGGTGCCGAGGCTCGCCTCGCGCTCGGCGGCCATCGCAGCCGGCACCTCGGTGTCGACCGCCATGCCCACGTCACGCCACGTATCCCAGTTGACGGAAATAGTGAAGGTCGGCGAAACCGCTGAATGCCACGGGGCGAACGCGTCCAGGTATGCGTTCGCCGCGGTGTAGTCGACCTGGCCGGGCACGCCGACGAGCGCGTTGATCGACGAGCACAGGAACAGGAAGTCCGGCGGCGATTCCCGCAGCGCCTCGGCCAGTATCCGGGTGCCCGAAACCTTGGGATCGAGCACCGCATTGGCGGCCTTCGCCGTCTTCAACTGGATCACCCCGCCGCCGGCCACCCCGGCCGCGTGGACCACCCCGTGCACGGCACCGAATCGTTCCCGCACCCGCGCCACGAGGTCCTCCACCTGCCCGCGATCGGCCACGTCCACGGCCTCGACCAGCACCGTGGAGCCCTTCGCGCGAAGCTCGCGCACCGCCCCGATCCGGCGTGCGGTGGCGTCCTTCTCCTCGTGGCCGTCGAGGTACTCGTCCCACTGCGCCTCGGGCGGAAGGCCACCGCGGCTCACCAGGACCAGGCACGCATGCACCGCTTCGGCCAGGTAGCCGGCGATGCTCAGGCCGATGCCACCCAGGCCTCCCGTGATGAGATAGACGCCGCCCTCCCGCAGGCGCGCCGGGGGCCCGCTCCCCGCCTCCAGGCGCGCAGGCGCGTGACGCGGAATCCAGCGATAGCCGTTGCGGTAGGCAACGACCACCTCCGAGGCGTCGTCGCAGCGCAGCTCCGTCACCAGCGCCTCGAGAGCCTGCCGGTCAGCACCGTCCGCGGCAGGCCACTGCGGAAGATCGACGCTGCGGCAGGCGATCTCCGGATACTCGAGCGAGATCACCCGGCACGGACCAAGCACCAGGGCCTTTTCGGGGCACAGGCTCTCGCCACCCGTGACTTCGTGCATCTCGTCGGAGACCACCGTCATCCGCACCGCCTCGGCGAGCCCCAGCCGGCCCAGGCACTGGGCAAGAAGCACCGGTGCGTGAAAGCAACGCTCGACCAGGGTCGAATGGGCCGGCGCATCGCGCCCGGTCACCGCCCAGAGGTGAACAATTCGTTCCGGCATGCACCCGCGCGCGTCGAGATCGTCGAACAGCGAGTCGTAATGGGCTGCTTGCGTTGGCGCCACGGAATACGCCTGCCCGTCGGCGGAGTACGCGCTGCCCGCCCGCACCACGGAAACGGTTCCCCCTTCCGAGCGCAGCCGCTCGGCCAGCGCCTGCCCCAATCCGATTTCATCGGCGAAGATGAGCCAGCGCTCCTGCTCGGGCGCGCGAGTCTCGCCCGCCGGCGCCGGCGGGGCGATCGTGCGCTGCCACGCAGGCACGTTGAACCAGTCCGCGATATCGCTCTTGCGCCGGACGGCGTCGGCTTCCGGTCGCAGCGCTCCCGCGCCGAACTTGCCGGGTTCCACCCAGAAGCGCTTGCGCTGGAATGGATACGGCGGCAGCTCCACCCTCAGCCGCCGCTCACCAGCCGCGTACGCCGACCAGTCGATCGCCGCGCCCGAGACCCACAGCTCGCCCAGCGCGCGCGTCAATGTCGTCTCGGCTCCGTCGTCCTTCGTCGCCGTTCCAAGGCTCGTCACCACCCGTGCGCCGGACTGGGACGCCCGCGCCCGCACGAGCTGGCTCAATGCCCGGCCCGGACCCACCTCCAGCAGCAGCGCCCCATCGAATTCGCCGAGCAGCCGCTCCACCCCGTCATGGAACCGCACCGGCGCGCGAACGTGCCGGGCCCAGTAGGACCCATCGGCCAGCTCGGCATCGTCCATCCACGCCCCGCTCACGTTCGAAACGTAAGGTATCCCGATCCCTCCCGCCTTCATGCCCCGCGTCACCTGGCGGAGGGGCTCCAGCACCGGCTCCATCAGCCCGGAGTGGAATGCATGCGAGGTCTGCAAGCGCTGGAATCCCACGCCGTCGGCGTCCAGCCGCGCCTCCAGCCCCGCCGCCGCCGGCGTGGCGCACGAAAGCACGCATGCCACGGGCCCGTTCACCGCCGCCAGCCACACCCCCTCGCCCACGTACATCGACGCCGCCTTTTGCGACAGCGCCACCGACACCATCACGCCTTCGGGCGCCGTCTCCATCAATCGACCGCGCTCGACCACCATGGCGAGCGCATCGTCCAGGCTGAGCACCCCCGACACGCATGCCGCCACCACCTCACCGATGCTGTGGCCCGCCATCGCCGCGGGCGTGATGCCCCACCCCATCAGCAACCTCGCGAGCGCGTACTCCGTCACGAACAGCGCCGGCTGCGTGAGCGACGTCCGCTTCAGCCGCGCCGCCGCCTCCGTCTCGCCACCGCTCGCCGGGAACAGCACATCGCGCAAGTCGAATCCGAGGCGCGGGCGCAACCCCTCGCAGCAGGCCTCCACCACTTCCCGGTACGGCGCCTCGCGCTCGTAGAGCTCCCGCCCCATGTTCGGGTACTGCGCCCCCTGCCCCGGGAAGAGAAAGACCACCGGCCGCGCGCGGCCTTCCCCGGCCCGACCGTTCACGATTGCCGGCGCCTCGCCCCCGCGCAGCGCCGTTGCCGCTTCATCGACGTCCCGGCACACCAGCGCGCGACGGTGCTCGAACGCCGTCCTGCCGACCCGCAGGGTATGCGCGACATCCGCCAGCGGCACGTCGCGATGGCTTGCCAGATACGCCGCCAGGTTCTCGCTCGCCGCCTCCAGGGCAACGCTGCTCTTCGCCGACAGGACCAGCAGCTGGCGCGCGCGCGACGGCCCCGACTCCGCCACCTCCGGCGCCTCTTCCAGCACCACGTGCGCGTTGGTGCCCCCCATTCCGAACGAGCTCACGCCCGCCCGCCGCGGCAAGCCGTCGAATCGTTCCCAGTCGCTCAGCTTCGTATTCACGTAGAAAGGGCTCGATTCGAAATCGATCTCGGGATTCGCGACCTCGAAATTCAGGCTCGGCGGTATCTGGGCGTGCTCCAGCATCAGCACGGTCTTGATCAGGCCCGCGATTCCCGCCGCCCGATCCAGATGGCCGACATTGCCCTTTGCCGCACCCAGCGCGCAGCGTCTTCCCGTCACCTCGGCAAACGCGAGCCGAAGCGCCGCCACCTCGATCGGATCGCCCAGCGACGTTCCCGTGCCGTGCGCCTCCACGTAGCCTATCGAGCGCGCTTCGACCCCTGCCGACGCGTGTGCCTGGGCCACCAGTTGCGCCTGCGCGCTCACGCTCGGCGCCGTGAACCCTACCTTGTCCGCACCGTCGTTATTGACCGAAGTGCCGCGGATCACCGCACGGATCCTGTCGCCGTCGGACAGCGCGTCCGAGAGCCGCTTGAGCACCACCACCCCGACGCCGTCTCCAAACACCGTTCCCCGCGCCCGCGAATCGAATGGCCGGCAGTGCCCATCAGGCGAATTGATGCTGCCTTCCTGGAACAGGTATCCGCCGACCTGTCCCGGAACGGCCGTCACGCCGCCCGCGATCGCGAGGTCGCATTCGAAACCGGCCAGGGCCTTGCAGGCCTCATGCACGGCAACCAGGGATGTCGAGCACGTGGTCTGCACGTTCATGCTCGGCCCGCGAAAGTTCAGCTTGTACGAAACCCGCATCGGCAGGAAATCGTTGTCACTGCCGATCAACGCGTCGGCGCCACCTGCGACCTGCAGCACGTCGGGACGCGAAAGCAGGTTCCACAGGTAGGGGTTGATCGCCGCACCCGCGTAGACGCCGACCAGTCCCTCGACGCGGGTGGAGTCATATCCCGCGCGTTCCATCGATTCCCACGCGCACTCGAGGAAGATTCTCTGCTGCGGGTCGAGCAGCTCCGCCTCGCGAGGCGAGTAGCCGAAGAAATCCGCGTCGAACAGGGCGATGTCCCCCAGCATGCCGCGCGCCGGCACGAAGCGGGGATTCGCAATCGCCTCCTCGCTCACGCCAGCGGCCCTGAGCTCCTCCGGGGTGAAGAATCGGATCGACTCGACTCCGCCGGCGAGGTTGCTCCAGTACTCCTGGACGTCACCGGCACCCGGAAACCGGCCGGCCATCCCGATGACGGCGATACCGTCGTGCACCCGGCCCTGGTCGCCGCGTCGTGCCGCACGTGCACGGGCCAGCTCCACGATCGGCTTCTCGTGTTCCTTGTCTCCGCCCAGGAACCGCGCCAATGCGTCAACCGTCGGGAAACGGAACAGGTCTGCGATGGGCACGCGCCGGCCGAGGTCCGACTCCAGGCGCGTGCTCACCGCCATCAATTGCAGAGAGTGGCCGCCCAGCTGGAAGAAGCCGTCGTGGATGCCCACGCGCTCGATGCCAAGCACTTCGCACCAGATCCGGGCGATCGTCTGCTCCATCTGCGAACGCGGTGCGAGGTACTCCACGGTACCAACGCCTACCCCCTCCGGCTCCGGCAGCGCACGCCTGTCCACCTTGCCGTTCGGCGTCAACGGCAGCTCGTCGAGAAACACCCACGCGCTCGGCACCATGTATGCGGGCAGATGGTCGCGAGCGAATTCGTCCAGGACCCTTGCCTCGCGCGCCTCGCCCACCAGGTAAGCCACCAACCGCGATTCGCCCGCCACCGCGCGGCACGCCACGACCGCCCGCGCCACGCCTTCATGACGCTCCAGCACCGCCTCCACCTCGCCGAGTTCGATCCGGTAGCCCCGCAGCTTCACCTGGTGGTCCCGCCGGCCAAGATGCTCCAGCCGGCCATCGCGCCGCCACCGTGCCACGTCGCCCGTGCGGTACATCCGTGCCCCGGGATCGTTCACGAACGGGTCGGCCACGAAGCGCTCGGCCGTGAGCTCCGGTCGCTCCCAATAGCCCCGCGCCACGCCGGATCCGGCGATCCAAAGCTCCCCCGATACCCCCACCGGCACCGGCGCCAGCGCCTCGTCGAGCACGTATACCCGCGTGTTCCCGATCGGGCGGCCAATGGACACTGTCGAGCCGATGCTCGACTCGCCGACCTCTTCCGCCGTCGACCAGATCGTCGTCTCCGTGGGACCGTACAGGTTCCACAGCGATCCCACCCGGCCCGACAGCTGCGCCGCGAGCGAGGGCGGCAGCGCCTCTCCCCCGCTCAGCCCCTTCAGCTGCGCCCGCCCTTGCCACCCGGACTCCAGCAGCATCCACCACGTCGCCGGCGTCGCCTGCAGCACCGTCGCGCCGTTCGTGTCGAGCAGCCGTGCCAGGAGCACGCCGTCCATGACGTCCTCCCGGCTCGCCACGACGAGGCGCGCACCCACGATCAGCGGCAGGAACAGCTCGAGACCGAAGATGTCGAACGACAGCGTGGTCACCGATACCAGCACATCGTCCTGGTTCAGGCCCGGGCGTTCCTGCATCGACCACAGGAAGTTCACCAGCGAAGCGTGCTCGATGCACACGCCCTTCGGCCGCCCCGTGGAGCCCGACGTGTAGATCACGTAAGCCAGGTCGTTCGGGCCTACCTCGACTGCGGGGCGTCCACGAGGGCTCGACCACAGGTCCATGCCCTCCTTGTCGAGGTCGAGCACGCGGGAGCCCGGCCACTGCCGCGCAAGCCGCCCCTGGGTCACGACTGCCGAGAGTCCCGCATCGCCGGCCATGTAGTGCAGCCGCTCCTCGGGGAAACCCGGGTCGAGCGGTACGTAGGCGGCGCCGCTCGCCATCACCCCCAGCACGCTGACGGGAAGGTCCAACGTGCGCTCGACGCACACGCCCACGCGATCCCCCACGCCAATCCCGAGTTCCACGAGCCGCGCCGACAGGGCGCTCACCCTCGCATCCAGCTGCGCATACGTCAGCGCGCCGTCCGAGGCCACGACCGCCACCGCCTCCGGCGTGCGCTCTGCCTGTGAAGAAACCAGCGCAGGGACGCACTGCGCCGGATGCTCCCGTGCCGTATCGTTCCACCCATCGAGAAGCAGGTGGCGTTCCTCGTCCCGCACGGCCATCAGCTCCGACAAGCGTTGCGCCGGGGACTGCGTCGCGTGCTCGACCAGCTCCCGAAAGAGCCCGAGCATCCGGCGCATCGTCTCGGCCTCGAACAAGGCGACGTTGTAGACGAACCGTACGCACAATCCCTCGCGGGTCTCCTCGACGTACGCTTCCAGGTCGTACTGGGTGGCCTGCACCACGTCGACGCTCATGACTTCCTGCATATCCCGGCCATACGTCTCGGCACTGACGGTGAGATCGCGGACTTTGGCGGACTTGGCGGCCGCCGACCTCTTTTCGTGCCCCGACACCGTCTGGTCGACCTGCACGAACAGCACCTGAAACAGCGGGCTTCGGCTCAGGTCCCGTGGCGGGTTGAGCTCCTGGACGACTCGCTCGAACGGCAATTCCTGGTGCGCGTAGGCCTCCAACGTGGTGCTCCGCACCCGCTCCAGCAGCTCGGCAAAGGTGGGATCCCCGGCAACGTCCACGCGCAGCACCAGGGTATTGAGGAAGAAGCCCACCAATCTCTCGAGCGCCGGGTCGTTGCGATTGGTGACGGGCGTGCCCACGACCACGTCGGTCTGGCCGCCGTAACGCTGGAGCACCGCCACGAAGACTGTCAGCAAGGCCATGAAGCGGGTGGCGCCGCTCCTGCGAGCGATTCGATCGAAGCTCTCGAGCGCCGCGCTCGGCAGCACGATCGTTTCCGTGGCTCCCGCGAACTTCTGCACCGCCGGGCGCGGGCGGTCCAAAGGCAACTCGAGCGGCTCGAGCGCCGCGAGCTGGCGCCGCCAGTAGGCGAGCAGCGCCTCCACTCGCGGACCCTTCAGGCGCCTGCGCTCCCACAGGGCGTAGTCGCCGTACTGGACGGGGGGCTCCGCCAGGGGCGATGGGCGCCCCGCGTCGAATGCGTCGTACAGCTGCATGATCTCGCCGGTCATCAGCAACAGCGACAAGCGGTCCGTCACCGCGTGGTGAAGCACCAGCATCAGGCTGTGCTCCTCGGGACCGAACCGCACCAGGCGGGCCCGGATCAGGGGCGGCGCCGCGAGGTCGAACGGCATGCCCATCAGCTCCTGCATCACGTCGATCCCCATGCCCCGCTGCCCGGCGGAATCGTCGGCTAGATCCTCCACTGGCAGCTCAATGGACAGTGACGGCAGGACCTGCTGAACCGGCTCCATTTCCCCGGCCTTCATCACGAGACGCGTGCGCAGCACCTCGTGGCGCGCCACGACCTCGTCGAGCGCCTTGCACAGCGCCTGATAATTGAGCGGGCCACGCAGGCGCATGGCGAGCGAAAGGTGCAGGGCCCGGTTGTCGCCCTCGATCTGGTCGATCATCCAGAGGCGCTGCTGCCCGAACGACAGCGGCGCCTCCTCGCCAGCCGGACGCCGCTCGAGCTCCGGCGCACGCGCCGATTCGTCCTCCCTCTCCAGCAGGTATTGCAGGAGTTCCTCGTCCTCCGCCGACGCAAGCGAAAGTTCCGAGATCCGCGCCCGCGGCGAAGCCACCATCGCCTCGACCAGTTTCTGCAGATCATCGAGCACCCGCTCGACGTCGCGTTCCTCGAAGCGCTCCGGGTCGAAGAACGCGGCAATCGCGAGCGTTTCCTTGCCTGAGAACACGTCGATCGTGAGCGGTTGATCGCTCGACTTGCGAAACGAAAAGTTCTCCAACCTGAGGTCGGTGCCGGCTCCGGCATCGGCCGCGGACGCTTCGTAGTAGGTGCTCTCGAACACGTACAGCAGCTCGAACAGCGGCTGACCCCTCGGGACCTCGCTCCATCCCTGCACCTCGACCAGCGAACACCACGAGAATTCCCGCATCTCCACGCGTTGCCGCTGCACGGCCTCAAGCCACTCGACAAGCGTCGCCTCGCCGTCGACATCGATCCGGGCCGGCAAGGTGTTCACGAAGAGGCCGACAATGGCGTGGGAGTCCGGCAGATCGGCCGGGCGGCCGGAAACGACCTCCCCGAACATCACGTTTCGCTTTCCGCTATGGCGACTCATCAGGATCGCGACCGCGCCTTGAATCAGCGTGTTCAGCGTGAGGCGGTGGCTGCGCGCGAGCTCGCGCAGCCCCACCAGGCATGGCTGCGAGATTTCCAGCGTCGTGCTTCGGACGCCGACGCCGGAGGTTCGCTCCCCTCCCGGGCGACTGTCCAGGGACAAATGGGTCGCCGCCCGGATCCCGTGGAGCGACTTGCGCCAGTACTGCTCCGCCTTCCAGCGGTCCCGGGTCCGCAGCCAGCCGATGTACGAGGAATACGGCGTCGGCGTGGGCAGATCCGGCACCTTCCCGAGCGAGATACCGGCGAGGATCTTCCAGAACTCGCCGAGAACGATCGAAAACGACAGCCCTTCGAGGATGATGTGGTGAAAGGTCCACGCCAGTCGCGTCTCATCCGGTCCGAGCGTCATCAACGCGAGGCGCAGCAGGGGCGCCTCGCTCAGGTCAAATCCGGCGAGACGATCCGCCTCGAGCCACGCCTCGATTCGCGCCGCGCAATCCGGCTCCGGGAGCGCCTCGAGGTCGATGTGCTCGATCTCAATCCCGACCGACCGATGGACGACCTGGTACGGCTTCTCGACGTCCTTCCAGGCAAACGCGGTTCGAAGAACGCCGTGGCGCTCGAGCACGCCTTCCAGCGCCTGGCGGACAGCCTCCCGGTCGAGCCGTCCCTTCACGTCCACCATGATCTGGTTGATGTAGGCGTCGGACCCGGGTGCATACAGGTGCTGGAAAAGCATTCCCAGCTGCATCGGGCTCAGCTCGTAGATGTCGTCGATTTGCATGTCGTTCATTTCTCGCTGGTGCCTTTTGCCCCCAGTTGCGAGCGGATATTGTCCAACTCCCTTCGCGTGAGGTGCCCCGCGGTGAATCGTTGCGTACTCTTGCCTCGCGATGCGGCCCCACCACAGTGAGCGACGAGCGCGCGCAGGGCGTCGACGAATCGCTCGACCATGGCGCGAACGGTGGCGTCCCGGTGGCAGTTGCTGGAATAGATCCAGTTTGTCATCAGCCGGCCGTCCCTGATCGCGGCGCTCACCTCGAACAGGTGGCGTCGCCGGTTTCGGGGATCGCGCTGCGCACCGCCCGGCTCAGGCGCGGGCGCCCACTGGGCGGAGGCGCCGAAGGCCGCGTCGAGTTTCCCCAGGTAAAGAAAGACGATCTCCGGTTCCGCCAGCGAAGCGAGCTCGGCCCGCACCTCCTGCCTCGGGCAAAGGTAGCGCAGAATGCCGAACCCAGTCCCGTTGTTCGGCACCGCGCCGAGCTGCTCCCTGATGCGGGGAATGAGCTGCTCGGGCTCGCCTCCCGGTGGTCCTTCCAGAAAGACCGGATACATGCTGGTGAACCATCCCACCGTGCGCGAGAGGTCCACGTCGTCGAATGGTGAATCGCGGCCATGACCTTCGATGCCGACCGCGATGCGGGATTGGCCCGACCACGCGAAAACAGACTGCCACAGCGCAGCCAGCAGCAGGTCGGGGACCCGCGTGTCGTAGACGCCATGCACGTCCAGGGCGAGCGCGCGGGTCTCCGCCTCGGTGAGCTCCGCGGAGATCGATGCCACCGAGCCGGCATCGTTGTCACCATGCGTGAAATCTCTCGGCAGTGGCCTGACGGCGTTGTTCCGCTGCGCCCTCCAGTACGAGAGCTCCTGGGCCAGCGTGGCGCTCGCCGCGAACTCGGCGAGCCGCTCCGACCAGGCAAGCACGGAAGTCGTCTTGGGGCCGAGCTTCGCCTCCGGCGCGCCCTCGCCGAGCTGCGCATAGGCCGCCTGGAGATCCTCGATCAGGATGGGCCATGAAACCGCGTCGACCACGAGGTGATGGACGATGAGCGCGAGCCGGCCGCCGCGGCCGGGTCCGAGGACGAAGTAGCCCGCCCGCAACAGCGGCCCCGATTCCAGGTCCAGCTCCGTCTCGAGCTGCACGCACAGCTCGGTCACCTTGCGCGGCTGCTCCGATTCGCCCAGATCGGACAGGTCGACGGTCAGCGGTGCCATGGCCTGCCCGGGCGGCTCGATTCGCTGGCGCCACGACGCGCCGTCTTTCCGGTATCGACAGCGCAGCGCGTCATGTTGCGTCTCGACCGCAAGCAGCGCCCTCGCAAGCCGCTGCGGATCCAGCGATTCCGGCACTCTCAGCAGAATCGACTGATTGAAGTGATCCCGGCGAGCCAGCTCCTGCTCGAAGAACCAGCATTGAATCGGGGTGAGTGGCACCGCTCCGGTGACTGCCTGCGCCTGCGGCAGGGACGCCGTGACGCCGACGGCCGCAGCGGCCAGCTCCGCAATGCTTTGGTGCTCGAAGATCTGCTTTGCACGCAGTTCAAGGCCCGCCTGGCGCGCTCTCGCGACGATCTGCAGGCCGAGCACCGAGTCGCCACCGAGCTCGAAGAAATTGTCGTGGATCCCGACCGGCTCGATTCCCAGCAGGTCCTGCCAGATCTCGACGAGGGCGGCCTCCGTGTCGTCGCGCGACCCCGCCAGCTCGCTTGTGAGCGGCGGGCGGGCGTAACGCCGCGTTGGCGCCACCGCCTGGCCGTCGGGATCCTCCGCGCCGGAGGCCGTTGTTCCGCGCGCATACAGCGCCTCGATCTCCCGGGGGCGGAAATCGCGAACCGATACCACCACCTGCGGGTGGGTGCCTTCGAGCACGCGGCGAAGCACCTCCACGCCCTCGGCATTCCTCATGCCGTCGTTTCGCTCCCCAGCCGGCCGGCTTCCGCCTACCGCCATGCCCGACTCCGTCCACGTGTCCCAGTTGACCACGATGACTTCGCGCCGTCCGCGCGATGCTGCCGCTCGCCCGTAGGCATCGACATAGGCGTTCGCCGCGGTGTACTCGCCTCGGCCAGGAAACCCGAGGAAGGAAATCAGCGACGAGCACAGCAGCAGGAAGTCCAGTGCGTCATCGCGAAGGAGTTCGTCGAGGATGCGGGTGCCGAGCACCTTGGGGGCAAACACCGGCTCCACCACGGCCGGGTTCAGTCGCTCGAGTACGCCCCCACCCGGGATTCCGGCGGCGTGTATCACGCCGTGAATGCGCCCGAAGCGGCGCTTCGCCTCGGCGATCACGGACGACATCGCAACCCGATCGGAGACGTCGGCGGCGCAGGTCATCACCTGGCCGCCGGCCGCTTCCATGGCCTGCACCGCTTCGATCCTCATCCGGGTCGCGTCGTCGGTTCCGGCGGTCGCGGTGTACTCGTCCCACGCTTCACGCGGGGGCAATCCATTGCGCCCCACCAGCACCAGCCGCGCGTGCGCCGAGCGCGCCAGATGGTCGGCAAACGCGAGCCCCATCCCGCCCAGTCCGCCCGTGATCAGGTACGTCCCCTCATCCCGCACGGGCGGGCGCGGCCGTTTCGGCAGGCCGATGGCGACCGGCTCGGTACCCAGCGCCCAGCGGTAGTTGCCACGGTACGCGACGACCGAAAGGCGCGCCGGATCCTCCGCGTCGAACGAAAGCGCCCTCGCCAGCCCTTCGGCGCCCGGACCCATGCCGCCCGCCTCCAGGTCGATCGCGCGACAGCGTATGCCGGGATACTCCGCCTCGATCACCCGGCAAGGCCCGAGCACCAAGGCCTTCCCGGGGCATACGGGCTCGTTGCCGACGACGTCGTGCAATCCGTTCGTGAGGACCAGGAGCGCCGCGCCATGCGGGGCCCCGGCCGCGGCGAGCGCTCGAACCAGGTAGGTGATGCTGAAGAACCCGGCATCGCGGCCCCGCGCGACGGCATCGGCATCGCCTTCTCCGCAATCCCCCACCAGCCACAGGTGGGCTATCCGTTCCGGGAGCTCGCCCTGCGACCGGAGCCGGTCGAACAGGCGCACGTAATGCGTTTCGTCGGCGGCGCAAAGTCCGAACTCGGCTGAATCGCGCTGCTCGAACTCCGCCGACTCGCGCACGCAGATCACGCTCGAGCCCTTCGCGGCAAGCGCCTCCTTGAGGGATTCGCCGATCCCCGTCCGGTCCATGAACAGCAGCCAGCGAGCGGCGGGGAGCTCGACCTCGTGGTCGAGCACGCCGACACGTTTCCACGATGGCTGGTAGAACCACGTGCCGAGGTCCGCCCGCTTGCCGAGCGCAGGGACGGCGACCCGGCCAAGGCGCGACTCGATGAGGTAGGGACGGCGCTCGAATGGGTAGGCAGGCAGCGCGATTCGCCGGCGCCTCGACCGCCCGTGCACCGCGGGCCACGCGGGTTCGATTCCCGTCGCCCAGAGTCTTCCCAGGGCGAGCAGCACCGTCCCGGCGTCGCCGTGCGGATCTGCGGCGACCGGCAGGGACGACACGACCAGGGCCTGCGCCGGGCGGGCGGAATGGCGCGTCGCCAGCGTTCCGAGCGTGCGGCCGGGACCGACCTCGAGCAGCACGCGTTCCGGGACCGAGAACAGCGCCTCGAGCCCCTGCGAAAAACGCACCGTCGCGCGCAAGTGTCGGGCGTAATAGTCCGGGTCCGTCGCCTCGGCCGCCGAGATCCACGTCCCCGTGAGGTTGGAGACGTACGCAATGCCGGGAGGGCTGAGCGCTACGCTTCGCATCCGCCGGGCGAACGATTCCAGCACCGGCTCCATCATCGCCGAATGGAACGCATGCGAGGTATGCAGGCGTTGTCCCTCCACCCCCTGCTCCTGCAACCGCCCGGCGAGCGATTCGATCGCCTCCTCGGGCCCCGACACGACGCAGAGGCCGGGCCCGTTCACGCTCGCGATCGACAGCTGCCCGTCGAGCAGTTCGCCCAGCTTTTCCTCCGGGAGCGCGACCCCGAGCATCGCGCCGCGCGGCAGGCTTTCCATGAGCCGCCCGCGCTCGGCGACGATCATCAGCGCATCGTCGAGCGTCATGACGCCCGCCACGCAGGCGGCAACGTATTCCCCGATGCTGTGCCCGATCATCGCCTGCGGGCGGATTCCCCAGTCGATCCACTGTTGTGCCAGCGCGTATTCGATGACGAACAATGCAGGCTGGGTGAGCGAAGTGCTCCGCAGCCGCTCGGCGGCGTCCGCCATCTGCTCCTGCGCAGGAAAGAGCAGCGTTCGCAGGTCGAGCCCCAGGGGCGCGCGGAGTTGCTCGCAGCACGCGTCGACGGTCGCCCTGAACGCGTTCTCCTCGGCGTAGAGCAGGCGACCCATTCCTGGATACTGCGCACCCTGCCCGGGAAACATGAACACGACGTCGGGAGCCCGCTCGCCCGCCCTTGCCGCGCAACCGAGGCGCGATGCGCCGCCGCGCAGCTGCTCGATCGCGTCGGCCCGCCCGCGCACGACAAGGGCGCGACGTTCGGCGAACCGCCGCCTGCCGACCTGGAGCGTATGGGCCACGTCAGCGAGCGCGGTGGCGGGATCGAGCGTCTCGAGACAGTCGGCGAGCCGGGCAGCCATGGCCTGCAGGGCCGCCCCGGAACGCGCCGAAAGCACCAGAAGCTGCTCCTCGCGCGCCGGATCGCCCGAGTGCGGCGCCGGCGCTTCCTCGAGGACCGCATGGGCGTTGGTGCCGCCCATGCCGAAGGAGCTCACCCCGGCCCGCCGCGGCGTGCCCGGAGCGCTCTCCCAAGCGCGCAATTCGGCATTGACGGCGAACGGTCCGGAGGAGAAGTCAATTCCCGGATTCAGCGCGCGGAAGTGCAGCGTGGGCGGCAGCTTGCGTTGCTCGAGCGCCAGCACGGTCTTGATGAGGCCGGTAACGCCCGCGGCCGCGTCCAGGTGGCCGACGTTGCTCTTGACCGCTCCGAGGTAACACGTGGTCTCGGCGCCACCCGGCTCGCCGAAGACTTGGTTCAGGGCCGCGACCTCGATCGGATCTCCGAGTGCCGTGGCGGTCCCATGGGCCTCCACGTAGCCTATCGAATCGGCGCGCACACCGGCCACGGCCTGCGCGAACGCGATCACCTCCGCCTGCCCCTCGACGCTCGGCGCACTGAAGCCGACCTTGCCCGACCCGTCGTTGTTCACGGCGATTCCGCGGATCACCGCGCGCACCTGGTCGCCGCAGAGAACCGCCTCATCGAGCCGCTTGAGAACCACCACGCCGACGCCCTCGCCGGGAACCGTGCCCCTCGCGTCCGCGTCGAACGGGCGGCAGTGACCGTCCGGGGATGCGATTCCATCCGTTTGAAACGAATATCCGCCAACGCGCGGAACCGTCACGCTGACACCGCCGGCGAGCGCCATGTCGCACTCGTGGTTGTTCAGGGCCCGGCACGCATCGTGGACGGCAACGAGTGAGGTAGAGCACGCCGTCTGGATATTGACGCTCGGGCCGCGCAGGTTCAGCTTGTAGGAAACACGTGTCGGCAGGAAGTCGTGGTCACTCATGAGCGGCGTCAAGCCGGTGGCTTGCGGGTTGCCCAACGCCGCCTGGCCGGCAAGCTGAAGCAGGTAGCTGTTGCGGCTCGCCCCCGCGTAGACGCCGACCAGCCCCGGATAGCGCTCCGGATCGTAGCCGGCGTTGTCGAGCGCATTCGAGGCGGCCTCGAGGAAGGCGCGTTGCTGAGGGTCGATCAGCTCTGCCTCCCGGGGCGTGTAGCCGAAAAAGGACGCATCGAAGTACTCGGCGGTCTCGAACAAGCCCCGGGCGGGGACGTAGCTCGGGTCGCGCAACACGGCCTCATCGACGCCGGCCTCGCGCAGCTCGTCCTCCGTAAAGAAACGGATTGATTCGACGCCGTCGCAGAGGTTGCGCCAGAACGCCTCGACGCTGTCGGCGCCGGGAAAACGCCCCGCCATGCCGATGACCGCAATCGCGCCGAAGCCGCCCGCAGAATCGTGGCGCCGGCCTGCGCGCTCACGTGCGGCGGCCACGGTCGCGGGCGCGGGGATCTCGCCGGCGAAGTGGCGCGCCAGCGACTCGATGGTCGGATACTGAAACAGCTCGACGACCCGGAAGCGCATGTCGAGGGCCCGCTGCAGGCGCTCGTGAACGCTCACGAGCAGCAGCGAGTTGCCGCCCAGGTCGAAGAAATTGTCGTGTGCGCCGACCCGCGAGACGCCGAGCACATCGCTCCAGACCGTGGCGATGGTCGCCGCAAGCCTTCCACGCGGGGCCACGAATTCGTTCTCGAGCTGGCGCTCGCCATCCGGGGCCGGCAGCGCGCCGCGGTCCACCTTGCCGTTGGGGGACAGCGGAAACCGGTCGAGCACGACAAAGGCGCTCGGAACCATGTACTCCGGCAGCCTTTCGCGCAGCCAGGCGCGCAATTCCGGCGGACTCGGAATGGTTTCACCCGGCGTGACGTAGGCCACCAGGCGCTTGTCGCCCGGCCCGTCCTCGCGCGCCATCGCCACCGCCTGGCGAACCGCCGGGTGCCGGCCGAGCGACGCCTCGATCTCGCCCGGCTCGATGCGATAGCCGCGGATCTTCACCTGCTCGTCGCGCCGCCCGATGAACTCGATCGCCCCATCGGGCAGGCGACGCACCCAGTCACCCGTTCGGTAGAGACGCGCGCCCGGCTCTTCGCTGAACGGGTGATCGACAAAGCGCTCCGCGGTCAGCTCCGGGCGCTTGAGGTAGCCTCGCGCAAGTCCGTCGCCTCCCAGATAGAGCTCGCCGGGCAGGCCCACGGGCACCGGCTGGCGATGCTCGTCGAGCACGTAGGCCGTGGTGTTGGCGATCGGGCGCCCGATCGGAACCGTGGTCGCCGCCTGATCGAGCTCGGCAACCAGGTGCCAGGTCGAGAAGGTGGTGACCTCGGTGGGCCCATAGACGTGCAGCAGTCGCTGGGGTGGGCCATCGCGCAACACCGTCCGGACCGAGTCCGGATCCACCGCCTCCCCGCCGAAGAGCACGCAGCGCAGCGATCGGAAAGCGCCGGGCGCCTCGCGCGCCATCTGGTTGAAGAGCGCCGTCGTCAGGAACAGCACCGTGATGCCGCGCGCGCGCAGGAACTCGCTGAACTCGCGCGGACTCAGCAGGACCTCGCGCGACACGCCGATCACCTGCGCGCCGTTGAGCAGGGCGCCCCAGATCTCGAAGGTCGCCGCATCGAAGGACGCCACCGAAGCCTGCGCAAGGCGATCGGTGGGCAGGATGTCGACGTAGTCGGTGCCGCACACCAGGCGACTGATCGCCCGGTGCGTCACTTCCACCCCCTTGGGCGTGCCGGTGGAGCCCGAGGTGTAGATCACGTAGGCAAGGCTCCCGGCACCCGCGCCGCTCGCGACCGCCCCGGTGCCATGGCCTTCAATCTGGGGCCAGTCCCGGTCCAGGCACACGACCCGCGCGGCAGTCTCGGGCAAACTCGCCGACAGCTCGCTGCGGGTCACCACCACCTGCGCCTGCGTATCCTGGAGCATGAACGCCAGCCGCTCGGCGGGGTAGGCCGGGTCCAGCGGCACATACGCGCCCCCCGCCTTCAGGATCCCCACCAGCCCCACCACCATCTCCACCGAACGCTCCAGGTAGAGCCCCACCAGGACTTCGGGACCCACACCGAGCCCCCGCAGGTGATGCGCAAGACAGGTCGACCGCTCATCCAATTCCCTGTAGCTCAGGTGATTCCCGTCGTAGGCCACCGCTACCGCCTCCGGCGCGCGCGCGGCCTGCGCCTCGAACAATTCGTGGATCGAGGCCTCGCGTGGATACCCCGTCGCCGTCTCGTTCCACTCCACCAGGACCTGCCTGCGCTCGGCCTCGTCCAGCAACGCCACCCCGGAGATCCGGCCCTCGGGGTTCGCGACCACCGCTTCCAGAACGCGCTCGTAGTGCCCAAGCATCCGACGAATCGTCGCCGCGTCGAAAAGCTCCGTGCTGTAGATGCAATCAACGTGAAGCTGCCCGGCCACGTCACTGACATGGACCTCGAGATCGAAATGGGTCGTGTCGACTTCGAACGGGACGACGGCGATCGTCAGATCGGCGCCAGCGAGACGGCTCGCCTTGCCAGGCGCGTTCTGCACGGCAAACATCACCTGGAATATGGGGTTGCGGGAGAGGTCGCGCTCTGGATCGAGCTCCTCGACCAGCCGCTCGAAGGGCAGGTCCTGGTGCGCATACGCGTCCAGCGCAACCTGGCGCACGCGCGCGAGGAGCTCGATGAAGCTCGGGTCGCCCGAAACATCGGTGCGCATCACCAGGCTGTTCACGAAGAAGCCGATCAACTCCTCCAACTCGGAGCGCGTGCGGTTGGCGATCGGTGAGCCGACCACCACGTCGTCCTGCCGCGTATAGCGCTTCAGCAGCACCGTCAGGGCGGCCAATAGCACCATGTACGGCGTGGCCCCTTGACGCTGACTCAGCATTCCCAGCCCCGCCGACAACCGCGGGGACAACTCCCGTGATTCGTGCCCTCCCGCGTGGGTGGGCAGGGCGGGGCGGGGCCGGTCTGTTGGCAACTGAAGCTCGTTTGCGCCTTCAAGCTTCGATCGCCAAAAGGCGAGCTGTTTCGACAATGCGTCGCCTTCCAGCCATTGCCGCTGCCACACGGAGAAGTCGGCGTACTGGATCGGAAGTGGCGGCAACGTTGGCGCGCGGCCCGTGCAAGCCGCTTCATAGAGTGCGCCGAGGTCCCGGTACAGGACCGGGATCGACCAGCCGTCCGAGATGATGTGATGCAGGGTCAATTGCAGGACATGATTCTCGGCCGACAGGCGCAGCATTTGGGCGCGCAACGGAGAGTCGATCGACAGATCGAAAGGTCTGTGTCCCTCCTCCTCCAGAAGTCGGCGTGCCTCGGCTTCCCGTACATCCACGGCAAGCGCACTCAAGTCCACGACGCCGAGCCTGCAGGGCGCGGGCGGAGCGATGACCTGAATCACCGCGCCGCCCTGCGTCCGGAAGGTGGTTCGCAGCGTCTCGTGACGGGCCACCAGCCCATCCAGGGCAGTCTGCAAAGCCCCCGCATCGAGCTTGCCTGCGAGTCGCAAGGGAATCCGCGTGTTGAAGAAAGCCCCGTCGGGCGCGAGTTGGTGCAGGACCCAGAGCCGCTGCTGCGCGAAGGATGCGCTGAATTCCATGGGCCCGCCGGTGCCGCGCGCCGCGGGCCGGATTGGCTCACGCTCGCCGCCGGATCCGCCGAGCAACCCGATCAGTTCTGACTTGTGCTCGATCAGCTTCGCATGCAACTCCGACGATAGAGCGCCCTTGGGCGCGGCGACCGCGAGTTCATCGCCGTCGACCGACAAGGTGACGTTTCTATCGCGCAGCTGCCGCAACAAGTCGATGGCGGTCATATGTGGATCCGTTCCGTCGCACCCTCGATGCCGCCTTCCGTTTCGGCTTGTCGCGACCAATCAAGCACCGCGATGCATTCGGCGAAACCGGACAACGTCGATTTTTCGAACAGCAACTTCAAGGGAATATTGAGCCCGAACCTGTCGGACGCCCTGGAAACGACCTGCGTCGCCAGCAGTGAATGTCCGCCGAGTTCGAAGAACTGATCATGGCGCCCGACCCGCTCGAGCTTGAGCACGTCCGCCCAGATCTGCGCCATGGCGGTCTCGACATCCCCCAAAGGAGCCTCATAGCCGCCCGAGGCGTATGCCGCTCGCTCCGGCACCGGCAGCGCCTTGCGGTCGACCTTGCCGTTGGGGCTGAGCGGCAGCACATCGAGCAGGACCATTGCCGACGGGATCATGTATTCCGGCAGGTGCGTGCGCAGCTGCGCGCGAAGTTGCTCCACGAGATCCGCCGGCGCGCCTTCGTCGGCCACCACGTAGGCCACCAGGCGCTTGTCGCCCGGCTCGTCCTCGCGCACCATCGCCACCGCCTGGCGCACCGCCGGGTGCCGGCCCAGCGCCGTCTCGACCTCGC
>Ga0073899_10000553_pt1 | contig 34158 bp, 22 predicted proteins | sample KloWWTmetaKNB5Ph_FD_88975 | JGI IMG/M metagenome (GOLD analysis project Ga0073899, IMG submission 88975) | Active sludge microbial communities from Klosterneuburg, Austria, studying microevolution and ecology of nitrifiers - Klosterneuburg... | ecosystem: Engineered > WWTP > Aerobic digester >... | reverse complement strand
AGCGCATCGGGTCCAACGCAGGCCGCACCGCGACAGGCCAGTGCGCGTTCGCCTTCGACGAGTGCTTGGCGCAACGCCGCCTCGGCCACTTCGCGCTGTTCGAGCGAGACGTAGGACGAACCGATCTTCGCCCACAGCCGAGTGGCCAGCGCCGGGGCCAGATCCGGCGACTGTTCGAGCCGCAGCCGAGCGCCGTCGAGCAAGTCGCTGGCGCGGGTGTCGCCGGCGCGGGCCGCATAGGGATTGGCGCCGAGGAACACGTCTTCGAGCAGCGCCAGCGTGGTTTCCGTCTGTGCTTCGGCACGATGCGAGCGCGCGTTCTCGCGCAGCGTGGCGGTGAAGCCAAGCGCGAGCGACAACACGATCGCCGCCGCGGCGCCCACCGCCAACCGGTGGCGGCGCACGAACTTGCCGAGGCGGTAGCCGAGGCGATCGCCCATCGCGTGCACCGGTTCGCCGCGCAGGTGCCGGCGCAGGTCATCGGCGAGCGCGCTGACGCTGGCGTAACGCGCCTCCGGCTGCGCTGCGGTGGCGCAGCGGGTGATCCGATCCAGATCGCCGGCCAGGCGGCGCGCCAAGGCCGGCACCTGCAGGCCACGGCGGGTCGCGATCCGCTGCAGCGCTTCGTCGCGGGCGGCACCGTTGGCGCGAAACGGTGCATCGAGACGGCGCTGTGTCTCGCTGCGACCGAGGCTGGCCGGCAGCGGCTTGCGCCCGCCGAGCAGTTCGGCGAGCAGCAGGCCGAGCTGGTACACGTCGGTTTGCGTGGTGATCGCGCCGCGCTCGAACTGTTCGGGGGCGGCGTACTCTGGTGTCATCATCAGCGCCGCGCTGCCGGTGCCGGACCCGGCCTCGTGGTCGAGCAGCTTGGCGATGCCGAAGTCGAGCAGCTTGACCCGGCCCTGACGATCCACCAGCACGTTTCCCGCCTTGAGGTCGCGGTGCACGATCAAGAGTCGATGCGCGTATGCGACCGCATCGCAGACCTGCAGCATCAGCGCCAGCCGCGCCTCTATGGTGAGCGCGTGGCGGTCGCAGTGCGCGAGCAGCGGTTCGCCGTCGATCAACTCCATCGCGAACCAGGGTCGGCCGTCCTGGCTCATGCCGCCATCGAGCAGGCGCGCGATGAGCGGGTGCTCGATGCGCCCCAGGATCTCGCGTTCGCGCAGGAAGCGGGAAACGATCTCCTCGCTGTCCATGCCGCGCTTGATCACCTTCAGCGCCACCGCCGGCAGCGCGAGCTCGCCCTGCGCCTCGGCGCGATAGACGGTGCCCATGCCGCCGGCGCCGAGGCGGGCACGGATCAGATAACGGTCGATGCGTTGGCCGATCAGCGAATCATCAAGCGGCTCGCTGCGAGCGCGCTCGGGCCACAGCGTCGCGTGATCGGCCGCGAGCAGGGACTTCACCTCGTTCGCGAGTGCCGCGTCGCCCGCGCACTGAGTGATCGCCCATTGCTCGCGCTCGTGCTCCGGGCGGTCGAATGCCGCATCGACGATGCCGAGCGCCCGTTGCATCCGTTCGGTGTGCTGTCGCTCGTCGCTCATGGACCGGTTCCGGCGAGGAATGTGTCCAAGCATAGCCCGCTCCCCAGCCTGCGGGAGCCGCCGTCCGTGCGCGCGCACGACCGTATCAATCGAAACCGTCCTGGAACAATGCGTCCGGCAGCGCCACGTCGGTGATGGCGAAGCACTCGCCGATCTCCGAGGTATCGCCGCTGCTGCTGGTGGCGGTAGCGCTGACCCTGGAACTCGGAATCGTGTTCGAGACGTAGAAGTTGAACACGTTGCTAAACGAAGCATCGCCGCTGGCGGCAGTCGTGGTTTCGATCCGACCGATCCAGTACCGTGCGGTGCCGCGCGATGGCGCGGTCGGGTCGCAGTCGCCGAGGTAGAAATCGATGCGGTAGCTGCTGTTCGGAGCGCTGTGCAGCTGGCCGCCGAGGGTCAGTGTCGGGTTGGCGCCGCTGGTGCGCTCGGCCAGGGTCAGGGTCGGGTAGTTCTGCAGGCGATTTGGTCCACTTGCCGGGTTGGTCGGCTGGTTGGCTGTCGGTCCGGCGGCGCCAAGGTCGATGTCGATCGCACCATTGTCGAAGAAGATGTTGTACAGCACCTGGTTGCCGTCGCCGCCGTTTGGCGAAATCCAGACGCCGGAACCGGTGTTACCGGTGATGAAGTTGGCGCCGTAGTTGCCCGAAAGCGGCGCGCCGACGATGTTGTAGTGGGCACCGTACACGATCGCCACGCCCGCCCCGCTGTTGCCGGGCGAGTTGCCGAAGCTGTCGAGCCCGATGCCGTTGTACTGGATGAGGTTGCCGTGACTCGAAGGCCCGGACAGGGTGATTCCGGTGGACGCGCTGTAGCCGATGAAGTTGTATTGCAGGGTGTTGTTCGGTGAGTTGTAGACGAAGATGCCGGTGCTGTTGCCGCCGGCCGAGTTGCCATCGGCCTGGAAGCCGATGAGATTGTTGGCGACGGTGTTGCCGCCGCTGGTGTTGTCGAGATGGACCCCAACTCCGGTGCTGCCGGCGATCAGGTTCAGGGTCTCCGGATCGTCATAGCCGCCGATGAAGGCGCCGCCCGAGGCACCGGTTACGCGCACCGCGCTGCCATTCGCGGCGGTGAACGGCACCGCGCCGAACTGGTTGCCGGCGATGCGGTGGTTGTGGCCCTTTTCGATGCGGATCGCCGTGTCGGTGAAGCCGGCGAATACCAGGCCGAACACCGACAGACGGGCAATGCTGCCCGCCGCGGCGGGAATGCGAAACGCATGCGTGGTCGCACCCGCGCCGTTCAGTACGATGCACAGGTTGGCATCGGAACGGCCGTAGGCGGTGTTCGGACTCCAGCCCGGTTGGGTGCGCGCGTCGATGGTGACGTCGCCCCTGACATCCAGCATCGTCGTCATCATGTTGATGATGCGCGGGCAGCCGCCGCTGATCTCGAAACTGATCCGGAAAGGCACGGTGGCGGCGTTCGCGGCCTTGATGCCAGCGCGCAGCGAGCCCGGGAGCGGGTTCTGGTTGTCGCCATTGTCGCCGACGTTGGTGACCACGAAGGCGACGCGGTCATCCAGCGAGGACTCGAAGGCGCCACGGTCGATATGGGTGCCGATCACGCGTTCGTTACCGACCAGATCGACGCCGGGAAAACCGAACCACTGGAACATGAAGCCGCTGTTGATGGCTGGCGAGACGCCTTGGAGCGCGTAGTTTTCTGCGGCGACGTTGACGAAATACGGGTCGCTGGACAGGTTCGTGGCACCGAGCGTGGTGCTGCCCGAATAGCCACCGATGACGTTGCCTTCGACGGTGATCGCGTTCTGGATCGGGTCGAAGTGCGTCAGGTTGAGATCGAGGCCGTTGGCCCAGAGGATGTTGTTGGTCACCTCGGAGTGACGGCTCGTGGTTTGCCCTTGCCCTGCAGTATCGCTACGGATGCTGAGCCCGCTGCCGGAATTGGCGGTGATCGTGTTGTTGGTGGCGATCGCCCCGCTGTTGGCACCGTAGGCGAAGTAGAGTCTGACCGCAGACGGCGTGTTGCCGTATGTCTGGTTGTTCGCAACCACGTTGTTGATGAAACGGATCTGCGGGGCCGACATCCCGACGATCCGATTGCTCGAGTTGTGGATGAAGCGGCATCGTTGAATCGTGTAGCGGGCTTGCTCGCTGGAGGAGTTATTCAGGGTGAGGCTGAAGGCAGCGTTGTAGCCATCGCCCATCAGGCGCGTGAAGGTGAGCCCGTCGACATACGCATTGACATCGCCAGTCAAGCCGAGCTGGATGGCGCTGTTGGTCTGGTCGTTGCCATCGATCACGGTGAAGGCGGGATTGAGGTCGCGAGTACTGCAGCCCGGGTTGTAGCCGCCCTTAATCGACAGGCCCACGGCCTCGGGCCAGCTGTAGGTGATTCCACCGAGTTGGTTGCCGACGACGTAGGTGCCTTTGACGATCTTGATCGAATGGGTGCTGCCATCGGGCTGGTTCGGGAACGCGTGGATCGCACTGACCAGTTCCGCCACGGTATCGACGCAGACATCTCCTGCCCGCGCCGGCAGGGCGAACGCGAGCAGGAGCAGGAGCAGGAGCAACGGGGCGAAGGGGTTGCGCGATGACATGGCAGGCACTCGTTGGGGAGGTGCCGGCTGATTCGGGAATCGGCGTCGATTGCTGCCAAGGTGGCTGCCACCGAGTGGGGTTCGTTCAGCTTTCAGCTCGGGCCGCCTGTCGGGAGTGAATTTCGACCGTGCTGGTCGCATCGCCGTCTGTGGTCATGGGGTTCAAGATGGATGCGCATCAGGGAGAGGTTTCGAAACCATCGGCGAAGATGTGCCCGGGCGGATAGCAGATCCCGGCGGTCTTCGGCCGCAGAACCGCGCGGAGTGTCCGGCCGTCACCTGCCAGCGGCTTGCTCGGGGGCGCGGCTTGCAGCGTCGCGCGCAACTGGAAGCGGGGATTCGTTTGCGCCGGCGGCTCGGCTTCGAACTGGGCGCGCAGGGCGAAACGCGGACTCGGCGAGGCGCTACGCGTGGCGGCTTCGGCCACGGCTGACGTCGCGAGTAGCGGGCAAGAGATTGCGAGCAAGATGGTGGTGACGCGCATCTCAACGAGCGCCTACGGTCGTGACCCCGAGCAGCACGCGGCGCAGGTTGGCGATCTCGCCGCGCAAGACGCCAAGTTCGTCGCGCAACACCGCGTTTTCGGTGCGCAGTTGGATGAGCGTCGCATCGCCCTCGGCGCGCAATTCGCGCAAGGCCTCGATGGTCAGCGCTTCGAAGCCCTTGGGCGCCACCAGTCGGTACCCGGCCTGGTCGTAGCTCACCCAGTCCGGAAACACGGTTTCGACTGCCTGCGCCACGAAGCCGGCGTGGCGGCCGGGAACGTGGTAGCCGAGCGGCGCATCATCGCGATAGGCGAACTCGACGCCTTGCAGTGCCAGCAGCCGGTCGAGCGCGTTGCTCAGCGGTTCGATGTCCTGTTTCAGTCGTGCGTCCGACGGCGACGCCCAGCCGCCGGCGGTGGGCTTGATCGGGTTGTCGTAGAACACGCGCAAGCGTCCATCGGCCTGCCACACTGCGTAGTCGACATAGCTGCTGCCGTTGCTGCGTGCGATGTACAGCCCGGCACTGCTGGCGCTTCCGAAGGCGGCGAAGTTGATGCCCCAGGTCGTGTCGGCCGGGCGCAGCAGGATGTCCACATTGGCGCCGGGGCTGCGTGAAGCGACGGCGAGATCGGTGCCGGGGCTGAGGGCGCTGGTGTTGAATCCGGCGCCGCCCTCGGCGCGCACCAAGAATTGGTTCGGGCCGGTGGAGACGAAGTTGCTGCCTTGGCTATCGGCCCAGACGAAGGTTCCGGCATCGCCGGCGCCGCCCGGATAGCTCAGGCCGCTGCAGGAGCCCGCGCCTCCGGGGTCCAACCCGGGCCTGACACTGGCGCCGTGCCCTCCGGCCCAGGAAGCCGTGCCGCCCGCGCAGTTGTTGAATCCGCCGGGCACACTGCTGCCGTCACCGCTGGTGACATTAGAGAGGCCGCCACCGATCGTGCTGAAGGAGCCACTTGCGCTGTTGGCGTAGCCGCCGCTGACGATGCTGTCCTCGCCACTTGCGGTGTTCCCCTCGCCGCCGCCGATGGTGCTTCCATTGCGGCTTGCGATGTTGTTGAAGCCGCCACCGACGGTGCTGAAGAAGCGGCTTGCGGTATTGGATTCTCCGCCGCCGACGGTGCTGCTGGTGCTGCTTGCGACGTTGTTGATGCCACCGCCGACCGTTGCGAACGGGTGGTCCAGCACGACTCCCGCATCGTCGCCGGCACGATTGCCGTAGCCGCCGCCGACCGTGCCGTAGGCGTCCGTGACGACGTTGGGCGCTTCTTCGCCGAAGTACGGTTCGCTGTCGCCGATTGGTGCGCCGCCGCCGGCAATCGTCGCCCCGCGCACACCCGCCGTCACCGTGTTGGTGTGGCTGCCGGCGATCACGTTGGCGGTGACCGGCAAGCCACCGAACAGCAAGGCACTGGGCTCGATGCGCAGGCTCTGCACGTTGGCGGTACGCAACACCAGAGGCTGGCTGTCGGTGGTGCCGAGAAAGTTCAGTGCGGCGTCGGTGCTGGGGTTGCCAGTCACGGTCCAGTTTTCCGAGCAGTTCAGACTCTTGAGCGCTACCTGTTGCCTGTCTGGCAGCGGCCAGAAGTCGCCGTCCGTGGCAGACATCACCGCCACCTCCAGCCAGCCGGAATGGGCAAGGGCGGGCAGCTCCGGGAAATCGACGGTGACCGCGAAACGGCCGTTCTGGACCGCGACCGAGTCCAGCATCACCGGGACCGCGAGCTGCTGCCGACCGTCGGCGTCGGCGTAGAGGGTGAGTTTGAGCCGGTAGCTGCCGGTCGCGGGCCGGCCGCCGTCGTCGAGCTGACCGCGGTAGCTGAAGCTCTCGGCCTGGGCACTGCCGGCGAGGACCAGCAGCAGGGCGGTACACAGGGACAGTTTGCGCATGGGGATGCTCATCCGGGATGGGTTTCGTGGCCACCGGCAAGACGTTGCCGATGGCGGTTGCAGACTGCGTCGGGCTTGGACCACCGCGCCAGGCAGGGCATCGTGTCGGGTCCTTGCGGGGCCGGCTCCGGCATGCCGCGGCGTTGTCGCGGGCGTGGCGCTCATGTGGATTCGAAGCCGTTCTGGAACAGCGCGTCGGGCAACTCGATCGGCATCACCGGTTCGCACTCGCCGATTTCCGAAGTGTCGCCCCCGGAAACGCTGGTCGCGGTTGCACTGGCATGCCCGTTTGAGCTTGCCCCGACAGCCAAGCTGAAACTTTCACTGAAAGATGCGTTGCCTTGGGCATCGCTGAGCACGAACAGAGGGGCAATCCAGTCTTCCGCGACGCCGCGGGTTGGGACTGAGGGATGGCAGGTGCCGAGGTAGATGTCGATGCGAAATAGCGCGTTCGGAATGCTGTGCAGTTGCCCAGTGACGATCAGCATTCCCGGACTGGTGTTGGTCGTGCGCTGCACCAGGGTCAGGGTCGGGTAGTTCTGCAGTTGATTCGGTCCGACCGATGGACTGGTGGCCTGGTTGGCGCTTGCGCCTGCCGTGGCCAGGTCGATATCGATGCCACCGTTCGTGCCGTACCAATTCGCCAACACCAGGTTGCCGATGCCGCCAGTCGGAGAAATCCAGACGCCGGCCCCGCCGTTGCCGCCAATGGCGTTCTTGCCATAGCCGGCGCTCATCGGCGCACCCACGGTGTTGTGGTGGGCGCCGAAGCTGATCCCGACGCCGGCGCCGCCATTGCCGGAAGTCTGGCCCAGGACGACTCCGAGGTTGTTGTTTTGAATGCGGTTGCCCTGGCTCGAAGGCCCTGCGAGCGTGACACCGTTGTTGGTGCTGTAGCCGATGCGGTTGATTTCCAGGACGTTGCCGGGGGAGTTGTAGATCAACACGCCGCTCTGGTTGCCTCCGGCGGAGAGGCCATCGGTCTGGTAGCCGATCAGGTTGTGCGCGACCACGTTGCCGCCAGCGCTGTTGTCAAAGTACAGGCCGGGGCCGCTGCTGCCGGCGATCACGTTGGTCACCTCCGGGTCGCCGTAGCCGCCGATGAAAGCACCACCCGAACTGCCGCTGACGCGCACCGCGGTGCCATTCGCTGCAGTGAACGGCACTGCGCCGAACTGGTTGCCCACGATGCGGTGATCATGGCCATTCTCGAGGCGGATCGCCGCGTCGGTGAAGGCGGCGAACATCAGGCCGAACACGGAAAGTCGTGCGGTGCTGCCGGCTGTCGCCGGGATGCGGAACGCATGCGCGGTGGCGCCCGCACCATTGAGCACCACGCAGAGGCTCGCGTTCGACTGACCCCAGATCGTGTTGGGGCTCCAGCCCGGTTGGGTCCGGCCATCGATGGTGACGTCACCGGTGACGTCGAGCATCGGCGTCATCACGTTGATGATGCGTGGACAACTGCCACCGATGGCGAAGCCGATCCGAAACGGGCCCGCCGCAGCGTTGGCGGCCTTGATGCCAGCACGCAGCGAGCCCACGAGCGGGTTCACGTTGTCGCCGTTGTCGCCGACGTTGGTGACCAGAAAATCGGTGCGGTTGTCGAGCGACGACTCGAGCGCGCCGCGGTCGATATGGGTGCCGACGATGCGCTCGTTGCCGACCAAATCGACGCCGGGAAAACCGAACCACTGGAACATGAAGCCGCTGTTGATGGCCGGTGAAATGCTTTGGAGCGCGTAGCTTTCGGCGGCCACGTTGACGAATTTCGGGTCGCTGGACAGGTTCGTGGTGCCGAGCGTGGGGCTGCCCAAGAAGCTCCCGATGACATTGCCTTCGACGCTGATCGCATGTCCGCCTGGCTCGAAGTTGAACAGGTTGAGATCGAGGCCGTTGCTCCAGAGGATGTTGTTGGTCGCTTCCGACTGGCGGCTGGTCGGCTGTCCGCCCGCGGTATCGGTGCGGATAGCGAGTCCGTCGGCGACGTTGTCCGCAATCGTGTTGTTGGTGACGATCGCGCCGCTGTCGCCATGGAAGAGGAAGCGGAGATTGACCGCGGCCGACCCCGCGCCGACCGCGCCGTTCTTTGCGACCAGGTTGTTGAAGAATTGCATTTGTGGACCATGCATGTCGACGATTCGGTTTGCCAGGTTGGCGCGGAATCGACAGTGCTGAATCCGATAGCTGGCCTGGTCGCTGCTGTTTCCGAAGTTGCGGATACCGAAGGCGATGTCGCCGTCGTACAGGTTCCCGAAGGTGAGTCGATCGACAATGGCGTTGGCATCGCCGTACAGCTCGAAGACGATGCCGCTTCCATACTGGTCGCCGCCATCGATCACGGTGAAGGCAGGATTGAGGTCGCGGGTGCTGCAGCCGGGGTTGTAGCCGCCAGTGATCGAGAGGCCCACGGAATTGGGATAGCTGGAGAGGGTGTTGCCGAGTTGGTTGCCGACGTTGTAGGTGCCTTCGACGATCTTGATCGAATAGGTGCTGCCGTCGGGCTGGCTTGAAAAAGCCTGAAACGCACTGACCAGTTCCGACACGGTATCGACGCAGACATCTCCTGCCCGCGCCGGCAGGGCGAACGCGAGCAGGAGCAGGAGCAACGGGGCAAAGGGGTTGCGCGATGACATGGCAGGCACTCGTTGGGGATGTGCCGGCTGATTCGGAACTCAGCGTCGATCACTGCCACTGCGAACTGCTGCGTGCAGCACTCGTTCAGCATCCGGCCGCGGCGGCGGTGTCGCCGGGCGGCCACACGGGTTCAGGGTGTGGCGCGCCGTTTCGCTTCGGCCTCGGCCGCCGGGAGCTTCGGCAACTCGATCTGCCGGTAGCCGCCACGCATGCCGCAATAGGCCTTGCAGCGTGTTCCCGGGTCGTCGGTCACGAGCTTGTTGTCGCGGAAGCGGATGATCAGCACGCAGCCCACGTCTTCGAGGTCGGATGGTGCCCGAAGCTCGTCGCCAGCCCACTCGCCATCGGCTTCGAAGGTGCACATGTGGCCGTTGAAGAACGTGAGTTCGCTGCGGACGCGGACGCGATGGCCATCGCCTTGCTGCAGGTCGACGTAACTTTCCGCGGTGCCGCTGCAGTCCAGCTCACCCGCGCTGCCGGTGTGGATGCAGACCGGCTCGGTCTTCGAGTAGCGACCAAAGATCGACGCGGGAGGTGGCTGATCCGCGAAGTGCTCCACGCCGCTTTCCGGCGACCAGCGGAGCAGTTCCAGCCGCTCCAGCATCGCCTGTTCCAGGCAGTCCGTCGCGCCGCCACATCCGGTGCGCGTCGTCCGCAGCCATCGGCGCTGCGCCACCTTGAGCTCTTGCCGATCTGCGGTTTCGGCAAGGGCCTGCCGGTAAGCCGTCGCGAGCTCGGCGTCGAGACGCGACAGGCGCGGGCTCGCGCAAATCGCGCGTTCGACGACGGTGTCGGCCCTGGCGCAGTCGAACGAAGCCGCCGGCAATGCCGGTGTCGTCGCACCGATGCACAGCGCAAGGGCGAGCGGTGCTCGCCGCCGCCAGTGCGGTGTGACGAGTGGGCGTGTCCGTGGGCCATCGATCGTGATCATTCGAACCTCCTTGCGCCAGAGTCGAGCGAACCCAAGGCCGCGAGCTTGCCGCGCGCGAGGTGCAACAGGGCGGGTTGCAGGCTGATTCGTACATCGGCGGCGATCCCTGCCACTGCGGTCACGGTTGTGCAGGCCGCCTTCAGCCCGGCGGTTCGACGCTGTCTTTGCCGGACAGCGACTTGACCAGAAACATCCGCGCCGTGCGCCAGCGCCGGAACGCGGTGCGCTCGGGGACGCCGAGCAACTCGCCGATCTCGATGATCGAATAGCCGCCGAACAGGTGCAGTTCGGCGATGCGTGCCAGGTCGGGGTCGATGCGCGCCAGTTCGGACAGGGTGTCGGCGAGCGCCAGCACCTCGAATGGATCGTCGCCGCCGGCGTCGAGGGTGCCGAGTTCGAGCGGCGCCTCGCCTTCGCCGCGCTTCAGCGCCTGGCGCTGGCGGGCTCGGTCGATCAGCACGAAGCGCATCGCGCGTGCGGCCAGATGCGCGAAGTGCTCGCGGCTCTCCACCGGGATGCCGTGCCCGCGCAGGCGCAGCCAGGTCTCGTTGACCAGCTCGGTGGTGCACAGCGTCTGCCGCGGCCCGACCCGCAGCAACTGGTGGGCCTTGCCGTGGAACTCGTCGTACAGCAGCGCGAACAGACGGTCCGACGCCCCGCTGTCACCGGCGCGGATGCGCTCCAGCAATTCTGCGATCGGGTCGGTCGAAGCCATGCCAGTCCAGGTCGATACCGTCGTCGCGGTGATTGAAACACACCCGGGCGGCGTGGGATCGACTCACATCGGATGATGCGGCAGCTCGGCCTTGGTCGCGTTGGCGAGTTCCTCGGCCACTTCCACTTCGCTGCGCAACTGGCCTTCCCACTTCGACACCACTGCGGTTGCGACCGAGTTGCCGATGACGTTGGTGGCCGAACGCGCCATGTCGAGGAAGTGGTCGATGCCGAGCAGCAGCAGCAAGCCAGCTTCCGGAATGTTGAACTGCGACAGCGTCGCGGCGATCACCACCAGCGACGCGCGCGGCACGCCGGCCATGCCCTTCGAGGTGACCATCAGGATCAGCAGCATGGTGATCTGGCTGCCTGCGCTCATCTCGATGCCATAGGCCTGGGCGATGAACATCACCGCGAAGGTGCAGTACATCATCGAGCCGTCGAGGTTGAACGAATAGCCGAGCGGCAGCACGAACGAGGCGACGCGGTTGCTGCAGCCGAACTTTTCCAGTTGCGCCAGCGTTTTCGGGTACGCCGCCTCGCTCGACGCGGTCGCGAAGGCGAGCATGGTCGGTTCGCGCACCGCCTTGAACAAAGCGCCGGCGCGCGGGCCGAGGACCACGAACGCGGCGACGAACAACAGCAGCCACAGAATCACGATGCCGAGGTAGAACTCGCCCATGAAGAAGGCGTAGGTCTCGAACATGCCCGGCCCGCTCTTGGCGATCGCCGCCGCCACCGCCGCGAACACTGCGAACGGAGCGAACCACATGACCAGCATGGTCACCTTCAACATCACGTAGGACAGGCCTTCGAGCGCGTCGACCAGCACCTTGGCCTTGTCGCCGACGCCGGCACAGCCGATGCCGAAGAAGATCGAGAACACCACGATCTGCAGGATCTCGTTCCTCGCCATGCCATCGGCGATGCTCATCGGGATCAGGTGGGTGATGAAGTCGGCCAGCGACATCGATGACGCGGCGATGCCCGAGCTGGCATTCACATCGGGCAGCGGCAGGTTCAGGCCGATGCCGGGCTGGAACAGGTTCACCAGCAGCAGGCCGAGGCCGAGCGACATCAGCGACGCGGCGATGAACCACAACATCGCCTTCAGACCGAGACGGCCGACGACCGCCATGTCGCCCATCTTGGCGATGCCGACGGTGAGTGTGGCGAACACCAGCGGCGCGATGATCATCTTGATCAGGCGCAGGAAGATGGTGGTGACCAGACCGAAATTGGTCACCCACGGCGTCGGGTCTTCGACCTGCTTGTGAATCGCGTAGCCGGCGATGGCGCCGAGCACCAGCGCGAGCAGGATCCACAGGGTGAGCTTGTTGCTGCTGCCGGATGACGCAGGTGCGGCCATGTCGCGATCTCGAAGAGGGGCTCGACGTAGCGAGCGAACGGCGGATGGTAGGCGAGATCGAGTCGGGGCGGAATGACCACGCGCTCCTCGCTGTGTTCATCCGCCCCGGTGCGGCGCCGGCGACCGCTTGACCGTAGGGCTACTCGAAGCCATCGGCAAACACCATTTCGGCTGCGATGCGAAAGCTGGCAGTGACGTTCAGTGCGCTGGTTGCGCTCAGGGCGCATTGCAGATTGGACGCGCAGACGGCTGCGTCTCCGGACCAGGTGTCGAACACGAAGCCGCTGCCCGGAATTGCGTTGGCCTGCAACGTGACGGTGGATCCCGTTGCGAAATACGCGGAGCAGGTGGCGCCACAGTCGATGCCGGCGGGTGTGCTGACGACGAGTCCGTTGCCGATACGGGTCACGGCTACGGTCACCACGGGTGCGAAGCTCGCTCCGACTGCGGTGTTCGCATTGATCGTCAGCGTGCAGCTGGGAGCGGTAGTGCAGAAGGATGCCGCTCCCGACCAGCCGGTGAATTGAGAGCCGAGCGCGGGCGTTGCCGTCAGCGTCACCGTGGTTCCCGGTTCGAAGTACTCGATGCAATCGCCGCCAAAGCGATTGCAGGTGATGCCGCCGGGAGCGCTGCCGATATCGCCATTGCCGGCTCCGTTGACCGTTACATCGAGCGCCACGCGGCCGTCGCTGAATCGCGCCACGTGCAAACGCTGGTGACCAAAGCGGCCATCGCCCGAGGTGCCAATCACGAGAACACGGTTGTCCGGCAGCGGCAGAATGGCCGATATCTGCCTGCTGCTGTCGCTGAATTGCCAGGGTACGGTGGCAGCGCTGCTGCCGAGTCCGGTGCCGGGATGGATCAGTCGCAGTTCGGTGGACGATAGCGGTTGGCCGCCGGCCGAAACGCCGGAGAGCAGGGAGGAGCCGAACACCCACTGCTGATCGGATCGAATGGCCAGCGTGCTGGGCCCGCGTTCGGTCACGCTGCCGAGACTGTAGTGACTGGACCAATCCGCGAACAGGCTGCCATTGCCATGGAACCGCACCGGTGCCGCGGCATAGACCGCCGTGCCACCACCAACGCGCTTCCAGTCCGCGACCGTACCGATCGTGTCGCCGGGCTGAAAGGTCAAGGCGAGGGTGTTGAAGTCGCAGGCGATGTTGCCACCGCCCTGTACGGGCGGGTCGTAGATGCGGATGCCATCAAAGTCGAAAGCGCCATCCAGCACACCTTCGTTGGTCAGCATCGCGATGAAGCAGGCGCCAGGATCACTCGCGCCGAGGCCGTAGCGCACGCCGCCTGCGACGACCAGGCGCGGTTCGCCGGACGCATTGAGATACCGCCCCACGGTGTTGATCCGCACAGCGCGCAGTGGCGCGCCGATCACGAACGGGTTGACGTCGAGCAGCACGGCGCCGCCGGAGCCAAATCCGGCGTCGGGCACGCAGTCGGATCGAAACTGTGCAATCAAGCCGCGTGATTCACCGTTCGCCAGGCGCGTGCTGCCGACCGCAACCGCAGTATGAACACCGCGCGCGAACCATCCGCGCGTGGCGCCGCGCACCTCATCCTGTGCAGTCGGACCGAACGAGTGGTTGCTGTGGAAACCGCCTGCGCAGTTGCTGTAAACGCTTCCGGAGTCGACGAAGGTGCGTGCCTGATGCACCGTGGTTGCGGCGCCGCCTCCGGGATTGCCGGTGCCGATGAAGCCGATGCTGCTGTCGTCGCCGTAGTGCAGAATTCCGCCGGTGGAGAGCGGCGGTCCAACGCCCCAGCCAATGCCGCTCAAGGCGCCGACGGTGTCTTCGTTAAACACGCTGTAGCGGCGCATGTAGAACAGATCGGGGCTGATGAAGCGGCTGAAGCTGCCGCCGAGCACCCAGCGCGTGCTGTTGATCTCGGCGATGTGCGCAGAGCGACCGTTCCAGGCGGTGTACCAGTCGCTGCCCGCATCCAGGGTCAGCGAACCAGCGTTGCCGAAGCTTGTGTCGAGCGACAACTGCTGTGCCTGTGCCGGGAGCGCGAAAGCGGCGAGCAGAAGCGAGCAGGCGCCAGCGGGCGTGATCGCGCCGAGCACTCGGTGGGGGATGACACGACACATCAGGATTCTCCAGCAGTCGGGTTTGCCAGACCCTTGCGTTGTTGTGGGACGGAACCGATCGTCGCCGTCATTGCTCGAATCCATCGGCAAGCAGCGTGTCGATCAGGCTGACCTCGGCATAGACGAAAATGTCGCTGACGTTTTTGGTGTCGAACTGGACCAGGTCGCTGGCCAGCGAGTCGAAAGCGAACGCCCGCGCATCGGCGCTGATCGTCACGTTGCTGCCCGAGGTGCCATTGCCGGGAATCGTGTTGGCCCAATCGCTGCCGCTGATCAGTTCCGGTGCAATCGCCGCAGTGTTCAGTGACCAGACGAACGCCTGGTAGGGCAGCATCGCGCTGGTATTGCGGCATTGCGTGATCACCAGACCGGAGTCGGCGATGCGCGCGATATCGCACAGCCCCATGCCGGCCGCCGCAGGTACGGCGGTGGCCGTCGGCGCGCTCAGTCTTCTCGCCCAGAGTTGCGTGGCGCTGCCGCCAGCGGCATTCGATCGAAACACGACACTGCTGCCGTCGGCGGAAATCGCTGCATTGCCGGCGCCACTGAGGTCCGAGTTGCCGGGCCCGATGCTGACGCGGCTCGTGGTGCTGGTGTTGCGATCGCGCAGGTAGATGCGCTGCGAACCGGTGAGTGCGCCGCTGACCAGATTGGTCGCCGTGGACGCGAATGCCACGTAGCGTGCGTCCAGGCTGATGGTTGGCGTTTCACCGAACGCCCCGCCATTGCCGCCAATGCCAGCAGTGCTGATGTCGATGCGTTGCGTGCTGTCGTTGAGCAAGTCGCGCAGGTAGACACCGTTGCTGCTGTTCGCAGGTTCGCCCGCTACCAGATTGGCCGCATTGGAAGTGAAGACCACGAAGCGACCATCGCCGGAGATCCCACCCATTTTGGAAAGTGTCGCCGGGGGCAGCGCGCTGCCAGCATCGAGGTTGACCAGATCGAACTGATTGGTTTGCTGGTCGACCCGCACGATATGCACGCCAGCAACGCCGCCGGTGTAGGTGAACGAGGTGGTTTCGAACGCCACATAGCGACCGTTTGCGGAGACGGCGGGTCTCTCGTTGCTGGTGCTCGAAGCCGACGCCTGACCACTGGGCGATTTGCTGGCGATGCTGATCGCGCCGCTCGTCAGTGAAAACGCCAAGACCTGGGCACCGCCGGGCGCTGGTACCAGGTTGCCGCCATTGGCCCGAAACACCAAGGTCTTGCCGTCCCCCGACAAGGCCGGCTGCGTCAACGCCCCGCTCGACTGGATGCCGCTGCCGCCCGGAATTGCGGGAAGGCCTTCAATGCGGAAAAAAGCGTACTGCTGGGCGCAGATCGCTGTGCTGCCCGACAGGAGCAGAAACACGGATGCAAGACATCGAGACATGGCGCAGCAACTCTGTAGCGAGGTTGATTCCCGCTACGTCGTTCCGTGCCGGTACCTATCATCTTCGTCGAAAAGCGATCACCAGCGCGTGGCTGGCGCGGGCGTCGCGTTACAGGCCCAGCGCTATTGCCAGGCGCTCGGCCCGTACGCGATCCACTTCCATCGGAGTGGAGGCACTACGCAGTGCGCTCAGCACGCCATTCAGTTGTGCTCGCGCCTGCGCTTGATCGCCCCGCAGCATGCTGAGCTCGGCCTGGTCGGCGATCAGCTGCAGGTGAATGATGTGTCCGGGCGGAACGCTGCCTTTGATCTCGATCGCGGCCTGGGACAGCGCTTTGGCAGCGTCGTCTGGCTGGCCATCATCGAGCGCGATCAAGCCCAGCAGCCGCGCACCACGTGCGCGCCACGGGTGGGGTGCGGCGAACTGCGCATCGAAGCTTCGCTGTGCCTGCTCCGCGAGTTGGCGCGCGCGCTTCGAGTGGTTGGCCAGCAGCGCAACGCGCGCGGCACGAAAGCGGGCGATGGCCACCGGCACCGATGTCTCGCCGAAGGCCTGGATGGCACGAGCGATCACGTCGTCGAACAGCAGCAGGCTTTCCTGCGTGCGACCCGCAAATCCGAGGGTGCGCGCGTACTGGCTCTCCACGGCAAGCCGGTCGGGCGCCTGCGGTGCGGAGCGTTGCCGGATCAGGCGCACCGCTTTCTCGCAGTTCATCAGAGCCGCCGCGTAATCGCCCAGTCCGTTCTGTGCATCGCAGACATTGTTGAGGAAGACGGTATCCATCTCGGGTTTGCGGTCGCTGGATTGGCGCATCAACTCGGCGTAGCGCTGATACGAGGTGATGGCGCGATCGAAGCGGCCGGCACTGGCCTGCAGCAAGCCGAGGTCGTTGATCAGATGCGCGCTCGCGAACCCGCTGTCGCCGATCAGTCGCGTCTGTGCATCGATGGCGCCCTGCAGCGCAAGCTCGGCCTCGGCGAGTCGTCCCAGGCTTTGAAGTGCACGGGAACGCAGTTGCTGCGTCCACACCTGACGCGAACGCTCGATGTCGGGGTTTGCGGCGATTTCGCGGGCCATGCGATCGGCGTAGGCCAGTGCCGCTGCGGCGTCTCCGGCCTGCCATGCCGAATCGGCCAGTGTGCCGAGCAGGTTGATCAGCAGAATCGGTACGTAGCCCTTGCTGCGATCTGCCAATTGCAGGCCTTCCAGCCCATACCGGTTGGCGGTCTCAAGATCGCCCTCGGCCTTGTGCACCTCGCTGAGCGCCCAGAGACTGGCGATGCGCGCCGGTGCGTCGTCCGGTGCCCAGCGGTCACGCAGAGCCACCGCAGCTTCAGCAGCGACCTTCGCGTTCTTCGCATCGCCCAGCGCGAGATGGACACCCATGCGCGTCTCATGCCGGAGTGCCAACTCCATGGCTTCACTCCGATCACGTGGCGGCGCTGCGTCAAGCGCGATATCGAGCATGCGCAAAGCGCCTTGGTTGTCGCCAAGTTTGTAGTAGAGCTGCGCGAGCAATGCCGCGAAATCGCCACGCACGCCGGCGTCGGCTGGCGGCGACGATTGCAGTTGGCTTTCGCCGGCGTCCAGCAGGTCTCTTGCCGTCAAGGTCTTGCCCAGGGTCTGGTCCGGGTCACCGGCTTTGAAGATCGACGAAAGAAACTCGACCGCCTGGCGTGAGCGGTCGAGCTGTTTGCTTGCTTCCAGTGCCGAAGCTTCGGCATGGACGCGTGCCTGCTGCGCCTGCTGCTCGGCGCTCACCGCGCGATTGCGTTGCAGCGCAAGCTGCCACACAAACAGCGAGCAGGCGGCGGCAGCCAGCAATGCCAGGCTGGTCGCGATGCGGTGCCGTTGCAGGAATTTCCTCAGTCGGTAACTCAAGTCATCGCGTGCCGCCCGCAGCGGGCGGCCGTCGCGCCAGCGGCTCAGGTCGTCGCGAAAGGCCTCGATCGTCGCATAGCGCTGTGCGGGATCTTCTGCGGTTGCCTTGTGGATGAGACCGGAAAGGTCGGCATCGATCGGCACCGGCTGCAGCCCAGACGCACTCCGGACCGCGTCCGGCCGTTCGCCGGTGAGCAGTTCGCGCAGCAGGGTGCCCAGTGCGAACACGTCGGTGGCGGTGGTGACCGGTCTTCCGGCGATTTGCTCCGGGCTGGCGTAACCCGGTGTCCAGACGCGTGTCGATGTGGCATCTGCCGCGGCATCGATATCGATCAGTTTGGCGACACCAAAATCGAGCAGTTTGGGCTGGCCATCGCTACCGACCATGACGTTGGCGGGTTTGAGATCGCGGTGGATGACCAGGCGCTGATGCGCATGCGCGAGTGCTTGCGCGATCCGGTCGATCAGCTCGATGCGCGCCGGCAGGCGCAATGCATGCCGCGCCGCGTAAGCAGTAACCAGCTCGCCTTCCACGAATTCCATGACGAAGTAGGGCTGGCCGTCGTCGGTCTCGCCGCCGTCGATGAGTCGACAGATACCGGGGTGATCGAGTTGCGCCAGCACCTGGCGTTCCTGCCGCAGCCGGCGTCGGCCTTCCTGCGTGGGAAAGCCCCGCAACAGCTTGATCGCCACTCTTTGCTCGAAGTGACCATCGGCGCGCTCGCCCAGAAACACGGTGCCCATGCCGCCAGCCCCGATTTCGCCAAGGACGCGCCAGGGCCCGAATCGATCACCTGCGTGCGACGTGGCGAAGGTCTGCCTTGCACAGCTCGATACGCTGGCGTTCAATGCCTCGTCGGCGCTGGCGTCGGCGGCCAGCAACTGGACCAGCTCGATGCGTTCGACGTCGCTGATGGCCATTGCCGCAAGGGCTTGAGCGCGCTCGGCTTCCGGCAGCTCGACCAGCTGCGCGAATCGTTCACACTGCGCATCGCGTCGCGCCGGGTTGTTGTTCGTGTTCATGCTTCCAGTGCTCGCTTGAGCCAGGCGCGACCGAAGCGCAGGTCGCGATCGATCGTTGGTACCGACAGACCCAGTGCGCTCGCGACTTCGGCTCGCCCCAGTCCGCCGAAGTAGGTGAGTTCGATGACCTGGGCACTGCGTGCATCGCGTTGGATCAGTTGCTCGATGGCTTCGTTCAGGCGCAGGAGATTCTCATCCTCGGAAACCGCGACGTTCTCGGCCGCCGAGAGCGTTTCCGGAACCATGCCGCCACCGCGCTTGTGGCGTTGTCGACGTCGCGCGGCATCCACCAGGATCTGACGAGTGGCTTTGGCAATCACGTTGTAGAAGTGCCGGCGGTCTTCCCAGTCGGCCTGTTCGCCCAGCAGTCGCATCAATGCCTCGTGCGCCAGATCGGTGGCAGACAGCGTGGCTCCGGGGTGTTGGCGAATGGCACCGCGGGCAATGGCTCGCACCTGGTCGTAGACCAACTCCACCAGTTGTTCACGGGCGGCGTCCTCACCGTTCTGCCAACGGCGCAGCAGTTGCGTGATCTCTGCCTTCGCACCGAGCGGGCTAATGCTGGAGGATTGCATGCTGCGCTGGCTGCGGTTGCGGGTGCATGCGGAAATATAGTGGTCGCCTGTTGTGAAGGTAAAGGCACGGTTGCAGGAGGGCGAACGGCGGATGGTAGGTGAGATTGGGTTGGGGCGGCATTGGTCGCGAGCCTGCACCCGTGGGTCCGGCATCTGCCGGACGCTCTCCTCGCCCATTGTGGCGAGAGCGTCCGGCTGAAGCCTGACCCACAAGAACCAGCGGACCCACAAGAGCCCAAAGTGCGCCCGTGCTAAGTTCCAGTCCATTGTCATCCGAGGAAAGTGCAGCATGTGTCCAGCGAAAGTCCCCGAAGGTGCCGAACGTGGATGGATCATTCCGATCGGTGGTGCCGAGGAGAAAACCGACGGGCCGGAAATCCTGTCGCGCTTTGTCGAACTCTGCGGGGGTGAGCACGCCGACATCGTGGTGATTCCGACCGCGAGCCGGATGAAGGACACCGGAGCCAAGTACGAAAAGTTGTTCCGCGAACTCGGTGCCGCGCGCGCCGACGCGATGGACTTCGACACCCGCCGCGATGCCCACGAGCAGAGCCGGCTCGACCGCCTCGACGCCGCCACCGGCGTGTTCTTCACCGGCGGCAACCAGCTGCGCCTGGCCACGATCATCGGCGGCACGCCGATCGCGAAGCGCATCCGCACCCGCAACGCCGAGGGCGTGCATATCGCCGGTACCAGCGCCGGCGCCAGTTTCCTGAGCGAACACATGATCGCGTTCGGCGACGAAGGCGGCTCGGCCATCGCCGGCTCGGTGCGACTGGCACCCGGCCTCGGACTGACCAACCGCTTCGTGATCGACCAGCATTTCCGCCAGCGCGACCGCCTCGGTCGCCTGGTCACCTCGCTCGCCTACAACCCGTTCGCGGTCGGCATCGGCCTCGACGAGGACACCGCGGCCTTCATCGCGCCCGACAACACCCTCGAAGTGTCGGGTTCCGGCGGCGTCACCATCGTCGACGCGGCCGAACTGGAGTTCTCGTCGATGGACCTGGTCGACGAAGGCCAGCCGGTCTGCCTGCTCGGGCTCAAGCTGCACATGCTCACGCGCGGCGCCACCTTCAACCTGCACACGCGCCGCGCCAGCGCCGGTTCGCTGATCCGTTCCAAGGAATAAGTCCCACGGGGGAGTTTCACCATGCGCATTCTCGATCGTTCGGTGTATGTCGGCCCGTCGCTGTATGCGCATTTCCCGGTGATCCGGCTCGAGCTCGATCTCGGCGCGCTCGAGGCCTGGCCGACCGCGAAGCTCGGCGCCGCCTATGTCGACGCGCTGGTGCAGGCGCTGCCCGGGTTGGCCGAACACGGTTGTTCCTATCGCGAACCGGGTGGCTTCATCCGGCGCATGAAGGAAGGCGAGGGCACCTGGCTCGGTCACGTGCTCGAGCACGTCGCGATCGAACTGCAGAACTGCGCCGGCGAAGACGTCACCTTCGGCAAGACGCGCAGCATCGACGGCCGACCCGGCGTCTACACCGTGGTCTACGAATACGCGCAGCGCGAGGAAGGCATCGAGGCCGGCGAACTGGCGCTGAAACTGTTGAACTCGCTGCTGCCGGATGCCTTGCGCGATCGCGAGAGCACGCCCGATGACTGGCACTGGGCCGATGCCCGCGACGAATTCATCCGCTACGCGCAACGGCGTGCGCTCGGGCCGTCGACGATGTCGCTGGTGCGTGCGGCCGAGGCACGCAACATCCCCTGGCTGCGCCTGAACGACCAGTCCCTGGTCCAGCTCGGCCACGGCAAGTACCAGCAGCGCATCCAGGCGACGGTGACCGGCAAGACGCCGCACATCGCGGTCGAACTCGCGTCCGACAAGGAGGAGACGAACAAGATCCTCGGTTCGCTCGGCCTGCCGGTGCCGCGCCAGGAACTGGTGCAGAGCGAGACCGGTGCCATCCGCGCAGCGCGTCGCATCGGCTTCCCGGTGGTGACCAAGCCCTACAACGGCAACCACGGCCGCGGCATCTCGATCGGCCTGCGCACCGACGAGGAGGTCGCCGAAGGCTTCGCGAAGGCCAAGGAAATCTCGCGTTCGGTGATCGTCGAGACTTTCCTCGAAGGCGATGACCATCGCCTTCTGGTGGTCAATGGCGAACTGGTCGCGGCCACGCGGCGCACGCCGGGTCATGTGGTCGGCGACGGCCAACACGCGATCGCGCAACTGGTTGATATCGTGAACCAGGACCCGCGCCGCGGCATCGGCCACGAGAAGGTGCTGACGCGCCTGGTGCTCGATGCCCAGGCCGAGATGATGATGACGCGCGCCGGCGTCACCGCCGAATCGGTGCCCGAGGCCGGTCGCGTGATCTACCTGCGCTCGACCGCCAACCTATCCACCGGCGGCACCGCCACCGATGTCACCGACATCATCCATCCCGACAACCGCGACATGGCCGTGCGTGCGATCCGCGCCATCGGCCTCGATGTCGGCGGTGTTGATTTTCTGTCGACCAACATCGCCGAGAGTTATCGCGCGATCGGCGGCGGCATCTGCGAGGTCAATGCCGCGCCTGGCTTCCGCATGCATGTCGCGCCCTCGGAAGGCACGCCGCGCGATGTCGCCGCACCGGTCATCGACATGCTGTTCCCGCAAGGCGCGCCGTCGCGCGTGCCGATCGCGGCGATCACCGGCACCAATGGCAAGACCACAACCTCGCGCATGCTCGCGCACATTGCCAAGATGGCCGGCTACACCCCGGGACTGACCACCACCGATGGTGTCTACATCGACGGCCAGCGCACGGTCGAGGGCGACATGACCGGGCCGGTGTCGGCGCGCATGGTGTTGTCCGATCCGCAGATCGATCTCGCCGTGCTCGAAACCGCGCGCGGCGGCCTGGTGCGTGCCGGCCTCGGCGTGCGCGAAGTGAATGTCGGCGCGGTGCTGAACGTGCAGTCCGACCATCTCGGGCTCAAGGGCATTGATACCCTCGAACAGCTGGCCGAGGTCAAGCGCATTGTCGTCGAGGTCGCGCAGGACTGCGCGGTACTGAATGCCGACGATGCCAATGTGGTGCGCATGAGCGCCTACACCGACGCCAAGTCGCTGTGCTACGTCACCCTCAACCCGAGCCACGCCCTGGTGCGCGAACATATCCGCGCCGGGGGCCGCGCCTGTGCATTGGAGGCCGGCGTCAACGGCCAGATGATCACGCTGTACGACAAGGGCAGTCACATCCCCTTGTTGTGGACGCACCTGGTGCCGGCGACGCTGGAAGGGCGTGCGATGCACAATGTGCAGAACGCGATGTTCGCGGCGGCGATGGCGTTCGCGCTCGGCATCAAGCTCGACGCGATCCGCCAGGGGCTGCGTACCTTCGACACCACCTTCTTCCAGGCGCCAGGCCGGATGAACGTGTTCAACGATCATCCGTTCAAGGTGCTGTTCGACTACGGCCACAACGCGCACGCGGTGGCGGCGATGGCCGATCTCGCGCAGCGGCTCGACGTGCCCGGCCGGCGCATCGTCGTACTCGCTGGGCCGGGTGACCGTCGCGACGAGGACATCCGCGCGATCGCCGATGCGGTCGCCGGCCGCTTCGATCATTACATCTGCCGTCGCGATGACACGCTGCGCGGGCGCGAGCCGGACGAAGTGCCGAAGATGCTGGCGGCGCAGTTGCGCAGCCATGGCGTTGGCGATGCCGCGATCACCTTGATCCCCGACGAGCAGGAGGCGATCGAACACGCGCTCAAGCAGGGCCGCCATGGCGACCTGCTGCTGATCTTCGCGGACGCGCTGGTGCGCTCCTGGAAGCAGGTGATCTACTTCCGCCCGGAGGGCACCAGCCCGCCGGCTCGCACGCCGGCGCCCGCAGCGGCGAACAAGCCCGAGGACCCGCCGGCACTCGCCGACGAGGCCGTGCTCGCCAGTTTCGATGGCTTGGTGCGCGACGAGCGCGGCGTGCGTTTCAGCCGCGACGCCGAAGACTGAGACGGCCGCGGCGTTGTCGTACTGCTTCGAAGACTCGCGCCGGCTGACCGGCCCGAACCTGTATTTCGCCGCGTGCGGTGCAGTGCTGGATACCGCAGGCATGATGCCGACGCCCGCGCAGATCGAGCACTGGCGCGATCGTGCGCAGCAGGCGCGCGCATGGCTGGGTTGGTCGCAAGATGCTGCAATCGTCGCGCGCCCGCATCGGCACGGCGCGATGCTCGCGATCGCGGCACCGGTCGACCAGTTGTTCACCGCGACCGAAGTCAACGAATGGGCCTGGCAGCGCGCCTGCGGTCGCAGCGAGATGCACGCACCCGCGCATCCCGCGCTGGACGATGAGGCTTCGGCGCGTGCGACCTTGTCGCGTTCGTCGATCGCCGAACGCCGTCCGGAGCTGATGGCCCTGATGGCCGCTGCCGCCGCGCACCGGCTTCCGCTGTTGTGGGACGACGAAGTGCTCAGCATCGGCGTCGGTGCGACGGGTGCGCGCTGGCCGATGACCTCGTTGCCCGAGGTCGCCGCAGTGCCGTGGAGGTCGCTGGCACGCGTGCCGGTTGCGCTGGTCAGCGGCTCCAACGGCAAGACCACGACCGTGCGCCTGATCGCGGCGATGGCGCGTGCGCAGGGCTGGTTCTGCGGCCACAGTTGCACCGATGGCCTGTTCTTCAATGGCGTCGGCGAGCAAGGCGGCGACTATTCCGGACCGGCCGGTGCACGCAGCGTGCTGCGCGATGCGCGCGTGCAGGCAGCGGTGCTGGAGACGGCGCGTGGCGGCATTCTGCGGCGTGGTCTCGCGATCGATGAGGCCGATGTCGCCGTGGTCACCAATGTCAGTGCCGATCACTTCGGCGAGTACGGCATCGACACGCTCGCCGATCTCGCCGACGTGAAACTCACCCTGGCGCGCGCGCTGCGACCCGGTGCACGCATCGTGGTCAATGCCGATGATGCGGTGCTGCGCGAACGCGCGCTCAGGCTCACCGTGCCGATGGCGTGGTTCGCGCTCGATGCGGACCATGCGCGAGGATTCGCGACAGCGGACGCGCCAAGTTGCGGCTTGCGCGGGCGTCGTGTCGTGCTGACGCTGGCCGGCATTGAGCATGACCTCGGCGATATCGACGCCATGCCGCTGACCCTCGGCGGTGCCGCCCGCTACAACATCCACAATCTGCTCGGCGCCGCACTCGCGGCAGCGCTGCTCGGTATCGACATCGTCCACATACGCGCGGTGATGGCCAGTTTCGGCCGTGAACACGTCGACAATCCGGGTCGCCTGCAACACTTCCGGATGGACACCCTCGATGTGCTGCTCGACTACGCACACAACCCGGAAGGGTTGGCCGGCCTGCTCGAGCTTGCACGCAGCCGCTTCCCGCAGCGTCGGCTCGGCCTCGTGCTCGGCCAGGCCGGCAATCGCGGCGACGACGACATCCGCGCGCTCGCGGATGCCGCCGCCGATGCGCAGCCGGCCTTCATCGTGCTCAAGGACATCGACGGCATGTTGCGCGGCCGCGCGTCGGGCGAAGTGCCAAGCCTGCTGCGCGCGTGGCTGCTGGCACGCGGCTATGCGGCGGAACGGTTGTACGTGCACTTGCCCGAGTTCGAGGCGGCCCAGGCGGCGTTGGATCTTGCGCTGCCGGGAGACGTGCTGGTGCTGCCGATCCACGCCCGCCCCGCGCGCGAGGCGGTGCAGGCGTGGTTGCTGCAGCGGTCGGCCGAGCTCAGTTTGCCAGTCGTGCCGCAGTCACCGTGTCCACCGGATCGTTGTTCTCCAGCGTGACTTCGCTGCCCTCGTAGGCGCCATTGCCGGCATTGACGATGGCACCGAGGGCGGCATTGTCTTGATCGGCGTTGGCAGTGTTTTCGCGGATACTGACTCCGACCAGCTTGAGCTCGCCGAGATTAAGCACCGCCGAGGCGGCAATCAGCGAGTCGTAGCGGCGGCTGATCCAGTTCGATTCGATGCTCGAGCGCGCCAGCTCCAGCGTGCCGTAGTTCAACACCGTGCCGGCATCGCGCTGGGTCGCCGCCAATTGGTTGAAGCTGATTTCGCTCGAGATCACCCGCAGGCGCCCGTAGTTCTCGATGATCGCCGGAACGTTTTTGGCGACGTTGTCGACTACGCGGACGCGATCCAGCCACAGGTCGCCATGGTTCACCAGGGCGCCGCGCGAGCCTTCGGCCATGGTCAGCGAGTCGATATGTACTTGCCCGCCCTTGGCGACGGCGAGCAGGGCGAAGTCCTCGTTCGAGTAGCGTCGCAGCTCGGCATCGTTGCCGTGGAGGACAACCTTGCCGGTGATCGTGGGCAGGCCGAGTTCGCGCGCGTCGTCAGCGGCCGTGGCCAGGAAGTACAGGCCCCCGCGGGCCAGGCGAATGGTGGTTTCGCCAGTGGACTGGTTGGCCTGGTGGATCGCTGCGGCCAATGCGTCGGCATCGCGGTCGGCGATGTCGATGGTGTTGCCGGCCAGCACTGGGGCCACTGCGGTCATGAGCAGCAAGGAAAACGCGCGGGAAAGACTCATCGGGATACCTCGGGTTGGCGGCATTGCCGGGGGCGAAACTGAACGCAAGCTTTAGAGTTTTCCTTCTACGACAATTGGCACCGACCGGTTCGTGACCGGATCCACGTATTACCGGTAGACGTAGGTCGACAGACGGTCGTGCGTGGCGCGCTTGCAGCGGCGACCGCCACGGCTAGAATCGACCCGATCCCATGCGTCGAGCACGCCGCATGGCCGAATGGCCCGAACACACTCCGAGGAAGAGAAACATGAAAAAATTGATGCTGGGTATGGCCACCGCCGTCGCGATGTTCGGGGCTGGTTCGGTGCTCGCGGGCGGCAAGCCTGTCGTGGCGGTGATCGAGTTCAGGAACGAATCTGGTGCGGCGTGGTGGAGCGGCGGCGTGGGCTGGGAGCTGGCGGGGCTGGTCTCCAATGAACTCGCGGCGACCGGCGACTTCAAGGTCCTGGAGCGCAGCAAAATCGAAGCCGTGCTGTCCGAACAGAATCTGGCGGCTTCGGGCCGCGTGGCGGCCGGTACCGGCGCCAAGATCGGCAAGCTGACCGGTGCCCAGTACCTGATCGCCGGCACCGTCACTGCCTACGAAGAGGACACGGCCAGCACTGGCGGCGGCGTCAGCTTCAAGGGCATCTCGCTCGGTGGCAACAAGTCCAATGCCTATCTGGCCGTCGACCTGCGTGTGATCAATGCCACTACCGGTGAGCTTGATTTCGTACGTACCGTCGAGGGCAATGCCAAGAGCGGCGGTATGAGCATTGGCATTTCGCGCGGCGGCTTCGGCGGCGCGCTCGGCAAGCAGCAGAAGACGCCGGCCGGCAAGGCCATCCGCGCTGCGATCATCGAGATCACCGATTATCTCAATTGCGTGATGGTCCAGCAGGATGGTTGCGTGGCCGAGTACGACGCCAAGGAAAGCCGCCGTCGCGAGAAGACCAAGGGCGCGCTCGACCTCGACGACTGATTCGCTGGCGATTCGGATCAGGTCGATACAAGAAGGCGGGCTTCGGTCCGCTTTTTTGTTGCACGATCGTGTCGCGGCGGCGTTTAATCGGGGCGGGACGCCAGGTGCAGGGGAACTCGCATGATTCGTGTGATCTTCGTGGACGACCACGCCATGGTGCGTGCTGGCTATCGCGCTTCGCTGGCCAAGGTCGCCGATATCGATGTGGTCGGCGAGGCCGGCAACGGCGAAGATGGCGTGAAGCTGGCGCGCGAACTGAAGCCGCAGGTGGTGTTGATGGACCTGCACCTGCCCGGCATCAGCGGGCTGGAAGCCGCGGCGCGCATCCACCAGCACGACGCCGAGTGCAAGGTCATCGCGCTCACCGGGCACAATGAGTCGCCGTTCCCGCGCAAGTTCATCGAAGCCGGGGCGGCGGGTTATGTGACCAAGGACTGCCCGGTCGAGGAGTTGGTGCAGGCCATTCGCACCGTCGCCGCCGGCGGCCGCTTCATCAGCCAGCACATTGCCCAGGCGATGGCGCTGGATGCGATGACTGGTGCGGCGTCATCTCCGTTCGATCTACTGACCAAGCGCGAAATCGAGATCGTCGTTGCGCTCGCCCAGGGCGAGGACATGCCAACCATCGGCAAGCGTCTGCATGTGACCGCCAAGACCATTGCTTCGCACAAGTACAACGTGTTCAAGAAGCTCGAAGTCGACAGCGACGTGGCCTTGGCGCATCTTGCCCTTCAGCATGGACTGATCGAAGCCAGCAGAAAAAAGCCGCGCTAGGGCGCGGCTTTTCTTGACTGCGGGAAACGCCGCTTCAGGGTGTTGCGGGCGGCGGTGCGACTGCCTCAGGGGCCACAGTTGGCGACGTCTCGATTGCGGACTCGCTCGGCGCCGGTTCGTTGCTGACTTCGGCGGGATCCGCCGGCATCAGCGACGGTGCGTGCAGTGCGTAGGCGATTGCGGCCGCCATCGGTCGGGCCTGGGGAATGTCGACATGGCTGCGCGCGTGCTCGCGTGGGGTGCTGGCGCGCGGAGTTGGTGTGGGTTCCGCGGGCCTGGGCGCTTCCGCCGGCGATTCGACCGGCGCGATCTTCAGTTCCAGCGAGTCCTGCGACGGTGCTGGCGCCACGAGTGGCGCCGACGCTACGGCGGCCGGCGATTGGGCTTCCGGTGCGATCACGCTGCTGGCAGGCGGTGTCGCCTCGGCAGCGAATTCTGCCGCAGGCGCGACCGGCTTCGGCACCGGAGCGGCGGCCATGGTTGGCGCCGCGGCCGTCGGGTGCGTGGTCACGGAGTCTCCAGGGATGGTTGCCGCGTCCTCGTCCTCGTCATCAAGATCGGCGCTGTCGTTGGTCGGCAGTCCTTGCGCATCGACGGCGCCGGTCTCGCGCTCGCCACGGCGGCGGCGGCGCCCACCACGGCGGCCACGACGACGCTTGCTGTCGCCATTGGCGGTAGTCGCGGCTTCGTCGCCGAGCGTGGTCGCTGCGTCACTTGCGATCAAGGCCGCCATGATCGGCGTAATCGCTGGGGCTTCGCTCTCGGCAGTTGGCGCCGCGGCCGGCACCATGCTGGGCCTGGGTGCGGCAGCCGCTTCGGCGGCAGTCTTGGCCGGGGCAGCAGACTGGCGCTCACCGCGTTCGGTCCGGTTCTGCGGTTCCGGACGCGGCTGCTTCGGCTGCTGTGGTCGCGGCTCGCCGCGCGGACCGCGTTCCGCCTTGTCCGCGCGGGGTTGCTGTCCGGGCTGCGCGCCGCGGTCCTTCTGGCCTTGCTGGGCGCCGCGATCGGAGCGCTCACCGCGCTCACCGCGTTGTCCGTCCTGATGCGGCTTGCCGCCGGCGGACTTGCGTTCGTCGCGGCGCTGCTGCGGCTTGCCCTGCTGCGGTCGCTTGCCATCACGGCCATGTTGGGATTTGTCGGTTTGTGCTGCGGGCGGCGCTGCCGGCGCCGGGTCTCCAGCGCCGAACAGGCTGTTCCAGAGGCGACGGAAGAAACCCGGCGCCATCGCTGCAGCCGGAGCCGCCGCTGCGACAGGCGCGACTGCAACTGTCTCGAGCGGATCCTCGCGCATCGGCACCGGGCCGACCGGCGTGATGCGGGTAACCGCTGGTTGTTCTCCGGGCTCCACTGGTTGCGTCGAGGACGGTAGCGGCGTCGGCTTGACCGGCGTGATGCGCTCATAGCTGGGCGCGGTCTCCAGCGCGACTTCGCTGGCACGAAGGCGGCGCACCTCGTAATGCGGCGTTTCGAGTTTTTCGTCGGCGACGACGACGACGCTCGCTTCCTGGCGCGTTTCGATCTCGATGATGGCGCGACGCTTCTCGTTGAGCAGGAAGTTGGCGATATCGGCCGGCACCTGCACAAGTACCTGGCCGGTGTTTTCCTTCATCGCCTCTTCCTCGACGATGCGCAGGATCGACAGCGACAGCGACTCAATGCCGCGGATACGGCCATGGCCCTCGCAGCGCGGGCAGACGTTTTGCGTGGCCTCGCCGAGCGAAGGGCGCAGGCGCTGACGCGACATTTCGAGCAGGCCGAAACGTGAGATGCGGCCGATCTGCACGCGCGCGCGGTCGACCTTGAGCGCGTCGCGCAGCTTTTCTTCCACTTCACGCTGATGCTTGCTCGATTCCATGTCGATGAAGTCGATGACGATCAGGCCGCCCATGTCGCGGATGCGCAGCTGGCGTGCCACTTCGACCGCGGCTTCGAGATTGGTGTTGAACGCGGTTTCCTCGATGTCACCGCCCTTGGTCGCCTTCGCCGAGTTGATGTCGATCGTGGTCAGCGCTTCAGTCTGGTCGATCACGATGGCGCCGCCCGAGGGCAGGCGCAGGGTGCGCTCGAAGGCGTTCTCGATCTGCATCTCGATCTGGAAGCGCGAGAACAGCGGCACCGTGTCCTGGTAGAGCTTGAGCTTGCGCAGGTTCTGCGGCATCACCTGCTGCATGAACTGGCGCGCGTCCTCGTACAGGTCTTCCTGGTCGATGAGGATTTCGCCGGTGTCGTTGCGCAGGTAATCACGCAGCGCACGGATGATCAGTTTCGATTCCTGGTAAACGAGGAACGGAGCAGAACGGCCTTGGGTTGCCTCGGTGATCGCCTTCCATACCTGCAGCAGGTAATCGAGGTCCCACTGCAACTCTTCGGCGTCGCGGCCGAGACCGGCAGTGCGGATGATGAGCCCCATTTCGTCAGGGAGCTTGAGTTCATCCATGGTCTCTTTCAGATTTGAACGATCCTCGCCTTCGATGCGGCGCGAAACGCCGCCGGCGCGCGGATTGTTCGGCATCAGCACCAGATAACGGCCGGCCAAGCTGATGAACGTGGTCAGCGCCGCACCCTTGTTGCCGCGTTCTTCCTTGTCGACCTGGACGATGACCTCGCGGCCTTCCTTCAGCAGTTCGCGGATGCCGGCCTTGTTCGGGTCGAGGCCGGGCGTGAAGTACTCGCGCCCGATCTCCTTCATCGGCAGGAAGCCGTGGCGCTCGCCGCCGTATTCGACGAAACAGGCTTCGAGGCTGGGTTCGACGCGGGTGATGCGTCCCTTGTAGATGTTGGATTTCTTCTGCTCGCGCGACGGGATTTCGACATCGAGGTCAAACAGGCTCTGGCCATCGACGATAGCCACGCGCAACTCTTCCCGCTGAGTTGCGTTGATCAACATACGCTTCATTGTGAATGCTTCCTTGCGCTCCTGGCGCGGCGCCCGCTTCGGCACTTGATCCTCGGGTCTCCGCGCGCAGGGCTCTCGCCTCACCACGCTGCGTTCGACACTTGGAATTCGGCGGCGGTACGCCCGGTCGGGCGCAAAATTACTGGGGTGTTGGACTCGGTAGTCTCCGGTCGAGTCCTGACCGGTCGGTGACGTCACACCGAGGCGGTTGTGCTTCCGCACTATCCGCAAGAGCCTGCTGCTCGGATACGATGCTCGGGTGCAGGACGTTTTCGTCACTGCCGTGTTCCCGCCCCTTCCATTGCCGCAGGCGCGACAAACGGCTTCGATAAGTAATTGATCGAAGCCCGTTTTCGACGCTGATCGCAGTTCGATTCTAGCCGCCGATGAGCAAACCCGCAAACCCGAGGCCGCAAGCGGCTGAGAACGCCGTCGCGCCGTCGGTCCAGATCCTCACCATTGGCGAGGACCGGGACGGCCAGCGACTCGACAACTTCCTGTTCAACACGCTCAAGGGCGTGCCGAAGACGCATGTCTATCGGTTGCTCAGAACCGGGCAGGTGCGCATCAACGGCAAGCGCTGCAAACCCGACACCCGCATCGCCGCCGGCGATCTCTTGCGGCTGCCGCCGGTGCGCGTGCCGGAAGCGCGCGACCCCGGTCAGGCGCCGGAGCGCCTGCTGCAGGAAGTGCCATCCTGGATCGTGTTCGAGGACCGCCACTATCTGGTGTTCAACAAACCCTGCGGCATTGCCGCGCATGGCGGCAGCGGCGTCAGCTTTGGTGCGATCGAGCTGCTGCGCCAAGCGCGGCCAGAGGAAGCCTTCGAACTGGTGCACCGCCTCGATCGCGACACCAGCGGCGTGCTGGTGTTCGCAAAGCGCCGCCCGGCGCTGACCCAACTGCAGGCCGAAATCCGCGAGAACCGCACGCGCAAGCGCTATCTGGCTCTCCTCGCCGGGCGGCTGCCGAAGGATCGGATGCACGTCGATGCGGCGCTTGCGAAGAACGTGCTGCAGGGCGGTGAGCGCATGGTCACGGTCGATGACGAGGGCAAGCCGTCGCGCAGCACCTTCAAGGTGCTGGAGCGGCTACGCGATGCCACTCTGGTCGAGGTCATCATTGAAACCGGGCGCACCCACCAGATCCGCGTGCATGCCCAGCATCTCGGTCATCCGCTGCTCGGCGACGACAAGTACGGCGACAACGATGCCAATCGGGCCGCGAAGAAGTTTGGCCTGAAGCGCTTGTTCCTGCATGCCGCCGAGTTCGGTTTCCGCGTCGGCGATCCGGAACGCGATTACGTGTTTCATGCGCCGCTCGCCGCCGAGCTCGAAGCCGCGTTGGCGAACTGGCCACGCGATTGATCAGGGCGCACGCTCGACGTGCAGCGCTTCGAGCTTGGCGGCGCAGATGAAGTCGTTCTCGGAGAGGCCGCCGACATCGTGGGTGTTGAAGCGCACCAGACAGTGGCCGTAGCCGATTTCCATGTCGGGGTGGTGGTCCTCGACATGCGCAATCCAGGCCACTGCGTTGACGAAGGCCATGGTGCGGTGGAAGTCGCCGAAACGGAAATCCTTGCTGATGCGCGTGGCATCTTCGGACAGCGCCCATCCGGGCAGCAACGTCAGTCGTTGTTCGCACTCGGGTCGGCCGAGCGCGTGTTCAGCGCCCTTGCGCGGTCGGCAGTGCTGGCTGGCGAGCGAAGCGAAGGTGGGACTCATCGGCGAATTTCCTCTGTCTTGTCGTGGCGACGCGCGGCACCATATCGTCACCAGTTGAATCGTCAAGCCTTGAGCGCAGGAACTCCAGTGATCTCGATCTCCGCGAACGCCCAAAACCACTTCCGCCGCATCCTGTCCGGTCAGGGCATCGAGGGACTGGGCATCCGCCTGGCCGCGCTGCATCCGGGTACACCCAAGGCGGATTGCCGCCTGGAATTCTGCGAGCCCAGCGATCTCGACGGCGCAGAGTGGACGCTTGAATGCGAGGGATTCAGTGTCTACGTGGATGCGGCCAGCACGCGCTGGCTGGACGCGGCCGAGATCGATTATCTCGATGGTGCCACCGGCGGCCAGTTGACCATCCGCGCTCCGCACATCAAGGGCCGCGAACCGGGCGTGGATGCCAGCATCGTCGAGCGTGTGCGTTACGTGCTCGACTTCGAAATCAGTCCACAACTCGCGGCGCATGGCGGGCGGGTGACGCTGGAGGAGATCGATGCCGATGGCGTGGTCGTGCTGCGCTTCGGCGGTGGCTGCCACGGCTGCGGCATGGTCGAGGTGACCGTGCGCGACGGCATCGAGTAGACGCTGATGGCGCGCGTGCCCGGCGTGACGGCGGTTCGCGACGCAACCGACCACAGCTGCGGCGACAAGCCCTATATCAAACGCTAAGAAAAAACGGGGTCAGAGTGGATTTCGGTCAGGAGAAATCCACTCTGAAAACTCATGTCGCCGCCTCCCATCGCTGGCGGTCGCCGTCCAAGGGGTGAACCCTATGTGGCTCGGCGCACCAACGACAGGAGACGGCTATGACACTTTACGCGGCGATAGATTTGCATTCCACCAACGGCGTTCTCGCGGTCATCGATGAGCACGACTCGGTGGTGTTTGAACGGCGGCTGCCCAACGATCTGCCGCAGGTGCTGCAGGCACTGACACCGTTTCGCGAGTCGCTCGGCGCGCTCGCGGTGGAATCGACCTACAACTGGTACTGGCTTGTCGACGGCCTGATGTCCGAAGGCATCGACGTGCGCCTGGTCAACACCACGGCTGTGCCGCAGTACGCCGGCCTCAAGCACGGCAACGACCACACCGATGCGCGTCATCTGGCACACCTGCTGCGCTTGGGCATTCTGCCGGAGGGCTACATCTACCCGCGAGAGCAGCGCGGCGTGCGCGATCTGTTGCGCCGGCGCTTCTTGCTGGTGCGCCAGAGCGTGACGGTGACCAATTCGCTTCAGGCCGCGTGGTCACGGCGCACCGGCCACGGACTGTGCGGCAATGATTTCCGCACGTTGACGCCAGCGATGGTCGAGGCCACGTTCAGTGACCCCCACGATCGCTTGGGTGTCGTTGGCCAACTGCAGCTCGCGCGGTTCCTGCACACGCAGATCGAGCAGATCGAGGGCTGGGTACTGCAGGACATCGGCCGCATGCCGGCCATGGCGGCGCTGCGCAGCACACCGGGCATCGGCGTCATTCTCGGCAGCACGATCTTGCTCGAGACCGGACCGATCGACCGCTTCGCCTCGGTGGGCGACTATGCGTCGTACTGCCGCATGGTCGAGAGCACACGGTTGTCCAACGGCAAGAAGAAAGGCGCCGGTAACGCCAAGTGCGGCAACCGCTACTTGTGTTGGGCGTATATCGAAGCGGCCAACTTTGCGATCCGCCACAGCGCGGAGATCCGCCGCTGGTACGAGCGCAAGTCGGCCAAGAAGCCGCGCGTAGTGGCCATCAAGGCCACGGCCCACAAACTGGCGCGGGCCGGTTACCACCTGATCAAACACGGAGGGCACTTCGATGTGAAGCGCGCCTTCGGATGAGATACCGGCGGCGTCCAGGTCTGAAATGGGGTTGGTAGAACCAGTCGATCTGAATGACCGGACGTCGGCGGACCTGATTCACAGGCAAGGGCCGCCTGCCCGGCGAGCCAGCGAGGGTTGGACGCGCGCGAGCACGAACCACGCATCTGTGAAGCCGATCATCGGCCACATGGACGCAACGGGCAGCACCGATGAGTGTTTGGGGCAGCGATGCCGAGGGCGGAACCCCCGCCTCAACCAGAATGGTGACTGGTGCGGCCACGCGCCGCAGCCAACCGGGAACACACGCGGAGTCGGCCACGCAGGAAGCAGGTCAGCAGAACAACACTGAGCCCGAGCCGGGACGCTCTACGTTTGTGCCTGTTGACTCGGGCGGCGAAATGGTGACCCCGTTT
>Ga0073899_10000552_pt1 | contig 34223 bp, 29 predicted proteins | sample KloWWTmetaKNB5Ph_FD_88975 | JGI IMG/M metagenome (GOLD analysis project Ga0073899, IMG submission 88975) | Active sludge microbial communities from Klosterneuburg, Austria, studying microevolution and ecology of nitrifiers - Klosterneuburg... | ecosystem: Engineered > WWTP > Aerobic digester >... | reverse complement strand
CGGAAGGCATCGAAGCCCTGCTGCAGGAAGCGGTGCAGCGCGCCGAGCCCGGCCAGCTCGGCCGGGCGGCGCATCATCTTGAGGCTCAGGCCCAGCAGCGGCAGGTGGGTCAGGCGGTCGAGCGTGCGTCCGATGCGGCCCACCAGCCCGATCTGCAGCGCCCGGTCTCCCGGGCGGCCGCAGGCGCGGTAGGCGCTGGCGTAGACAGCGCCATCAATGCGGTCGACCCGGCCCGCCGCGCGCAGCTGCACCACCATGTCGGCGTCCAGCGACTCCGAAAGCGCATCCATGTGCATCGCGTCCACCAGCGTGGCCAGCGCCCGGGTGGGCAGCGTGGCCACCAGGGTGGGCAGCACACGGGCCAGCTCGGCGTCGCGCTGGGTGAAGTCGTGCGTGCCGTAGAGCTCGTCCAGGAAGAAGGCGGTGGCCACCGCGTAGCGGGGGTCGCGCGCCAGGTCGGCATGGGTTCGCGCCAGCCGGGCGGACTGCCAGCCCTTCAGGCGCAGGTGGTCCTGTGCCGCCGCCTCGGTGAAGCGCATCTGCCGCAGCCGGCTGGCCTCGGCGAGGTGGCGCTGCAGCTCCAGGGCCAGGGCGTCCTTGTCCAGCGCGGGGGCGGGGGTGTCACTCACAGCTGGATTATCGAAACCCGACCTGGCTGCTTCTAGAGCGATCGGTCTAATCCGGCGCCATGCAGCGGACTAGACTGGTCTGAAAGGATCCGCGCCATGAACCTGCATGACCTGCCAGTCCCCAGCGGCGCCGACGTGGCGGCGATGCGTGGCCTCTTCGATGCGATGCACGCCACCACCCGCCGTGACCCGCTGGTACCGCGCGAGTGGCGCGTGGCCCGGCTGGGCGCGCTGGCCGCGCTGCTCGGCGAGGAGCCCGACGCCTGGGTGCAGGCCATCGACACCGACTTCGGCCACCGCTCGGCGCACGAAACCCGGCTGGCCGAGCTGTTTCCGGCCACCGAGGCGGTGCGGCACGCGCGCCGGCATGTGGGCACCTGGATGCGGCCCCGGTCGGTGTCGCCCTCACTCTGGTTCCGCCCGGGCCGGGCGCGCCTGATCCCCCAGCCGCTGGGCGTGGTGGGCATCGTGGTGCCCTGGAACTACCCGCTGCTGCTGGCCCTGTCGCCGCTGGCGGCGGCGCTGGCCGCGGGCAACCGGGTGATGATCAAGATGTCCGAGTTCACGCCCCGCACCGGCGCCCTGCTGGCGCAGCGGGTGGCGAAGTACTTCCCGGATGGCAGCGTGGCGGTGGTGCTGGGCGATGCGCAGGTGGGCGCGGCCTTCACCCAGTTGCCCTTTGACCACCTGCTCTTCACCGGCTCGACCGCGGTCGGCCACCATGTGATGCGCGCGGCGGCGGACCACCTGACGCCGGTCACGCTGGAGCTGGGCGGCAAGTCGCCCGCCATCATCGGGCCGGGCCATCCGCTGGCACACGCCGCCGAGCGCATCCTGGTGGGCAAGCTCTTCAATGCCGGCCAGACCTGCATCGCACCGGACTACGTGCTGCTGCCAGCCGGGCAGGAAGAGGCCTTCATCGCCGAGGCGCGCGCCGTGGTGGCGCGGCTGTATCCGCAGATGGCGACGACGCCGGACTACACCTCGATCGTCAACGAGCGGCACTTCCAGCGCCTGGGCGGCTACCTCGACGACGCGGCGGCGATGGGCGCGCAACTGCGCCCGCTCACCGACGTGCCGGCCGATGCGGCCCGCCGCCGCCTGCCGCCGGTGGCGCTGCTGCAGGTGACGGACGCGATGCGGGTGATGTGCGACGAGATCTTCGGCCCGCTGCTGCCCATCGTGCCCTACCGCAGCCTGGACGAGGCGCTGGCCTACGTGAACGCGCGGCCGCGCCCGCTGGCGCTGTACCTGTTCGAGCGCGACCGGCGCCGCCAGGAGCAGGTGCTGCAGGGCACGGTGGCCGGCGGGGTCACGGTGAACGACACCCTCCTGCACATCACGCAGGAGAACCTGCCCTTCGGCGGTGTCGGCCCCAGCGGCATGGGGCAGTACCACGGGCACGAGGGATTCCGCACCTTTTCCAAGCACAAGGGCGTGTTCCTGCAGTCGCGCTTGAATGCGATGTCCCTGTTCAACGCGCCGTACGGCCGGATCATCGAGCGGATGACGGCACTGCTGACGGGTCACCGGTGATGCGCATGGGCATCACGCGTCGAACCTGGCTGAAGACCGGCGTGGCCGGTGGCCTGCTGCTGGCCGGCGCCTGGGCGGTTCACCGGCCCCTGGACCGCCTGGCCAAGCGTGGCCTGGTGGCGCAGGCGCCGCTGGACGGCGCCCTGCGGTTGGTGGTGCCCGCCCTGGTGCCGGTGCTGCTGGCCGGGATGCTGCCCGAGCCCGCCGCCGCGCCCGAGCGGCAAGCGGCGATCCGCCAGACCACCGACGGCGTGGCCACCGCGGTGGCGGCGCTGTCGGCCGCGACCCAGCGGGAGGTGGCTGAGCTCTTCGCGCTGCTGGCGCTGCCGCCCACGCGCATCGCCGTGGCGCGCCTGAGCGTACCCTGGCCCGAGGCGAGCGAGGCGCAGGTCCGCGCCTTCCTCGACGGCTGGCGGGGCAGCTCGCTGGCGCTGCTGCAAAGCGGCTACCAGGCGCTGCACGACCTGGTGCTCGGCGCTTGGTACGCCGATGCGGCGCACTGGGGCGCGATCGGCTACCCGGGGCCGCCCGAGGTGCCCCGTCCTTCCTGACACACCATGATCAACGATCCCTACCGAGACGGTGCGGCGCGCGGCTGGAGGCTGGTCGATGCCGCCAGGCTGGAGCGCGATGCCGAGGCCGAGGCCGACGTCATCGTGCTGGGCAGCGGTGCCGGTGGCGGCATCGCAGCCGAGGTGCTGGCCAAGAGCGGCTTGCGCGTGGCGATCGTCGAGGAAGGCCCGCTGCGCAGCACGCCGGACTTCCGCATGCGCGAGGCCGACGCCTACCCGCAGCTCTACCAGGAGTCCGCGGCGCGCAAGACCGCCGACAAGGCGATCAACATCCTGCAGGGCCGCTGCGTGGGCGGCTCGACCACGGTCAACTGGACCAGCAGCTTCCGCACCCCGCCGGACACGCTGGCCCATTGGCGCGAGCGTTTTGGCCTGGGCGACTACAGCCCCGAGGCACTGCTGCCCTGGTTCGAGATGGTCGAGCGCCGCCTGGGCATCCACGAGTGGAACGGGGTGCCCAACCTGAACAACGAGACGCTGCGCACCGGCGGCCAGGCGCTGGGCATCGAGGTCCGCGTGATGCGCCGCAACGTGCGCGGCTGCTGGAACCTGGGCTACTGCGGCATGGGCTGCCCGACCAACGCCAAGCAGTCGATGCTGCTGACGACGATTCCCTCCGCGCTGGAGCAGGGCGCCACGCTCTACAGCCACCTGCGCGCCGAGCGGCTGATCGTGGAGGGCGACCAGGTGCGTGGTGTCGATTGCGTGGCGATGGAGCCGGCCGGCGTGCACCCGCGTGCACTGCGGGTGCGGCTGCGCTCGCGCCACGTGGTGCTCGCCGCGGGTGCCATCGGCAGCCCGGCGCTGCTGCTGCGCAGCGGCCTGCCGGACCCGGCGCAGCGCGTCGGCCGGCGCACCTTCCTGCATCCGGTGGCGCTGAGCGCGGCCGTGATGCCACAGGTGGTGGCCGGCCACGCCGGTGCGCCGCAGAGCCTGTACTCGGACCACTACCTGCACAGCCAGCCGATCGGCGGCCCGGTGGGCTTCAAGCTGGAGTCGGCGCCGCTGCACCCGGTGCTGTTCGGCACCACGCTGCAGGGCTACGGCGCGGCGCATGCCGGGCTGATGCGCGAGTTCCCCCACGCGCAGGTCCTGCTGGCCCTGCTGCGTGACGGCTTCCACGAGGCCAGCCCGGGCGGCACGGTGCAGCTGCGCGACGACGGCACGCCGGTGCTGGACTACCCGCTGAACGACTACCTCTTCGACGGCATGCGCCGTGCGCTGCTGGCGATGGCCGAGATCCAGTTCGCCGCCGGTGCGCGCAGCGTGATCCCGGTGCACGAGGCCGGCCTGCGCTGGTCCACCCTGGCCGAGGCGCGTGCCGGCATTGCGACCCTGCCGCTGCAACCGCTGGCGCTGCGGGTGGTCAGCGCCCACGTGATGGGCGGTTGCGCGATGGGGACGGACCCGGCGCAGTCGGTGGTCGATCCGCGCGGCCGGCACCACCGGGTGCGTGGCCTGACGGTGGCCGACGGCTCGCTCTTCCCGACCAGCATCGGCGCCAACCCGCAGGAGTCGGTCTACGCCATCGTGGCGCGCAACGTCTCCGCGCTGGCGGCCGAGCTGACCGGGCGGCCGGCGGCGCCCATCGCCTGACCGTCGCCGTGCATCCCGGCGGCTTCTGTTTCACCCTGGAGGGGCGGCCATGACGGCTCGACACCTGCGCCTGGCCCTGCTGATCGAGTTCAGCCTCTACGCCGCCTGGCTGGCTTGGCGGATCGAGGGCGGCGCGGGCGGGCTGGCGTCGTTCGGCGGGGTGCTGGCTGTCTTCTTTGGCAGCCGGGCGCTGGTGGTGGCGGTGAGCTACGCCTTCACGCTGCTGGGGTCGGACCCGGTGCCGTCCGGCCTGCGCTGCGGGCCACTCGGCTGGCTGCGCATGGGGCTCGAAGAGCACGTCGGCCTGCTGCGGCTGTTCGTGCTGGCGCAGCCCTTCGAGTCGCGCTGGCTCGCGCCGGACCGGCTGGACGCCGCCGCGCCGTCGGAGCCGCAGCGCCCGCCGCTGCTGCTGATCCACGGCTACCAGTGCAACCGCGGCTTCTGGTACTGGCTGCGTCCGCGGCTCGAAGCGGCCGGCTGGCGCGTGGCCACGCTCAGCCTGGAGCCGGTGCTGCGCGACATCGACGTGCTGGTCGACGGCGTCGAGCACCGTATCCGTGAACTGCAGCAGGCCACCGGCGCCGAGCAGGTGATCCTGGTGGGCCACAGCATGGGCGGCCTGGTGGCGCGGGCCTACCTGCGCCGCTGGGGCGCGACCCGCGTGGCGAGGGTGGTCACGCTAGGCTCGCCGCACTACGGCAGCCGGCTCGCCGCGCTGGCCTGGGGCCGCAACGGCCGGCAGATGGTGATCGGCAACCCCTGGCTGCGCGAGCTGCAGACCGAGCCGCTGCCCGTGCCGCTGACCTCGATCTACAGCGTGCACGACAACCAGGTGATACCGCAGCGCCGCTGCAGCGAGCTCGCCGGGGCGCGCAGCGTGGCCATCGGCGGCGTCAGCCACCTGGGCATGGCGACCTCGGGGCGGGTGCTGGCGGTGCTGCTGAGCGAGCTGGCGTGGTCCGGTTCGGTTAGCCGGCCCTCGACATAAAACGAAACACGACGATACCGGGCTGAAAGGACGCTGCAGCACCGGGCGGGCACCATGACGCCATGTCCTGCCGAACCGCGTGCGGGATCCTCAGTGAAGAAAGGAAGTCGATCATGACCCCCTGGATCAAGCGTTCCCTGTACGTTGTCGTTGCCGCTGCGGCGGTGGGTGGTCTGGCCGCCTGTGGCCACGGCCCGATGGGTGGTGGCGTGGCCGGTGACGGGCCTGCTGCCTGCGGCCCCGGCATGGGTGGCCCGATGATGGGCATGCGCGGCATGCACCGCGGCCCGATGAGCGATGCCGACCACGCCAAGATGCGTGACCGCATGGTTGAGCGCGCCACCAAGGAGCTGGCGCTGGACGACGGCCAGAAGGCCAGGCTGGTGACCCTGCTGGACAAGATGCACCAGCAGCGCGCCAAGATGATGGGCCCGGCTCCCCAGGCCGGCCAGCCGGGCAAGACGCCGCGCGACGAGTTCCTGGGCCTGATGAGTGGCGAGCGCTTTGACCGTGCCCGCGCCCAGGCGCTCGTGGACGAGAAGGGCAACGCGATGCGCGCTGCCGCGCCGGAGATGATCACCGCGATGGGTGACTTCTACGACAGCCTCAAGCCCGAGCAGCAGGCCAAGGTGCGCGACTTCCTGTCGCGCGGCGGCCGCGGCATGGGTGCGGGCATGCGCGGCTGGCACCGCAGCTGAGTTTGGACGGGCCTGCCACAGCATGGCCACCTGTTACCGCTGTGGCAGGATGAACCACCATGCCCCGCATCCTCCTGATCGATGACGACGAGCATCTGGGCGCGCCGTTGGCGGCCTACCTGAAGCGCTACGACTTCGAGGTGGACTGCGCGCTGCGTCCCAGCGTCGCGCTGCAGCGCCTGCGCGAGGTGGCCTACGACGGCGCGATCCTGGATGTGATGCTGCCGGAGATGGACGGCTTTGCGCTGTGCCGCGAGATCCGCCACAGCAGCGACCTTCCCAGCGACCTGCCGATCCTGATGCTCACCGCCCGCGGCGACGTGATGGACCGCGTCATCGGCCTGGAGCTGGGCGCGGACGACTACCTGCCCAAGCCCTTCGAGCCGCGCGAGCTGGCGGCACGCTTGCAGACCATCCTGCGCCGTCGCGCGCCGAAGCCGGCCGCTGACGAGCTGTCCGCGGCGCGGCGCCTGGTCTTTGACGGCCTGGTGGTCGACCTGGACCGCCGGCAGGTGCTGCGCCAGGGCGAGGCAGTGGAGCTGACCGGCACCGAGTTCGAGTTGCTGGCGCTGCTGGCGCGCGAGCCGCACAAGGTGTTCAGCCGCGACGAGATCCTGAACCGGCTGCGCGGCCACGAGGCCGACCTCTACACGCGCGCCGTGGACATCGTCGTCAGCCGGCTGCGGCGCAAGCTGGAGCCGCTGGACTGCATCAAGACGCTGCGCAATGCGGGCTATGCCTTTGCGGGGGCGCGCGCGTGAGCCACCTCATGGTCCGCCTGCGTGCGGCCTGGCGCAGCCTGGGGCTGCGCATCGTGCTGCTGTTCCTGCTGCTGGCCGGGGCGATCGTGCTGATCGGTGCGGGTGGCATGCAGCGGGCCGTGGGTGGCCCCTGGCGGGCGTTGGTGCGCCCGCTGGTGGCGGACTACGTGGACCGCCTCGCGGCGGAAATCGGCAGTCCGCCCGACGTGGCCCGCGCGCGCGCGCTGGCCGAGCGCCTGCCACTGACGGTGCGCATCAGCGGCCCGGCGGTGCAGTGGGACTCGCGCGGCGACGCGACCCTCGCGCCACCCCAGCCCACGCGGCCGCCCTGGTCCCGCATGGACGGGGCCTCCCAGGGGCGCGCCCCCTGGCACCCGCACGATCCAATGCACGCACCGATCGGCCGTGGAGTGCATCGGCACTTTCCCATGCTCGACGACGATGGCGATGCCACGGACGCTGCCGACACCGAGCGTGGCTGGCTGATGGCGCGGCGCCTGACGGCCGATGGCCATGTGTTGCAGTTCGGCATCGCCCAGGTCCCATGGCGTGACCGGCCGCGTTCGATCGGCTGGTTCATGGTCGGCCTGCTGGCGGTGCTGACGCTGGTGGCCTATGGCGTGGTGCGCCATTGGTTGAGGCCGCTGGGCGACATCGCGGCCGGGGCGGAGCGCTACGGGGCGGGCAAGTTCGACGCGCCGATCCCGCAGCGCCGTGACGACGAGCTGGGCGAGCTGGCCGGGCGCATCAACACCATGGCGACGCGGCTGCACGGCATGCTGGAGGCCAAGCGGGCACTGCTGCTGGCGATCAGCCACGAACTGCGCTCACCGCTGACGCGCGCGCGGCTGAATGCCGAGCTGGTCGAGGAGGGCCCCTCGCGCGATGCCTTGCTGCGCGACCTGGGCGAGATGCGTGAGCTGATCACCGACTTGCTGGAAAGCGAAAGGCTCGCCGCTGGCCATGCCGCCCTGCAGCGCGAACCCACCGACCTGGCGGCGCTGGTGCGCGCCGTGGTGGCCGAGCTGGGTCCGGAGGGCAGGTCGCCACAAGGCGCTGAGGGCGCTGCACGCATCGAGGTGCAGCTGGACGAGACGATCGGTTCCGTCCAGGTCGACCCGACGCGCTGGCGCGTGCTGCTGCGCAACCTGCTGAGCAATGCGCTGCGGCATGGTCGGCCCGAGGACGTTCTGGGGCTGCAGGCGGTGGCGGGCCGAAAGCCGGACATCGAACTGAGCCTGGCGCGCGTCGGCGCTGCGCTGCGGCTGACGGTGCGGGATCACGGCCCGGGCGTGCCGCCTGAGCAGCTGGCCCGTCTGACCGAGGCCTTCTACCGCCCGGACTCGGACCGCGGCCGGGGCAGCGGCGGGGTTGGCCTGGGCCTGCACCTGTGCCGCCTGATCGCCGAGGCGCATGGTGGCCGGCTCACGCTGCGCAGTGCCGAGCCAGGGCTGCTGGCCGAGGTGACCTGGCCGGCGGGGTGAGGGGCGTCCGGCGGCCGGGGCCGATGATGACCGCGGGTCAAGACGAAAAAAAGCCCGACCGGAGGTCGGGCTTTTTTGTTGCCTGACGCGCCCGTGAGGCGCCGCCGTGACGGTTCCGATCAGCGCGGGCCGGGGCCACGCGGGCGGGCCGGTGCGCCATCGCGGCGGTGGTGGGCGGCCGGTGCGTCGCCATGGTGGCGGTGCGGTGCGCGCGGGTGATGGGCGGCCGGCGCATGGTGGCCTTCGCCGCGGGCGGCGTGGGCCGCCGGGCCGTGGCCGCCCGCGCGCGGCGGGTGGCCGTCGCGGCGGCGGTCGTCTCCACCTTCATGCCAGCGCGGCTCGCCACGGAAGCCGCCAGGGGCGCCAGGGCCGCCGGCCGACGCGTGGCCACGGTGGGCCGGAGCGCCGCGGTGGGCGCCGTGGCGGTTGCCCGGGCGCTCCATGTGGCGGGGCGTGCGGGTGAACAGCTCGGGCACCGGGCGCTTGGGCTCCAGGCCTTCGATCGTGCCGACGGGGATCGGCTGGGTGGTGAACTGCTGGATGCGGCGGATCATCGACACGTCGCGGCGCTCGGCCAGCGTGATCGCGCGGCCCGAGCGGCCGGCGCGGCCGGTGCGGCCGATGCGGTGCACGTAGTCCTCGGCTTTCATCGGCAGGCCGAAGTTGATGACGTGGCTGATGTTGGGCACGTCGATGCCGCGGGCGGCCACGTCGGTGGCCACCAGCACGCGCAGCTCGCCGCGGCGCAGCGCCATCAGCGTGCGGTTGCGCCGGCCCTGCGGCATGCCGCCGTGCAGCGGCGCCACGGCGTGGCCGAGGTCGTAGAGGTGGGCTGCCAGCTCGTCGGCATCACGCTGGGTGCTGGTGAAGATCACCGCCTGTTGCAGCTCGCGCTCGGTCAGCAGGTGCTCCAGCAGGGCAGCCTTGTGCTGCAGGTCATCGGCCCACATCAGCTGCTGCTCGATGTTCTCGTGGCTGTCGGTGTGGTTGGCCACCTCGATGCGCTGCGCGTCGTCGCGCAGGATCTGGTCGGCCAGGCGGCCCACCTGGCCGGCGAAGGTGGCGCTGACCATCACGGTCTGGCGGCTTTGCGGCAGGGCGGCGGCGATGCGCTCGATGTCCTCGATGAACCCCATGTCGAGCATGCGGTCGGCCTCGTCGAGCACCAGCATCTCGACGTGGCCGAGGAGGGCCTTGCCGCTTTCCAGGTGGTCGATCAGGCGGCCCGGCGTGGCGATCAGCAGGTCCAGCGGCTTGCGCAGCGCGGCCAGCTGGGCGCCGTAGGGCACGCCGCCGACGACGGTGGCGATCTTCAGGCCGGGGACGTCCTGGCCATAGACTTCAGCCGCCTTGGCGACCTGGATGGCCAGCTCACGGGTGGGCGTCAGCACCAGCACGCGCGGACCGAAGGCCTGGCCCTTGGGGCGGCGCTGTGCCGGGTCGGCGCGGGCATTGAGCACGCGCTGCAGGGCCGGCAGAACGAAGGCCGCAGTCTTGCCGCTGCCGGTGTTGGAGCACACGCGCAGGTCACGGCCCTCGAGTGCGGGCGGGATGGTCTGCGCCTGCACTTCGGTGGGGTTCTCGTAGCCGGCCGCGAGGACGGACTTCAGGATGGCCGGCAGCAGGCCCAGGGTATCGAAACTCATGATCTCTTCAGTCTTTCTCAAGTCGCGCCGCGAATGGCGAGACAGGCGGGCGCCGCGCGACATGCAGCGGCGCAAGGGCAGGGCGCCACGCCGCGCGGCATCCATCCGCGCACGAGGTGCGTCCAGTAGTCAGGGGAGGAATCCCGCCCAGGTCGAACAGCATCGCCGCCGACCGCGCCTGCAACCCCGCGGTCGACGGCCTGTTCAGGCGTCCCGCAGGATGAGGGGAAAGAGGAAGGTCAGAGGGGATGAACGAAAAAACGACGCCCCGCGAAGGGGGCGTCGAGTGACCATAGTATACATGAGTCTGCCGTCATGCTGCAGTGCAGCAGCTGAAAGACCGGCGAAGGCTCGATGATGCCGTGCTGTCAGGTGGCGGGGGTGACCTTGTGGATCTGGGTCACTGCGGGCACGGGCCAGCCGGCTTCCTTGCCGACGCGGGCGATCGCCTCGTTGGTGTCGAAGTAGACCTGCCAGTAGTGGTCGGTGTGGGTGTAGGGACGCACCGAGATCACCGGGCCCTGCAGCTGGAAGTCGAGCAGGTTCACTTCCGGGGCCGGTTCGGCAACCACGTTCGGGATCAGCGCCACCGCGGCCTTCAGGCGGGCGATCGCGTCCAGCGGGTCCACGCCGTTGGCCAGCTGCGCGGTGCGTTCGACGCGGCGCACCGGGTTGACGGAGAAGTTCTGGATCGTGTCGCTGAAGATCTTGCCGTTACCGACGATGGTGTGCACGTTGTCCGGCGTGACGATGGTGGTCCCGAACAGGCCCAGCTCCTTCACCGTGCCGACCATGCCGCCCGCGCTGATGAAGTCACCCACCTTGAAGGGGCGCAGGATCAGCATGAAGGCACCGGCGGCGAAGTTGCCCAGCATGCCGCTCCAGGCCGCGCCGATGGCCACACCGGCGCCGGCGAGCATCGCGGCGAACGAGGTGGTCTGGATCCCGAAGTAGCCCAGGATGCCGAGCACCAGGGCGATGTTCAGCGCGATGGCAACGATGTTGCCGAGGTACTTGGTCAGCGTCGGATCGACCGCATTGCGGTTCATCGCTGCCTGCATCAGGTTGACCACCTTGCCGATCAGCCAGCGGCCGATGATCCAGAACGCGATCGCGGCCAGGATCTTGATCGCCAGGTCGATGGCGGTGGTGCTCAAAAACGTCTCGATCGACTTCATGTCCATCAGTAGATCCTCCTCGAAAGTGCAAAAGTGCACACGCGAACTGTGAACGATTTCTCGCCACGGGGCCAGCGCACTGCGATGACAGCAGCACGGCGGCCATCGGCCGGCGGGCGGGCTGTCGTGTCTTGCCGACGTGTTCCGCCGATGTCTGGTGTGTAGGGGGCGCGGTGCCCTTGGGGAGTCGTCAGGCAGGGAGCCGGGGGCGTTCGGCGGGCCACACGTCGATCCGGCAGGGGAAGTCCAGCCAGCGCTGGGTCACGTCAGTCAGCAACTGCCGGTCACCGGTGGTCCACAGGCGGACCTCACCGCCCGCGCTGTCCGATCCCGCGCGCAGGGGGGCGGCATCGGTGAGGTCCGCGGTGCGCCGGGCCACCGCATCGGCGGTGTCGATCAGCCGCACGGCCGGCCCGAGCATGGCCTGGATGTGGTGCGCAATGAAGGGGTAGTGCGTGCAGCCGAGCACGACGGTGTCGACACCGGCGGCGCGCAGCGGCTCGCAGCAGCGCCGCACGATGTCGAGCAGCGCCGGAGCGTCCAGGTCGCCCGCTTCGATCGCGGCGGCCAGTCCGGGGCAGGGCTGCAGGTGCAGCTCGACGTGGGCGGCGTGGGCCTGCGCCAGCATCCGGAAGCGCTCGCTGCGCAAGGTGCCCTCGGTGGCCAGCACGCCGATGCGGCCGTTGCGGGTCAGCGCCGCGGCCGGCTTGATGCCGGGCTCGACGCCGACGATCGGCCAGTCGGGATGGCGGCTGCGCAGCAGTTGCACGGCTGCGGCGGTGGCGGTGTTGCAGGCCACAACGAGGAGCTTGGCACCCTGGCGGCGCAGGAAGTCCGCGATGACCAGCGAGCGTTCCTGCACGAAGGGCATGCCGCGCTCACCGTAGGGGGCATGGCCGGAGTCCGCCACGTAGAGCAGGCGCGCCTCGGGAAGGGCGCCGCGGATGGCGCGAAGGATCGACAGGCCACCCAGCCCGGAATCGAACACCCCGATGCAGGCGGGCAGGGGCGGGCAGTGCGGCGCTGGCGTCATGGGAGAGTCGGAGGAGGGCGCCTTGGTGGCCAATAACTCTAGGCGCCGCAGTCTATCAGCGGGGATTTGCGGCAGTGCATCAATTCCTCTAAAATAGAACGACCGTGCTTTTTTGGGTCGACGATGCCGGAGTGCCTGCTGTCGCCACCTAGAATCGCTGACCGGTCAGCAGCAAGCCCAACCACTGGAGAAGATCGCATGAAGGCATTGGTACCCGTCAAGCGGGTCGTGGACTACAACGTCAAGGTCCGCGTCAAGTCGGACGGCACGGGGGTGGACATCGCCAACGTCAAGATGAGCATGAACCCCTTCGACGAGATTGCGGTTGAAGAGGCGGTGCGGCTCAAGGAGAAGGGCGTGGTCACGGAAGTGATCGCCGTGTCCTGCGGGGTCACGCAGTGCCAGGAGACCCTGCGCACCGCGATGGCCATCGGCGCGGACCGCGCCATCCTGGTCGAGTGTGCCGACGAACTGCAGCCCCTGGCCGTGGCCAAGCTGCTCAAGGCGCTGGTGGACCGCGAGCAGCCGGGCCTGGTGATCCTGGGCAAGCAGGCCATCGACGACGACTGCAACCAGACCGGCCAGATGCTGGCGGCACTCGCCGGCCTGCCGCAGGCCACCTTCGCCTCCAAGGTCGAAGTGGCCGACGGCCGCGCTAAGGTCACCCGCGAGATCGACGGCGGCCTGGAAACCATGAGCGTGAGCCTGCCGGCCATCGTCACCACCGACCTGCGCCTGAACGAGCCGCGCTACGTGACGCTGCCCAACATCATGAAGGCCAAGAAGAAGCCGCTGGAGACCGTCAAGCCGGCCGACCTCGGCGTGGACGTGACCCCGCGCATCAAGACCCTCAAGGTCAGCGAGCCGCCCAAGCGCGGCGCCGGTGTCAAGGTGGCCGACGTGGCTGCCCTGGTCGCGAAACTCAAGAACGAAGCCAAGGTGATCTGAGCATGAGCGTCCTCGTCATTGCCGAACACGACAACGCGACCCTCAAGGGCGCGACCCTGAACACCGTCACCGCGGCCCTGGCCTGCGGTGGTGATGTGCACGTGCTGGTGGCCGGCCAGAACGCCGGTGCCGCTGCAGCGGCGGCCGCCCAGATCGCTGGTGTGGCCAAGGTGCTGCACGCCGACAGCGAGGCCCTGGCCCACGGCCTGGCTGAGAACGTCGCCGCGCAGGTCGTGGCGATCGCCCAGGGCTACAGCCACCTGCTGTTCCCGGCCACGGCCGGCGGCAAGAACGTCGCCCCGCGCGTGGCCGCGCTGCTCGACGTGGCGCAGCTCAGCGACATCACCAAGGTGGTGAGCGCCGACACCTTCGAGCGCCCGATCTACGCCGGCAACGCCGTGGCCACCGTGCAGAGCACCGATGCGATCAAGGTCGCGACCGTGCGCGGCACCGGTTTCGACGCCGCGGCAGCCACCGGCGGCAGCGCCACGGTCGAGGCCCTGGCTGCGGTGGCCGACAGCGGCAAGAGCCAGTACCTGGGCAGCGAGATCGCCAAGAGCGACCGCCCGGAGCTGACCGCCGCCAAGATCATCGTCTCGGGTGGCCGGGCGATGGGCAGCAGCGAGAAGTTCAACGAGGTGCTGACCCCGCTGGCCGACAAGCTCGGTGCCGCGCTCGGCGCCAGCCGCGCCGCGGTGGATGCCGGCTACGCGCCGAACGACTGGCAGGTCGGCCAGACCGGCAAGATCGTCGCGCCGCAGCTCTACATCGCCTGCGGCATCAGCGGCGCGATCCAGCACCTGGCCGGCATGAAGGACAGCAAGGTGATCGTGGCGATCAACAAGGACGCCGAAGCACCGATCTTCTCCGTGGCCGACTACGGCCTGGAGGCGGACCTGTTCGCCGCGGTGCCGGAGCTGGTGAAGTCGCTCTGAGTGCGTGCATCGATGGCTGCTGCGTGAGTCGCGGCCACTGAACCTCTTCGGGCGCCCAACCAGCCGTGACAGGCTGATTGGGCGCCCAAGTCTTGTCTGGAGAGAAGAAATGACCTATCGCGCCCCCGTCAAGGACATGCTGTTCTGCATGAAGGAACTGGCCGGTATCGACCAGCTCACGCAGATCCCCGGCTTCGAGGATGCCGGCTACGACACCGCCGCCGCCGTGCTGGAGGAGTGTGCCAAGTTCAATGAGGGCGTGGTCGCTCCGCTGAACTGGGAGGGGGACAAGTACCCCTCGTCCTTCCATGACGGCAAGGTCACCACGACGCCCGGCTTCAAGCAGGCCTTCCAGCAGTTTGCCGAAGGCGGCTGGCAGGGGCTGCAGCACCCGGTGGACTACGGCGGCCAGGGCCTGCCCAAGACCATCGGTGCGGCCTGTGCGGAGGTGCTGCACAGCGCCAACCTGAGTTTTGCGCTCTGCCCGCTGTTGACCGATGGCGCCATCGAGGCACTGCTGACCGCTGGCTCCGATGAGCAGAAGGCCACCTACCTGCCGAAGATGATCTCCGGCGAGTGGACCGGCACGATGAACCTGACCGAGCCGCAGGCCGGCTCGGACCTGGCGGCGGTGCGCACCCGCGCCGAGCCGCAGCCGGATGGCACCTACAAGGTCTTCGGCACCAAGATCTTCATCACCTACGGTGAGCACGACATGGCCGAGAACATCGTCCACCTCGTGCTGGCGCGCGTGCAGGGTGCGCCCGAGGGCGTGAAGGGCATCAGCCTGTTCATCTGCCCGAAGTTCCTGCTCAACGCCGATGGCAGCCCCGGCGCGCGCAACGATGTGCACTGCGTGAGCATCGAACACAAGCTGGGCATCAAGGCCAGCCCGACCGCGGTGCTGCAGTACGGCGATCACGGCGGCGCGGTCGGCTACCTGGTCGGCCAGGAGAACCGCGGCCTGGAGTACATGTTCATCATGATGAACTCCGCGCGCTTCGGCGTGGGCGTGCAGGGCCTGGCGGTGGCCGAGCGGGCCTACCAGAAGGCGGTGCAGTACGCGCGCGACCGGGTGCAGTCTCGCCCGGTGGACGGCTCGGTCAAGGGGGCCGCGGCCATCATCCACCACCCGGACGTGCGCCGCATGTTGATGACGATGCGCGCCTATGCCGAGGGCTGCCGTGCGCTGGCCATCACCGCGGCTTCGGCCTACGACGCGGCGCATCACCACCCGGATGCCGAGACCCGCGTGCAGAACCAGGCCTTCTACGAGTTCATGGTGCCGTTGGTGAAGGGCTACAGCACCGAGATGAGCCTGGAGGTCACCAGCCTGGCGGTGCAGGTGCACGGTGGCATGGGCTTCATCGAGGAAACCGGCATCGCCCAGCTCTACCGCGACGCCAAGATCCTCACGATCTACGAAGGCACCACGGCGATCCAGGCCAATGACCTGATCGGCCGCAAGACCTCGCGCGACGGCGGCCAGACCGCCAAGGCGATTGCCGGCCAGATCGAGCTGACCGAGGCCGACCTCGCTGCGCGCAACGATCCCGCGGCGCAGAGCTTCGCCAAGCGGCTGAAGGCCGCACGCGAGGCCTTCCTCGAGGTGGTGGACTTCGTCGCCGGTCAGACCAAGGCCAGCCCGAACGCGGTCTTCGCCGGCTCGGTGCCTTACCTGATGCTCGCCGGCAACCTGATGGCCGGCTGGCAGATGGGCCGCGCGCTGCTCGCCGCCGAGGACGCCATCAACGAGGGCGAGGAGGTGGCCTTCATGCAGGCCAAGGTGGCCACGGCGCGCTTCTATGCCGAGCACCTGCTGACCCGCGTGCCAGGGTTGCGCGACAGCATCCTGGAAGGCGGCGAGTCCGCCTGCGCGCTGCCGCTGGACGCGTTCTGAACCGGGGCCGCAGCAGCGGCCCTTTTCGATTTAGACGCGCCACTCCAATGCGCCTGGCGCCTGCGTGACAGGCCCCCGCGGCGCAGGTCGGCAGACTGTATCGCCAGCCCCATCACGAGGAGACTTCACTTGGCCCTGCCCCCCATCCTGAAACGCCTGCGCCTGCCCGTTGTCGGCTCGCCCCTGTTCATCATCAGCAACCCCAGGCTGGTGATCGAGCAGTGCAAGGCCGGCATCGTCGGCTCGATGCCCTCGCTCAACGCCCGCCCGGCGTCTCTGCTGGACGAATGGCTGGCCGAGATCACCGAGACGCTGGCCGCCTGGGACCGTGACCACCCCGAGGCGCCGTCCGCGCCGTTCGCGATCAACCAGATCGTCCACAAGAGCAATGACCGCCTGGAGCACGACCTAGAGTTGTGTGCCAAATACAAGGTGCCGGTGATCATCACCAGCCTGGGTGCGCGCGTGGACGTCAACGACGCGGTGCACGGCTGGGGCGGTATCGTGCTGCACGACATCATCAACAACGCCTTTGCCCACAAGGCGGTGGAGAAGGGCGCTGATGGCCTGATCGCCGTGGCTGCCGGCGCGGGCGGCCATGCGGGCGTCAAGAGCCCCTTTGCGCTGATCCAGGAGATCCGCCAGTGGTTCGACGGCCCGGTGGCGCTGTCGGGCTCGATCGCCAGCGGCGGCGCCATCCTGGCCGCACAGGCCATGGGTGCGGACCTGGCGTACATCGGCTCGGCCTTCATCGCCACCGACGAGGCCCGCGCGGCGCCGGAGTACAAGCAGTGCATCGTCGACAGCAACAGCGATGACATCGTCTACAGCAACCTCTTCACCGGCGTGCATGGCAACTACCTGAAGCCCTCCATCGTGGCGGCGGGCCTGGATCCGGACCACCTGCCGGAGAGCGACCCGAGCAAAATGAACTTCGGCGGCAGCGCGGCCAAGGCCTGGAAGGACATCTGGGGCTGCGGCCAGGGCATCGGCGCGATCGACAAGGTACAGCCGGCGGGTGCACTGGTGGCCCAGTTGAAGGCGGAATACGACGCGGCACGCGCGCGCATCTGCGGCGCCTGATCTAGATGCCAACAAGCAGCGGCCGCGGAACCGGCTTCGCCGCGCCGCTGGCGGCGCCCCCTTGCGGGGGAGCGCCGAAGGCGCTGCGGGGTGGGTGTCACATCAGTCGCGTGTGAGGCGGTGCAGCTCCAGGGCCTCATCCGGCGAACTGTGCATCGCCAGCTTGCGGTAGACCGCCTTGATGTGGTCGTTCACCGCGAACCACTTGATGCCCATCAGCCGCGCGATCTCCTTGATCGTGAAGCCCTTGGCGAGGTAGGTCAGCACCTCGTTCTCGCGGCTGTTCAGGCCGGGCATGTCGGCGGCCGGGCTGCCCAGCGGGGCCGGCAGGGTGCGCCCGCCGAACTCGCTCAGGCTGCCGAAGCTGGAGTCCACCGAGCCGCCGCGGTTGTCGACACCGCGAAAGAAGCCCAGGAAGCGCCGCGCGATCGCCGGGGACAGCGAGGGCTGGCCGCGCACGATCTTCTGCAGTTCCTCGACCAGCACCTCGAAGCGGTCTTCCTTGAGCAGGTAGCCGTCGGCTCCGCACTGCAGCGCGGGGAAGAGGTGATCGTCGTCCGAGTGCAGCGTGGTCGCGATCTTGATGGCGGGGTGGCCTGCCAGCTGGGCCAGCAGTTCCAGCCCCGAGCCATCGGGCTGCTCCAGGTCGCAGAGGATCAGGCGAAAACCCTTCGGGTCAGGCCGGGCGCGCTGGCCCGGGCCGATGCCGAGGGCCTGGCGTGCCGAGTCGAGGTCCCGGGCCTCGGTGAAGTCGATCTCGTCGCTGAAGCTCTCGCGCACGACACGCACGAGGAAACTGCGCGCAACCGCGTTGTCTTCGACGATCAGCACGCGAATGGACATGAGGCAAACCCTGGCAGCACGATGAAAAGTGCACGATGGCAACGTGCAGTGGCATTATCGGCTGCTGGCTCAGGCCCTGAGACCGGGGTCCCCCTCAGACCCAGGGGGCGCGGCCTGCAGCCCAGGGGCCGAGCGGCCATGGCGATCAAAGATCGTTGGACAGCACCAACTTGCCCTGGATCTTTCGGCTCGCCATGCGCTCGTAGCCCTGCTTGAGCTGGCTCATCGGCAGCACCTGGTCGAGCACCGGCTTGATGCGGCCATCGACGTACCAGCGTGTCAGCTCGACCAGCGCAGCCACCGCGGCCTGTGGCTCGCGGCGGGCGAAGTCGCCCCAGAACACGCCGACGATCGAGGCGCCCTTGAGCAGTGCCAGGTTCAGCGGCAGGCTGGGGATGCCGCCCTGCGCAAAACCGATCACCAGGTAGCGGCCACGCCAGGCGATCGAACGGAACACCGGCTCGGCCAGGTCACCGCCCACGGGGTCGTAGACCACGTCGGGGCCGCGCCCCTCGGTCAGCGCCTTGAGGCGCTCGCGCAGGTCCTCGCGGCTGTAGTTGATCGCCTCGTCGGCGCCCAGGCGGCGGGTCAGCTCGCACTTCTCGTCGGTCGAGGCGGCGGCGATCACGCGCGCACCGGCGGTCTTGGCGATCTGGATCGCCGCGGTACCCACGCCGCCCGCGGCGCCCAGCACCAGCACGGTCTCGCCCGCACGCAGCGCGGCCCGGTCGATCAGGCCGTGGTGGGTGGTGGCGTAGGTGCAGATGAAGGCAGCGGCGTCCTCGAACGTCATGGCGTCAGGGATGGGCAGCACCTTGTCGGCGCTCACGCAGACCTCGGTGGCGAAGGCGCCCATGCCGCCGAAGGAGGCCACGCGCTGGCCCACGCGCAGGTGGCGCACCTCGGCACCGACTGCATCGACCACGCCCGAGAACTCCAGCCCCGGCACGAAGGGCAGGGGCGGCTTGACCTGGTACTTGCCGTGGGTGATCAGCAGGTCGGGGAAGTTCAGGCTGGCACAGTGCACCACCACGCGCACCTCGCGCGGGCCGGGCTGCGCCGTGGGCAGTTCCTTCCATTGCAGATCCTGGGGGCCGGTGGTCTGTTCACACAACCAGGCGTGCATCGTGGGTCTCCTCATCGTGGTGTTGGCCGTCGCTGGTCGAGCGCACGGCCGGCGATGATCGCCGCAGAGCGTGGCGCGTTCCTGTCACGCAGGTGCCAGGGCGGGCGATCCATGATGCGGCCGGCGGTGTGGGCTGCCTACAATGGCCCCATGCGCATCCTGGTGGCAAATGACGATGGGTACCTCGCTCCGGGCCTTGCGGCGCTGGTGGAGGTGTGTCGCGGCTTCGCCGAGGTGGACGTCGTGGCGCCCGAGCAGAACGCCAGCGGCACGTCGAACGCGCTGACGCTGCAGCGACCGCTGTCGGTGCACACGGCGGCCAACGGCTTTCGCTACGTCAATGGCACGCCGTCGGACTGCGTGCACGTGGCACTCACCGGGCTGCTGTCGCAGCGCCCGGATCTGGTGGTCTCCGGCATCAACAACGGCGCCAACATGGGTGATGACACGCTCTACTCCGGCACCGTGGCCGCGGCGATGGAGGCCTACCTGTTCGGCATCCCGGCGATCGCCTTCTCGCTGGTGGACCGGGGCTGGCAGAACCTGGATGCCGCCGCCGAGGTGGCCCGGGGCCTGATCGCCCAGGTGCTGCAGGCGCCGCCCACCGGGGCTGGTGCAGGTGCCTGGCTGCTCAACGTCAACGTGCCCAATCGGACCGATGCCGCGCAGCTGCCGCAGCGCGTGACCCGGCTGGGGCGCCGCCATGCCAGCGCGCCGGTGATCCAGCAGATGAGCCCGCGCGGCGAGCCGCTCTACTGGATCGGCCCGGCCGGTGACGCCCGCGAGGCCGGCGAGGGCACCGATTTCCATGCCGTGGCGAACGGATTCGTGTCCCTCACGCCGCTGCAGGTGGACCTGACCGACCATGCCGCGCTGCCGGGCTGGCGGCGCTGGGCCGAGCCGCGATGACCGCTCCGGAGGAGCCGCGCCGACGCCGCTTTCCGCTGCAGCTGGGCGATACCCAGCCGACCCTGCGCCGCCTGGTCGGGCCCGGTCCGGTCGGCGGCGAGCACCTGACCGCTGTTCAGGCGCGTGGCCGAGGGCCTGCGGCTCTCTCCTCGGCCCCTGCGTCGACCCCGCCCTTGGGTATGCCGCAAGCCACCGTGACGCCAGCCATGGTGCCTGCCGTCGTCCCGGCCAGCGTCGATCCGGCGCAGCCACCCGCCAGCGCAGTGACCGCGCCGATGCCCCCGGGGCGGCCGACGCTGCGCCGCAGCGGCCTGCCGCCCTGGCCGGAGGCGAGCGCCGAAGGCGCCACGGCGCGCCTGCGCATGGTCGAGCGCCTGCGCCAGGCTGGCTGTGAGGACGAGGATGTGCTGCGGGCGATGGGCCACGTGGCGCGCCACCACTTCATCGACGCTGCGCTGACGCCGCAGGCCTACGAGGACACCAGCCTGCCCATCGGGCTGGGGCAGACGATCTCTAAGCCCTCGGTCGTGGCGCGCATGCTGGCGCTGCTGCGTGCCCGCCCGGAGGGCAGCGACCTCGGCCGCGTGCTGGAAATCGGCACCGGCTGTGGCTACCAGGCCGCGGTGCTGGTGCTGCTGGCGCGGCAGGTCTACTCGGTCGAGCGCCTGCGCGGCCTGTACGACCGGGCGCGCGAGAACCTCGCGCCGACCCGGCCCAGCCACCTGCGCCTCGTCTACGGGGATGGCCGACTCGGGCACGGGCCCAACGCACCCTACGACGGCATCATTGCCGCGGCGGGGGGGCAGGATCTGCCGGGCGCCTGGCTGGAACAGCTTGCCCCGGGCGGGCGGCTGGTGGCGCCGGTGCACGATGCCCGCCTGGGCAGCCAGGTGCTGCTCGTGGTGGACCGGCGCGCCGACGGCTCTTACGTCGAACAGCGGCACGAGCCGGTGCGTTTCGTCCCCTTAGAATCGGGCATCTGCGATCACGGCGCTCCTTGAGGCAGTCCGGCGGGGGACTCGGCACGGACACGCCCGGCCGTGACGGTCCGCCTATCCGCACCTTCCATGACATCTACACGCTCTGTTGCGCGCTCCAGCCGCGCGGTCCTGGCCCTATCGGTCGCGGCTCTCCTGGCCGCCTGTGCGACCGGCCAACGGCCCCGCGCACCGGTGGAAGACCGCACCGTGTCGCCGCGCTCGCCGGCGCCGGCCTCCGGCACACCCGCCCCCATCGTCGACGCGCCCAAGGTGCCGATGAACACCGAGCACGCTGGCAAGCCAGGCTTCTTCACTGTGCGTCCGGGCGACACGCTGATCCGCGTCGGCCTGGAAACGGGCCAGAACTGGCGTGACATCCAGCGCTGGAACGGCCTGGACAACCCGGATCGCATCGAAGTCGGCCAGGTGCTGCGCGTGATCCCGCCGGGCCAGGATGGCAACACGACCACCGCGCGTGGCGTGGGCAGCAGCCGGGTCGAGTCCCGGCCGCTCGACAGCAAGCCGCAGCCCGCTGCGGCTGCACCGGCCCCGGCGGCGCCCGTGACGCCGGTGGCGTCCACCACCGCGCCGGCCAGCAACCCTGCGCCGGCGCCGACGAGCCCGGCAGCCAGCCCGGTCGTTGCGCCGGCCCCGGTGGCCGCACCGGCGGCGAGCCCGGCGCCGGCCGCGGTGCGCGAAGCGGACGACGACCTGGCCTGGCAGTGGCCCGCGCAGGGTACGGTGGTGGCGAACTTTGACGAGGTGCGCAACAAGGGCGTGTCCATTGCCGGCAAGCCCGGCGACGCTGTCCTGGCCGCCGCCGACGGCCGGGTGGTCTACGCCGGCTCCAGCCTGCGCGGTTACGGCAACCTGGTGATCGTCAAGCACAACGAGACCTACCTGACCGCCTACGCCCACAACCAGGCCCTGCTGGTCAAGGAAGACCAGCTGGTGCGCCGCGGGCAGAAGATCGCCGAGATGGGCTCCAGCGACAGCGACCGCGTGGCGCTGCACTTCGAGATCCGCCGCAAGGGCAAGCCGATCGATCCGACCCGCCTGCTGCCGTCGCGCTGAAGACAGCGGCTGGCGAGAAAAGAAAGGGGCACCTCGGTGCCCCTTTGTCATTGTGCCGACCGTCAGCGCGTGGTCGTCACTTGGCGCTGGCGATGTAGGCCGCCAGGTCCAGCTTGTCCTGCTCGGTCAGGCCGCTGGCGAAGGACTGGTGCGCGTTGCGCTGCATCGCGCTGTTCAGGCCGGTCAGCGTGCCGGCCTGCGAGACGCTGGAGGCGTTGCCGCCATGGCAGGAGGCGCAGGTGGCGCTGTACTTCGCCTGGCCGGCCACGGGGTCGCCCACCGCGGGGGCCGGCGCGGGTGTCGGCGCAGGAGTGGGGGCCGGCGTGGGCGTCGGTGATGGGGCTGGCGACGGGGCTGGCGATGGCGCTGGAGTGGGGGCAGGGGATGGCGACGGTGAAGGTACAGGCGTCGGGGAAGGTGCCGGATCGGACGCCGGGGGCGCCGGGATCGGCGCGGGCACGGGAGCGGGCGCCGGGGTGCCCGACAGCGCGGCCTGCCAGGTGCCGCTGTCGCCATCGGCCGGGCCGGTGAAGCTGCCGCTGAGCGAGCCGTCGGCCGCCTGCTTGCCAGTGAAGACCAGCGTGCCGCCGCTGCGCTGCGTGACCTGCAGCGTGATGCTGCCGTCGGCCGCCAGGGTGCCGGTCACGCGTTGCCCGTGGCGGTTGCCCCGGCCGCGGCTGACCAGTTGCGCCTCGTACTCCGTCTGGTACTGCGCCGTGGCGACCGCATGGGCGCTGCGGAAGGCCTCGATGGCCGCGCGGGCGGCGTCGCTTTCGCGGTCGCCCGCCGCGGCCAGGGCGCTGCGCAGCTGCGCAGCGAGCTCGGCCACCCGCTGCCGGTAGGTGCTGCGCGCAGTGGTGGACGCATCGACGGCCTGCAACTCCTTGGCGAAGGTGGCGGTGGCGGCCTGGCTGGCCGGGGTGACTCGGTCCGAGCGCACCCAGCGCCCGACCAGCCTGGTGCTGCCGTCCTCCTGCAACTCGCCCTTGAGCAGCAGGGCGCCCTGCAGGGGCTGGCCCGCATCCGGGCCGGCCGTGACCGTGCCCGTCAGCGCATAGCGCGTGCTCGTCCAGGCATGGTCGCAGGACCGCTCGGTGGCGGCACCCGACGCAGCCGGGTCGGCCGCCACCGCGGCATCGCGGGCCGATGCCGCGGCAATGCTGACCCGCAGCCCGCCGTCGGCATCGCTCACGGTCACGGTCGAATCGGCCGCAGCGTCGCTGCCCGAGCCGCCGCTGCCACCGCCGCAGGCCACCAGCACGGCGGCGAAGAGCATGGACAACGCGGCCATCTGGACACCGCGTCTGCGCGACGGGCCAGGGCGGTCGGACGTGGATGCCGGTGACCCGGACGGTGCGGGCGGCGTGGCGTGGGACGGCGGGTTCGTGGGGGGCAATGTCATCGGGAGGCTCCTTGTGACGTGTCGGGCCGACCGGGCGCCGCGGCATGCGGTGGCCTGGGTCTGTTCGGCGGGTGAAGAAACGATAAGCAGCGGCGGCCCCCGTGCCCAGGGTTTGCGTCCCGGTCTTACCTCGGTAACCCCGCTGGCCGGCCCGTTAGCACCGCGACACCTCTGCACATGACTTTGGGTCCGTTCGTGACTGGCCTGAGACAATCACGCCATGACAGCAGCAGACGAATGGTTGACAGTCGACGCGCTCGACCTCGAAGCACAGGGCGTGGCGCGCAACGCCGAGGGCAAGGTGGTCTTCATCGAGGGCGCACTGCCCGGCGAGACGGCCCAGGTCACGGTGAACCGCCGCAAGAACCAGTGGGAGCAGGCCACGCTGAAGGTGCTCGGGCGCGAAAGCTCGCAGCGGGTGCGCCCGGGCTGCCCGCACTTCGGCCTGCACGCCGGGGCCTGCGGCGGCTGCAAGATGCAGCACCTGGAGCCCGCGGCCCAGGTGGCGGTCAAGCAGCGCACGCTGGAAGGCAACCTGCAGCACCTGGCCAAGGTGAAGCCCGAGCGCGTGCTGCGCCCGATCGAAGGGCCTGCCTGGGGCTACCGCTACCGCGCCCGCCTGTCGGTGCGCTGGGTCGCCAAGAAGGGCACCGTGCTGGTGGGTTTCCACGAGCGCAAGTCGCGCTACGTGGCCGACATGCAGGTCTGCCCGATCCTGCCCGCCAAGGTCAGCGGCCTGTTGATGCCGCTGCGCGCGCTGGTCGGCAGCATGGAAGCGCGCGAGACCCTGCCGCAGATCGAGGTCGCGCTGGGTGAGCGTGCCGAGGGCCTGGTCGTGGCGTTGGTGCTGCGCCACCTGGCGCCGCTGAGTGCCGCCGACCTGGCCCGGCTGGCCGACTTCGGCGCTGCCCACGGCGTGCAGTGGTGGCTGCAGCCCAAGGGCCCGGACAGCGTGCACCGGCTCGACGTGCTCGGCCCCCAGCTGGCCTACACGCTGCCGGAGTACGGGCTGACGATGCCGTTCAAGCCCACCGACTTCACCCAGGTCAACCACGCCATCAACCGCGTGCTGGTCCAGCGTGCGCTGAACCTGCTGCAGGTGCAGCCCGACGAGCGGGTGATCGACTGGTTCTGCGGCCTGGGCAACTTCACCCTGCCGCTGGCCACCCAGGCGCGCGAGGTGCTGGGCATCGAGGGCAGCGAGGCGCTGGTGCAGCGCTCGCGCGAGAACGCCGCCGGCAACCACCTGGCGCACAAAGCCACCTTCGCCGCACGCAACCTCTTCGAGCTGGGCCCGGCCGACCTGGCCGCCTATGGCCGCGCCGACCGCTGGCTGGTCGACCCGCCGCGCGAAGGCGCCTTCGCGCTCGCCAAGGCCCTGGCCGATGTGCGCCAGGCGCCCATCGACGGCTACGAGCCGCCGCGGCGCATCGTCTACGTCAGCTGCAACCCCGCCACTCTGGCGCGCGACGCCGGCCTGCTGGTCTACCAGGCCGGCTACCGCTGCACCGCGGCGGGCGTGGTGAACATGTTCCCGCACACCGCGCACGTCGAGTCGATCGCGGTGTTCGAGCGCATCGATGGCTGGGTGCTGCCGCCAACCCCGGTCGAGGTGGTGGGCGATGGCATCGAGGGCGTGCCAGGCGCGGAGGGCGTCCCGGGCGAGCCCGATGGTGCACAGGCGACTTCGCCCTGATGCGGGGCGGGGATCCCGCAGGCGGATCCCCGGTGGTCAGGCCTCGAAGATCGCCACCGCCCAGGCGCTGACGGCCGATCCGTCGCTCGCCTGACGGTCGCACAGAGCACCGACAATGCAGGCTGTGTCACGGCCCGCCTGCCTCCCCTTGAATCCCTCTGCCTCTCCAAGCCCCCGGCCCAACCCCTGGCGCCTGTCCGTTGCGCCGATGTTGGATTGGACCGATCGCCATTGCCGCGTCTTCCACCGCCTGCTGACCCGCCACACCCGGCTGTACACCGAGATGGTGACCACCGGTGCGCTGATCCACGGGGACCAGCACCGGCACCTGGACTTCAGCGCGGTGGAGCACCCGGTGGCGCTGCAGCTGGGCGGCAGCGAGCCGGGTGACCTGGCCGCCTGTGCGCGGCTGGCGCTGGAGTGGGGCTACGACGAGGTGAACCTGAACTGCGGCTGCCCGAGCGAGCGGGTGCAGAAGGGGGCCTTTGGCGCTTGCCTGATGGCCGAGCCGGCGACGGTGGCGGCCGGGGTGCGGGCGATGGCCGATGCGGTGGCCGGGCGCATCCCGGTGACGATCAAGCACCGCATCGGCATCGACCGCGAGGAGAGCTACGACTTCGTGCGCGACTTCGTCGGCACCGTCGCCGAGGCGGGTTGCCAGGTGTTCATCGTGCACGCGCGCAATGCCTGGCTGCAGGGCCTCAGCCCGAAGGAGAACCGCGACATCCCGCCGCTGCGCTACGAGGTGGTCTACCGGCTCAAGCGCGAGTTCCCGGCGCTGACGATCGTGCTCAACGGTGGGGTGAAGACCGACGACGAGATCGACGCACACCTGCAGCAGGTCGACGGGGTGATGGTCGGCCGGCAGGCCTACCACGAGCCCTGGCAGATGGCCGGCTGGGATGCGCGCTTCTTTGGCGAGCCCGGGCCAGCGGCCAGCCGCGATGCGGCAGAGGCCGCCTGGGTGGCCTACCTGCAGTTGTTGCACGAGGCCGGCACCCCCTGGCTGACGGCGATGCGCCATGCGCTGGGCCTGTGGAACGGCGTGCCGGGCGCACGGGCCTGGCGGCGTTTCTGGTCCGACCACCGGCTGCGTGACAGCGCTCCGGTCGCTGCCCATGCCCAGTGGCTGGCCCAGGCCGCCGCGCGGCGTCCGGCAGATGCTGGGTACGATGCCCATCGGCCCGGGCCCGTTGCGCCGGGTTGATGGCACAGGGATAGGAACAGGGACAGGGAGACAGGGTGACCAATCGCGACGAGGGCATGGCGGAGGTGGCTGGGGACGCGCGCTGGCGGGCGCTGTGGGCGGCTCCGGCGCTGGTGTGCCGGCGCGCGGCGCAGGTCAACCGGCCGCGCATGGCCTGGGGCGGTGGGGTGCTGCTGCTGCTCAACCTCGTGCACGTGGCGGTGTTCCGATCGCAGGCGCGGGCTGCCGATCCGCGTGTGGCGGCCTGGGCGAACGGCATCGAGATCGCGCACGGCGCCATGGCGCTGCTGATCCTGGCCCTGCTGGGCGCGCTCGCACTGGCTTGGCAATGGGAGCGCACCGGGCGGGGCACCGCTGGCGCAAGGCTGGCTGCGGCGGTCGAGCTGGCCGGGACCGCTGCGGTGCTGGGTTTCGCGGTGACGGTGGTGGCGATCGACCAGGCGGTGACGCCCAATGTGTCACCCTTCCTGCTGGCCTCGTTGCTGATGGGGCTGCTGATGCTGCTGCCCCCGGTGCGCTCGTTGCTGCTGTACCTGGCCGCCGGCGCCGGCTTCTGGCTGGTGATGTCTGCGATGCAGCCCGATGCGACGCTGCGCCTGAGCAACCAGGTCAATGGCCTGACCGCCTGTGCGCTGGGCTGGCTGCTGTCGTCGATGCTGTGGCGGCGCTTCGTCGAGCACGAAACCCTGGTCGAGGCGCTGCGCGAGTCCGAGGCCGAGTTGCGCCGCCAGCAGCAGCGCCTGCGCGAGCTGGCAGTGCGCGACGGCCTGACGCGGCTGTGGAACCGCACCGAGCTGCGCCGGCTCGCCGAGCGTGAACTGGCCTTGGCACAGCGCCACCTGCAGGACACCAGCCTGATCCTGCTGGACCTGGACCGCTTCAAGCACATCAACGACGGTTGGGGCCACCCTGCCGGGGATGCCGTGCTGCAGGCCACGGCCGGGGTGCTGCGCCGCCTCGTGCGCGGCAGCGACGAGGTGGGCCGCCTGGGTGGCGAGGAGTTCGTGATCCTGCTGCCGCAGACCGATCTGGCTGCCGCGGCGGCGCTGGCCGAGCGCCTGCGCAGCGAGGTGGCTGCGCTCGTCTGCCCGCCGGTGACGCTGCCGGTCAGCGCGAGCTTCGGCGTGGCCTGCATGAACGGCTGCCTGCGGCTGCCGGCGCCCGAGGCCTTCGAGCGGCTGTATGCCGCCGCGGACAGGGCGCTCTACGGCGCCAAGCAGGCCGGGCGCAACCGGGTGGGGTGCGCGCCCGAGCAGCTGCCGCCCTGACCGGTGTCCGGCAAGCGGCCTTGAGATCGCATCGCATGACCCCCGCTGGCACCCGCCTCTGGCACACTGCGGCGCCCTTGTTGCGTCAGCGCCGTCCCTGTCTGGCGGTGGCGCGCCCGCTGTAGCCTCGCCGTGTCCCACCGCCTCACCCCTGCCATGCGCGGCCTGCTGGAGCGCATCCAGCGTGCCAGGCGCAAGCCGTTCCACCACCTCAGCGCCCAGGAGGCGCGGTCGGCCTACGAGCTGGCCGCCGAGGTGCTGGAGCCGCCTCGGGCGGCACTGGCGCGCGTGGAGACCTTCGACATGCCGCTGGCGGTGCCTGACCTGCCGGGGCTGACGCGCCCCGCCCGCCTCTACGCGCCCAGCACCGAGCGCCTGCCGGCGCTGCTCTACCTGCATGGCGGCGGTTTCACGATCGGCGGGTTGGAGACGCACGACAGCCTGTGCCGCCAGCTGGCCGCCCGCAGTGGTGCCGCGGTGGTGGCGCTGGACTACCGGCTGGCGCCGGAGCACCGCTTTCCTGCCGCGGTGCATGACAGCTGGGCCGCGCTGCGCTGGCTGGCCGGGGAGGGCGGCGCCCGCCTGGGCCTGGACGGCACGCGCCTGGCGGTGGGCGGTGACAGCGCCGGCGGCACGCTGGCGGCGGTGACCGCGCTGCACGCCCGCGACGAGCGCCTGCCGCTGGCCCTGCAGGTGCTGATCACCCCGGGTACCACCGCGCACGCCGATACCGACTCGCATGCGCAGTTTGCCGAGGGCTTCCTGCTCGACCGGGCGGCCATCGTCTGGTTCTTCGACCACTACATCGACGCCGACCAGCGCAGCGACTGGCGCTTCGCACCGCTGCTGGCCGACGACCTGGAGGGCGTCGCGCCCGCCTGGGTCGGCCTGGCCGAGTGCGATCCGCTGGTCGACGAGGGCCTGGCCTACGCCGACCGGCTGCGCCTGCACGGCGTGCCGGTGCAGCTCGAACTCTGGCGCGGGCTGACGCACGATTTCATCAAGATGGGCCGCGCGATCGCCGAGGCCCACGAGGCCCAGGCCTCGATCGCCGCCGCCCTGCGCGAGGCCTTCGGCCTGAGCTCCGCCGAGCCGGGAAACTGAGCTTTCAATGAGGACTGCCATGAAACACCCTCTCTCAAACCCAACCAGCGGGCCGAGCGCCGGGCCGCTCCCAAGCCGGCCCGCCATCCCCTCGGGGGCTGAGCCCGGACGTGATCAGTCCAGTGGACTGATCACGCCTGGCGAAGGGCTGTGCCGCCAGGCGCAGCGCGGCCTGCAAGGCCGGCCGAGGTACCCGTCGGACGAGGGGCGGACATGAGCCAGACCGAGCCGCTGCGCCGCAGCGATTTCCGCTTCGCCCACCGCCTTCGCGTGCGCTGGGTGGAGGTGGACCTGCAGCACATCGTCTTCAACGGCCACTACCTGATGTACTTCGACACCGCGATCGCCGACTACTGGCGCGCGCTGGGCCTGCCCTACCAGGCGTCGATGCAGCAGCTGGGCGGCGACCTCTACGTGCGCAAGGCCACCGTCGAGTACCACGCCAGCGCCCGCTACGACGAGCAGCTGGAGGTGGCGATCCGCTGCCAGCACATCGGCAACTCGTCGATCCGCTTCGTCTGCGCGATCTTCCGCGCCGAGCAGCTGCTCATCAGCGGCGAGCTGGTCTACGTCTTCGCCGACCCGGCCACCCAGACCAGCCAGCCGGTGCCGCTGGCGCTGCGCGAGACCCTGCTCGGCTACGAAGCTGGCGAGGCGATGGTCGAGGTGCGCACCGGCGGCTGGGCCGAACTGGGCGATTCGGCGGGGCCGATCCGCACCGAAGTCTTCGTGCAGGAGCAGCAGATCCCGGCCGAGCTGGAGTGGGACGAGGCCGACGCCACCTGCCTGCACGCCGTGGCGGTCAACCGCCTGGGCATGCCGCTGGCCACCGGCCGGCTGCTGCCGGCCAAACACGGCGCCGCCAAGATCGGCCGCATGGCCGTGGTCGCGCCGATGCGCGGCAGCCAGGTCGGGCGCCAGGTGCTGGAGGCGCTGATCGACGCGGCCCGCCTGCGTGGTGACCGTGAGGTGGTCCTGCACGCCCAGCGCTCGGCCATCGGCTTCTACCACCGTGCCGGCTTCAGCGACCGCGGCGCGCCCTTCGAGGAGGCGGGCATCCCGCACCAGGAGATGGTGCGGGGGCTGTGACGCTGCGGGGGATTCATCGGTTCAGAAGTGGATCCCCTTCATGAACTGGCTGAAGGCCACCTGGTCGGCCGTGGGGGCCACCGGTTTGCCGTTGCCCTTGCCGAGGGCGGCTGACGAATCCGGGAACATGCGGTAGCTGGTGTTCATGATGATCTGCGCCACCCGCGGCGCCACCGCGTGGATCACCTGCCCGAACACGCCCAGGCGGGTGGCGATGCGCGCCGGCCGGTGGATGATGGCGTCCACGATCAGGTCGGCGGCCTCGTCCGGCGTCAGCGTCGGCACCTGGTCGTAGAGCCGGGTGGGGGCGATCATCGGGGTCTTCACCAGCGGCATGTTGATGGTGGTGAATTCGATGCCGCGGTCGACAAACTCCGAGGCCGCGCAGCGCGTGAAGGCGTCCAGCGCCGCCTTGGAGGCCACGTAGGCGGAGAAGCGCGGTGCGTTGGTCAGCACGCCGATCGAGGAGATGTTGATCACGTGGCCGGCGCGGCGGTGGATCATCCCCGGCAGCAGCCCCATCGTCAGGCGTAGCGAACCGAAGTAGTTCACCTGCATCGTGCGCTCGTAGTCGTGGAAGCGGTCGAAGCTGTTCTCGATGCCGCGGCGGATCGAGCGGCCGGCGTTGTTGACCAGCACGTCCACGCCGCCATGCGCCTCGGTGATGCGCGCCAGCAGCTCGGCACAGGAGGCCTCCTCGCCGATGTCGGCGGAGTAGGGGATCAGTGTCAGCCCCTGGGCGGCCGCCTCGGCCACTGTCTCATCGAGCTTGGCCTGGTCGCGCGCCACGATCAGCGTGATGGCACCCGCATGGGCAATCTTGAAGGCTGCCGCCTTGCCGATGCCCGATGAGCCACCGGTGATCAGCACCACCTTGCCCTCGACGCGCCCGCGCAGCGTGCGGTCGATGAAAAGGTCGGGGTCGAGCCGGCGCTCCCAGTAGTCCCACAGCTTCCAGGCGTAGTCCTCCAGCGCGGGCACCTTGATGCCGCTGCCGGCCAGCGCCCGCTCGGCGTCGCGGCTGTCGAAGCGGGTGGGGTAGTTGACGAAGTTCAGGATGTCGTCTGGCAGCCCCAGGTCCTTCATGACGGCCCGGCGCACGCGGCGCACCGGCGTCAGCGCCATCAGGCTCTTCTTGATGCTGCGCGGGATGAAGCCCAGCAGCGCGGCGTTGACACGCATCGCCATGTCTGGGGCGTGCGCGGCGCGGGCGAAGATGTTCAGCACGTCGCCCACCCGGCGCGGGTGCGGATCGACCAGGTGGAAGCAGCCCTGGTCCAGGCCCGGTTTGTGCGCGATGTGGTCCATCGCCGCGACCACGTAGTCCACCGGCACGAGGTTGATGCGCCCACCCTCGATGCCGATGGTGGGCATCCATGGCGGCAGCAGCCGGCGCAGCTTCTGGATCAGCTTGAAGAAGTAGTAGGGGCCATCGATCTTGTCCATCTCGCCGGTGCGAGAGTCGCCCACCACCACGCCCGGGCGGTAGACGCGCCAGGGGCGCTTCAGCTCGGTGCGTACGACCTTCTCGGAATCGTGCTTGCTGGCGAAGTAGGGGTGGTCGAGGTTCTCGGCCTCGTCGAACATGTCTTCGCGGAACACGCCCTCGTAGAGCCCGGCCGCGGCGATCGAGCTGACGTGGTGGAAGCAGCCCACCTGCAGCGCCTCGGCCAGGGCCACCGTGTGGCGCGTGCCCTCCACGTTCACGGCCATCTGGGTTTCGGCATCGGCGCCCAGGTCGTAGACCGCCGCGAGGTGGAAGAAATGGTCCACCTTGCCCTTGAGCTTGCGCTGGTCGGTCTTTGACAGGCCCAGCAGCGGTTCGCGCAGGTCGCCCAGCACAGGCACCGCGCGGCCCTTGTCGGCCTGCCAGAAGTCGTACAGCGCGGCGAGCTTGTCCGGGCCCTTGTCGCGAGTGAGGAAATACACCGTGGCGTCCGGGCGCTCCAGCAGGCGGGCGACGAGGCGTTTGCCGATGAAGCCGCTGGCTCCGGTGACGAAATAAATCATCGAAAGAATCTCCTCGGTCGGTCGGTCGGTGGTGGTCTTGCGCAGGTAAAGCCGGCCCGCCATTGCTGGGTGACCGGCATGAGGCGAAGTTACGGTCTGCCGCACCCGCCCCGGGCCGCTGCGGTCAGCTCCCGCGGCGTTTAGTGTGTTTGCTCTAGTCGTCGTCGCTACAGTTTGACGCATGGGAGATCGGCAACACAACGGATACGCCACCAGGCGTTGCGCCCACCCGGCCAAACGGGTGGATCCGGCGGTCCCGGTCCCATTCAATCACCGCAATCACTGAAGGAGCCCACCATGGCCAAGAAGCTCAAGAAACTCGCCACCGACAACCAACTCGCCACGACCATCCGCGAATCGACCCAGCAGATCTGGTTGGCGGGCCTGGGTGCCTATGCCAAGGCCCAGCAGGAAGGCAACAAGGTGTTCGACGCGCTGGTGCGTGAGGGCGAGGCCATCCAGGCCAACACCCGCAAGATGGCCGAAGACAAGGTGCAGGAAATGGCCACCAAGGCCACCGGTACCTGGGACAAGCTGGAAGCGGTGTTCGAGAACCGCGTCTCCAAGGCGCTCAACAGCCTGGGCGTGCCGACCAAAGCGGACATTGATGCGTTGGCCAAGCGCGTGGCCGACCTGACCACCGAGGTCGAGAAGCTCAACGGCAGCGCACCGAAGGCAGCGGCTCGCCGGCCGGCCAAGGTGGCGGCAGCGGTGGTCGAGGTGGTGGCCGAAGCCGCTCCGGTGGCGGTCAAGCGGGTCCGCGCGGCCGCCAAGAAGGTGAAGGCCGCGCCCGCTGCTGAAGCCGCCACGGACGCCGCCGCCTGAACCTGGCCAGATGGCACCATCAGGTCTCTTGACCTGATGGTGCAGCCGGATCGGGCTGTCGCCCGCAGTGCACGGTGGGCCGTGCCAGCGGGCGTTGTCGTCTGTCCTCTCGCCCAAGCGCTTGATCGTCCGGTTCACTGAACGGAGCATCGCATGACGTCGAAGCAGCCCAGGGAACGTGTTGGCCTGGCACTCGCAGGCGGTGGCCCGCTGGGCGCGATCTACGAGATCGGCACGCTGGTCGCGCTGTCCGAGGCGCTGGAGGGGCTCGACTTCAACGAGCTGGACGTCTACGTCGGCGTCAGCGCGGGTGCCCTGATCGCCGCCGGTCTGGCCAATGGCATGACGCCCGCGGCGATGTGCCGCATGTTCATCGACAGCGACTCGGCCGAGGTGCCCTTCGACCCGGCGATGCTGCTGCGCCCGGCGCTGGGCGAGTACGCCGCGCGCCTGGCGCGCCTGCCCGGGCTGCTCCGGGACTCGGCGCGCGAGTACCTGTCCGACCCGCTGCACAAGGACCTGCTGGCCTCCTTCGAACGGCTGGGCCGGATGCTGCCCGCCGGCGTGTTCGACAACCGCGGCATCGGCGAGATGATGCAGCGCCTGTTCACCCATGCGGGGCGCAGCAACGACTTCCGCGACCTCAAGCACCGCCTCTTCCTGGTCGCCACCGACCTGGACACCGGCGAAGCGGTCGCCTTCGGCGCACCCGGCCACGACCACGTGCCGATCTCCACCGCGGTGCAGGCCAGTGCGGCGTTGCCGGGGCTGTACCCGCCCGTGCCCATCGACGGGCGCTGGTACGTCGACGGTGCGCTCAAGAAGACCATGCACGCCTCGGTGGCGTTGAAGGAGGGCGCGCGGCTGGTCATCTGCGTCAACCCGCTGGTGCCCTACAACGCCCAGCGTGCCGCCGAGCTGGGCCACCACCACGAGCGCCAGCTCGTCAACGGCGGGCTGCCGGTGGTGCTGGCGCAGACCTTCCGCGCCATCATCCACTCGCGCATGCAGGTGGGCATCACCAAGTACGCGCATGAGTTCAAGGGTGCGGACGTGCTGCTCTTCGAGCCCAGCCCGGACGACGACGACATGTTCTTCAGCAACATGTTCAGCTACGCCGGCCGCCAGTGGCTGTCCGAGCATGCCTACCACCGCACCCGCGAGGAGCTGCTGCGCCGCTACGACGAACTGGCGCCGAAGCTGGCGCGCCACGGCGTGCGCATCCGCCGCGACGTGCTGACCGAGCCGGGGCGCACCCTCAAGCGCCAGCTCGGCCAGCTCAAGCGCCGCCGGGCTGGCCCGTTGGGGCACAGCGCACTGGGCCTGTCGGATACGTTGGACGAACTCGACCGGGCCTTGAACCGGATCAAGTCCGGCCGCCAGACCGCGCCCTCTGCGCGTTCCCCAGCTTGATCCACGGCGATCGGGCTGCCACCATGGTTGGATGAGCCCCGCCGCCCGCACCGCCCCGCAACGCTCGTCCAAGCGCTCATCCCGGCCCGAGCCCAAACCCCGGCGGCGCACCCGCGAGCGCATCCTGGAAACCTCGTTGCAGCTGTTCAACGTCTTCGGCGAACCGAACGTCACCACCCAGCTGATTGCCGACGAGCTGGAGATCAGCCCCGGCAACCTGTATTACCACTTCCGCAGCAAGGACGACATCATCGAGTCCCTGTTCGCGGATTTCGAGCGCCAGATCGAGG
>Ga0073899_10000548_pt1 | contig 34434 bp, 30 predicted proteins | sample KloWWTmetaKNB5Ph_FD_88975 | JGI IMG/M metagenome (GOLD analysis project Ga0073899, IMG submission 88975) | Active sludge microbial communities from Klosterneuburg, Austria, studying microevolution and ecology of nitrifiers - Klosterneuburg... | ecosystem: Engineered > WWTP > Aerobic digester >... | reverse complement strand
CAAATCTTGTCTCACGCGGAGACACGAAGAACACAGAGAAAAGCCAAGAAAAATCCTCTTTGTGTACTTTGTGGCTTGGTGTGAAAAAGCCAAATCTTGTCTCACGCGGAGACACGAAGAACACAGAGAAAAGCCAAGAAAAATCCTCTTTGTGTACTTTGTGGCTTGGTGTGAAAAAGCCAAACTATGCACTCACACCAAGCGATACTGCAATTCACGCCCCGCCAGCAGCGCCAGGATGTTGTCGTAATCCTGAGTCCGCCCGCGTCCGCCTGCGGTGACGCCGCCGGCCGCGGTGTGCGGCGTCAGGATCAGGTTGAGCGCCGGATCCTGCACCGCATCGACCAGCGGATCGCCGGCGCGCAATGGTTCGTAGGTGTAGGTGTCGAGCGCGGCGCCGGCCAGATGACCCGAACGCAGCGCGTCAAGCATAGCCGCCTCATCGACCGTAGCGCCCGACCCACAATGCACAAAGAGCGCTCCGGCCTTCATCCGCGCGAAATATGCAGCGTCGATTGGCTCCTTCGGCCCCTGATACGGCAGCAGCGAACAAACGATGTCGCTGCCTTCGGCGATGGCCTGTGGTGTGGCGTATTCGAGGCGCAATTGCTCTTCAACCGCAGCGGGAAGCTGCGCGCGTTTATGATAGAGCACGGTGCAATGAAAGCCGCGCAACTGCTCCACCAGTTCCAGCCCGATCTCACCAAAGCCGAGGATGCCGACAGTCGCACCGCTCAGCTTGCCGATGCCGCCGCGCTGCGACCAGTTGTAGGCGAAGGTGTCCTCATCCCCACGCTTTGTTTCGATGCCCCAGTCCGCACCTTCCGCCGTCACCGTCATCCCCTCGCGCAGCCGTTTGAGCAGGCCGAGCATCTGCAGCATCATCTGCTCGGCGACCATGATGCAGCCGTTGTTGGGCAGGCAGCAGACAGCCACGCCAGCATTGCGCGCTGCGTCCAGGTCGATGTCCCACGTCTGCCGCCCCAGCCGCTGGATCAGACGCAGCTTGGGCGCCGCCGCGATCATCTCGGCGTCGATCATACCGGTGCGCTCGCTGATCAGGAACTCGGCGTCGGCCAGCAGCGCCAGCAGTTCTTCACGATCCGTGCCACGCCGCATGATCAGGTCGAGTTCAGGCGGCGCCGCTTCCATTGCCCATTGTTGATGTTGCAGGCCGCGTTGGGTCAAAAACAGGGTCTTGTGTTTCGTCATCTTGCCTTCCCGTTACGATCTTAAAAACTCACCACAAAGGCTCGAAGGGACGCAAAGGCGCACCCAGGCTTTTCTTTGTGCAGCTTTGTGTGCTTCGCGGCTTCGTGGTTGCGTTTTTCACGACAAAGAATATGCCTCCGCAAACGCATCCACTACCGGCTTGATGTCGTCCATCATCGGGTAGAGGATCGGGCAGGTGACGCCGGCGTCGATGTATTCCTGCACCTTCGCCACGCACTCGTCGCTCGTGCCGACCGCCATCAGGCTGCGCACCACATCGTCGGGGATGACCTTCGCCGCGGCGAGATACTCGGCTTCGGTGGCCGGCCAGCCCATGACCGCCTGCACGCGCGCGATCAAATCTTCCGGCACGTTGCTGGCCTTCATGATGTGCGGCTCGGTGGCAAGGTAGTAGGCGACGAGCTTCTTCCCCTCGAACATGGCCGCGGCCGGGTCTTTGTCGCTCAAGGAACAGACGAGCAGTTCGGGCCGGTCGATCTGGTCGAGCGTCTTGCCCGCCTTGGCCGCGCCCTGCGCCACCAGCTCCACCGCGCGGCGGATATAGTCCACCGACACCACGTAATTGAGCACGACGCCGTCGCAGATCTCGCCGGTCAGTTCGAGCATCTTGTCGCCGGTCGCGCCGATGTAGATTGGGATGTCGCGTGGGCGTAGATCGCCAAAGACCACGTCGAGCTTGACGCGGTCGAGCTGGACAAACTCGCCCTGATAGGTGACTTCCTCCATCGTGAAGAGCTGGCGGCACGCCTCGACATACTCGCGCATCGCCTTGAGCGGCTTGACGCGATTGACGCCGACGCGGCTGGAGATCGGCTCCCACCACGCGCCCAGGCCGAGCATCACGCGCGACGCGGCGTCGTCATCGCCGCTGCTCTGCTTGCCCAACTCCCACATCGTGCTCCACGTGGCCGCAATCACCGCGGGGTTGCGCGTCCAGATCGGCAGCACGCCGGAGCCGATGCGCAGCCGCTTCGTGCGCGTCAGAAAGGCCGACATCATCACGACGCAATCGCGCGCCAGCCGCGTGTCCGCCTGCCAGATTTCGCTGAAGCCGCGCGCTTCGGCGTACTCAGCGATCTCCAGTTCGTAGCCGAGCGGGTGTTTGTCTTGCATGTAGAGGGCAAAGCGTGGTTTGGTCGGCATGGTGGTCTCCAATCAATGTTCATATTGGCAACGTTCAGGGCGGGCAAGAACAATAGACCGCGGATGAGACGGATTAGGCGGATGTGCACGGATTTTCTGCTATTGTCTATCCGCGGAAATCCGTCTCATCCGCCTAATCCGTGGTCTATCGTTTTTTGAATTGGCAGCCAGTAGTTCACGCGGTATAAATATCCAGCGCCTCACTCGTCAGTTCGCGTTGGACATCCTGCATCCTGGCGTCCAACTTCAGCGACAGGTCGTCGGGAAACGTCTTCCACTGCGCCAGCGATTCCCAGCGCACGATGATCACCACGTCATCCGGGTGGTCGATGCTCGGCCACACTTCTTTGGAGATATAGCCGTCATGTGCAGCCAGCGCCGGCGTCCAGACTTCGGCGTCGCGCGCCAGCCACTCGTCGCGACGGCCGGGGACGCATTTGACGCGCAGCAATTCGATTACAGGCATAGTTGCTCTCTCTATTCTGGAGATTGGAGATGAGAGATTAAGAGATTGCGCGAACGAGAGATTGCGCAATCTCCAATCTCTTATTCTCTCATTCTCAATGCGAAAATCTCTGTCCGCCGTCGATGAAATAAACGTGGCCGGTCAAGTATTCATGTTCGATCAGAAACGCAATCGTACGTGAGACATCTTCAGGCTGGCCGAGGCGCTTGACCAATGTACGCTGGCGAGCATCCTCGATCTGCTCCGGCGTGAAATCCGGCGGCAGGAGCACGGGGCCGGGCGCCACCGCATTGACGCGCACGGCTGGCCCAAGCTCGAGCGCGGCGTAACGCGTCAACTGCACGACGCCTGCCTTAGCGATGGCGTGGTGCCCCAACTCCGGCCAGACTTCATAGACCGACAGATCCGCCACATTGATGACCACGCCGCGCCCCTGCGCCAACATGATCGGCGCCACCGCCTGCGTGCAGAAGAAGGCGGCTTTGGCCGTCACGTCGTTGCACAGGTCGTACTCGGCTTCGGTCACGTCGAGGAACGGGCGCATCAGCCAAGGCGACGCGTTGTTGATCAGCACGTCGATCCGTCCGAATGTCTCCGCCGTCTCCGCCACCCAGCGGCGCACAGCCTCCAGGTCGCGCACATCGAGTTGCGTCGCGGTGCAGCGCACGCCCAGCGCCTCGATCTCTGCCTTCGTCTCCAGCCCCGGCTCGTTGGGCAGGTAGCTGAAGGCGATGTGCGCGCCTTTGCGCGCCAGATGCAAGCCGTGCGCCTTGCCCAGCCGGATCGCGCCGCCCGTAATCAGGACGACAGCATCGTTGATCTCCATCTCAGATTCTCCCACCCATCGTCAACGCCATCAGCGCCTTCTGGATGTGCAGGCGATTCTCGGCTTCCTGATAGATCACCGACTGCGGCCCGTCGATCACGTCGTCGGTCGCTTCATAGCCGCGGTCGATCGGCATGCAGTGCATGTAGATGGCGGCTTTCTTGGCCAGCGCCATGCGCCGCTCGTCGCAGATCCAATCCTTGTGCTCGTCGACCATCTTCTGCACCGGTTCTGGCTCCTCCGTCACCATGATCGGCCCCCAGCTCTTGGCGTAGCAGATGTCGGCGTTCTCGAAGGCGGCGTCCATGTCGTCGACGATCTCAAACTTCGTGCCGCTCTCCTCAGCGTGGGCGCGCGCAGATTCCAGCGTGTGAGGCATCAGCTCGAAGCCCTTGGGGTGCGCCAGCGTCACATCCATGCCAAAGCGCGTCATCAGCATGACCAACGACTGCGGCACCGAAAGCGGGCGCACATATTTGGGCGCGTAGGTCCAGGCGATGGTGAACTTGCGCCCGCGCAGGTCGGCGCCGAAGCGCTCGCGGATCGTCATCAGGTCGGCCATCGCCTGGCAGGGGTGGTCAACGTCGTCCTGCATTGAGAAGAGCGGCACGTTGGCGTGCTTTGCGATGTCGTACTGGTATTTCTGGCCGATGTCGGTGCGACAATCGCGCACGGCAATGCCGTGGCCGTAGCTGCCGAGCACCATGCCCGTATCCTTGGCATTCTCGCCGTGGCCGATCTGCGTGGCCGCCGGCGTCAGCCAGATGGCGTGGCCGCCGAGCTGCGTCATGCCCGTCTCGAAGGAGTTGCGCGTGCGCGTCGATTCCTCGAAGAAAAGCATGTAAAGCGTCTTGGCGCGCAGGATGTGGTCGTGCAGTTCACCCATCGCAAAGCGGCGCTTGAGATCGGCGGCGACTTCCAGCGCCGTCTCCAGCTCGGTGCGCGACCAATCTTCAGTCGTGATAAAGTCTTTGCCAAACAGTTGCGTATTCATCTTCCTGACTCCAAATTCTGAAAACGATTATCTCATCGTAAAGTAAATGGAAATAGACCGCCGATGATGCTGCTCAGTCGAGTCTCTGCAGCTTCACAAACCTACCAGAGTTCGTCCTGCTTGCGTCGTCCGCGATCTATTGATCTCCCTCACGATTCACAAACATCAACGGAAAGAGTGCATAAAACGCAGCCGCCTTGGTCAGCTTTGCCAGGTCAACCTGATCGTCGGCGGCGTGGACGTAGCGCTCCTCCTGCGGGCCAAAGCCGAGCGTGGGGATGCCCGCCGCGCCGGCTGAATAGGCGCCATCGGTGCTGAAGCGCCACACATCGACCGGCAGCGATTCGCCCCACAACGCCCGCCCGGTGGCCTGCCCGACCGCCAGCAACGGGTGCGTCTGCTCTAGCAGCCAGCCAGGGTAAAAACTTGGCCCATCCAGCCGCAGCCCAGTGTGCGTAGACACCGGCTGATCCGGGATCGTGGCTGTAGCGCCCAGCGGCTCTATGGCCGCGCGAATGCTGGCAAGCACCGAAGCCATCGTCTCACCCGGCATCATGCGCCGATCCACCGTTGCCTCGCACCAGCTCGGCACGGAGTTAGGCGTGTGCGGCCCTTCGATCAAGGAGACGACCTGCGTGCCTTTGCCGAAAATCGCGTGCGTGGGCAGCTCGGCGTTCATCGCTTCCAGCTCGGCGATGACGGGCATCATCTTGAGGATGGCATTCTCGCCCAGGTGCGGCGTACTGGCGTGGACGGCCTTACCCGTCGTGCGTACACGAATCTCGCAGCGCCCACGCTGGCCGCGACGCAGCGTCAGATCGGTCGCCTCGGCCAGCACGACAGTGTCCGGGTGCACGCCATCACGCTCCACCAGCGAACGCAGTGCAAAGCCTTCGGCGTCCTCCTCCAAGGTGGCGCCCATCACCAGCAGCGTGAAGTCGCCGGACAGCGCCAGTTCTTTGAGGATCGCAGCGCCATAGACAATTGTTGCCACGCCGCCCTTGCAGTCCGATGCGCCCAACCCCCACATGGCGCCGTTTTCGATCACTGGCTCCAGCGGCGGGTGGGGCCACTCACTGGCATCGGCGACCTCGTTCGTGTCCAGGTGGGCGTTGTACAAAATCACGCGGCGACCATTGCCAATGCGCCCCAGCGCGTTGCCGGCGCTGTCCATCCACACCTCGTCGCAGCCGATGGTGCGTAGCTCCTGCAGTGTGCGTTCTACTGCCGCCCGTTCATCGCCGGTGTAGCTGCGGATACGGATCAGGTCGGCCAAAAAGCGCTGTTGCTGAAGCGCCAGGGCTGAGGCCTTGTGTGCGATACGCTCTGCCACTTTGTTCATTTCTGCACTGTTCATCGGTTGTTGTCTTCCTGAATATGTGCGCCGGCCATCATCAGCCCGATCTTCTGCGTGTTGGCGCGGTTGCCGGTGACTTCGCCCACCACGCGCCCCTCGAAGATCACAACGATACGATCGCTCAACGCCAGCACTTCTTCCAACTCGGTCGAGATCAGCAGGATGGCCGCGCCAGCGTCGCGCTGCGCCAGCAACGCCTTGTGAACATACTCCGTCGCGCCGACATCGAGACCGCGCGTCGGCTGCGCGGCCACCAGCACGCGCGGGTTGCTGTCGATCTCACGGCCGAGCACCACCTTCTGCTGGTTGCCGCCGGAAAGATTCGCCACCGGCAGCGCCGGGGACGGCGTGCGCACGTCAAACGCGCCAATCAGCCGCTGCGCATAGGCCAGGATCGCAGAGGGCTGCAGCAGACCGCGGCGCGTGAAAGGCAGCCGGTCGAACTGCTTGAGCACAAAGTTGTCGGCGACGGAAAAGTCGAGGATCAGCCCCATCTGCTGGCGATCTTCCGGGATATGGCGCACGCCGGCGTCGGCGATCTGGCGCGGTGTGGCGCCGGCCAGCGCCTTGTCCTCGACCGTGATCGCGCCGCCATCCGGCTGGAGAATGCCCGTGATCGCCAGCGCCAGCTCGCGCTGCCCATTACCATCCACGCCGGCCACGCCCAGGATTTCGCCGGCGGCAACCTGGAGCGAAAGATGATCAAGCAGCCGCCGCCCATGTATGCCGTGGACGGTCAGGTCCTCGACCACCAGCGCGGGCGCGCCGGGCTGAGCCGCGCGCTTCTCCACTGTCAGCCGCACATCGCGGCCCACCATCAGTTCCGCCAGTTCGTGCGTATCCGTCTGGCGCGTGACGCGACGTCCTACAACTTTGCCATCGCGCAGCACCGTGACGCGGTCGCTGATCGCCATCACCTCATGCAGCTTGTGCGTGATCAAAATGATCGACAAGCCGGCGGCGGTGAACTGTTTGAGCGTCTTGAAGAGTTCACTCGTCTCCTGCGGCGTGAGCACGGCGGTCGGCTCGTCAAGAATCAGCAAATTGACCCCGCGGTAGAGCGCCTTGACGATCTCGACGCGCTGCTGCTCGCCCACGCTGAGTGCAGAGACACGCGCCGCTGCGTCGATCCGCAGCCCGTAACGCTGCGCCACTTCCTCCACCTGGCGCTCGATGCGGCCACGGTCGCGGATCACCGCTTCGCCCAGCTTGCGCAACGAAAAGAGTGGCCGCGTGGCGAGAATCACATTTTCGGCCACGGTTAGCGTCGGTACGAGCATGAAGTGCTGATGCACCATGCCGATGCCCAGTTCGATCGCCTGGTGCGGCGAGCGAATCGTCGCTACGCTGCCATCCAGGAAGATCTCACCGGCGTCGGGACGCACCAGACCGTAGAGAATGTTCATCAACGTCGATTTGCCCGCGCCATTTTCACCCAGCAGACACATGATCTCGCCGGGCTGCACATCGAGTGTGATGGCATCGTTGGCCTGGACGACGCCGAATTGTTTGGAGATGCCTTCCAGACGCAGACGCGGCGCTTGCTCGGTCATGTGCGCTCCGTGTACGGAACGCCCAGCGCCTTGGGCTGCGCCGACTGTCCGCGCAGCAGGATCATGGCGACGATGGTGGCGACGTAGGGTAGGATCTGCAGGAACTGGTAGGCGATCGGGATGTTCTGCGCCTGCAAGCGCAGTTGCAGTGCAAAGGTGAAGCCAAAGAGCAGGCTCGCCCAGAGCGCTCCGAGGGGAGACCAGCGGCCAAAGACGACGATTGCCAGCGCGATGAAGCCGCGGCCCGCCACCATGTTCTCCACAAATTGATTGGCATAGGCCACCGACAGATACGCGCCGCCGATGCCCGCCATCATGCCGCCGAAGGCCACCGCCGCATAGCGCAGCCCAATCACCGACAGTCCAGCCGTCGCCGTCGCTTTGGGATGCTCGCCCACCGAGCGCAGCGCCAGCCCCAGCATAGTGCGGTTGAGCACCAGCGCGGCCAGCGGCGTCAGCAGCAGCGCGGCGTAGACCAGCAGATTCTGCTCGAACAGCACCGGCCCTACCACGGGGATCTGGTTGAGCAGCGGAATCTCGACCGTCGCCAGCGGCTGGATCGCACGGTCGGTGACGCTGCCAAAGAAGGCGCGATAGATGAAGCTCGACAGCCCCAGCCCGATCAGGTTGAGCGCGGCGCCGGCGACGATCTGATTGGCGCCCAGTGTGATCGTCACGACGCCGAAGAGCACGCCGAAGATCGCCGCGGCCACGCCAGCCGCCAGCACGCCCAGCCAGACGTTGCCGCTGGCAAAAGCCACCGCATAGGCCGTGACCGCGCCGATCAGCATCAGTCCCTCCAGGCCAATGTTGATGACGCCGGCGCGCTCGCCGTAGGTTTCGCCCACCGCGGTAAAGGTGAGCGGCGCCGCCATGCGCACGGTGGCTTGCAACAACGCCTGTAACCCGATCAGCCATTCCATAAAGCTTATCCTCGCCGCCAGACCCGCCCTTGAAGCGCGCGGAACGAAACCAGAAACGCGATAATCAGACCCTGCAAAATGAAGGTCATCGACGAGGGAATCTGCGCGGTCAGTTGCATCAATTCGGCGCCGGTGGTGAGTGCGCCGAAGAGCAGGCCGGAAAAGATCGCACCGATCGGGTGGTTGGCCGCCAGCAGCGAGACGGCGATGCCGGTAAAGCCGTAGCCCGGCGAGATGTTCTCGTAGAGCCGCCCGATCACGCCAAGCACTTCCACCGTCCCGGCGACGCCCGCCAGCGCGCCGCTCAGGCTGATCGCCAGCACGTACTGCACATTGACGCGAATGCCGGCGTGTTGCGCCGCCACCGGGTTGAACCCCACCGCACGCAGCGCAAAGCCCCACGGTGTGCGAAAAAGCAGGATCGACGCCAGCGCCGGCAGAAGCAGCGCCAGCAAAAAGCCGGCATGCACGCGCATCCCCGGCAGCAGCCTGGGCAGCACCATCGTGGCGGCGATCTCGTCGGTCTGCGGGTTGTAGCGGTTGGCCTCCTGCATCGGGCCGGTCACCAGATAGCCGACAATGCCGATGGCGATGTAGTTGAGCATGATCGTGGTCACGACCTCATTCAACCCCAGCCGCACCTTGAGCCAGCCGGCAATTGCCGCCCACAGCCCGCCGCAGAGCGCACCGGCCAGCAGCGCCGTAGGAATGGCGAGCCAGGGCGAGAACGAGCCCGCCTGCAAGCCAATGAACGCGCCGGCCGCAGCGCCCATGTAAAACTGCCCCTCGGCGCCGATGTTCCAGATGCCGCAGCGGAAGGCAATCGCGATCCCGGCGCCCACCAGGATCAGCGGCGTGGCGCGCAGCAGCGCCTCGCCAATGTTGCGCGCGTTGCCAAAGATGCCGCTCCACAGCGCACCGTAGGCTGCGGCGACATCGAAGCCGGAGAAGGCCAGCATCAGCGCGCCGACGAGCAGCGCCGCCAGGATCGCCAGCAGCGGCAGCGCCACATTGCGCCACACATTGCGCCACAGCGCGCTTCCGGCCTGTCGTGATGCGGTGACGGTTGTCATGGGCCGCGCACTTCTTTCCGAACCATTGAGCGAGGTTCCACCTGCCAGGAAGTTTCAAACTTCCTGGCAGGTGGCTGTAGCGCTCTACTGGACGACAATTTCACCAGACTTGATCTTGGCGATCGTCTCATCGACCAGCGCCTGCATTTCCGGCGTTACGATGTCAGCCAGCGCCGGGTTGTAGATGAAGGGGTAGACGCCTTCGTCGTTGACGGTGAACTGGCGCACGCTGTTACCCTGGAACGTGCCATCTTTGGCCGCCTGCGCCACGGCGAAGAGCGCCTGCGGAATGTTGAGCGGCGCACTCGCCAGGATATTCTGCGGGGCCTTGCTTGTCTGGTCGCCGACGGCGCCGATGGCGAAGACGGTGTCGCCCCCCTCCTCGGCCACGGCCTGCAGCACGCCATCACCCGCCAGGTTGGCGTTGGCGATCAGGATGTCGGCGCCACCCGCCATCGCCTGCAGCGCCGCTTCCTTGCCCGCACCGATGTCGTTGCCGTCGCGCAGGACGATCATGCTGAAGGTATTGCCGGGGATGCTCTCAAAGCCCTGGCGGAAACCTTCCAGCGGCAGCTTAGTAGCCGGGTTTTCCAGCGTGAAACCAGCGGCCTGTTTGGTCTTGGAAACTTCGCCTGCCATCACGCCCATCGCATAGAGCGCCTGCATATAGCCTGGCACCAGGTCGATCGGTGCAAAGTTGGCGGTGGTTTTGTCGCCGCCCACCGTGGTGAAATAGGTGTTGGGGAAATCTGGCGACACTTTGGCCGCCGCATCCTGATATTGGAAGCCGTGGCCGATCACCAGCGTATAGCCCTGGCTGGCGAAGTCGCTGAATGCCTTTTCGTAGCCGGCCGGATCCGCTACTTCGACGTTGGCAATCTCTGCGCCCAACTCGTCGCGCATTCGCTCGATGGCGGCGTAGGCCTGGCCGCTCCACGCGTCAGTGACCGGGCTGGGATGCACCAGGCCGACCTTGAACACCGCCGCGGCCGGTGCACCGCTCTCCGCGGGTGCGGCAGCCGGCGCGTTCACGCCTGCACACGCGCCGACCATCAGCGCAACCGTCATCAACAATACAACCAGACCCCACGCTCGCTTGCTTGTAGTCAACATTTTTCTCTTCCTCCAATGGTAGATGAATCAGCACGAACAAATCGATTGGGAGATTCCACTATGCTTGCACGATGGAACGAATATCTTGCAGCAGTCGACGGTTGGCGTCAATGCCGGCGGTCGTCACGTTCATCACGATGGCATCCAGCTCGTGGCGCGCAACCAACTCGGTGATCGCCTGTCGGCACTCGTCTGGCGTTCCGGCCAACTGGTAGCGCTGGATCATCTCCGGACGCACCAGCGGCATGGCGGCTTTCGGCCCGCCGGTCGCGATCGCCCGCCGGATCGCGTCGATCTCGGCCGCGCTGATGCCCAGCCCGTCGAGCATTCGCGGCGGCGAATCCATCAGCACGTAGGCGTAGAGCGCCGACGCTTCTTCGAGCAATTCAGGCGTGTACGCGATGCGATCCATGTAAATCCGCCGGCAGTGTGTGCTGCGCCCGGCTTCAGCCTGCGCCACGATTTGCAGCGCCGGGCCAAGATCGGACTTGGCGACGAGCACGATGCCGTCCGCCTCCTGGCCCGCGAGCGCCAGCATCTTTTCCCCGCGCACGGCCAGCCAGATCGGGATGTCGTGCGGCCGATGGCTGTGCAACTGGGCGCGTTGGAGGCTGAAACGCTTGCCCTGCCACGTGACCTCCTCCCCGCGCCACAACTGGCGCAGGATGGCGATTGTCTCCCGCATCACGGAGAGCGGCGCGTCGCGCACAATTCCCATCGGGCCGAGCACCATCGACCCGCCGGCGACCAGCATCGCCAGCGCGCGCCCGCCGGAGAGATCGTTGAGCGTCGCCAGTGCGTTGGCCGTGACCGCGGGATGGCGCGTGTAGCCGTTGGTGACCGGGCCGAGCTGCATTCGGCTGGTGCGTTGCGCAATCGTGCCCAGGGCCACATAAATGTCTGGCATAAAGCCTTCGTCGGCGAGGACGCAGAAGTCATAGCCCAGTTCCTCGGCCATCACCGCCGTCTCGATCACTTCGCCGACCGCCATGGTCGGGATGATCTGAATGCCCAGTTGCGTCATGACTCAAACACCTCGTGATACAGGTAAAGAATAGCACGCAGATGACGCGGATTTGGCGGATCGCTGCGGATTTCTATTCTGATCCGCGTGCATCCGCACAATCCGCGTCATTCGCGTCCGATTCCCACTTCTCCAAAGAATGACTGCCGCAGCACGCCGTCGTTGATCTCGCCGGCGCTGAAGGTGTGACCCGTGCGCATGTTGTTGATGTGCAGCACCGCCGGCGAGTGCAGGTCGAGGGGAATCTGGTAGAAGTCGCGGCCGGCCTCCTCATAGATTTCGACAAAGGGGCGGCCATAGGCACGCGAGGCAACCGAGACGACCTTGCCAATGACCGTCGCAATCGCATCGTCGGCGGCGTCCACACAAAGCGTGGCAATGCCGCAGAGCAGCGAGTCGTTGATGCGCCCCATCGCCACTACCTCGTCGGCGATCAGCGGCGGGATCACGCCGATGCCGTGCGCGTACTGCACTGCGCGCAGGTCAAAGCCCTCCTCGGCCAGCCGGTGCAGCGACTGCTCGACGATGCGCGCCGCCACCTGGATCGCACAGACCAGGCTGGAATTGGGCGCCACCAGGATATAAAGATGCTCTGGCGCAAGCTGGCACGCCGCCGCGATGGTGGTGGCCCAGTCATCGGTCACCGGCTCGGCGGTCTGGATCGCAATCACGCCTTCATCGGCGCGGTCGCGATAGTCGATCAGCTCAAAGTAGTGGTCGAGGTTGGCATGGTTGAGCGCACGCGCCGGCCCGGCCAGGATCGGCGCGCCCTCGCGCGCGCCTTCCAGCCGCCAGCCCGCGATCTGCGAAGCCACACACGCCTCCAGCGGGTGGTCGATCATCACGCGCACCGCCGACAGCACGCGGTCGCCCACGACGAAGGGTTCGTAACTCACCTCGCCCAATCCGCCCAGCGTGACCAGCGTGTAGAGCCTGCCCGCGGCCCAGCCGCCCGGCGCCTGCTGCCCCATGTCGATCACCGTCGCGCCGCACGCCAGCCGGCTGACCACCACGCCTAGCGCATCCGGCGCGTCGAGGATGCGGCGGACGATTTTCATGGCTTCCCGGTTGATGCTGAGCATAGTTGCCCTCGTGTGGTGGAGAGAATGGGTGATTAGGAGATTGAGAGATTGGAGATTGGGGAGTTCGGCCATTCACCTCCTCAGCCGCTTAATCCCCCCCCAATCCCCCACTCTCCTAATCTCTTAATCTCTAATCTCTATTTCGGTCCCGCCTCAACCACGCCAAGCCCGCCATCCACCGGGATCACGGCGCCGGTGATGTAGCTCGCCGCGTCCGATGACAGGAAAGCCACGACGCTGGCGATTTCGCCGGCGTCGCCAAAGCGCTTGAACGGGATGTACTTTGTGAAATTTTCCTCGCCCAGCGCCGCGATGCCGTCGCGCAGCGCCTGCGTGTAGATGAGACCCGGCGCCACTGCGTTGACGCGGATGTTGTGCGGCGCCAGGTCGAGCGCCATTGCACGCGTCAGCGATTCCAGCGCGCCCTTGGTGGCGGCGTAGAGCGTGCGCTTCTGGATCGTCTGCCGCGCCAGGATCGTGCTGATGTGGATGATGCTGCCCGGCGTCCCCTGTGCGACCATCTGCTGCGCGGCAAGCTGGCTCATCAGATAAGGCCCGCGCACGTTGGCGCCAAACATCCCGTCGAAGGCATCCAGCGTGGCTTCAAGAAAGGGGGAGCGGTCGATCGCCGAGGCGTTGTGCACTAGCACGCGCACCGGCCCCCACTGCTTGCCCACGGTCGCCATCATCCGGCGCACGTCATCTTCGTGGCCGGCATCGCCTTGCAACGGCATGGCCTGGCCGCCGGCGGCTGCGATCTCGGCGCTGACCTGCTCGGCGCCCGATTGATCCGCCCGATAGTTGATGACGACGCGCGCTCCGGCCGCTGCGAACAACTGCGCCGTCGCCGCGCCGATCCCGCGCGATCCGCCGGTGATCAAAACAGTTTGATTCGTGAAATCAAAGGTGTAGTTGGTCATGTCAGACTACTTCTCACCGGCTCAATAAATTCGAGCCGGTAGCGAATTTCGTCGAAGGTGACGCCGAAGCGCTCATCCACTTTTTCGCTGCCGTCAGTTTGGAAACCCATGCGTTCATAGAACCGCCTGGCGCGCTCATTGGCGCGGAGCACCCAAAGCGTCACCTCTTGATAACTTTGTTCACGCAGCACGGATAGTCCCTCGTGCATCAACTGAGCGCCGGCTCCTGTACGCCAACGATCGGGCGCAACATAGAGCGCATAAATCTCGCTGGTGACCGCCTGGACAGCGTCTTCATCTCGTGCCGGCCCGCCCAGCAAAAAGCCGACAATGCGACCGGTATGTTCCGCGACCAGCGCAGGCGAATCCTGTTCTTCCACGGTTCGGCGCCACATCGCTTCTCTGCGTTCAACTGAAATCGCATCCAGGAATGGATCTGGCAGCATGCCTCGGTACGCTTCTTGCCAGACAGCGACATGAAGCAATGCAACAGAAGCTATGTCGTCGGCAATCACGGGACGTATGTGATAAAGGGTGCCGCTCATCCAGTTGTACCCACCATCAGCCGCTCCTGCACTTCCTGCAAAAAGGCCGCCGCGGCCGCACCGTCGATAAAGCGATGGTCGAAGGTCAGGCTGAACCACGCGACGGCGCGTTCGGCCAGCGCGCCGTCGATGAGGGCCGGTTGTGCGCGCACGCGCCCGACCAGCAGGATCGCGCCTTCCGGCGGGCGCGGCAACGGAAAACCGCCATCCACGCCGAACATGCCCAGGTTGCTGACGGTAAAGGCGCCGCCCTCGATGTCGGCCAGTTTGAGCTTGCCGGAGCGGGCGCGTGTGGCCAGGTCATGGGCGGCGGCGGCCAGCTCATCGAGCGACTTTTGGTCGGCGTCGCGGATCACCGTCACCACCAGCCCATCCGCCACCGCCACAGCCATGCCCAGGTTGACTGCGTCAAAGGTGACGATGTTGTTCTCGACCAACTCGGCGTTGAGCAGCGGATGGTTGGGCAACGTGCGCGCTACCGCGGCCAAGATGTAGGTATTGAGCGAGTGGCGCTGTTCGCCCGCGGCCGCGCGTGCGGCCTGCACCGCGGACAGGTCCATCTCTCGCGTCACCTGGCTCAACGCCGCGCGCTGCACCGACTCGTGCATGCTCTGCACCATCATCTTGCGCACGCGGCTGAGCGGCGTTGTCTGTTTAACAGGGATGCTGCGGTGAGTATCGGTTGTCATTGGCGAAGCTGCGCGGCTTCTTCTTCGTCCGCTGCGATCAACGCCAGCACCGTGCCAACCTCGACAGTTTCACCCGCCGGCACGAGGATCTTGGCCAGGATGCCGGAACCGGGCGCGGGCAGTTCGTTGGTGATCTTGTCCGTCTCCACGTCGGCGACGATCTCGTCCTCGGCCACGGCGTCGCCTTCCTGCTTGCGCCACTCGGCGACCATGCCCTCTTCCATCGTCAGCCCCCACTTGGGGAGAATCACTTCAATAGCCATCGCTTCATTCCTTTTTCATGCACAGTCAGGAAGGATAGAACGCGGATAACGCGGATTGGGCTGATTTTCACGGATTAAATCCGTGTTGATCCGCTGAATCCGCGTTATCCGCGTTCTATTTCATCACGCTGCGGATACCTGCGACGATCTGCTCCTTGCCGGGGAGGATGTACTTCTCCAGCACCAGCGAGAAGGGGATCGGTGTGTCGAGGCCGGCGACGCGTATGACCGGCGCCTTGAGATCGCGGAAACATTCCTCGCCGATCGTTGCGCTAAGTTCGCCGGCCAACCCGCCAATCTTGGGCGCTTCATTGGCGACGACCGCGCGGCCAGTTTTGCGCACCGACGCGAGCACCGTTTCCGCGTCGTAGGGGCGGATCGTGCGCAGGTCAACCACCTCGACATCGATGCCTTCGCCGGCCAGCTCATTGGCCGCAGCCAGCGCTTCGTGCACCATCTTCATCGTGGCGACAACGGTGACATCTTTGCCCTCGCGCGCGACGACGGCCTTGCCCAGCGGTGTGGTGTAGTAGCCTTCCGGCACGTCCCCCTTGACGCGGTAGAGCGCCTTGTGCTCGAGAAAGAGGATCGGGTTATCGTCCTCAATCGAGGCGATCAGCAGCCCCTTGGCATCAACGGGCGTCGCCGGCGCCACGATCACCAGCCCCGGCACGTTGAGAAACCAGCCCTCCACCGACTGCGAATGGTGCGGGCCGCCGCCAAAGCCGCCGCCGCACGCGGTGCGCACCACAATCGACGCCTTGAACTGGCCGTCGAACATGTAATGCATCTTGGCCGCGTTGTTGACAAGCTGGTCGTAGCACTCGCCCAGGAAGTCGGCGAACATGATCTCGGCGACGGGGCGCATCCCCACCATCGCCGCGCCGACCGTCGCACCGACGATGGCGGCCTCGGAGAGCGGCGTATCGCGCACCCGTTCGGCGCCATACTTGGTCCACAGCCCGCGCGTGACGCCAAAGTCGCCGCCCATCTCGCCGATGACTTCGCCCAGCAGAAAGACGCTCTCATCGCGCCCCATCGCCAGGTCGAGCGCCTCGTTGAGCGCTTGCCCGTAGGTACGCGTGCGTATTGAAGAGTCGGTCATGCCGTCACCGCCCAGTCTACATAGACATTCGCCGTCGCCTTGGCCGGGTCCGGCATCGGGCTGCTCTTGGCAAAGTCGATCCAGCGTTCGATTTCTTCCTTTACCTCAGCCTCGATACGGTCGATGTCCGCCGCCGTGAGGTCGCTGGCGTCGATGATTTTGGCGCGCGCCAGCTTGATCGGATCGTGATCCTCTTTCCAGTACTTGACCTCTTCCGGCGGCCGGAACTCGCCGGAGAAAAGACCCTGCCAGCGCCACGTCTTGAATTCGAGGAAGTAGGGCCCGTTGCCGGCGCGGATATGCTCGATGGCTTTCTGCACCTCGGCGTAGGCCAACTCGATGTCGTTGCCGTCCACGATCACGCAGGGCATGCCATAGCCGCGCGCCAGATCGACGATGTCGGCGGAGGCGTGACCCTTGCCCACCGGCATGGAGATAGCGTAGCCATTGTTGACGCACGCATAGAGCACCGGCAGCTTCCAGATCGCGGCCATGTTCAGGCTCTCGTGGAACTCGCCGCGACCCACCGTGCCGTCGCCGATGATGCAGCAGGCAACGTTTGGCTCCTTGCGCATCTGCCAGGCCAGCGCCACGCCAAGCACCGTCGCCATGTACGAGCCTTCGACCGCGTTGTCGCCGAAATTGCCTACCTTGGGGTTGGCGCTGTGCAGGCTGCCCCCTTTGCCGCTGCACACGCCCGTGGCGCGGCCAAAGAGCTCGGCCATGATGCGCTCGCCGTCGCCCTGGTATTTCTCCTGCGCCAGCGCGTTGATGCCGTGGCAGCGATGGTCGGGAAAGAAGCAGTCGGTCGCCTTCAGGTGCGCGGCCAGCGCCGCCTGCGTTGCTTCCTGGCCGACGCCGGTGTGCAGCATCCCCGGCACGTTGCCCTTCTTAAACTCGCGCTCCAGGCCAAGCTCGAAGGCGCGGATCAGCCACATATCGCGGTATAGATCGACCAGTGTTTCGATGTCTAGAGTCATGGATTTCACTCGTTTCTGATAATCTCCAATCTCAACTTGAGCGTAGAGATTGGAGATTGGAGATTACTCGCTTTGCAGCGCCTTCCACACCTTTTCCGGCGTGATCGGCAGGTCGCGGATACGCACGCCGACCGCATCGTAGACCGCGTTGGCGATCGCCGGCGCGACGCCGTCCATCGGAATTTCGGCCACCGCCTTGGCTCCATAGGGGCCGCTCGGCTCGTAAGTCGGTACGAGGATCGCCTGCACCTCGGGCATCTCGTCCGCCTGAAGGATGCGGTAGTCGCCAAAGCGCGTCGCCAGCGAGCGGCCGGCCTCATCGTAGACCATCTCTTCACAGAGCGCGTAGCCCAGCGCCTGCACCATGCCGCCCTCGATCTGTCCTTCGGCCGTGCGCGGGTTGATCGCCGTGCCACAGTCCACCGCCATGATCAGCTTCGTCGTCGTGACCTGGCCGGTCTGCGTGTCCACCTCGACTTCGGCGTACTGTGCGCCGAAGGGTGGCGGTGAGTGCATCGACATGTGCGAGGCGGTCGCCATGATCTGCTGGTGGTCGGCAACGTGCAGGCTGTGCAGCGCGACGTCAGCCAGCGTGACGCTGCGTCCATCTGGCGCCGTGACCTGCCGATTGCGCAGCGACAAGTCATCGACGGCGTCGAGTTTGAGCATCAACGCCGCACGCGCCAGGATCTGGTCGCGCACCTGTTCGGCCGCCTTCTTGACCGCGCCGCCCGAAATGTAGGTCGTCGAGGAGGCGTAGGCGCCGGTGTCGAAGGGCGTGAAATCGGTGTCCGACGAGTAGATGATGATGTCGTTGAGCGGCGCGCCCAGCGTCTCGGCTGCGATCTGCGCCAGCACCGTGTCGGAGCCGGTGCCCAGATCCGTGCCGCCGACGAGCACATTGAAGCTGCCGTCGTCGTTCATTTTGATGCTGGCCGCGCCCATGTCCATCCCGGGGATGGCCGTGCCGTGCATGCAGACGGCCATGCCCAGCCCGCGGCGGATGTAGGGCCGCGCCGGGTCAACGCGCCAGGCGGGATCGTCCTTTTTGTCCCAGGCAATGGCCGCCGCGCCCTGCGCCACACACTGCTCCAGCCCGCAACTCTGCACGATCTGCGGCTGGCGGCCGCCCTCCCCCTCGCCCAGCGCGGCGGTGATCGGCACCGGGTCGCCGGAGCGCACCGCGTTTTTGAGCCGGAACTCGACCGGATCGAGGTTGAGCGCGGTGGCGATCTCTTCCATCAGGCTTTCGAGCGCAAACTCGGCCTGCGGCGCGCCGTAGCCGCGGAACGCGCCCGGCGTCGGGATGTTGGTGTAGACGATGTCGGCGGTGAACTGCATGTGCGTGCAGCGGTAGGTCGCCAGCCCGCGCAGCCCGGAAACGCTGCACACGGTCAGCCCGTGCGTGCCGTAGGCGCCGGTGTTGGAGACGACGTAGAGGTCGAGCGCGTGCAGCGTGCCGTCGCGGTTGACGCCGGCGCGGTAGGTCAGCACCATGGGGTGGCGCGAGCGTGCGCTGGAGAACTCCTGCTCGCGCGTGTACTCGAAGCGCACCGGGCGGCCCGTTGCCAGGGTCAAATGCGCGCAGAGATCTTCGATCAACATCTCCTGTTTGCCGCCAAAACCGCCGCCGATGCGCGGCTTGATCACGCGGATGCGCTTCACCGGCAGCCCGATCAGCGGTGCGATCATGCGGCGCACGTGGAAGGGCACCTGCGTGCTGGTGCGGATGACCAGCCGCTCGTCCTCGTCCCAGTACGTCACCACGACGTGCGGCTCGATCGACGCCTGCTGCACCTGGTGCACGTGATAGGTGCGCTCGAAAACATAGTCGGCTTCGGCCAGCCCCTGTTGCGTATCGCCGACCACGGCGTGAATCTTGACGGCGATATTGCGCTCGACATCGGCGATGCCCACCGCGTCCGGCTCGTCGTGGAGCACCGGCGCGCCCGGATTCATGGTGGCGATGGGGTCAAAGATCGCGGGCAGCACTGCATAGTCAACTTCGATCAGCGCCAGCGCCGCCTGCGCGATCTCCGGCGACTCGGCCGCCACGACGGCCACGCGGTCGCCGACGTGGCGCACCTTGTTGTCGAGCGAGACCTGATCCCACGGGTGCGGGTTGGGCCACGTCTGCCCGCCGGACGCGTAGATGACGCGCGGCACATCTTCGTAAGTCAGCACGGCATGGACGCCGGGCAGCGCGCGCGCCGCGTCTGCATCGATGTGCGTGATGCGGGCGTGCGCGTGCGGGCTGGTCAGCATCGCCGCGTGCAGCATACCGGGCAGGTCCACATCGTCGGCGAAGACCGGCTTGCCTTTGACCAGCTTCACCGCATCGACCTTCATTTCGGGACGGCCCACCACATCGGTCGCCGTCTGCGTGTCCACAGTGGGGAACGAGAAGAATGCGACTTTGGTCTGAGTGACGACGTCGCTGTCTGGCCCCGGCAACTCCGGTTCCGGCGAGCGGCGCATGGCATCGAAAAAGCCTTCCAGCGGGATGCCGCCCGGCGCATCGATCGGCGGAACGGCCTCGCCGCGCAGCAGGGCCGCCGCACGCAGCACCGCTTCGACCGGCTTGACGTAACCCGTGCAGCGGCAAAGGACGCCGCCCAGCACCTCGCGCACCTGCGCCTCGCTCGGGTTCGGCTCGGCGTCGAGCAACTGGCGCGCGGCGAGCACCATCGCCGGCGTGCAGAAGCCACACTGGATCGCGCCGGTCTCCGCAAATGCCTGCTGGATCGGGTCGAGCGGCGCGCCAGGGCCGCGGTCGAACGCCTCTACCGTGGTGACGGCGCGGCCATCCATCTCCGCGGCCAGCAGCACACACGTCGGCATCAGCTTGCCGTCCACGAGCACCGAACACGCGCCGCATTCTCCCGTCTCACAGCCGTGCTTGACGCTCCACAGCCCGCTGCGGCGCAGCAGCGCCATCAACGTTTCCCCGGCTTCAATCGTAAAGGTGCGCGCTTGATTGTTCAGGTTGATCTGAATATTCATGAGTTTGCCTCGTTGGAAAAGGCCTGGGTGAGGGCGCGCCGGGCGAGCACCTCGGCCATGGCGCGGCGATAGGCTGCGCTGCCGCGGTAGTCGCCCTGTGGCGCTACGTGCGCGGCCACGGCGTTAACCAGTTCCGCCACGGTCGTGGCCGGCTCTGTCCCCGCGTTCGCCTCCACGACGAACGCGGCGGGAGCTGCGCCGGCCACGGCGACACGCGCCCTTGTCGGCGTGATGGCTGCCGTCACAGCCACGATGGCCTGATCGAGCGGCGAGCGTGCGACGCGCGCCAGCGCGCCGCGCATCGGCGCGCCGATGGGAAGGATGATTTCGCAGAGTGCGTCCTCTTTTGCCGGGCGGTAGCTGACCAGCGGCGTGCGACGGTCGCCGTGCGCCAGCGTGGTCACTTCTGCCCCCATCGCCAACAGCGCCAGCAGCACTTCGGGCGGGCCGGGTGGCGCATCGGTTGCACCGTCGATGGCGCCGGCGATGGTGGCGAGGTTGCGCAGCCCAAAATGGGCGGCCAGCGCGGCGGCCTCCCCCAGAATGCCGTCCGCCACCGCGGCCAGCGTTGTCGATTTCACCATGCTTTGCAGATCCACCAGTGCGCCGAGATAAATCTCATCCTTCTCCACGCGCATGTTATTTAGAGGCAGGGCGCGCAGATCAACCACTGCCTCGGCATGGGCAAAGAGCGGATCGGGCAGGCGCGGCCCAGGAACAAGCGCCGCGGTTGGCGTTGCAACGCGTCCAAGCAGCTCAAGCGCGCGGGCAGAGGTTGGCGCCCGGTGAAATTCACGGATGTTGCGTGGCATAGAGCCTCCGTTGAACGATGATAGTTTGGCAGCGATTCAACCAAAAACCAGATTGCTGGCCGTCAGCCAGTCACTTTGTTCATAAAACGCGGTGGTATTCCTGGTCAAATCGTTGCATTCTTTTGAAATAGGGAACACTTGCACATCAAACCGTAGGGGCAGAAAAAACAGTAACATAAAGATGCAGGCATGTCAAGCCTCGCTCAAAAATTCAAGCCTGCCTCAAGTCATGGCTTCAAGCTCCTTTCATCCTTCAAGAGGAAGAGCCAGCAACGAGGGCGCGCCGGAACCAGATAGTCCATGGCTCATTATCTTACGTCCTAACCCTTACGCGTGCAACTCTGCCAGATTTTTCGGGTGTGCGTCGAGTTTTTGTTACGTCCCCGGCGCTGGTCAGACGCGGTCCCGTTTAACCAAGTCCTCCTGACCAGTGCCGGGGACGTTCTCGCCAAAATTTTGGAACGCCCCCCCAATTTTTCAGCCGCGCACTTCTGCACGGGCGCCGGCCCGATCAAGTGTGGCTGGAATCATTCCAGTAACACTCAAGAATTGATTGACAGAAACAAGCCATCGGGTGTACACTCGCGCCATGTCCGCCCATCCACCAAGCACCCGCAAAGTAGCTTCTTCCTCCGGCGATCCGCTTCACCCGCTGGGAGAACGTATGCGCGAACGGCGCAAGGAACTGGGGCTGAGCCTTGAAGAGCTGGCCGCGCGCACGGATCTTTCCGCCAGCTTTCTCAGCCTGGTCGAGCGTAATATCAACAACCCTTCACTCGACTCGCTTTACCGCATTGCGGAAGCCCTGGAAGTGCCGCAGTTTTATTTTTCGGTCGATGCCTATCCGGCGGTCGGCGCGCAGAATCCGGTCGTGCGCCGCACCGAGCGAATTCAGATCACCTTTCCGCCGGGTGACGTGACCAGCGAGTTGCTTGTCCCCAATTTGCGCAATCGACTGGAAGTATTCATTTCGCGCGTGAAGGCGGCGGCTGGCAATGTCGCCCGCACCCCAAAGATGGCGTCGGAAGAATGTCTCTATGTGATGGAAGGCAGGCTGCGCATCGTGCTTCATGAACAGGAATACCTGTTGGAAGCGGGGGACAGCATCTATATCCAGGGTTTTGCACTGCGCGAGATCAGCGCCGTTGGGGAAGAAGAGGCGGTCTTTCTGTCCGCCATCACACCGCCGATCTTTTGAGATAAGGATCTTCTGTGAAGCAAACCGTTGACCTGCTCATCCGCCACGCCTTGATCATCACCCAGGACGACGCACGCCGCGTTATCGAGGATGGTGCGTTGGCAGTGCGCGGCAATCAAATCGCTGCCCTCGGCGCGACGGCTGAAATCGACCTTGCGTTCACCGCGGCGCGTACCATCGACGCCACAGGAAAAGCGCTCTTTCCGGGGCTGCTGAACATCCACACGCACCTCTTCCAGTCGGCGGTGAAGGGGCTGGGCGAAGATATGGCCGTCGAGCAGTGGGTGCAGGCCGTGACCTTCCCCACCGCGGCCGCCATGAACGCCGAGGAAGCCTATCTGCTGGCGATGGTGAGCTGCCTGGAAAACCTGCGCAGCGGCGCCACGACGGTCATGGATTTCAATTACGCGCTGCGCGACCCCGCGCTGCACACCGCGGTGATCCAGGCGATGGTGGACAGCGGGCTGCGTGGCCGCTATACACGCACGATTGTCGACAACGGCGCGCCGATGGGCTTTCCCCCGGCGCTGTGCCAGCCCGCCGAAGAGGCGTTGGCGCATGCCCAGACGCTCCAGCACGACCATGCCGGCGCCGGCGATGGAAGGCTGGACATCGGCCTGGCGATCGGCGTGATCTGGGGCGTGACGGAGCAGGGGCTGCGCGCCACGCGACGCGTCGCTGACGCCACCGGCATGACGATCACGATGCACGTCAACGAGTCGCCTTACGACAACGTGGCCGCGCAGCAGCTTTGGGGACGCAACACCATTGCCATGCTTGCCGAGACAGGCGTGCTGGGGCCGGATTTTATCGCCGTACACTGCGTTCACATGACCGACGCAGACATTGACCTCTTCAAACAACACGCTGTGTCGGTCGCCTACAATGCCGTGAGTAACATGTATTTGGGTTCTGGCATCGCCCCGATCGTGCGGATGGCAGATTTAGGGCTGACGATTGGGCTGGCGACCGATGGCTCCGGCAGCAACAACTGTCAGGATATGCTGGAGACGCTCAAGTTCAGCGCGCTGTTGCAAAAGGTCGGGCGGATGGACGCATCCTGCGTGCTGGCGCAAGGCACGCTCGACTGGGCGACGCGCGGCGGCGCACACGCGCTGGGCCTGGCCGAGCAGATCGGCTCTTTGAGGGTGGGCAAGAAGGCCGACTTTTTTCTCGTCGATCCCTTCACGCCGAAAGCGATCCCTGTCCATGACCCGGTGGCGACGCTCGTCTATTCGGCCGGTCAGTCCAATGTGGAGACAGTGGTCGTCGATGGCCGCGTGCTGATGGAAGGCAGGCAGTTTGTCCATCTCGACGAGGCGCAGTTGCTGCGTGACGCGCAGCGCGCTGCACAAGCGCTTGCCGCACGCGCCGGCACCGAACGGCTGTTGGCGCGGCGTGGAAAGTGGCGGCCCATATAAACGAAAGCGCAGTGTTCTCTGTGTCTTCGTGTGAGAAAGTCAAATCTCGTCTCACACGAAGACACAGAGAACACGGAGAAAAGCGGAGAGAAAAATCGTCAGCTTGGCTTTGTGCGAGATTTATGAATGCTGAGATTTGTTTATTCGTGATATAAGTCACCGATCATTGATCAATATCCGGCTACGCATTATCGAGCGCAGCAAAAAAGGCGATACACCGGCATGATGTACGCTAGCTCATCGCCTCTACACCAAAGGAAGATAAAATGTTTGGAAATAACAAAAACAACGGCTTAACTCAGGATGCAGTCATGAAAGCCCTCGGCACGGTGCAGGAGCCGGAACTGCACAACGATCTGGTCAGCCTCAACATGATCCGCGACCTCACGATCAGCGGCGGCGACGTTGGCTTCACGATCGTGCTGACGACGCCGGCGTGCCCGCTGCGCGCACAGATGGAGCAAGAGTCGATTGCGGCTGTCAAGGCGATTGGCGGGGTCAGTACGGTCAATGTGCGCTTCACCGCCGACGTGCGCCAGGATCACCGCATCATCGGCAAGCTCAACATTCCGGTCAAGAACATCGTCGCGGTGGCGTCGGGCAAGGGCGGCGTCGGCAAGAGCACGGTGAGCACCAACCTGGCCGTGAGCCTGGCGCTCGACGGCGCCAAGGTCGGTGTGCTCGATGCCGACATCTACGGCCCCAACATCCCGATGATGTTTGGCCTGTCGGGGCAGCCGCGCATCGAACGCGAGAAGATGACGCCTTTCGAGCGGTACGGCGTCGAGGTGATCAGCATGGGCTTCCTGATGCCGGAAGGCGAGGCGGTGGTCTGGCGCGGGCCGATGCTGCACAAGGCGATCCAGCAGCTTTTCACCGATGTAAACTGGGGCGAGCTCGACTACTTGATCGTCGACCTGCCGCCCGGCACCGGCGATGCCCAGCTCAGCCTGGCGCAGAGCGTGCCACTGACCGGTGGCATCATCGTGACGGGGCCGCAGGCGGTTTCGGTCAGCGACGCGTTGCGCGGCGCGCGCGCCTTTGAGCGGCTGGAGGTGCCGATCCTGGGCGTGGTGGAGAATATGAGCGGCGAGATTTTCGGCAGCGGCGGCGGCGCGGACGCGGCCAAGCGGCTGCACGTCGATTTCCTGGCGCGCATTCCGCTCGACAGTCAGGTGCGCGTCGGCGGCGACAGCGGTGAACCCATCGTCATCCTGGCGCCGGAGAGCGAGACGGCCAAGGCGTTCCGCGACTTTTCACGCGTCGTCGCCGCCAAGATCAGCGTGCAGAACATCCTGCCGGAGCCGAAACTCAAGATCGTGTAGACAGGCGCCGCAGAGATAGACCGCGGATGAAACGGATTTGACGGATTCTCACGGATTTTACCTTAATCCATCCGCAGTACTTCACGAATCTCATCACCCTTGTCTACCGCGCGTCGGTCGCCGCTATTGGCTGGCCTTCGCAGTCGATGGCGGCCATGTCGCGCTTGAAATAGCGCCGGCCCAGCCAAAGTGCCACGCTGACCAGTCCGATCATGACCGGCACCTCGATGAGCGGGCCGATGACTGCGGCGAAGGCCTGTCCTGAGGCGATGCCAAAGACCGCCACCGCCACGGCAATCGCCAGCTCAAAATTGTTGCTGGCGGCCGTGAAGGATACGGTCGTCGTCTTCTTATAGCCGGCGTGGATCCACACGCCCATGAACCAACTGATCAGGAACATCAACACGAAGTAGAGGATCAGCGGGATAGCAATCCGCACCACATCCAGGGGAATGGTGACGATCAGTTCACCCTTGAGGCTAAACATGACGACGATGGTAAAAAGCAAGGCAACGAGCGTCAGCGGGCTGATCTTGGGGATGAACTTTGTGTGATACCACTCCTTGCCCTTGGCGCGCACCAGGACGAAGCGGGTCAGGAAGCCGGCAAGGAAGGGAATGCCCAGGTAAATAAAGACGCTCTGCGCGATCTCGCCCATGCTGATCTGCACCACTGCATTTTGCAGACCCAGCATTGCCGGCAGCACGGTGATGTAAAAGTAGGCGAAGACGCTGTAGAAGAGCACCTGGAAGATGCTGTTGAAGGCGACCAGGCCGGCTGCGTACTCTGTGTCGCCACTGGCCAGATCGTTCCAGACAATGACCATCGCGATACAGCGCGCCAGCCCGATGAGGATCAGCCCGACCATGTATTCCGGGTAGTCGCGCAGGAAAATCACGGCCAGAATGAACATGAGCATGGGGCCGATCACCCAGTTCTGGATCAGCGACATAGTCAGGATCTTCCAGTCGCGGAAGACGTCGCCCAACTCCTCGTAGCGCACCTTAGCGAGCGGTGGATACATCATAAGGATCAGGCCGATGGCGATCGGAATGTTCGTCGTACCGACCTGGAAGCGGTTGATGAAGTTCTCCACGCCAGGGAAGAAGTAGCCCAGCGCAATGCCCACCGCCATGGCCAGAAAGATCCACAGGGTCAGATAGCGGTCGAGCAGAGAGAGACGGCGGGTGACAGGCGCCGGTGCGGTCATGGCACTTTGCGACATAACTGAGTCCTTTCTAGATGTACTTGTGAGGGCTTGGGTTCTGGGGCCGTGGGGCGTGAATCAACCCCCAAGCCTTCCAGAACCCTGCAATCCCAGGCGCCGATCACGCGGTCTGTGCTTTACGAATCATCTCAATCACCTGACTCTTGGCGGGCACGCGCCCGCTGCTGACCACTTTTTCGTCGATCACAATCGCCGGTGTGCTCATCACCCCGTAGGCCATGATCGAGGGGATGTCCTGCACCTCAACAATGTTCAGGTCAAGATGCAATTCCTTCACAGCGTCGGCGATCACGGCCTTGGTCTTCTTGCAGTTGGCACACCCAGTGCCGAGGACTTTGATTTCCATCATGACGATCCTTTACAGAATGAAATTGAAGAGATAGCCCGTCAGCAGAATGCCGACAGCCACAGTCGTGACGAACACGATGATCAGCCGCAGCTTGAGCACGCGGCGCAGGATGATCATCTCCGGCAGGCTTAGGGCAACCACGCTCATCATAAAGGCCAGCGCGGTGCCCAGCGCGGCGCCCTTGCCGATCAGTGCATCCACCACCGGGATGACGCCGGCCGCATTGGCGTACATCGGCACACCGATGGCCACCGCCGCGGGCACGCTCCACCACGCGTCCTCGCCCATGATGCCGGCCAGCGCATCCTCCGGTACATAGCCGTGGATGAACGCGCCGATGGCGATGCCGGCGACAACGTAGAGCCACACCTTGCTCACGATCTCGCGCGTGCTCTGCCGGGCGACGGCGAAACGCTCGGCCCAGCTCATCCGTGTCCCTGACGCAGCGTCGTTGCCCACAGACATCTGCCAGACAAAGTCCTCGACGCCACTTTCGATGCGCGGCACGCGCCCGATCACCATGCCGGCCAGGATGGCGATGAGCAGCCCTGTGCCCATGTAAAGCAGTGCAATCTGCCAGCCAAACATGCCGAAGAGCATCGCCAATGCCACCTCATTGACCATCGGTGCGGCGATCAAAAACGAGAAGGTCACGCCAAGGGGCACGCCCGCCTCGACAAAGCCGATGAAGAGCGGCACGGCCGAACAGGAGCAGAAGGGCGTCACCACACCCAGCCCCGCGGCCAGGACGTTGCCGACCCCGGCGCGCTTGCCGCCCAGCAACTGGCGCGTGCGTTCGGCGCTAAAGAAGGTGCGGATGGTGGTCACCACAAAGATCATGCCGGTGAGCAGCAACAGGATCTTGGGTACATCATAGAGGAAGAAGGCCAGCGCCATCCCCAGTTCTGAGGTCGGCGCCATCCCCAGGAGATCGAAGGTGAGCCATTCCGCCACCGCCAGCAGGTTGGAATAGACTACCCACCAACCCATGGCGGCTAGGGACACCAACAGCCAGGGACGCCAGGTCTGCCAGCCGCCTCCGGGAGTCGGCTGATCCTGGGTAGGTGAATCAGAGCCACTCAATAGCATATCGTTGCGCATCGATCAAACCCTTTCCAGCAGGCTTTCACCAGCCGCTAACAGCGTATCGTCGTTACATTTGGGGCAGGGACAGGCAATCATTCGTTTGTGCAACGCCATGTCAGGATGCTCGCCCACGGCCGGGCCGAGCACGGCATCCAGCCAGCCGCGCACGTCATCGTCGCTAAGCCGGTAAAAGACATTCTGCCCCTGCTTCTCGTCGACAATGATGCCTGCGTCGCGCAACAGGCGCAGTTGCTGCGAGACGTAAGGCTGCGGCTTGCCCAGCAGCGCCTCCAGATGGCAGACGCATTCGCTGTCGCGGCGCACGGCGTCGAGGATGCGCAGGCGTTCGGGGTGAGCCAACAGGCGCAAGCGAGCGCTGATTTCATCATAATCCAGCCTGGTCATTGCTTCTCCTTGTCCTTCCATAGCAGGCCCGCTGCCCGCCAAAGCCTGGTGCGTCAGGCACATGCATAAATTAGCATATATCTTTTATTGCATGAATGCAATCCAAACTATCCCGGATTTTTCGGGACAATCGTCCTGATTTTATTCGTCGCGCAGAAACTGTCGGAAAGAATGCGGGCGCAACCATTTCGGTCGCGCCCGCATTCTTTGTTTGGTCAGAGGAAAAAGATTGTTTGTTATGCGTGCGACTTCTGATGGCGGTTGCGTTTCTTGGCGGCCGGGCGCATCTCCGAACCGATGTAGATGCCCAGCGCCGGCAGCACCTTACGATGGACGAGCAGCACCAGCAGCGCTGCGCCAAAAGCGATCACAAAGACCCAGAAGGTGGCGGTCACGCTGTTCATCAGCGAGGGATTGACCAGCATCACGGCGGCCAGCGTCAGCATGAGCATACCGCCAAAGAGCTTGAGGATACGCCCCTGTTTCTCCTCAAGCTTGCTGGCGCGCAGCCCGACCACAGCGCCCGTAAAGATGATAATCTCGTCGATCTGGTAAATGACCATGTAGAGCAGCAGCAGCAGCGCAAAGGTCAGCGCCGTCACTTCTTGCGCGGCCAGCAGGTTGGTCCACAGCATGGGAAAGCCGGCGGTGCAAGAGAATTCCACCAGCGACGCGCCGGCCGACATGACGACCGCCGCGCCGATCAGCGCGGGCATGGAATCGCCGGCATTCAGCACGCGGCGCATACTTTTGTAGAGGCCGGGTTTTTTCTCGTCGGCAATCGTCAGGGAGATGCCTTCCTTGTACCAGAAGTAATCTTTGATGTTGATGATGGCAAAGAAGAGTGCGACTGCCGCCACTAACATCTGAATCCATGGCACCCAGTCGAGCACCGTGAACATCGTGAAAAGGCCAGCAATAAATAAAGCATAGACGAGCGAAGTGACAGTGAGGAAGACCGCGCCGATGATAAAGACCTTCTTGCGCGAACCGGTGTGGATGGTCAACGCCAGCAGCACAGAAAGCACCCACAGCGAGCAGGGGTTGACGCCATCGACAAAGGCAATCAGCGCCGTGCTCAGCCACAGCGACTGCGTCCCCAGGTCAACCGCGCCCAGGAAAGGAATACTCAGCACGCTGGCAGCAGGCGCCGCGATGGCGCTGCTCACGCTGTTTTGCCGTGGCGCGACTTCCATGTTGGCTGGCGCCGCTGCCACTACGGCTGCGGTCGGCGTGGGCAGCGGCGCGAACACACCCGCACCGGCGTCGGGGCAGCCGGTGTTGACGCACTGAGCGATCGCGGTTTCGATTTGGCGGGCGTAGGGATCTTCGGCATACCCAACCCAATGTTGATCGCCAACAAAGATCGTAGGCACTGCCGTTGGCTCAAATCCATATTTCGCGGTCATACGCATGAATGAGCCGCGGTTTTCAGGATGGTTCCAGACCTCATATTCGCGGAGGACGACGCTGGGATAGCGTTCGACCAATTCACTCAGAAAGGGTTCGGCCGCGGCGCAGTGGGGGCAACCGTCCCCCCAGAAGAAATACACGACGACAGGCTCCATAGATTGCGCCGGAGCGCTGGCATAAACAGGTGGCGTCAAGAATGCTATGGCGACCAGCACCACAATCAACAACAACGCCAGAGACAGGGTCCGCTTCATCGCGTCAACTCCTTATACGTTCGAAAATAGCTCGATAGAGCCCATTTTCGCGCCGCGACCGCCCGCATTCATGGGTCGTTTGTCCCTAACCTTGTCCCAACCTGTCGCGCCAGCGTAGGGTGTGGTAATTCAGGCGGCGCCTTTTTGTTTGCGAAAGAGGAAGTTTGTCGTCAGGCAGGCTGCTCAGGCGCAGAGATGGCTATTGACGACGCGTGGCGAAAATTCGGTGCAGACGTATTTGCTGTGCTCATCGGTGTAATAGTAGGGATGCAGCGCGCATGCCCGGCACAGGGTGACATCACCATCCACGACCTCACGCTCGTTGAGGATCTCTTCTCCGCAGCGCGCGCAGTTGACGCGGTGGCCAGGCTTGCTGATAATTGCCTCCACCGGCGTGGCCAGCGTCACGGTCTGCCAGGTAAACAATTCTGCAAAAGTCATGCGTTGGTAGCCAATCAACATCGCTTCCCACGGGTTAGGGGCTTGCGGAGCGTAGTACGCTGCGAGATTGCGTGCTTGCGGGTGCGGCGCGATACGGATAGCGGCACGACTGTGGGTGTCGACGAAAGTCGCCGCGGCTTTGCCGTAATCTTCCACACGCAGTGTACGCCGGCCAACCCAGCAGTTGGTCGCCGCGGAGACGCCGTCGCAGAAGCAACCGTCCGTCTCTACAATGGTGAGCAGGCGTTTGTCCGGCTGAGGAAGGTCAAGCGCCAGCAATTCTGCAGCCAGACGCCCCATCTGCACCCCCAAAACCTGGCGCGGACAGAGATGATGGTGGAGAGCCGCGGACGCGGCGAGGAGTTCAGCTAGCGTTTTTGCACTCATGATCAGCCCCGATCTGCGTAATCTTTGCGCTGCATTATAGCAAGAGGGCGGGCGTTAGGCTATTAACGGCATGCGCTGAGGCGACCCCCCCCATAGTGGCAGCATGTCCTGCCCGCGTCAGGCGCAGCCTTGCTCAACCAGATCCCTTTCGTCAATCTCCAGGAGCGGGGACGTTTGCCGCCAATGTCCTGCTGTGGCAAGCATCTATCCCAGCAGGATGGGGACGAATGTCACGCCAAATGCGTGCCCGATCTCATTTGCGGGCGTTGGCAACAACCCGTATGATTGGAACACTGCTTACGCTCTCCAACGGGGTGGCAACGGCATCGAAACCAATGATCGCTAAAACGATCAATAAAACCATAAAATCAGTAAATCAGTCAGCGCTTCCCCTTCACCTCTATGCAGAAAGGGCTCCTATGTTAACTTTAATTGAAAAGCTTCTTTTTATCGTGGCAGTTGCTGCCTCCTTGTACTTTGCCGGCGTCGGTTTTTACAAGGTCTACAAAGTGATTATGCGCGGATCGGGTGAAAAACCGAGCTTCCGTGACATGATGTCGCGCCTTTGGTACGCGGCGTACAGTTGGATCACGACGCGGCCGATCTGGAAGACGCGGCCATGGAGCAGCCTGTTCCACATCATGATCTCGGTCGGCTTTGTCTTCTATTTCCTGGTCAATTTTGGGGACATCATCGAGGCCTTGTTTCCTGTAACCTTCCTCGGTCACAATATTATCGGCGACCTGTACCGCTTTTTCGCCGACCTGGCGACCATCAGCGTGCTGATCGGCGTGATCTATTTCATCCTGCGCCGTTTTGTCTTCAATGACAAGGCGCTCACCTACCATGAAAATGTCAAGCTGGTTGAGCGGGTCAAGCAAGGCGGCATTCGTCGCGACTCGCTGATCGTGGCGTTTTTTATTCTCTTCCATGTCGGCTTCCGCTGGCTCGGCAACAGCTTTAAGCTTTCCCTCGAAGGCGGCGACGCGTGGCAGCCGTTCAGCACGGCGCTCAGCCAACTTTGGCTGGGGTGGGGCGAAGGTGCACGCATCGTCGGCGAGCACCTCGGTTTCTGGCTGGCGATCGGCCTGATCCTCGCCTTCCTGCCCTATTTCCCCTACACCAAACATTTCCATCTGATCATGTCCGGGTTCAACTTCCTGAGCAAGCCGAAACGCACCTCACTGGGCGCGCTGGAGCCGATCGACTTTGAAGATGAAAGCCAGCAGGAGTTCGGCGTCAACAAGATCGAGCAACTGCCGTGGACGCACCTGGTTGACGCCTATTCGTGCATCATGTGCAACCGCTGCCAGGATGTCTGCCCGGCCTACACCACCGGCAAGGAGTTGTCGCCCTCGGCGCTCGAGATCAACAAGCGCTACTATCTCAACGAGCATCTCGACGAACTAGCGGGCGGCAAGGAATCGGAGTTCTCGCTGATCGACTTTGCCATCTCCGAGTCGGCGGTGTGGGCGTGCACGGCTTGCGGCGCCTGCGTGGACATCTGCCCCGTCGGCAACGAGCCGATGTTTGACATCCTGTATATCCGCCGCCATCAGGTGCTGATGGAGAATGCCTTCCCCAGTGAGCTCAAGACTGCCTATCGCGGCATGGAGCGCAACGGCAACCCGTGGAATATCAGCGCGCGCGACCGCATGAACTGGGCCAAAGGGCTGCAAGTGCCGACCGTCGATGAAAATCCCGACTTCGAGCTGCTGTGGTGGGTCGGCTGTGCACCTTCCTACGACCCGCGCGCACAGGATACCGCGCGTGCGCTGGCCAAGGTGCTCAACGCGGCCGGGTTGAACTTCGCCGTGCTCGGTGAAATGGAGCGCTGCACCGGCGACTCTGCGCGGCGCTCCGGCAACGAGGCGCTCTTCTTCGAGCTGGCGCAGGGCAACATCGAGACGCTCAACGAGGTGATGGGCGAGCAGAAGCGGCGCATCGTCACGACCTGCCCGCACTGTCTGCACACGCTCGGCAAAGAATATTCCCAATACGGCGGCAACTACGAAGTGATTCATCACACGCAGTTGCTCTCCGAACTGACCGCCGCCAAAAAGATCAGCGTCCAGCGCGCCAGCGATGTAGACATGATCACCTTCCACGACCCCTGCTATTTGGGACGACAGAATGGCATCGTCGAAGAACCGCGCAACCTGCTGCTGGAAACCAACGCCTTCCTGATCGAAATGCCGCGCCATGGCAAGCAATCCTTCTGCTGCGGCGCAGGCGGCGCGCAGATGTGGAAGGAAGAGGAGCACGGCGCCGCGCCGGTCAACATGACGCGCTACGAAGAAGCGGCTGCCACCGGCGCCAAAACGATCGCGGTCGGTTGCCCCTTCTGCCTCACCATGATGACCGACGCCAGCAAGCAGGCGGACCAGGGCCTCGTGGTGAAGGATATCGCCGAGATCATCGCCGAGCGGCTCGAACAGACGCCGGTGACGCAGTAGAAAAGTGCTGCTTGAAGAGCCTCTCGCGTTGGCGCAGAGGGGCGGAGAAATGCAGAGAAGTGCCTGCCCCCGGTCGAGCCGACCGGGGGCAGGCACTTCTCTGCACCGAATTGACCTGATTGCACGTAGTGTCTGCCTGGAGGTAATCCCTATGCTTATTTCTCGGAAGTGTGTGTTGCCGCTCCTGATTGTGGCGGCTTTGCTGGTGACGACAGGTTGCCAGCCGATTCGACCGGTTCCTGTGGACGCACCGCCGTCTGTCGCGGCGACAGCTACGCTTGCGCCAGCTACTTTCCAACTGGAGGGCATCTATAGCGGCGCACTGTCCATTGCGGGGCTGGAGTTGGCGATCACCGTCTATTTTACCCCAGAGGGCGACGGCTATACCGGCGCCATTGACATTCCCGAACAAGGTGTGACCGGGTTGCCCCTGCACGACATCCGCGTGGACGGGACGAACGCGCACTTTGAGATGCTCGAAGGGCCGTCGCTGGCTGCCTTTGCTGGCGAGCTTACCGGGCGCGGCCAACTGAGCGGCGTCTTCACACAGGGCGGCGTCGAAGGCTCCTTTATCCTCTACCCGGCCGCCGCAGATGCGGGCGCCGCCGCCGCAGTCACTGCCGGTGTGGGCGAGACCTACACCGACCCCGCAGGCCGCTTCTCCGTGCCGATCCCGACTAACTGGACGGTGACCGAAGGCGACGGCTACGTGCTGCTCATGGATCCGGAGGAGAGCATCAAGATGTATCTGGTCGTCGCACCAGGGGTGGGGACGGCGTTGGAGCAAGCCACAGCCGACGCCTGGGCCATGATCGATCCGGCCTTCGATGTCGCCATCGACGAGACGGTCGAGCCGCCGGCCGGCAGCGACATCGATCAGATTCTGGTGACCAACTATGAGACCGGCGACGCCAACCGCATCGTGCAGGCAGTGGCGCAAGCCAAGCATGGCGATGCGTATCTGCTCTTGATCGACGGCGAGCTGGCCGCGCTGCAAAAACGCAACGCCCAGGTGACGATCGTGGGTTCGGGTTTCAAGATTCTCGCCATCGAGGAAACGGACCTGAGCGCCGTCGCGCCGCTGCCGATTACGGATGCCATCACTGCGCCGCTCGCAGCATTCATCACAAAATACATGGCTGCCTTTGGCGTGCCCGGCGCTGCTATCGGCATCGTCGAGGATGGTGAATTGGTCTACGCCCAGGGATTCGGCGTTGCTGACCCGGAAAGCGGCGCGCCGATGGCGCCGGACACCAACGCCATGATCGGTTCGACCGGCAAAAGTCTGACCACGCTGATGATGGGCGCGCTGGTCGATGACGGCATCATGACCTGGGACACGCCCGCCATCGAACTTTACCCTGCTT
>Ga0073899_10000547_pt1 | contig 34531 bp, 35 predicted proteins | sample KloWWTmetaKNB5Ph_FD_88975 | JGI IMG/M metagenome (GOLD analysis project Ga0073899, IMG submission 88975) | Active sludge microbial communities from Klosterneuburg, Austria, studying microevolution and ecology of nitrifiers - Klosterneuburg... | ecosystem: Engineered > WWTP > Aerobic digester >... | reverse complement strand
GCCAAGTGGAACTTCTGCGAAGGCAAGGTGCTCGACAAGATCAGCGTGCACTACAACATCGGCCACCTGATGACGATGGAGGGCGACACCACCAAGCCGGCCGGCAAGTACCTGGTGGCGCTCAACAAGCTGGCGATCGACCGCTTCGTGCCGGTGGGCCCGCTGCACCCGCAGAACCACCAGCTGATCGACATCTCCGGCGACAAGATGCAGCTGCTGTACGACATGCCGCTGCCGCTGGGTGAGCCGCACTACGTGACCGCCATCGCCGCCAACAAGCTCAAGCCGGCGGTGCGCTACAAGGTCGGCACCGACAGCCGCACCGACGAGAAGCACGCGGGTGCGGTCCGTGCGGGTGAAGAGAAGACCGTCAAGAAGGGCAACAAGGTCGAGGTGTTCGGCACCCTGATCCGCTCGCACATCACGCCCGAGACGATCGAAGTGGATGTGGGCGATGAGGTCACCATCCACCTGACCAACCTGGAGCGCGCGCAGGACGAGACCCACGGCTTCACCGTGTCGACCTACAACACCCACGCCTCGGTCGAGCCTGGCAAGACCGTGACGGTGAAGTTCAAGGCCGACAAGGAAGGGGTGTATCCGTATTACTGCACCGAGTTCTGCTCGGCGCTGCACCTGGAAATGCAGGGCTACCTGCTGGTCAAGCCCAAGGGCTGGAAGCCCACCAAGACCAGTCTGGCCGCGGGCAGCTACACCGAAGCCGACTACAAGGCGACGGTGAAGAAGGTGGCCGACACCCAGGCGGTGATCGACTCGGTGGTGGCCTACATCACCAGCGTGAACTACAAGGACTTCCCGGAAGTGGTCGCGATGGTGGAAGACGCCTTCGACCAGCTCGGCAAGACCAAGGGCCTGAAGGAGAAGCATGAAGGCTTTGCCGCCAAGAAGGACTGGGAAAACGCCAACCTGTGGGCCGAGCAGATCTGGCAATACCAGGTGAAGACGGCCGACCTGGGCCTGCGTGCCAAGACCTTCCTCGAACAGAACGGCGCCAAGAAGGTCAAGTAAGACCGCAGCCCTCGGGCATGCGCAACGGGGGCGGAGCAATCCGCCCCTTTTTTGTTCTTGCCTGCGCCATGACCCTGCCGGCAGCGTGTGGTTTTCCTTGAACTGGGTCATCGCGCGCTGCTCACCCGCCCGCCTATCCTTGTTTTGCCCCCTCCAACCTACCCCCCTCGTGCAGAGGAACCCTTCATGAAGCAACTCGTCATCGGCGCCCTGCTGGGCGCCTTCGCCCTGAGCCCTGTCCTGGCCGCCGATGGCGCGGCGCTGTACAAGGAAAAGACCTGCAGCGCCTGCCATGGTCCGACCGGCAACAAGCCCTTGATGCCCGACTACCCCAAGGTGGCCGGCCAGAACGCCAAGTACATCGAGAAGCAGATGCTCGATATCAAGAGCGGCGCCCGTGCCAACGGCAACAGCGCGGCGATGAAGGGCGTGATGCACCTGGTCTCGGATGCCGAGATCAAGGACATCGCCGAGTACCTGTCCAAGCTCAAGCCCTGATTGCGGCTGCCCCTGAGATCCAGGAGAAATCACCATGATGAAGAAACTGACCCTGTTGGCCGCCGCGATGTTCACGGCCACCGTTGCCCTGGCTGCCGCACCGGCGCCCCACAAGGATGGCATCGAAGGCAAGGACTACAAGTGGAACGCCCAGGAGGGCGAGAAGATGGAGGCCCTCAAGAAGAAGGGCCGGGTCAAGGAAGGTGAAGAGGCCTACGAGGCCTGTGGAGCCTGCCACCTGCCCTCGGGCGCCGGTCGCCCGGACGGCACCTTTCCGCAGCTGGCCGGCCAGCACACGACGGTGCTGATCAAGCAGATGGCCGACATCCGCGCCGGCCTGCGTGACAACCCGACGATGTACCCCTTCGCGATCTCGCTGACCGACCCGCAGGAGCTGGCCGATGCGGCCGCGTACATCGAGAGCCTGTGCATCCCGGTCACCCATGGGGTCTACGAGGGCAAGGATGCCGCCGTCCAGATCGCCACCGGCAAGGCGCTCTACGAGAAGCAGTGTCTGGAGTGCCACGGCAAGAACGGTGAAGGCCAGAAGGAGAAGTTCTACCCGGTGATTGCCGGCCAGCACTACAAGTACCTGCTGCGCCAGATGACCGAGATCCGCGACGGCCACCGCCGCAACGCCAACCCGGACATGGTGAAGGTCATCAAGCCCTACACCAATGACCAGCTGGTGGCGATCTCTGCCTACCAGTCGAGCCTGGTCATGCCCGGTTCGATGTGCAAGGCCAAGCCCACGGCGAAAAAGAAGTGACCGGATGGCGCTGGGGCGGGGGGCACTGCGCTTGCCGCCTGCCATCGTGGGCCGCTTTGTCTTTCTGACTCCAAAACCATTCCCATGTCCGCTGCACCCGCCACCTCCGCCAGTCCCGCCACCCGCAAGCAGACCCGTCTGATCCGTCTGCTCACTCTGGTGGCCCTACTCGCGATGGTCGCCGCCTACTTCGCCCCGATCTGGTGGGTGTCGTTGACTGCGCCGAATTACCCGAAGGATGCCTTCCCCGATGGCATCCGCATCCACTTCCACCTCGATGGCGTCCACAACGGCTGCAAGGCCGCCGTGAAGGGCTCGCAACTGGCCAACGAGACCATCCAGGCCGACATCGACAAGGACACCGAGCGCTACAACCCGGTGCTTGATGCGAAGAAGGACCTCAACGTCGGTGCGAAGGGGCTGGATTGCGTTCACGAGATGAACACCATCAACCACTACGTCGGCATGTTCCCGATCTCCACCGGCGCACCGGTCGAGAAGCCGCTGGCCAAGTTCTTCGTCGCCTTCTTCGTCGTGATGCTGGCCGCCTTTGCGATCATCCAGCGGCGCCTGCGGTTGGTGGTGCTGGGCCTGGGCTTTGCTGCCGTGGCGGCCTGGGCGGTGGTGGATCAATTCGTGCTGGGCCACCTGGCCGGCCACGTCAAGGCCTATGTCGAGGAGGCCGGCACCTTCTTCAAGGAGCCCGCCAAGATCCAGGCCTGGGGCGACAACGTGGCGCTCTACACCAAGATCGGCATCGGGGTCTTGGTGGCCGCGATGGCGGTGGTCTGGCTGGGGGTGTGGAAGCTGCGCAGCTTCGAGTTGCTGATGGCGCTGGTGCCGGCGCTGATGCCGCTGTTCTTCGTGCTGGAGTACGCCGGCTGGCTCTGGTTCTTCGGCCACAACCTGCACCCCTGGGGCGCCTTCACGGTCAAGCCCTTCATGCCCACCGTGTTCGGTGAAGGCAAGGTGGCGCAGTTCTCCACCTTCTCCTACCCTCACTACGGCTATGCGCTGCTGCTCGTGGCGTCGGGCTGCTTGCTGGTGGCGCTGCTGCTGCGCCGCAAGCAATTGCGCAGCGAGGCCGCCGGGAGCCTGGCATGAGGCAGCGGCGGGTGATCCGAGGGCTCGCACGTGCGGCCTGGCTGGCCTGTGCCGGCCTGGCGCTGACCGCGGCGGCCCAGTTGGCCCCCTTCGGAGCGGGTGAACATGAGGCCGAGGCAGCCAGCGACGCGGGCAAGCCCCGCGTCGCGGCCTCCGACCTGGCCACCGCCCCGCGGGTGGATGTGGACAAGCCGGTCGAGCTGATCCCGCTCTACCTGCGCGACAAGCGCATCCACGGCCTCAAGCCGTTGCAGGCGTTGATCGACGCGGCCCCGGAGGGCTCGGTGCTCAACGTCCCCTCGGGCCGCTACGCCGGGCCGGTGCACCTGAAGAAGCCCCTGACCCTCATCGGCCAGGGCGAGGTGGTCATCGACGGCGGCGACAAGGGCACCGTCTTCGTGATCGAGACCAATGGCGCGACGCTGCGCCACCTGACCATCACCGGCTCGGGCGACTCGCACGACTCCGATGACGGCTGCCTGAACCTGCGCGGCCACCGCAACACCATCGAGGATGTGACCATCGCCGACTGCCTGTTCGGCATCGACCTCAAGCAGTCCAGCGACAACCTGCTGCGTGGCAACCGGGTGCGCTCCAAGCCGGCCGAACTCGGCGTGCGCGGCGACGCCATCCGCCTGTGGTACAGCCACCGCAACCGCATCGAGGGCAACCTGATCACCGACTCGCGCGACATGGTGGCCTGGTACTCGAACGACAACGTCTACCTGCGCAACGAGGGCCGGCGCAGCCGCTACTCGATCCACTTCATGTTTGCCAACCGCAACGTGGTGGAGCACAACCGCTTCATCGACAACGCGGTGGGCGTGTACTACATGTACTGCGAAGGTGGCGGTGCGCGGCACAACCTGATCTCGCATGCCACCGGGGCCACCGGGATGGCGCTGGGGTTCAAGGAAGCGTCGGACATCTTCATCGAGGACAACGAGATCATCTACTCGGCCATCGGCGTCGGGTCGGACATCTCGCCCTTCCAGCCCAACACGACGATCCGCTTCAACCGCAACCGCTTCGCCTACAACGGCATCGCGATCCAGCTCACCAGCGAGCTGGGTGGCAACGTCTTTGCCGACAACCTCTTCGAGGGCAACCTCACCGACATCTTCCGCGCCGGCAAGGACTCCGGGCACTCCAACCGCTGGGCTGGCAACTGGTTCGACACCTACCAGGGCTTCGACCGCAACGCGGATGGCATCGGCGACAAGCCGCACGAGCACTACGCCTACGCCGACCAGATCTGGATGGAGATCCCGGCGGCGCGCTTCTTCAAGACCTCGCCAGTGCTGGAGATGCTGGACTTCCTGGAGCGCCTGGCGCCGTTCTCGTCTCCCGACCTGCAGCTGCGCGACGACAAGCCGCGCCAGCATCGCCCGACGCTGAACACGCTGGAGAGTCGATCATGAGCGATGACCCCAAGGACTCGCCGTCTGCGGCGCCCGAGCCGGCCGCATCCTCACCCGCGCCACGCAAGCCGGCGCTGACCGCAGCGCAGCGCATGTCGCGCGAACGGCAGCAGCAGGCGCGCCGCCGCGTGCTGCACACGATCCTGCTCTCCGGCGGGGTGATGGGCGCGGCGCTGTCGGGCTGGCTGCCGCTGGCCTACGCGCAGCGCCAGCGCCTGCGCCCGCCCGGTGCGCTGGACGAGAAGGACTTCCTGGCCTCTTGCATCAAGTGCGGCCAGTGCGTGCAGGTCTGTCCGGTCAATGCGATCAAGCTGGCCGACCTGGTCGATGGCTTCGGGGTGGGCGCGCCCTACATCGCCGCGCGCGACCAGGCCTGCGACTTTTCCTGCGATGCGGTGCAGTGCATCCTGGCCTGCCCGACCGGGGCGCTGACCTACCACAAGCCCGACTTCCTCAAGCCCCGCAGCGGTGCCGGCTTGGCCGCCAAGCCCGTGCTCAAGGCCAAGCAGAAGGACCCGGAGCCGACGCTGAACCTGACCGAGCGCATCGGCATCGCGCGGCTGACCCGGCCGGAGTCCTGTCTGGCGATGCAGGGCAAGGGCTTCAAGGGCCAGGCGCGCGGCGCCGGCTTCAAGGGCCGCATGCGCTACATGGAGGTGGACCGCTGGAAGCCGATTCCCGTGGCCGATCACCCCTACGACGTGCCCGAGTGCGACCTGTGCGTGCGCGAGTGCCCGGTGGCGCAGGCGATCTCGATCGAGACCGTCACGCTGGCCGATGGCCGCCAGCGCCGCCAGCCCGTGGTGCACGAGCCCTGCGTGGGCTGCGGCGTGTGCGAGATGGTCTGCCCGGTCGAACAGGCGGCCATCGAGGTGGTGCCGCGGGAGGTGTGGCGAGCATGAGCAACCCGTTAAGAAAACGTTTCGGCGAGCAGATCCTCCTCATGTTCGGCCGCGAGCCGAAGCGCCCGGAGGAGGGCGACATCGCCCCCGCGGCGCAGAAGATCCACTTCTTCAAGCAGGGCAACCGCGACTTCATCGCCGAGAAGAAGCACGCGCGCGCCCATGCGGTCAAGAAGAACACCTGGCGCAACCGCCGCTGGGCCACGCTGATCACCGCCAACCTGCTGTTCGTGCTGTCGTACTGGCTGGACGTGCAGTTGCTGGAGGGCTCGCTGACCGCCTCGCGCTTCGTCGGCTTCCACCTGATCGACCTGAACTCGGCCCTGCAGGTGATGCTGGCGCACAAGCACATCATCGTGAACCTGCTGATCGGCACCGGCACCATCCTGGTGGGCTGGGCACTGCTGGGCGGGCGCACCTTCTGCTCCTGGGTGTGCCCGTACCACCTGCTGGCCGAGTGGGCCGAGAAGCTGCACCTGTGGCTGGCCGAGAAGAAGCTCGTGTCCGATGCGCCGATCGACCGCCGCCTGCGCGTGGTGTTCTGGCTGATCTTCGCGCTGCTGGCGCTGGGCACCGGCTACACGGTGTACGAGGCCATCTCGCCCACCGGCATCCTCTCGCGGGCGCTGATCTACGGCCCGGGCCTGGCACTGCTGTGGGTGATCGCGCTGCTGTTCTTCGAGGTGTTCTTCTCCCGCCGTGCCTGGTGCCGCTACGCCTGCCCGATCGGGCTGACCTACGGCGTGGTGGGCATCGTCTCGCCGCTGCGCGTCAAGTACACGCTGGAAGGCTGCTTCCACGAGGGCGATTGCCGCAAGGTCTGCCTGGTGCCGCACGTGCTTGACACGGTCATCAAGGGCCGCGCGGTGGACACCGAGGTGCCCATCGGCCCGGACTGCACCCGCTGCGGCCTGTGCGTGGACACCTGCCCGAGCGGATCGCTCAAGTTTGACGTCAAGGGCCTGTCTAAATTGTTGTAGGTCAAGTTGGCCGACAGCGATTGCGGCGAGGATGACGCCCGGTCACCCGTCCTGTTCCGTCCCGCCCGCCCTGCTCGTTTCTCCCATGATTCGCATCGCCTCTGTTTCCAAGACCTTTCGCCGGGCCCGCGTGCTCGATGGCATCGAGCTCGACATCGGGCCGGGTGAGCGGGTCGCGTTGATCGGCTCCAACGGCGCGGGCAAGACCACGCTGGTGCGCTGCCTGCTGGGCGAGTACACCCACGAGGGCATCATCACCATCGGCGGGCGCTCGCCGCGCAACGAGCGCACGGCGGTGCTGGGCACGGTGGGCTTCGTGCCGCAGCTGCCGCCGCCGCTGAAGATGCCGGTCGGCCGGCTGATCGACTTTGCCGCCAGCCTGTGCGGCACGCCGCCGCAGCGCATCGTCGAGCTGGCCGCCCGGCTTGGTCTGGATACCGCGCCGATCATGGACCGCCCCTTCGTGCGCCTGTCCGGCGGCATGAAGCAGAAGCTGCTGATCGCCATCGCGCTGGGCCGCGATGCGCGCGTACTCATCCTCGACGAGCCGGCCGCCAACCTGGACCCGGCGGCGCGCAAGGTGTTCTTCGAGCTCCTGGCCGAGCGCGTCCAGGACGCGACCATGCTGATCTCCAGCCACCGGCTCAACGAGGTCTCCTCGCTGGTCAACCGGGTGATCGAGCTGGACCTGGGCAAGGTGGTGCTCGACGACCGCGTGGCCGACGATGCCAACCTGACCAGCGTGCTCGATGCCCGCGTGGTGGTGCGCCGCGCCGATGCCGCGCTGGCGCGGGCGCTGGGCGAATGGCACTTCGCCGATGTCGGTGATGTGGGCGACCCCGGCGCGGGTCAGGTCTGGCAGGGCCGCGTGGCGGGTGCTGACCGGCTGCGCTTCCTGGGCATGATCTCGCGCTACGTCGGGCTGATCCAGGACCTCCAGCTGCGCGAGCAGGAGCCGGTATGACGCAGCCGCCGGTTCAGCCGACCCGGCGCGCCCTGCTGGCGGCCGGCTTCGCCTTCAGCCCGCTGATGGTGGCGCTGGCCTCGCTCTCCTCCCTCACCGTCCTGGGTGGCTGCAGCCGCGAGGAGGGCTGGCCCGAGGGCATGCAGCCCATCAAGTGGGACCGTGACACCTGCAACCGCTGCCGCATGGTGATCTCCGATCGCCGCTTCGCTGTCGGGTTGGCCGGTGCCGGCCCACGCCAGCTGTTCAATTTCGACGACATCGGCTGCGCGGTCTTCTGGCTGCGCGACCAGGCCCAGGCCCATCCCTGGATGGCCGAGCCGACCACCCGCCTGTGGGTGGCCGATGTCTTCAGTCGCGGCGCGATGCCGCAGTGGCTGGACGCCCGCTTGGCCCAGTACCTCACCAAGACCTCTCCCATGGGTTACAACTTTGGCGCCACGCGCCATCCGCAGGCCGGTTCGGTCGATTTCCGCACGATGGGCGAGCACGTGCTTGCCCGTGCACGCTGAGAAGGGGGCCGCCATGTCTGCTCTGTGGTTGACCGCCCGCCTGGACATCGTCGAGTCGCTGCGCGCGCGCTGGTTCCTGATCTACACGCTGGTGTTCGGCGGCATCGTCGCACTGCTGTTCCTGTTCGGCCTGACTGAGTCGCGCGTGCTGGGCTTCATCGGCCTGTCGCGCCTGCTGGTGACCTACATCCAGCTCACCATGGCCATCCTGCCGATCTTCGTGCTCATCACCACCGTGCGCTCGGTGGCGGGGGACCGCGAGGCCGGTGTCTTCGAGTACCTGCTGTCGCTGCCGGTGTCCCTGGGCGCCTGGTTCTGGGGCAAGTTCGTCGGCCGCTGGCTGGTGGTCTTCCTGCCGGTGGCCGCGGCCATGCTGGCGGCGGTGGGCATCGCGCTGGTGCGCGGCATCGAGGTGCCTTGGACGATGTTTGGCTACTACACCGCTCTGCTGGCGGCGATGGCGGTGTGCTTCCTCGGGTTCGGCATGCTGATCTCGGCGGTGGCGCGCTCGACCGACATGGCGCAGGGTGCGGCCTTCCTGCTCTGGCTGGTGCTGCTGCTCTTCCTGGACCTGATCCTGCTGGGCGTGATGATCCAGGGCCGCGTGGCGCCCGAGGTGGCGGTGGGCGTGGCGCTGGCCAACCCGCTGCAGGTCTTCCGCACCGCGGCGCTGGCGCTGTTCGACCCGCAGCTGATCGTGCTCGGCCCCTCGGCCTTCGTGATCCTGGACACCTTCGGCGCCAAGGGCTACATGGCCTTCGCGCTGGCCTACCCGAGTGCGCTGGGCCTGCTGGCCGCGTCGCTGGGCTACTTCCTCTTCCGCCGCGGGGACCTGCCGTGATGCAGCCCACGCGCCGCCGCCTGCTGTCGCTGGCCCTCGGATCGGCGGTGGCCGGCCCGGCCTGGCTGCAGGCCGGCGCAGCGCGGGCCCAGACCCAGACCACCGGCGCGCTGGTGCTGGAGCCCGAGGGGCGCCTCAACGCTGCGCCGCTGTTCGCCGCCGCGCTGTGGGACCTGGACAACCGCCCGGCCAGGGTGAGCGCCGGCCAGCCGCTGATCGTCAACTTCTGGGCCCGCTGGTGCGGACCCTGCCGGGTCGAGATCCCCGAGCTGGTGGCGCACACCGAACGCAAGACCGGCGTCGGTGTGATCGGCATCAACATCGAGACCGACCCGGCGCCGGTGCGCGACTTTGCCCGCGCCTACGACGTCAACTACCCCGTCGTGCTCACCCGCGAGCGCGGCCTGGACCTGATGCGTGCGCTGGGCAACAGCAAGGCCGGCCTGCCCTTCACCGTGGTGCTGGACCGCCGCGGCGCGGTGGTCGCCAGCCGGCTCGGGCTGCTCAGCCGCGAGCACATCGAGGCGGCCACCCAGCGCGCGCTGCGCTGAACGGCCTTGCCGCGCCCAGGATCTTCCGGAGTCAAGCAGCGATGAGTCTCCCGCCCGACGGCCCCGCGATCGACCGCAGCTTCGGCAACCAGGCGGTGGCCACCGACGAGCGGCGCGCCCTCATCCGCCGGGTGTTCGAGTCGGTGGCGCCGCGCTACGACCTGATGAACGACCTGATGAGCATGGGCATCCACCGGCTGTGGAAGCGCACGCTCGCCCGCCGGGTGGCGCACTGCCGCGGTACGGTGGTCGACCTGGCCGGCGGCACCGGCGACGTGGCGCGCCTGCTGCGCGGCCCGGGCCGGCAGGTGACGGTCTGCGACCCCAGCGCCGCGATGATGGCGGTGGGCCGGGCCCGCGCCGACAGCGCCGGCCTGCAGTGGATCGAGGGCGAGGCCGAGCACCTGCCCTTTGCCGATGCCAGCGTGGACCTGCTCACGCTTTCCTTCGGCCTGCGCAACGCCACCCAGGTGGCGGCCGCGCTGGCCGAGGTGCGGCGTGTGCTGCGCCCCGGCGGCCAGTACGTCTGCCTGGAGTTCTCGCGCCCGCAGCCCTGGCTGGCGCCGATGTACGACCTGTACTCGCGCTGGGTCATCCCACGCCTGGGCGCCGCGGTGGCCGGCCAGCCGGAGGCCTACCGCTACCTGATCGAATCGATCCGGCGCTTTCCGGATCAGCGCGAGCTGGCCGCGCTGATGCGCGACGCTGGTTTCACCGACGTGCGCTGGGAGAACCTCTCCTTCGGCATCGCCTGCCTGCACCACGGGAGCCGCGCATGACGCCCGACGCCCGGCCACTGGGTGGCCTCCACCCCATGAGCAGCCTGCCCGAGGCCCGCCGCACGACGGCGCCCCTTCCACCGCTGCCGGCCTGGCGCGTCTGGGCGCTCGCCATCCGCCCGCGCACGCTGAGCCTGGCGGTGACGCCGGTACTGCTCGGCACCGCGCTGGCCTGGGCCGATGGCGCTGCGCGCGACTGGTGGGCCTTTGCCGCCGCGCTGGCCTGTGCGCTGCTGATCCAGATCGCCACCAACCTGCACAACGACGCGGCCGACTTCGAGCGCGGCACCGACGTCGAGGGCCGCATCGGCCCGCTGCGCGTGGCCGCCGCCGGCTGGGTCAGCGCGGGCGTGCTCAAGCGCGCCACCTTTGCCTGCCTGGGCGCGGCGCTGGCGCTGGGCGTCTTCCTGGTCGAGCGCGGCGGCTGGCCGATCCTGCTGGCCGGGCTGGCCTCGCTGGGCGCCGCGTGGGCCTACTCGGGCGGGCCGCGGCCGATCTCGCACTCGGCCTGGGGCGAGGTCTTTGTGCTGCTGTTCTTCGGCCTGGTCGCGGTGGCGGGCAGCCACTGGCTGCAGGCCGGCTGGACGGGGCAGCTGGCGCTGGCGCCCTGGCTGGCCGGCGCGGTGGTGGGCCTGCCGGCGGCGGCCGTGCTGCTGGTCAACAACTACCGCGACCTGGAGGGTGACTGCCGCGCCGGGCGCCGCACCCTGGTGGCGCGGCTGGGACGCGAGCGCGCCCGCGCGATCTATGCGCTGCTGATGCTGCTGCCTTACCTGGGTGTCGTCGCGCTCGCCGTCACCGGCGAGAACGGCGGCCGGCCCGGGGCCTGGCTCGCCCTGCTGGCCCTGCCGCTGGCGCTGAAGCTGGTGCGCTCGCTGGGCGCCCAGCCGCCCGGGGTCTGGCTGAACACCCACCTGGCCGCCACCGCCAAGGCCTGCAGCCTGCTCGGGCTGCTGTTGGCCGTGGGGGTGATGCTGTGAACGCCGCCCCCCCAAGCGCCACCATCACCGGCGTGCTGCTGCCGCTGGCGCTGGCCTTCATCATGCTGTATCTGGGGCTGACGCTGCAGCTGGGCGACTTCCGCGCCGTGCTGCGGCGCCCGCGTGCGCTGGTGGCAGGCCTCGTCGGCCAGATGCTGATGCTGCCGCTGCTGGGCTGGCTGGTTGCCGAAATGGCCCTGTCGGCCGGCCTGCCGCCGGTGATGGCGGTCGGCCTGATGGTGCTGGCGGCCTGCCCGGGCGGGGTCAGCTCCGGCCTGCTCACCCACCTGGCCGGCGGCGACGTGGCGCTGTCGATCGCGCTGACCGCCGTGACCAGCATCGCCGCGATGCTGAGCCTGCCGCTGGTGGTGGACGTGGCGCTGCAGCACTTCATGGCCAGCAGCCTGAGCATCGACCTGCCGCTGGCGCAGATGGTGCGCAGCGTCTTTCTGCTCACCACACTGCCGGTGCTGATCGGCATGGCACTGCGCGCCTGGCGGCCGGTGCGGGTGCAGCGCATCGAGCCGCTGGCCGGGCGCATCGCCACCGGGCTGTTCCTGCTCATCGTGCTGGCCACCTTCTGGTCGCAGCGGGGGGTGCTGGCCGAGCACCTCGGCGGCGTCGGGCTGGCGGCGCTGGCGTTGAACGCGGCGGTGCTGGCTGGTGCCTGGGGGCTTGGCAGCCAAGCCGGGCTGGACCGGCGTGACCGCATCGCGGTGGCCACCGAGTGCGGGCTGCAGAATTCGGCGCTGGGCATCTACGTCTGCGTCGAGCTGCTGCGCCAGCCGGCGATGAGCGTGCCCAGCGTGGTCTACGCGGTGCTGATGAACGGCGGCGCGATCGTCTTCGTGCTGCTGATGCGCCGCCGCCCCGGTGGTGCGCCCGGGGGCGCCGGCGCGGGTGCCTGAGGGACGACGCATGCGGCGCGCCGGTGCAACGAGGGGCGGGCGGATCGGCGCCCTGCTGATCGCGGCGGTGGGGCTCGTGGGGGGGATGCTGGCGCTGCTGCTGCTGCTGCTGTCGGGTGGGGCGGGCGCGCCCGTGGCCGCCGCGCTGCCGGCGCGGTCACAGCCACTGCCCTTGCTCCAGCCGCTGATCGACGCCGTGCCCAGCGGCGGCACGCTGCGCCTGAGCGCCGGGCGCTACCAGGGGCCGGCGCAGATCAGCCGGCCGATGGTGGTCGACGGCGGCGGCGTGGCCACCATCGAGGGCGACGGCCACAGCACGGTGCTGGTCGTGCAGGCCGATGGGGTCACCGTGCGCGGCCTGCACCTGCGTGGCAGCGGCGATTCGCAGGACCGCGTCGATGCTGGCCTGGAGCTGTCGGGCGCCGACCTGCTGATTGAAGGCAACACCCTGGAGGACGTGCTCTTCGGCCTGCACCTCAAGGGCGTCAGCCGCTCGCTGGTGCGCGGCAACCGGGTGGTCGGCAAGGCGCTGATACCGGGCATGCGTGGCGACGCGCTGCGGCTGTGGAACAGCCGGCACAACCGCGTGGAGGACAACCGCTTCGAGCGCGGGCGCGACCTCACGCTGATCAACTCGCCCGACAACCAGCTGCGCCGCAACCACTTCACCGACGGCCGCTACGGGCTGCACGCCGTCTTCGCACCACGCCTGCTGGCCGAGGGCAACCGGCTCAGCCACACCGGCACCGGCATCGTGGTGCTCTACTCGCCCGAGCTGACGCTGCGCGGCAACCACATCGCCCACGCGCTGACCGACGGCGGTGCCGGCATCGTGCTCAAGGACAGCCACGACAGCCTGATCGACGGCAACGAGGTGCTGCACTGTGCCGTGGGCCTCAAGCTCGACACCGGCGTCGAGGGCCTGGGCCAGTTGCAGGTGCGCGGCAACCACTTTGCCCACAACCTCATCGGCATGTTCTTCTACGGCGAGGCCGGCCAGGACCACTTCAGCGGCAACCGCTACACCAACAACCTCACCACCGTGGCCGTCAGCGCCCCGGGTGCGGGCGCGGCCCACCAGTGGTCCGGCAACGACTGGGACGAGTACCTCGGCTTCGACCGCAACCACGACGGCCGGGGCGACACGCCGCACGACGTGCTGTTGTTCGCCGACCGCATCTGGATGGAAACGCCGCTGGCCACCTTCTTCCGCGCCAGCCCGGCGCTGGAGTTGCTCGACTTCCTGGAGCGCCTGGCGCCCTTCACCAGCCCCTACCGGGTGCTGCGCGACCCCAGCCCGCGCATGGCCGCGCCGGCATCGTCGGCCCCTTGATTTCCTTGAAACCCCCGGTTCATCACCACCCTGTCCACCCGAGTTGCACCCATGACATCCGCTTCCCGTTCCTTCCTCTTCCTGTGCTGCGTGGCGGTCGTGACCGGCTGTGCCCAGACCCCGGCCCCCGTGGCCGCGCCGAGTGCCACCCCTGCGACTCCTGCCGCGGTCGAGACCGGCCTGAAGGAGATCGGCGAACTCGCCGAGGTCAACGGCCGTGCCCTGGCCTGCCAGGACCCGGCTGCCGCGCGCCGGGCCAAGGCGCTCATGCTGGCGCATGCGCCCAAGACGGCCCGCTACGGCAGCGCCTTCGACGACGGCACCCAGCAGAGCTACCTGGCCGTGACGGGCAGCCGCGTCGCCTGCCCCGAGCCCGCCGCGCAGCAGGCCCGGCTGGACGCGCTCGCCCAGCGCCTGCAGGCCGTCCTGCCTGCTGCGCCCCCGGCGCCGGCCGGGCCGGCCCAGTGAGCGCGCACGCAGGCGCGGCGGCCGCAGCGCTGGTGGCGGCGCTCGCCTGGGCGCTGCCGCTCGCCCCGGCCACCGCACAGACCTTGGCGGCTGCGGCACCCGGGGCCGTCACGGACGCCCCGGCCGACGCTGCCCCGCGCCGCAACCCCCGCTGGATCCTGCAGGGGCCGGGTGGGCGGGCGCTCACCTCCGAGGACTTCCGCGGCCGCTTCCAGCTGGTCGCCTTCGGCTATGTGTCCTGCCCCGACGTCTGCCCCACCACCCTGCTGGAGATGCAGCAGGTGCTGGCCGCGCTCGGCCCGGCCAAGGCGCGGCGGCTGCAGCCGATCTTCGTTAGCGTCGACCCGCAGCGCGACACCCTGGTGGTGCTGGGCGAATACACCCGTGCGTTCGACGACCGCATCCTGGGCCTGACCGGCTCCGCCGACCTGGTCCGCCGTGCCGCGACGGGCTTCGACGTGACCTACACCGTCGTGCGTGAACCCGGCGCCTCGCCCAACGCCTACACGGTGGACCACACCGCCGGCATGTTCCTGGTCGGGCCGGACGGGCAGTTGCTCGCCCGCTTCGGCTACAGCACGCCGGTGCCGACGCTGGTCGAGCGCATCGACGGCTGGCTGGCAGCCGACGCGCGATGAAGCGCCGCAGTCTCGTGGGCGGCATGCTGGGCGGCCTGGCCGCGGTGGCGCTGGGCGGCCAGGCCCGTGCGCGGGTGCTGATCGTCGGCGGCGGCTGGGGCGGCTTGGCGGCGGCCCATGCGCTCAGCCGCGACGGCACAGGCCGGCTGGACGTCACGCTGATCGACCGCTCGCCACAGTGGCGCGCGCTGCCGCTGAGCAGCGCCTGGCTGGTCGGGCGTGCCCCCGAGCGCCTGCCGCGGCTCGACCTGGCCGAACTGGCGCGCCGGCAGGGTTGGCGCTTCGTGGCCGCCGACGTTCAGGCCATCGACCGCCCGGGCCGGCGGCTCGACACCAGCGCGGGCGCCTTCGCCTACGACTGGCTCATCCTCGCCACCGGCGCCACGTATGACGACGCCGCCTGGTACGGCGGTGACGCCCGCGCGCAGGCCGAGGCGCGCACGCGCTTCCCGGCCGGCTTCCAGGCCAGCGAGCTGGATGGCCTGCAGCGTGCGCTGCAGGGCTTCCAGGGCGGCGACCTGCTGCTCACCGTGCCGCCGCCGCCCTACCGCTGCCCGCCCGCGCCCTACGAGCGCGCCGTGCTGCTGGCTGGCTGGATCCGCGCACGCGGCCTGCGCGCCAAGGTCACCCTGCTCGATGCCGGCGCCGGCATGCCGCGCTACACCCGCCTGTTCAACGAGCGCTGGCGTGGCCTGATCGAGCACCGCCCCTACAGCGAAGTGCGGCGCGTCGACCCCTGGGCCAGGACGGCCCGCACCGACGACGGCGACGTCCCCTTCGACCATGCCCTGCTGCTGCCGCCGATGGGCGCCGGTGCGCTGCTCTCCCAGGCCGGCCTGCTCGGGCGCGGCCAGGGCACCGCCGGTGGCCAGCCCAGCCGCTGGGCCGCGGTGGATCCGCTCAGCCTGCGCGTCCCTGGCGACGAGCGCGTCCTGATCGTCGGTGATGCGCTGGACAGCGTCTCGATCCTCTTCGGCGCCTACCCCAAGACCGCGCAGATCGCCGCCGACCTCGGCGCCGCCGCGGCCCGGCAGGTGCTGGCCGCCAGCCTGGGGCAGGCCCTGCCGAGCGCGGCCGAGCTGCTGCCGGCCAGCCAGTGCCACGTCTGGCTCGACGCCGACCCGGCCGAGCAGTTGCGCATCGACACCAGCTACCGCCTGCGTGGTGACGGTGTCATCGTCCAGACCGTGCGCCAGGTCGACAACCTGCAGCCGCGCGACGAGGACCTGCAGTGGGCGCGCAGCCTGATGGCGGCTCGGCTGGGGGTGGGCTGACAACGGCCACCTGCGCAGAGTCCGGGCCTGCCGGTACAGCTGCTCCGTCGGTACAAGGCCTTCTGGCGAGGGGCTCAGGAGCGGCCGCGCAGCGACAGGAACACGGCGTCGATGTTGGCGTTGCGTGCGTTCAGGTTGCCGTTCGAGATGTGGAAGTAGCCGGCCCCCAGCTCCACGTCGCCCAAGCGCCAGCCGGTCACCTCCAGCCCGGTCCGGAACTGCAGCCGGGCGTGTGGGTCGTCTTGGCCAAAGGGCTGGAACAGCGTCGGGCTGAAGGAGGGCGTGATCTGCAGCGACCTCCAGCGCAGCTCCTTGCGCCAGCCGGCGTAGAGGTAGCGGGTCTGGTCGGGTGACACCCCCATACCCAGCAGCGGCTTCAGGTCACTGCGTGGTCCGACCAGGAGCGCGGGCCGGTCCGGGCGGTATTCCAGCGTCAGGAGGCCTTGATGCCCGGCGTCACCACGGTGATGCAGACTCTGCCCGGCACTGACCAGCCAGCGGTCGCCGTGGAAGGTGCGGTCCGCCGGAGACCAGAACAGGCTGCCGATGATCGCGGCGGCAAGGACGGCATACATCGCGGGGGAGGCGGCCTCTTCTCAATGCCGCGCCCACACCTTGCCGCGGCCATCGCGGCCGACCAGCAGGGTGACGTAGGCCTCGCGGCGCACGGTGGGTTCGGCGGCGGCGTTGTCCAGGATGGTGCAGGCGGTGTCGCAGATCGGGTTGTAGCTTTCCCGGCCCGGGGCGCCGCGGGGCAGGCCGGGCACGGCCAGGCCGCGGGCCTTGGGCTGCTCCTTGAGCAGTTCGAGGATGTCCTCGGCCGGCACGTGGCCCTCGATGAAGTAGGGGCCCACGCGGGCGGTGTGCACCGATTCGAGGTCGCTGGGCACGTTCAGCCAGCGCTTGATGCGCGGCATCTCGGCCAGGGGCTTGTCCGCCATCGTCACGGTGAAGCCGTGGCGGCGCAGGTGGTCGGCCCAGTCGATGCACGCCAGGCAGGGGCTGGGCGCGTAGACGGTGACGGGCGGCAGGTCAGCGCGAGGGGTGGCGGCCGATGATGTGGCCGCTGGTGTGGCCGATGTGGCGGCCGAGGCCGTGGCCGGCTGGGCGTGTGCGGTCAGGCTGCCCAGCCCGAGGCCAAGCGCCGCCGCGGCGCTGGCCAGCAGCAGCGGGGCGAGCGGGCGGCCGATCCGGCGGATGACCCGGGGTGCGATCCGAGGGGGGATCCGCAAGGCGAGGGGCGTGATGGCAGTCATGGTTTGCTCCGCGCGTGGGCCCGCCGTCAGCAGGGCTTGGCGGGCGTGCAGCCCTTGAGGATCCACAGCGAAACCTCGCCGGCCAGCTCGTCGGCGCGCACGCGCCGGGCCAGGCTGAGCACGTCGCGGCCGGCGTCGGTCTTGAGCAGGGGGTCGGCACCGGCGCGCAGCAGCAGCTTGGCGTTGGCGGTGCGGGTGGCGAAGGCGGCCATGTGCAGTGGCGTGCGGCCCTCGCCATCGCGGGCGTTGGGGTTGGCGCCGGCAGCCATCAGGGCTTGCAGCGCGCCGGGGTCGGCGTTGGTGGCGGCCAGATGCAGCGGGGTGGCGCCCAGGGGGTTGCGGGCGTCGCGCAGCCGGGGGTCGGCACGCAGGAGGCGCTCCAGGTCCTGGCGTGTCCCGGCGCTGGCCAGGTCGTGGATGGGCAGGCCGGTGCCGGTGGCCGCGGCAGGCGCAGACGCGGTCGCCGGGGTGGTCGCCGAGGCCGCCTGTGCGTGTGCCGGTGGATGGGCCAGCGTCAGCCACACGGCGATGCCGATCGCCAGGCCGGTGACCAGCCCGGCACGCAGCCCGGCCACCAGGCCGCGGCGGGCGGCGGGGGCCGTCGGCCCTGGCGTCGAGGTGAGCAGATCCATGTTCATGGCTTCTCCGGGGTCTGGATCAGGGTGAGGTAGGCGAGCACGTCGTTCATGTCCTGCTCGTTCAGTCGGTTGAGGATGCCGATCACGCCCTCTTCGTCGTGCGGCCGGTCGCCCTTGACGAAGGCGTCCATCTGCTTCTTCAGGTAGGCGCTGTACTGGCCCACCAGGCGCGGGAATTTGCCGCGCCCCATGCCGGTGCGGGCGTGGCAGGCGGCGCATTCCTTCTGGAAGAGCGTGCGGCCCCGGTCCACGTCGCCCGGCGCACGCGGGATGATCATCACCTTTTCCATCGCGGTGAGGCGGGTCAGGGCGTCATCGTCGGGCTTGAAGGTGGGCCACTCGGTGGGCAGCTCGACCCCGGCGAGGTAGGCGGAGACGTCCTCGATGTCGGCGTCGGACAGCTCGCGCTCCTGCGTGTACGGGAACATCGGCAGGTTGATGCGCGTGCGGCTGCGGAAGGCGCGCAGCTGGTCGGCGATGTGCGCGGCGCGCTGGCCGGCCAGGCGGGGGTACTCGCCCTTCTTGCCACCCTGGCCGAACTCGCCGTGGCAGCCGGCACAAGTGGCGTTGATCTCCTTGCCGCGCTCCAGGTTCTGGGCCGGGGCGGCGCTCACCGTGGCGAGCAGGCACAGCGGCAGCAGCAGGCGGGCGACGTGCCGGGCGAGCCGCCCTTGCCGCGCGTGGCTGGGGTGTTTCGTGGGAGCGCGAGATGGTTCCATGGCGGTCGGGTCGGATGACGCCGCCCAGGGTGGCACGCAGGCTGACCCAGGGCGGCTGACGATGCCGCCGAACTTGGCTTGCGTCAAGCTGCAGCGGCGACCCGCGAGGGTCCGACAGCCGGGCCCGGCCGTCCTTGAACCAGGTCAAGCCGGCCGCTTCGGGGCCTCAGAACCGCCAGTTCACGCCGGCATAGAGGCTGCGCCCGGGCCCGGGCACCGGGGTACCCCAGGGCACACCGGTGGCGGACATGGTCTTGCCCTGGCCGGTATAAGCGCCGCCCAGCGGGTGCTGGTAGAAGCGATCGAGCAGGTTCTCGATGCCCGCATCGATGCGCAGGCCGCCGCGCTCCCAGCCGGCGCGCAGGTGCAGCAGGCCGTAGCCGGCGGTGCGCTGCTCGTTGCGGGTGGCCGAGAGGCGCTCCTTGGCGTCGACCCCCTCGGCCTCCAGGGCGCTGTTGAAGCTGCCTCCGGCCAGCGGCAGGCGCTGCTCCAGGGCGATGCGTGCGTGCAGCGGCATCATGTTGTAAAGGTGGTCGCCCGTGTCGCGGTTCTTGCCGCGCAGGTAGCTGACCTGGGCGCGCGTGCTGAGGGCGCCCAGCGGGCCCCACTGGCCGAGCTGCGCGTCGCCGGACAGGTCCAGCCCGTACAGCCGGGCCGACTGGTTGACGTAGCGCAGGTAGACGAAGCCGTTGCGCAGGGTCAGGTTGGCGGCGGTGCAGGCGGTGTTGGTGGCGGTGGAGAAGCAGCGCTCGGCGTCGATGTAGTCCTCGATCTGCGTGAGGTGCGGTGACACGCGCAGGTGCCAGGCCTTGCCGTCCTCGGCCTGCCAATCGGCGGCGGCGCTGAGCGTGTGGGCGGTTTCGGGCTGCAAGGCCAGGTTGCCGACGTAGCCGTTGCCGTCGCCGACCAGGTTGACCATGCGCATGGCCATGCCGTGGCTGGACCAGGCGTAGCGCTCATAGAGGTTGGGCGAGCGCGTCTTCATCGCGTAGCCGGCCTCCAGCGTCAGGGTCGCCGCGGGCTTGAGGCGGGTCAGCGCCACCAGGTTGAGGTTCTGGTCGCGGTGCCGGCGGTCGGCGGTATTGAAGGCGGCCTGGTCGGTGGGGCTGAAGGTGGCGTTGTAGCCCTGCACCTCGCCCGCGTCCATCGTCACCGTCTCGTGGCGCAGGCCGATGTGGCTGAGCCACTGGGCCGACCACTGTGCCTCCCACTCGCCGAACAGCGCGGCGCGGTCACGCTGGCCGTCGCGGATGTTCCAGAAGGTGTTGGGCCACATGCCCTTGCCGGAGGGATCCCACCAGTCGTCCAGGCGGTAGCGCTGCCACTCGCTGCCGGCACGCAGCAGGTCGCGCTCGTTCAGCCGGGCGTCGGCCTTCACCGTCAGGCCGGTGTTGCGGCCGTGCGTGTCCATGGGCATGCCGGCCGCGTAGCCCGTGGTGCCGCCGCTGATCGGGCCCGCCACGCCGTCGCCGCCCCCGGTGGGGCCGTACCAGAACAGCTTGTCGTCGCCGAACTGCATCTGGTGCTCGGTGTCCTCGTGGTACAGGCGCGCCTCGACGCCGCCCCAGTCGAAGCGGCCCTGGTAGCGCAGGTTGGCCTGGACGCTGTCGTTGCCCGTCATGTCCATGCGCTGGTTGGGCCAGTCCTGCTTCGGGATGTCCTGCAGGCCCAGGCGCAGCTCGGCGAGGTGCTGTGCACCCAGGCGCACGGCGGTCGCCAGCGAGTGGTTGACCGCCTTGTAGGCGGTCGAGCCGACCTCGTCGGCATCCAGCCAATCGCGCCCCGCTGCAGCGGCGCCGGCGGCCTTGAAGCCGCTGCCGGCGTGGTAGTTGTCGGCCCGGGCGACCGAGCCGCGGTAGCTCACGCTGACCTGCTCGCCCGCCACGGTGGCGCCCAGGTGGGCGGCGGCGGCGCGGCCGTTGCTGCGCAGGCTGGCTCCCACCTCGCCGTGGGTCAGCAGGCCGGCGCCGGGCTCGGCAAACTCGGGGTCGGCCGAGCGCACCGAGATCGTGCCGCCGATGCTGTCGCCGCCCGCGCTGACCGGGGCGATGCCGGCAAACACCTCGACGCCGCGCACCGCGCTGGCGTTGATGTACGACAGCGGCGCGTTCATGTGGTTGGCGCAGGCCGAGATCAGGTCCATGCCATCCACCTGCACGCGCAGGCGGTCGTCGGCCAGGCCCCGGATGGCGGGCAGGCTGGAGACGCCGCCGGCCGTGTAGAGCGACAGGCCGGGCACGTCCAGCAGCAGCCGGGCGCTGTCGCTGGTGGCGGCGCGGCGCGAGATGAGCTGGCGCTCGTTGGGCCCTTCGGCAGCCGGCAGCGGCCTGGGGCGCACGCCGGTCACGACGACGGGGGCGAGTGCGGTCGGCGCGCTGGCGCCCACCGGGGCGGGCGTGGCTGCGTCGGCGGCCTGGGCCAGGGGGGGGAACAGGGTGGCCGACAGGGTGGCAGACAGCGGCAGCGCGGCGGCGAGGGCCAGGCTGAGGTGGGACAAACGGGGGGAGGCCCGACGGCAGGCGGCCGTCCGGGTCGACAGGGTGGAGCGCATGGGAAAAATCCTGACAAGGGGTGCGCACGCCGGTAGGGCGTCACGGGACGTCACGGCGCGCACGACACCGCTCCCGGCGCATCGAGGGCGCCCGGGTGGGTCACGTGGGAATCGCAGTAGGAGCAGTAGGAACTGAACTGCGGATCAAGCCGGCCATGGGGCCGGCCACGGCTTCACACGGCGTGGGTCGGTGGCGCGCGCATCGGCGCGCTCAGCAGGATCCACCCGGAGGTGTCGGGCAGCAGGAGGGTGAGCGCATCAGGCCGCAGCCTGGCCCGCTCGACCGGTGCCCGCAGCGCCGGGCGCTGCGCGACCTGCGGGGCCGGCGGCACGTTGACGTGCGCCAGCGCCCAGGCGCAGGGCTGGGCCAGGCCCTGCAGGCCGGGCGGTGTGTCGGTGTCCGGATCGGCCAGATCGCCACGGGGTGCCTCGGTCAGCGGCATCCAGCGCATGCCCTGCGGGGTGCAGACCTCGACCACCGGACCGCCGTCGGCGAGTGCCGTGACGACCGTCGCGCCGAGCAGGCCCTGCAGGACCGAGAACCACATCGCCAGCAGCAGCCCGCCCAGCCAGAGGCGCTGCTGCCGCGTGCGTGCGTGCCGCGCCCACCGGCACGTCAGCGAACGCGCGGGGGGAGGGCAAAGGGGCGAGGCGCAGCGGCCAGGGGGACGAACGGGCACGAGCGGCACGATAGCGTGTGGGCCGTCCAGCGCCGCACTTTCTGACGGTGGAAATGGCGCCGGCTTAAAGTGGGTCAAGCCGGCCGGTGGCCGTGCGAGCCGTGTGCGGCTTGCACGCGACAGCCATCTGCCGTCGTGACGCGCCGGGTCAGGCCCCGGCGCGCGTGCTGGGCCGCTCGGCGATGCGGTCGCGCCAGGCCTGCAGGTGGGCCAGCCCCTCGTCGCCGGGGTGGTACTTCATCAGCCCGCGGGCGAACTCCAGGCCGCAGAAGGCGGTGATGTCGGCGATGGTGAAGCGCTCGCCGGCCACGAAGGGCTGGCGGGCCAGTTCGCCGTCCAGCCAGGCGGTGATGCCGCGCAGCTTCTCGCCCTGCGAGGCGGAGAAGTCGGGGAACTGGGGCCGCTCCAGGTTGGCCAGCCCGGGGTGGCCGTGGCGGATCCAGTTCGCGATGGTGCCCAGCAGGGTGATCTCCATGCGCCGGTCGGCCATCTCGATGAAGGCGCGCTCGGTGGCATCACGCCCCATCAGGTTCGGCTCCGGGGCCAGGCCTTCCAGGTAGGTGCAGATCGCCCGGGTCTCGGCCAGGGCGCGGCCGTCGTCGAGCTGCAGCACCGGCACGCGCGCCATCGGGTTGAGCGCCTTGAACTCGGCGCTGCGGTGGTCGCCGCGCACCAGGTCGATGGTGTCCAGCGGGATCTCGGGCAGGCTGTCGCCCTTCTCGGCGATGAACATGCGCACCCGGCGGGGGTTGGGCGCTCGGGGGGAAACGAACAGCTTCATCGGTGGACTCCTCGCACGGCAGCCGGTGACACGGGCCGGCTTCGCCATGGTGCACCCGCCGCGCAGCGGCGGCGAGTCCCCGGCACGACAGACCTGGGGTCAGCCAGTGTCGTCAGTGTGTGTCCAAGGGTGTCGGCGCTCAAGTGTGCCCTCTGGCGCTCCGATACTCCTCGGGTCCGAGCCGTCCAGGGGCTGAGCCCCGGTTGCAGCCCCCTCCATGCAAGCCCCTCCCGTCCCTGCCACTGACTCCGCGGGCGCGCCGTCGTTGCACGAGCGGCGGGTGCACCGCATGCTCCTGTTGGGCAGCGGGCTGACGGCGGTCTTCTGCGTGGGCTGGGGCACCTTCTTCGCGCTGCACGGCAACTGGGCGATTGCCGCACTCGACCTGGTCTGCATCCTCCTGTCTGCCCTGACCTTCCATTTGGTGCAACGTGGACGTGTCCGCCAGGCGGCCCGCCTGCTGTCGGGGGTGCTGTATGGCGTGATGACCTTCAACGCCGCGTACATGGACGTGCCCTCGCTCGGGGTGCCCCGGTCGGCACATGCCTTCCTGCTCGGCTATGGCGTGGTCGCCGTGCTGCTGATGCGTGACGAGCCGCCCTGGCTGCGCCACGGCGTGCCGCTGTTGTTCCTCTGCACCTATGCGGTCCTCGCCAGCAGCAACGCCGGGCCGCAGACCGCATTCATGCTGCCTGACAGCGTGCGGGCGCCGGGGGCGTGGATCAACCACGGTTTCGTGGTCGTGCTGGTGTACGGCGCGCTGTGGATCATCCAGACCGACGTGGCACAGCGCAACGGCCAGGGGCGCGAGCTGGAGCGCGCCCTGTTGCAGGGGGAGCTGCTGTTGTACCTGCAGCCCCAGGTCGGCGAGGACGGCCGCATCCTCGGCGCAGAGGCCCTGCTGCGCTGGCAGCACCCGCAGCGCGGCATGGTGTCGCCGGGTGAGTTCATCCCGCTGGCCGAACGCAGCGGCCTGATGCCGGCGGTGGGCGACTGGGTGCTGCGCGAGGCCTGCATGCGGCTGGCAGCCTGGCGCCTGGATGCGCGCACCGCCGGCCTGCAGCTGGCGGTGAACGTCAGCGCCTCGCAGTTCACCCAGCCGGATTTCGTCGCACGGGTGCTGGCGCGCGTCGGCGAGGCCGGCATCGACCCGTCGAGGCTGAAGCTGGAGCTGACCGAGAGCGTGCTGGCCGATGACCTGGATGCCGTGGTCGCCAAGATGGCGGTCCTCAAGGCGCACGGCATCGGCTTCTCGCTGGACGACTTCGGCACCGGCTTCTCGTCGCTGAGTTACCTGCGCCGGCTGCCGCTGGACCAGCTGAAGATCGACCAGTCCTTCGTGCGCAACATGCTGGCCTCGCCCAACGATGCAGCCATCGCCCAGACCGTGGTGGCGCTGGGCCGCACCCTCGGCCTGCAGGTGATTGCCGAGGGGGTCGAGACCGATGAGCAGCGCAGCTTCCTGTGCGAGATGGGCTGCGAGGCCTTCCAGGGCTACCTGTTCAGCCGGCCCGTGCCTGCCGCGGAGTTCGAGGCGCAGGTCCGTGGCGGCTGTCAGCCGCGGGCACCGCAGGCATCGGCTCCGGTGGCGGGGCCGGCCGAAGGGGCTCGCGACCGCCGGATCGAGCACACCTGAGGGTCGCATCAAGCTGGGGGTGTGCTGCGCCCTTCGCCCAGGCTGTGCTGTTCGCCTTCGGACGGTGGCAGGTCGACCACGGCCTCCAGGCCACCGCCTTCGCGGCCCAGCAGCTCGACGTGCCAGCCATGGATGGCTGCCAGCTGGCGCACCACGGCCAGGCCCAGGCCCCAGCCGCCGGTCTGCGGACTGCGTGAGGCCTCCAGGCGCTGGAAGGGGCGCCAGACCGCCGGCAGGTGCTCGGGCGCGATGCCGGGGCCGCGGTCGGCCACGCTCAGGCGCACCGTGCCGGCGCCCGGCAGGCGCTGGCCGCGCAAGGTGATGGCGCCCGGCGCGTAGCGCAGCGCATTGCCGAGCAGGTTGTCGATCACGCGCGCCAGGGCACCCGGTGCGGCCAGGACGCGCAGGCCCGCTTCGCAGTCGACCGTGATGGCCGCCCCGGCTGCGGTGGCAGCCTCGTGGTGGACCTCGGCGCGCTGCGCCAGCCAGGCGCCGAGGTCGATGGGCTGCGGGGCCTCGCGGTCCAGGCCGCGGGCCAGGTCGAGCATCTGGCCGATCAGGGCGTCCATCGCCGCGATGTCCTGCTCCAGCCGGCGGATCAGCCGCTCGTCGGGCTTGAGTCTCAGCATCTCCAGGGCCAGGCGCATGCGCGCCAGCGGCGTGCGCAGGTCGTGGGAGACGCCCGCCAGCAAGGTGGTGCGCGCCTCCAGCAGCTCGCGCACCTGGGCCGCCATGTGGTTGAAGTGGCGTGCCAGCCGGGCCAGCTCGGCCGGCCCGGTCTCCGGCAGCAGGTGCGGGCCGTTCCCGGCCGCAAGGGCGGCAGCGGCCTGTTCCAACTGCGCCACCGGCTGGGCGATGCGCCTTGCCAGCCAAAGCGCCAGCCCCACCGCCAGCGCACTGCCCAGCGCCAGGATGGCCCCCAGCGCCTGCAGGGGGTGCGTGTCCAATCGCGTGGTGTCGAAACCGACGCCGATGTGGCGGCCCGCGGTCGGGATGCGGGTCCACAGCCAGGGCACCGCTTGGCGAGCGGTGGCCGCGGTGGCGTTGCCGTCGCTGGTGTGGTTGCGGGTGCGACCATCGGGCGCTGGCAGGCGTTGCAGCTCGGCCGGTTGCCCGGTGCGGCGTTGCAGCGCATCCTCCAGGAAGCCGATGTAGAAGCCGTGCACCAGCTCGGCCCCGGGCGGTGGCGGGGCGAAGTCGGGCCGCAGCGCCAGCCGGTGTCGCAGCGCCAGCTCTTCCTCGAAGGCAGGCCGCGTCTCGGGGGGCAACTCGCTCCACGTCTGGGCCGCCAGCACCATCAGGCCGGCGAGGTCATCGGCCGAGCGCTGGGCCATCGGCCAGAGCACGAACTGCAGCGCACTGCCGACGATCACCGCCCCCAGTGCCAGCGTCAGCGCGGCCAGCCACACCAGATAGTGGCGCGCCAGGGGAGCCGGTGTGCGTGGTGGGGGCATCGTTGACGCCACGCGGGCCGCGCACGCCCGTCAAGCCGCGTCGCCGCGCGGGTTGAACAGGTAGCCTTCGCCGCGCACGGTGCGGATGTAGACCGGGTGGGCCGGGTCGGTCTCGATCCGGCGGCGCAGCCGGGTCACGCGCGTGTCGATGCTGCGGTCGAAGGCGTCGCGCTCGTAGCCCTTGAGGCGCTCGATCAGGTCGTCGCGCGACAGCACCCGGTTGGGCTGCTGCACAAACAGGCGCAGCAGTGCGAACTCGGCGCTGGTCACCGCCACCTCGGCCCCGTTGCGCAGGAGCCGCCAGGCGCGCGGATCCAGCGTGTAGGGGCCGAAGCGGTGCACGGCAGCCGCCTCGACCGGTTCCGACAGTGATCCGGGGACCGTGGCCGCATCCGGCGGTGGCGGTTGCGGTGGCGCAGGCGTGGGTGTCGCCGGGTGGCTGCGCCGCAGCAGGGCGCGCAGCCGCGCCAGCAACTCGCGCGGCCCGAAGGGCTTGGCGAGGTAGTCGTCGGCACCCACTTCCAGGCCGATCACGCGGTCAATCTCCTCACCGCGGGCCGACAGCATCAGGATGGGCAGGTCGGAGTGCCGGCGCAGTTCGCGCGCCAGGCTCAGGCCGTCCTCGCCCGGCAGCATCAAGTCCAGCACCAGCACGTCGGGCCAGGCCTGTGCCATGCGTGCGCGCATCTGCACGCCGTCGGCGGCGGCATCGACCTGGAAGCCGCTGGCGCCCAGGTAGTCGGCCAGCAACTCGCGCAACGTGGGGTCGTCGTCGACCACCAGCACGCGCGGACTTTGGTGACTGTCCATCGGATCAGTCTAGCGCCGCAGTTGCCGCACCGTGCATTCCGTCACGCAGTGACACCGGCCGACATGCGGCGTCACCGGGTGGCACGCAGTGCCGCCGTTTGCGGCGCCGCTGACATCGGGGTGCGACGGGCCGGGCCTACGCTGATGTCCGGAGATCGCCGCCATGACCATCCCCCCGATCCGCCGGCCTGCCATCAGGTGCATTGACGTGCTGGTGTCGACGCTGCTGCTCGCCGCGGTGGCACCGGCGCAGGCCGAACCCCCGGCCGCCGGGGAGCGGGAGCAAGCGGCATCCAGCGTGCCGGCCTCGGCGTCCGGGGCAGGGTCATCGGCTCCGCGCATGGACCGGCCCGGGGCACCCTGGGGGGTGGGTTACGAGCAGCGACGGGCCCAGCGCCCCGGCCCGGAATTCGGCTCGCCCCGATCGTGGGGAGAGTCAATGTACCCAGGGCAGGGCGCAATGGGTGGTGGCCCGGGAGCCGGTCGCGGCCGGGGCCGTTGAGAAGGATTGTTCTTGTTCACGAAGGAGTCTGTGATGAAGACGAAGACGTTCGACCTGAAGTGGATCGCCCTGGCCATTGCGCTGGCGTTCGGTGGGGCTGCCCTGGCTGCGGGCGGCGCCACCGGTGCAGGCGGAAGCGGGGCCGGTGGTGGTACCGGATCTGGATCTGCCGGTGCCGGAGCAGGCGCTGGTACGGGAGCCGGGGCTGGTGCAGGCGCCGGAGCGGGTGCTGGAACAGGGTCAGCGGGTTCGGCGGGCAAGGGCATGACCCAGCAGACCATGAGCCAGACCCAGGTCCGCGAGGCCCTCAAGGCGCAGGACCAGGTGATGACCCAGACCCGCCAGCAGCTCACGCTGCAGGACCGGGCCCTCACCCAGACGCGCACCCAGCTGCGCAGCCAGGAGCAGGCGCTGGTGCAGACACGCGAGCAGATCCGCACGCAGGAGCAGCAGCTGCAGCACACGCGTGAGCAGACTGCCGCGCACAGCCAGTCCCGCGCCAGCCTGCGTGACCAGCTGCGGACCCAGGAGCAGGTGCACCAGCGCACGCTGGAGCAACTGCAGGAACAGGAGCGTGCCCAGCTGCAGGTGCAGCAGCAGCTTCAGCAGCAGGAGCAGGCCCAGGTGCGTGCGCGTGAGCAGCTGGAGGCACAGGCCCAGGAGCAGGTGCGTACCCGTGAACAGTTGAAGGTGCAGTGAAGCCGATGTCTTCCTGCAAGCCGCCTACCAGGAGTACCCCATGACGACGAACCGGATGACCATCAAACAACCAACCCCGCGCTGGCTGCATCTGACGGTCCTGGCCTGCGTGACCGGCGGGCTGTGGGCCTGTGGCGGAGGGGGCGCAGGGGGCGACGAGGCGTCGCTGGCGATGCAGGGCGGCGCCACCCGTGGCCAGGCCGCCTCGGCAGCGGTTTGGCAGTCCGCCGTGGACAGCCTGCCGTTGCAGGAACTGTCGGCCGCCGAATCGGCCGGGCTGCTGGCGATGCGGCAGGAAGAGCAGGTGGCACACGACGTTTATGCCAGTGCCGCTGCGCTGTGGCCGCTGCCGGTGTTCGCCAACATCGCCTCCAGCGAAACCACCCATGCCACGGCGGTGGCGACGCTGCTGGACCGCTATGACCTGCCCGACCCGATGGACGGCCTGGCCGAGGGGGTGTTCGCCACGCCCGAGTTCCAGTCGCTGTACGACAGCCTGGCGGCACGCAGCCAGCTCAGCCTGATCGATGCGCTGCAGGTGGGCTGCGAGATCGAGGAGCTGGACATGCGCGACATCGTGGCGCATCAACGGGCGGTCGACAACGCCGACATCCTGCTCGTGTACGACAACCTGCTGCGTGGGTCGCGTAACCACCTGCGCTCGTTCTACGGCGCGCTCCTGAAACAGGGCGGCAGCTACACGCCAAAGTACCTGACGCAGGCCGAGTTCGATGCGATCGTCAACTCGGCGATGGAGACGGGCGCCTGATGACGCTCGGGGGGCGGGCATCCGTGGCCCGTCCCGACGAGCTTCCCACGACGAAGAGGTGCAGCGTGTGGCTGCACCCCTTGTTCGTTGCGCCGGTTGGTTCCTCGCGGAACCAGCCATGCGGGCAGCCTCCTCGTCGGAGGCGCGCCCGCACCCTGCGTCTGCTTTGTCAGGTCACTTCTTCAGCCCCGCGCAGGCGTCACGCCGCGGGCCGCTCAGGGTCTGGCCCTTTTCCTTGGCGCGGGCGGCCATCTGCTCGTGGTGCTTGTCGATGTAGGCCCGGCACTCGTCGTGGGTCTTCATCGAGCGCATCTGGTTGCGGTGCTCGTTGCGCTCTTCCTTGGTCATCATGGCCCAGCCCGGGGTGAAGTCACCGCCAGCGCGTGCCGCGGCCTGGCGACCCCGCATGCCGCCCATGCCAGCGCCCATGCCGGGCCCCATGCCGCTCATGCCCTGGCCCATGCCACCCATCCCGCCCATGCCCGGACCGGGGGCGCTGGCGGCCTGGGCGAGGACCGTGCCGGCGCACAGTGCCAGCGCAGCCGACAGGGCCCAGTCACGAATCGGGTGGGGTCTGCGGATCATGCGGAAAGCGTTCATGTGAACCTCCATGGGTGGGACGAATGTGAACAATCTACGCCGGTGGCGCCGCGGCGTGGCGATCCAGCGCAAGGTTCGGGATGGAACTTTCCGGCCGGTCTGGCACCACCCTTGCTCAGACCTCGCGCCCCTCGCCCGCTTCCTCGACCGTGCGGCCGTCGCGGATGTGGTAAATCCGCTTGAAGGTGGGGATGATCTTCTCGTCGTGCGTCACGACGATGATGCCGCTGCGGTACTGCCGCGCCATCTGGTTGAGCATGCGCACCACGGCCAGCGCACGTTCGCTGTCCAGTGGCGCGGTGGGCTCGTCGGCCAGCACCACCGGCGGGTGGTTGGCCAGCGCGCGGGCGATCGACACGCGCTGCTGCTCGCCGCCGGAGAGTTCCGACGGCTGTGCCCTCGCGCGGTGCGCCACGTCCAGCGCGCCCAGCAGTTCCATAGCGCGCTCGCGCGCCGCACGGTTGGCCTGGCCGGAGAGCATCGGCAGCAGCGCGACGTTGTCGGTCACATCCAGGAAAGGGATCAGGTAGGGCGCCTGGAAGATGAAGCCGATGCGGTCGCGCCGCAGCGCGCGCAGGTCGGGAATCGTCCAGCCCCCTTGGCCCGGGGCCTTGCTGTCATAAATGGTCTGGCCGCCCAGCACCATGCGCCCGGCGGTGGGCTCGATGACGGCGCCCAGGCACTTCAGCAGCGTGCTCTTGCCCGAGCCGGAGGGGCCGATCAGGCCGACCACCTCGCCGGGCTCGACGCGCATGTGCACGTCCTTGAGCGCCTCGACGGCGGTGTCGCCCTGCCCGTAGACCTTGCGCAGGCCCTCGATCAGGATGGCGGGTTCGGTCATCGCGTCATCCTCCGATCGCCTCGGCGGGGTCCACCGCCAGCGCCTTGCGGATCGCCAGCGTGCTGGCCAGTGCGCAGATCACCATCACGATGGCCAGCCCGCGCAGCGCGTCGCCGCTCTCCAGCAGGACGTACTTGGGGAACACCGGCGCCCAGATCGTCGCGGCCACCTTGCCGACGATGAAGCCGATCAGCCCCAGCCCGAGCGCCTGCTGCAGGATCATCCCGGCGATGGTGCGGTTGCGTGTGCCGATCAGCTTGAGCACCGCGATCTCGCGGATCTTGCCCAGCGTCATCGTGTAGATGATGAAGGCGACGATGGCGGCGCTGACGATGGCCAGGATGACCAGGAACATGCCGATCTGCTTGGCCGAGGTGGCGATCAGCTTGGCCACCAGGATGTCTTCCATCTGCACCCGGGTGTAGGCCTCCAGGTGCTTCCAGCGGCGAATGGGCTGCGCCACCGCCTCGGCATCGGCGCCGCTCGCCACCTGGATCAGCACCGCATTGACGTTGTGGTTGCTGGCCTGCGCGGCCTGCACCGCCTCCAGCAGGCCGGGCACGCCGGGGCGGTTGATCGCCGGGTTGGCAGCGGTGCGGGCGCGCTCGTTGAGGATGGCGTCGTTGTCCTTCAGGAACTGGGCCTCCTGCGCATCGGCCAGCGGGATGAAGACCATCGGGTCGCCGCCGGAGGACACCATGCGCCGCGTCAACCCGACCACGTTGTAGTCGTGCCGGCGGATGCGGATGCGCTCGCCGAGCTGGAAGCCGGTCTTCACGTCGGCCACCGCCTCGTAGTGGCTGCGCGTGGGCTGGCGCCCGGCCACCAGGTAGGGCGGTGCGCCGGGCTGGCCGGGCCGCGTGCTGTCGAAACCCACCACCATCGCCCGCACGTCGCGGTCGCTGTCGCGGTTGCCGTCGGCACCGTCGATGCCCGAGCCGGCCGGGCCGACCCGGCGCACCTGCATCGTCAGGTAGGTGACGTTGGCGGCACGCGCCACGCCGGCCTGGCCACGCAGGCTGCGGACCACGTCGTCGCGCAGGCTGGAGGACTCGGCGTACGGGCCCTGGGTGTCCTGCTGCACCACCCAGAGGTCGGCGCCGCTGTTGGTGAGCAGGGCGCGCGCGTCGTCGACCATGCCGCGGTAGACGCCGGCCATCGTCAGCGTCACGCCGATCAGCAGGCCCAGCCCCATGCCAGTGAGCACGAAGCGGCCCCAGCCATGCAGGATGTCCCGCCCGGCGAGGCTGATCATTTCGCCGGCCCCGTCGATCCCGTGGTGGAGCCGGCCAGTGCGTCGACCACGCGCAGCCGCGTGTCGGCACTCAAGGCCTTCTCGCTGTGCACGACGATGGCGTCGCCCGCTTTCAGCCCGTCGAGCACCTGGACGCGTCCGTCGAGGTCGCTGTTGCCGAGTTGCAGCGGGGCGAACACGGGCCGGCCCTCGGCCACCCGCCACACGCCGGTCTGGCCGCCGCGCTGTTGCAGCGCGGCGTTGGGCACCCAGGGACGGTCGGCGGTGGGCGTCAGTTTCACCGTCACCTCGGCCAGCTCACCCACGGTCAACCCGGCGGGCAGCGCATCAAGCGCCACCTGCGCGATGCGTTCTTCGGTGACGGCGTCGCCCAGCGGCTCCAGCCGGGCGATGCGACCGGGCAGCACCTGGCCGGGCCGCGAGCGCAGGGCGACCTGCGCAGGCTGGCCGCTGGTGAGGCCGGCGGCGCGGCCCTGGTCGAAGCGCACCTTGAGCCACAGGCTGGCGGGGTCGATCAGCCGCAGCACGGCCTGGCCGGCCACCACGGTGGAGCCGGGTTCGGCATCGCGGCTGGCGATCACGCCGGCCGCCGGGGCGGTCAGGCGCAGCCGGTCCCTTTGCTGCAGCACGGCAGCGCGCTCGGCACCCAGGCGCTGCAGGTCCTGCCGGCTGGCGGCCAGGGCCGCGTCGGCGGCCTGCACGGCGGCGTCGGCGGAGCGCTGCTCCTGCTGGCGGGCCTCCAGGGCCCCGGCGCTGATGAAGTCCTGCGCGCCCAGCTCGGCATAGCGGCGCGCATTGGCCGCCGCGAGGTCACGCCGCGCCTGGGCGTCGCGCTGCTGCGCCTCACTCGCGGTGACGAGGCTGCGCGCGCGCGTCAGGGAGGCATCCAGGGCGGCGCTGCGCTGGTCGAGGTCCACCGGGTCCAGTTCCGCCAGCAGCTGGCCGGGCTGCACGGTGTCGCCCACGTCGACATGCACCTTCAGCACGCGGGCCGCGGCGGTGGGGCCGAGCAGGTGGCTGCGGCGGGCCTCCACCGTGCCGATGCCGAACAGGGCCGGCTGCAGCGCGCCCGAGGCGACGCGGGTGACGGTGACGCGCGTGGGTGCCCAGGGACCAGCCTTGACGACCACCCAGGCCAGTGCGCCGACCAGGACCAGCGCGCCGAGGCCCATGCCGGCGCGGCGCTTCCAAAGGGAGGATGAAGTCATGAAGGCTCTCGCAGTCCGCGCAGGTAGAGGGTGAAGACACGTTCGGCCTGTGCCGGCATCTGCCCGGGCATGCCACTGAGCATCGACTGCATCACCAGGCCCTGCACGATGCCGATGAAGAGGGTGGCGGCGGCGTCCTGATCCAGGTCGGCAGGCACCTCCGCATTCGCCACGGCCTGCGCGAGCTGCCGGTGCAGCAGGCTGCGGTAGTCCTGCAGCAGGCCGCGCACCGCCAGCTTCACCGGCGAGTCGCCGGGCTGCTGCAGTTCCTGGAAGATCACCCGCGGGACGCCGGGGTGCTCGGTGACGAAGTCCACGTGGGCCCGGAACATCGCCGCGAGTGCATCCAGTGCGCCCCCCTGGGGCTGCACCGCGGCGTCCAGGCGCCGCGTCAGCTCCGCATGCACCCAGCCCATGGCCGCCAGCCAGATCGCTTCCTTGCTGGGAAAGTGCCTGAACACCGCCCCCTGCGTGATGCCCAGGGCCGCCGCGATGTCGCCCGTGGTGATGTGGGCCGGGCTGCGCTCGCCGGCCAAGCGGAACACCGCGGCCACGATGGCGGCTTGGCGTAACTCGGTGGGCTGGCGACTGGAGCCGGGGGGAGGAGACGCTGGCATCGGTCGCATTGAAGTAAGTGATTGAATACTTGCATTGTGCGGCGAATTGCCCGAGGCGTGTGCCTTGACACGCTCATCCATATACATGTAGTGGTATTTTTGCAGCGAAACATGATGACCATCAAGTTTCAGTGCGTGGGCGGCTGTTGCTCCTGCGCTGAGCCGGTGGCGTCTTGAACCAGTTCAAGGAAGCGAGTCCCCCCGCGATCGAACATGGCGCACGCTCAAGGCGAGGATCTGCAGCCCCCGCCGGGCCCATCGGAACGAGGTGAGACGATGGCGTTCGTGCTGCAAGGGCTGCGAGATCCGTGGCCCGCTAGACGGAGTGTTGAGATGACAACCAGGACATTGACTCGGCTGGCGCTGGCGCTGATGGCGACCTTCGCGGCCGGGGCCCAGGCACAGACCGGTGCGCCAGAAATGACGCAGGCCGAAATCGAGGTGGGCAAGAAGATCTACTTCGAGCGCTGCGCAGGCTGCCACGGCGTGCTGCGCAAGGGCGCCACCGGCAAGAACCTGGAGCCGCACTGGTCCAAGAAGGACAAGGACGGGAACGTCACCGAGGGCGGCACGCTCAAGCTCGGTACCAACCGCCTGGAGAAGATCATTGCTCTGGGCACCGAAGGCGGCATGGTGAACTATGACGACATCCTCACCAAGGATGAGATCAACGTCATGGCCCGCTACATCCAGCGCACGCCGGATGTGCCGCCCGAGTTCAGCCTGAAGGACATGGAAGCTTCCTGGAAGCTGCTGGTGCCGGTGGACCAGCGCCCCAAGAAGCAGATGAACAAGGTGAACCTGAAGAACATCTTCGCCATCACCCTGCGTGACGCGGGCAAGCTGGCGCTGGTGGACGGCGACACCAAGCAGATCTGGAAGATCCTGGATACCGGCTACGCGGTGCACATCTCCCGCCTGTCGGCGTCGGGCCGCTACATCTACACCGTCGGCCGTGACGGCCTGGTGACGCTGATCGACATGTGGTTCGAAGACCCGAAGACGGTCGCCACGGTCAAGCTCGGTGCCGATGCCCGCTCGGTGGATACCTCCAAGTTCAAGGGCTTCGAAGACAAGTACCTGATCGGTGGCACCTACTGGCCGCCCCAGTACTCGATCATGGACGGCGAGACGCTCAAGCCGATGAAGATCGTCTCGACCCGCGGCAACACGGTGGACGGCGAGTACCACCCCGAGCCGCGCGTGGCCTCGATCGTGGCGTCGATGACCAAGCCGGAGTGGGTGGTCAACGTCAAGGAAACCGGCCAGATCATGCTGGTGGACTACAGCGACATCAAGAACCTGAAGACCACGACGATCGAGTCGGCCAAGTTCCTGCACGACGGTGGCTGGGACCAGTCCAAGCGCTACTTCCTGGTCGCGGCCAACGCCTCGCACAAGATCGCTGCGGTGGACACCAAGACCGGCAAGCTCGCTGCCCTGGTGGACACCAAGAAGATCCCGCACCCGGGCCGCGGCGCGAACTTCGTGCACCCGACCTTCGGGCCGGTGTGGGCGACGGGCCACCTGGGCGATGCGGCGATCACGCTGATCTCCACGCCGT